>Ga0247688_1000003_pt1 | contig 370428 bp, 279 predicted proteins | sample CNK29_metaG_FD_182718 | JGI IMG/M metagenome (GOLD analysis project Ga0247688, IMG submission 182718) | Soil microbial communities from Purdue University Martell Research Forest, Indiana, United States - CNK29 | ecosystem: Environmental > Terrestrial > Soil > Temperate forest > Bulk soil... | reverse complement strand
TGAAACCGCAGTCATGGCGTCCCTGCTGCTGACTCAGAATAGTTCGTGGTGAAGCCAGCCGGAAAATGAAAATGAATTTTCGGAAAGCAGACTACTGCCCGCTTGACATTATTAAGCCATATCAACGTCCAGAGCTCAGGCACGCGGGACCAAAATGCGTGAACCGCGAAGCGGAACTGAGACCGCCATTTCGCGTTGCCTGCAGCGATTTAGCCAGTCGCATGTGTCGGTTTTTCTTTCTGACGTTTCCACATAATTCTCATAAAAACAATTGTGGTGACCGCTGAAGCAAATAATCCACACCACAAGGCAGGAATGCGAACCTCAGGATTCGTCGTTGCTATGGTCCCGACATACGCAGTCGAAACAAAAAGCCACCCCAAGGCACTAACCGAAAATCTGACCAACCACTCCTTGGTACTCGCGAACAACAAAGCCGGCCAGACGAACAACAGGGCAAATGCAAAGCTGATCGGAAGCAAATAGATACCCAAACCCAACACAACGCCAAAGAACTCCGAAATTCTGGATTCGTCGTTTGGATGAGGAAGAACCCAAAGTGCCCAAGGTATCGAGAAGGTGATTAGCTCCACAAAGCAACCAGCAACAATGGCTAGGAAGGTGCGCATGATGGCTAACGTCCAGAGTTCAGGCACGCGGGGTTGATGACGTCCTCCGCGATAGCGGAACTGGAGACGCCACCCCGCGTTGCCTGCAGCGATTTAGCCGTCATCATCTGGTCAATACGTCGCAACAATCTTAAAATCTTTCGGCGGTGTGGCAATGCGAATGACCCGCTTTTCAAAATCCACGCTCTCAAGTGTGCCCATCACTTCCGCAACCCACATCCCACATGGCTCCTTGGGGCGCACGTCTTGAAATGGAATAATATCCACTTCAATCTCGATGCCGTCCCTTGTTTGAAGGTCTGAAAAAACGCCGCCCCTGCGCCCCTTGGTGGGCGCATCGCAATCGGCGATGAAAACGACCGATGAACCGATCAGCGCTCGAACTCTGGCTTGGCTTTGGGCATCACCAGAACGAATCCCATGCAAAACTGCCTGCCCATTTGTAGCCGCCGGACCTCTCCAAAAGTATCTGGGCGGCTGTTCGTGGTAAGTGGTGCGATAACTCTGACATAACTTCAACCACTCGCTTCGTGTCGCACAGGAACACAACGCTAACAAAATTAAAATGAGCGGCGACCATTTCATGTGCGCGAAGACGACTAACAAATAATCGGCGGCTGATTTTGGAGCCTGTCAATTTCCGCTTTTGAAACCGATCCTTGCCGTAAATTCATGCCCGGCCTGCCTGCGCATTTCAATCACAGGTTGAGCCGCGTCAGAATCGTAATGTGATTGGCGGCGCTCTGCCGAGGCGCCGCTACGTCTCAATCCCGTAAGCCTTGATCTTGTTGTAGAGCGTCTGTCTGCCGATGCCGAGGCGTTTGGCGGTCTCCAGCTTGTTGCCGTTGGTCTCCTTGAGCGTTGAAACGATCGCGCTGCGTTCCACGCCTTCGAGCAGGGTGAAGCTGGTGTCGAAACTCCCTTCGCCCTGCGCCGCGTTGGTGCGGACGTCGGTGATGGACAGGTCGGCGGCGGCCACTTCATCGCCTTCGCTCAACAGCACGGCGCGCTGAATCTCGTTCTGCAACTGGCGGATGTTGCCCGGCCAGTCGAAGGCGGTGAGCCGTTCCACGGCATCCGGCTTGAACCCGCGCAGGTCGCGGTTGGCCTGGGCGGCGAAGCGTTTCAAAAATGAATTCGCCAGCGGCATGATGTCGTCGCGGCGTTCGCGCAACGGCGGCAGATAAATGGACAGCGCGCTGATGCGGTAGAACAGATCCTCGCGGAGTTTGCCGTCCTTGATGGCGTCCTCGGTCTTGCGGTTGGTGGCAGCGACGATGCGGCAGTTGGTCTTGTAGCTGGTCTTGCTGCCGACGGGCCGGACCTCCTGGTCCTGCAACACGCGGAGCAGCTTGCTCTGCACATCAATCGGCATCTCGGAAATTTCGTCGAGGAACAGCGTGCCGCCGTCGGCCTGGCGGAAATAACCGTCGCGGTCGGAATTCGCGCCGGTGAACGCGCCCTTGACCGAGCCGAACAGTTCGCTCTCGATCAGTTCGCGCGGGATGGCGGCGCAGTTGATTTTGACGATCTTGCCTTTGCTGCGCGGGCTCAGGGCGTGGACGAGATCGGAGATGACTTCCTTGCCGGTGCCGCTTTCGCCGGTGATGAGCACGGTGGCGTCGCTCGGCGCGATGCGTTCGACGGTGCGGACGACCTGCTGCATGGAGGCGCTGCGGAACACCGGCGAGGCCGCGCCGCTCATGGTTTCGAGCGCGCGCCGGAGCGTGGTGTTTTCGGCGCTTTGTTCCTTGCGCTCAATGGCGCACTTGACATCCGCGAGCAGCTTGCCGTTCTCGAACGGCTTGGAGAGAAAATTATAGGCGCCCAGCCGGCCCGCTTCCATCGCCATGGACATCGTCGCCTGTCCGGTGAGCACGATGACCTCGGTGTCGGCCCACTGCTTTTTGATCAGCGGCAGCAGCACGAGCCCGTTGGCGTCCTGCAGGTTCACGTCCAGCACGATGACGTCCGGCTGCGTGTCGCCGAAATTCTTTTGCAGCGCGGCACCGCTGTCGGCCTGGGTGATGTCGTAATAATCCCCGAGCACGGTGGCGAGCAATTCCCGCACCCCCGCGTCGTCGTCCACGATGAGAACTTTGGCTTTCATGTTTTATTTCCGAACGCAGGCCTGGGTGAAACTCCGGAATATCGCGCGATGGTCGGCATGTTGTTCCGTCAGCCGTTCCGGATGAAACTGAACGGCCAGCAAATACGGCATCCGCCGCGCGGCTTCCGGCTTCAATTCCATCGCTTCCACGATCCCGTCGCGGCTGCATGCCGTGGCCACCAGCGGTTCCGCCGGCTGCATCACGGCCTGATGATGCGAACTGTTTACGCCCATGACCTGCTTGCCGGTAATCTTGGCGAGCAGCGAACCCGCTGTCAACGCCGCTTCATGCACGATTTTACCCGCCCGATCCAGCCGCTGATGGTTCAGGGCGCCGGGAACCTGCCGCCGGATGTCGGCAATCAACGCGCCGCCAAGCGCAATGTTAAGCATCTGATGCCCGCGGCAGATCGCCAAAAGCGGCTTGCGCTGGCGGAAAATTTCATCAATCAACATCAGTTCGCGCAGATCGCGGCCGCCACCGTCAGGCGTCTGCTCGATGGTCGCACGCACGGTGCGCGGCAGTTTTTTGGCGTAGAGGCCGGGGTTGATGTCGTCCCCGCCGGTCAGGACCACGCCGTCCACGCGCCGGACGATGTCCGCGAGCAGCCCGCGGTCGTTGGTGGTGGGCAGGATGAACGGGATGCCGCCGGCCTGGAGGATGGAGTGCTCGTATTTGAAAGAAAGACTGACCGAGAGGTCGTTAAATTCCACGCCACGTTTTTCAATGCTGGGCGAAACAAGAATCAAAGGCAGTCTGGCCATCGCCCGGAATGTAGTGCGGTTCCGGAAAATTGTCAGCGGAAAATCGCGCTCGACAAAACGGGAGGCGGGGAATATGTAGTCTTTGTAGTTCAAAAAAAGCTCGGCCTTTATTTCTACACATGAACGCATTCGAGACAGGCGCAATTTTGGGAACCATCGGGGGAGGGGTCGTCGGAGGTATGCTTTGCCACTCGCATGGTATCTGGGCAGAAGTTGGAGGAGTGATTGGGGGTGGCTTTGTAGGTTTATTGGCCGGCATTCTCTACGGATATGGCGTTTGCGTGATTGGTGCTATCGCCGTTGTGTTTTGGCAGTTGATTGTCGGACGTCTCAAATTGCCGCACACGAGCAGTTCGACCAATCTTCATCGTCGGATGGTATTCAAGCTCATCGCTGGAATTTTCATTGTGTTCGCAGCAATTTGGGCAGGCATTTATTTTGCAGGATCTGATGCACAACGGTCGAGCGTGCTGTATTTCACTCCACTGGTATTTGGCACATTCTTGATTGGAATACTTATCTTGAAAGCGTTGTATCGTCGGTATCCACCGGAGCAGGAGTCCGACAAGCATGGATGAGATAGGTTCAATCTTTTCTTAATACGCGCCAAATTCAGATCCATTTTTATTTCTCCAACCGCGCCCACGCGCACCAGAGAATCGGCGCCTGTCCGTGCAGATCGCCGGTGGCGCGCAGACATTCTTAAATCCAAACGCCCGGACTTTTCCAGACAGCGGCGCACGTTTCTCCCTCTCCTTGGAGGAGAGGGCGGGGGTGAGGACGGTCGTGCCCCTGACTTTTCTTTGCCGTCCCGGATTTCCATGTCTGCCAAAAAGCTGGCGGGAGGAAAGTTTGTTTGTCGCCCGCCCTCACCCCGGCCCTCCCCCGGGGAGAGGGGGATCGCCGCACTCCGGTTCTGGTTTTTTGGATGACCGTCCGGCCAATCCAGCGCGTGGTGGTTCAGAAATCATGTTTTTGCCGCTTGCAAACCGGATTCATGGGCATAATCTCGGCTGGGAGACGATCCAAAACGAACAGGAGAATGTTATGCCTAAAATGCAAAGCAAGAATCTGTCGAAACCCGACGAACAGCGCACGTTTGACAAGGGCAAAGTGGAACTCGCCCAGCTCGGCGGCGTCACGTTTGGACGCGCCACGCTTCAGCCGGGCTGGAAATGGTCCACATGCGTCAAACCCATCGCCAAGACTAAAAGCTGCGAGGCGCCGCACCTGCAATATCACGTCGCCGGCCGGTTGCATGTGCTGATGGACGATGGCAGCCAGCAGGAATTCGGACCCGGCGAAGTTTCCCTGCTGCCGCCGGGGCATGACGCGTGGGTGGTCGGCAACGAAGCGGTGGTGGTGATTGATATTTCCGGCATGGTGGAATACGCCAGGCCGCACGCGCACTAAATCGGAACGGCCGGAGTGCGGCCGTCCCGGGCGCAGCGACTCGCGAATTGCGGCGGGCGTTGGATTTATGAGGAGGCGACCGGTCGTGCGCGGCTGGAAATGGCGTAGGGGACGCCATCAGATGTGCCGTGGGTTCATCCGTTGGACAATGCTGCGCCCGGGACGGGCACACTTAAACATCCGCGTCGGGGAAACGGGCGCGGATCTGGCGGCGCAGCAAATCCTCGTCGTCCGGCATGTAGCGCCGACGGGTAATGAGGCGTTGCACGGCGTCGAGCAGTTCCAGCCAGTCCTCCAGCGGCGGTTCAGCCACGGGCACCCAGTTCTCAAAACGCTTGGGGCGATGAAAAAATTTCCACTCGCGCTTCACGCGCTGCACATAGACCTGCAGCTTTTGACCGTCCTCGGTCACGCGTTTCCAGCTGATTTCGGCTTTGGCACCCATATGGTTTTGGTTCTAGGTTCTGGAGTTTTGGTTCTAGGGCGGATTTGTCGTCGGCTGGTTTCCCAGATCCCGGACGCCAGACCCTATCCCCCAATGTCAACGCTCGCCACGGCCATGGCGGCAATGCCCTCTTCGCGGCCGATGAAGCCCATCAGCTCGTTGGTAGTGGCCTTGATGCCGATGTGCGCGAAGTTTATTTTGAGGGCATCCGCGATGCAGAGCTTCATTTCCTTGATGTGCGGATAGATTTTCGGGGCTTGCGCGATGACCGTGGCATCCACGTTCACGATTTTTCCCTGACGGAGTGCGATGATGCGCGCGGCTTCGGCCAGGAAAATTTTGCTCGGCACATTCTTCCAGCGCGGATCCGTGTTCGGGAAAAAATGGCCGATGTCCGGTTCGCCGAGCGCGCCCAGCAGGGCGTCGCAGATGGCGTGCATGAGCACGTCGGCATCCGAATGGCCGTCGAGGCCTTTCGTGTGCGGAATCTCCACGCCGCCGAGAACGAGCTTGCGCCCGGCGACCAATTGATGAACGTCATAACCGATGCCAACGTGAACCATGCGCACACTGTAACTTTTTTTGCGGACGGCAAAAGGAATTTCGACGGTCGCGGATCAAAGACAGACCAAGGGTGTTGAATGCGGCAGCCGGATCACCACGGTCCCGGCAATTTTATCGTGCCAGCCTTGTTTGTCCTTGTCCCATGCGATCCAGAGGAATCCCAGGAAAAGCACGGCCACGGAAAAGGCCGCCGCCAGTCCGCGCACCAGTGCCGCCACAAAGGACAGAGGACGGCCATCCTCCCTGATCACTTTCAATTTGAGCACAATGCCGCCGATGGTGGTTCCCCGCCACCACCACATTCCAGCAAAGTAAGCGAGGGCGACCACCAGACATAATGGCCCGACGCGTGCAACACCCGACAAAATACCGATCAGAATGATGTCTAAAAACGCGGCGCACAGGCGTTCCCAAAGAGCGGCTTTGGGAAACGAGGATGCCTCGGGAGCAAGAGGTGGCGTGCTCATGGATGGCGCAGGTTGCGGCGTGGTGGGCGGCACGGGTTCTGATGCCACCGATGATTCCAATGTGGCCCCGGTTGCCGGCGTTGCCGGGGAATTAAAGCCCGCGATCGGTGGAGCCGGTGGCGGAGGCGTCGCAGGCGCGAAAGTTGGCGCTGGCGGAGCCGGATTCCCGGGCGCCTCCTTCCGCAGACTGCCGAAGGCGGCGGTGACCCCGCAACCCAATCCCCAAATGCCGAAGATCAGGTAGGCGAGCAGGCCAAGCACGGGCACCATGTAGAGCAGGGTGACGATCAGTGTGCCGAGCAGAAAGGCCGCCAAGGGTTTTTGAAACCCGCTGCCGAAATGGCGCCCCACCTTGGAGCCCAGCCACTCCATCAAGGCAACTTTGCCGACGATGGCGCACAGCAGGAGGGCCACCCAGATGATTGGCGCGACGACCAGGCCAACTCCTGTGATCGCCAGAATCAGATACAGGAAGGAGACGAGCAGCTTCGTCAACAGTCCCAGCAGAAAAACGGTCACGGGCCGGCGATTCAAATCATCCACGCACATTTGAACGGGACGTGGAAACACCGCGGCGATAAAGAGGTAAATCAGGAAATAGACCGCAGCGATGATCCACACAAACTTGACCTGGGGAGCCAGCGGACGAAATTCAAGTGCGCAATACTTGAACCAGTCGCGCAACCATTCGAAATTTGCAAAGGGTCCCAGAAAACCCACGTTCACTTTCTCGCCCTGGACGGTCGCGCCGTCGGCCAGATCAAGCTTTCCGCCGACGGCCACGGCATTCCCGCCGATCTTCACTTCCGGCTCAGCCGAAACCGAGCCCAAGACGGCCACGGCATCGCGACGAATGGAGGCGCCCTGATTCAAATGCACGTTGCCGAAGATGGCGACCACCGCGTCGCCGACGTCGCCGTCCACCTCCAGATCGCCGCCGATCACCACGACCGCTTCGCGCACGTGACCGTGGATCCTCGCTGAACCGCCGATGACCACCACCGTTTCGGCGGCGTCGCCGGCTTTCAGGTCGGCGTCCTGCCCGATCAGCACAAGGGGCTGCGCATGGTTCCAGCGTTCGGGGCTTGAACGCACGGTTTTATTTGCCACCACTTCATTTGTTGCCTGCGGCCCGGTTCCGTTTGTAGCGGTGTTCGTGAGTGCGGCGGCTTCGGAGCTGGCTGGCGGGTTCGTTGTTTCCTGCGCCGGGACCGGTGGCGCCAGCAGCAGGCTGTAAATCAAGCAGCCTAAGACCGGGAAGATTTGTTTTTTTATGTTCATAACTGAGAGGGTTGACGTTTTGAAAAGGCCAGCCGGAAATAGACCGTTCCCAAAGCCAGGAAAATGGCGTAGCCCAAACCGGCGGAGACCAGACAGGCGATGATAAACGGCGTGCCCAGTTTCTTCACCACCAAGACCACCGAATTGATCAGAATGCCCAGGATGCTTTGCAGGCTGTCGAGTCCTGAAAACCATTGGCTGACCCGTTGCGTCACCTGCTGAACCGTTTCCGCCCGTGACAATTCCCATCCGGCCAGGCACAACCCGCCAAAGAGCGCCAACATTGCCGCGAGCGACGTCGCACGCAATGCAAACGGCCACGTCTCCCAGGAACGGCGATACCACGGAACGTTCAGGCGCCGTTCGATGGCTGCCATGACGCGGTTCGCCACCGCGGCGGGCGCGGTCAATTCCGGCAGGGCTTTCAGCTCGCGGTGGATGGCCAGTTCCAGTTGCCGATGATCATTTGAGTTCATTCAAGTTTTATTCCGCTTTCAGTTTGATCCGGAGTTTTCGTCGCAAAACTTCGCGGCCCCGAAACATATCGGTCTTCACCTTGCCGAGTGAGATGCCCAGCTTGGCGGCGATTTCCTCGTAGCCGAGATCTTCCAAATGGTGGAGAACGAGCGGCACACGTTGCGCCACCGGCAGCTCCTGCAATGCCTGTTCCACCAGCGTGCAGCGCTCCGTTTTGAGCAAGGCCGCCTCCACATCATCGTCCGCCGGAAAATCAGGCTCCGCAGCTTCCTCGTGGTCGGGGGCAAATAATTCGGAAAAAAAACTCCAGCGCGAGCGGTAGCGGGCAAGATGATTCAGGCTGAGATTGGTCGCCACGGTTTTGAGCCAGCCGCCCGCCGACGGATTGCCGTGCAGCCGGTCGAAGTGCTCATACGCCTTCAAGAAAACCTCCTGGGTGACGTCTTCGGCTTCAGACTGTCGGGCGAGCAGGCGCATGGCAGTGCTAAACACCATGTTCTGGTAGTTTTGCATGAACGTCTCGAACTGCTGCGCGTCTGTCATGGCGGGGCCGTGACCGTAACGGTTCCGGGACGATTCTAGTTAAAACAGGTTGCTGAATGCAAAATTCTTGCATAACGACGTGGAACCGCCGCGGGCCGGTTCATGGATGGCTGGCGTGAGTTTGTTGTTTGAAGCTGCGCCGGAAAACCCAGTCTGCTCGTTGCTTTTGCCGGCCACGTGCGGCACCGGCAGTGGCTGGCGCAATTTGAACGCCGGATTCACTGTTGGTTTCATGTAAAATCTATTCATATCGTATTGACATAACCCGGCAGCCCCGGTTTTTGTTTCAAATCATTTCAAGCATTTGCGGTTCTGGAAAACGTCAAAAATTATCAGGAGTTCAACCATTTGGAGAATGAGCCTGCAGCTTTTCGGGGGATGGTAACGGCACCTAGGGTTTCAGCAGCTTCCTGAAAATAAGGCGCCGTCGTTCCGCCGAAACCGAACGTGCTCCTGCAGGCGTGGCCTAAATCCTGATTTTGGAGCGCGAGATAATCTGCGAAAGAAACAATCGTGCAAGCCGAAATTGCCTGTGGCTCAAACCATTGGCGCATCAGGGCACTGCCCCGGAGGGCGGGCGGTCCCCCCGCCCGCAGCGGTCACGCCGGCAAGCCAGCGTCCGGATTTTCCCGCCCGTTCTGTGCTTTCCACCCGCTGCGACCGGGGACCGGTCGCGCTCCTCGGGCGCGGTGTGAGGTTCGCACTCAAACATTTGGCGGCGGGTTCGTTGTCCGTTTCAGCGGGGCGTCTTCAGCTTCCGGGCGGCGGGCTGAATCCGTTTTAGCTGGCGGCGCTGCTTCATCCGCAAAACCTTTGATCAGCCGGAAGACCATCCAGCCGCCCAAGGTCAGCACCGTCACCGCGATGCCCAGGCCGATCAAAACATTCAGAAATTGCTGCCCGGAAATGAATCGGAGCGGATATAACATCCACATCAGGCTGGGAATCAGGAGCGCGGCCCAGCCCTTGAACCGGTGCCAGGCCGGCCTGGCTGGGGAAACTGGTTGCCTCGGCCAGATCTGCCGCCAGAAATACACCGGCGCAGCCAGGCCGACGGCGATCCAAAGCCACGCACTGCCTTGCCAGTGGAATTCCACTTCGCCGCTGTCCATCCGCTGGATGCACGCCAGCCAGCCGAACGCGGCGGCGAAGACGAGGGCGGTGGCGGCCACGATGGCGCGTCTGAATCCGCCATTCATGGGCAGGGGAACTGTCCCATTTTCGGGGACGCTGGACGGTCGACTCATCCCGCCAATCTATACTTATCGGATGTCGTCCGGCGAAGAAAAATGTCCCTTTGGTCGTCAGAATGGCGGTTTTGCAGGTTATCCGGGGGCGGGTGGAGTCGAAATCCGCGGTTGGCATAAAATTGGCTGGCACTTCGGAAGGAAAGTTAACTACTCTCTGATGCCATGCTTGCAGCCGTAGCCACCAATACGAGTTCTGTGTCGCTCACCAACCTTCCGGTGGGGTGGTTCGATGGCGTGCTCGTCGTGGTGCTCATTGCCGGTTTTTTGCGCGGGCGCAAACACGGCATGACCAAGGAAGTGCTGCCGATGTTTCAATGGCTGGCCATCGTGCTGCTGGGGGGGCTGGCCTACGAGATGGCCGGACAACTGTTCATGAATCTCGCCAATCTGAAAATAACGGCGGCATACATCCTGGGCTATCTTTCGCTGGCCTTTCTGGTTTACCTGGCTTTCGTGCTCTTGAACAAGGTGCTCACGCCGCGGCTGGCGGGCAGTAATTTTTTTGGCAGCATGGAATATTATCTGGGAATCACTTCGGGCGTGCTCCGTTTTGGGCTCGTGCTCCTCTTTGCGCTGGCATTGCTGCATGCGCCCTATTACACGCAGGCGGAAATCGCCGCGCACAATGCTTATAATGCCCGCTGGTATGGCGGCGGCCAGAAAGGGTTTAGCGGCAATTTTTTCCCCACCCTGCAGACCATCCAGGTGGGGGTCTTCACTGATTCATTGACCGGTCCGCTGATCGCAAAATATCTCGGCGTGCTGCTCATCAATACTGAAGGGGTCAAAAACGTGAGAACTGCCGCACCGAAGCCCGTGATTCACATTGGAAATTGACCGGCACACTGGCACTGTGACTGGAGCATGGCCGGTTTTTCCCAAGCAACCCTCGAACGCATCCGCGCGGCGAGCGACATCGTGGACGTCATCGGCGCGTCTCTACCGCTGAAAAAGGCGGGCGGGAACTTCACCGCGCTCTGCCCCTTCCACAAGGAAAAGTCGCCGAGCTTCAACGTCAATCCGCACAAGCAGATTTTCCACTGCTTCGGCTGCCACAAGGGCGGCGACGTGTTCACCTTCGTCAAGGAATTTGAGAACATCGGCTTCGTGGACGCCGTGCGCCGGCTGGCCGAACGCGCCAAGATTCCGCTGGAGATGGATGAGCATCCCGCCGAACAGCAGTCGCGCCATCTGAAGGACGAACTGCTGCAAATCCACGAGCAGCTCACGCAACGCTGGCAAAAGTGTCTGCTCAACGAAGCCGCCGGACAACCCGCCCGGGATTATCTGGCCAAGCGCGGTGTCTCCGCCGAAGCGATCAAACTGTTCCGGCTCGGGGCCGCGCCCGATGCCTGGGACGACACGGTGAACTGGGCGAAAAGCAAAAACTACGAACTGCCGCTCGTCGAAAAGGCCGGACTCATCATCAAGAAATCCGAGACCCCAGACCCCAGGCCCCAGACCCCAGACCCCAGACCCCAGACCCCAGACGCCAGACCCCAGACGCCAGACCCCAGACGCCAGACCCCAGACGCCAGACGCCAGACGCCCGATGCCAGACCCGAGACCCGAAATTACTACGACCGTTTTCGCGGACGGCTCATGTTCCCCATTGGCGACGAGCAGGGCCGGGTGATTGGCTTCAGCGGACGCATTTTGACCGGCGATGAAAAAACGGCGAAGTATGTCAACTCGCCGGAGACGGCCATCTTCACCAAGAGCAAGGTTTTCTTCGGGCTCGACAAATCCAAGCGCGCCTTGCTCGATGCGCAATCGGCCATCGTCTGCGAAGGCCAGCTGGACTTGATCGCGTGTTTCATGGCCGGCGTGCAGAACGTCGTTGCGCCGCAGGGCACCGCCTTCACCGACCAGCACGCGCGCATCATCAAGCGTTACGTGGACGAAGTCGTGCTGTGCTTTGATTCCGACGAGGCCGGGCAGAACGCCGCCGTGCGTTCGCTGGATCATCTGCTCGCCTCGGGCATCGCCGTGCGCGTCGCCGTGATGCCCAAGCCGCATGACCCGGACAGCTTCATCAAGGCCAATGGAGGCGAGGCCTTCCGCCAATTGGTCGCCGGCGCGGACGGTTTTTTCGATTACTACCTGAACCGGCTGTGCGCGCAGAACGACGCAGCCAGCGACAAGGGGCGGCTGGCGATATTGCGCGACATGGCCGAGGCAGTCGGCAAAACCGGCAGTGCCGTGCTGGTGGATAAATATGCGCAGAAAACCGCGCTGCGACTGGGCGTTTCGCCGGAAGCGGTGCGGGCGGAGTTCAAAAAAAATCCCGCGGCACATGTTGCGCCGCGCGAGAGCGAGGAGGAATCGTTTGAAACGGCGGAGCCGGAAATGGCGCGGCCGTCCGCCTTTGAATTCCATCTGCTCAAGCTGCTGTTTTTGCATGATGAACTGGTTCCGTGGCTGTCGTTGCATCTGGATCCGGAATGGATTTCCCATCCGCAAGTCCGTCAGGTGGTCGGGCAACGGATCACCGCGCAACGGGAGGAAACGTGGCAAAGCCTCGGCGCGTTTCTGGACGGGTGCGATTCGCCCGGAATCCGGAACCTCGTGACGGAAGCCGTCACCCAGGAGCGCAAGCTGCCAAACCTCGAACAGCAGCTCGCGGACGTGACGTTGAAATTGCGCAACCAGTTTTTGGACCGGAAGATCGCCGCGTGCCTCCAGCGTGCGAGCCAGCCGGAGATTTCCGACGCGGACAGGATCGAATTGCTCCGGGAACAACAGCAGTTGCGGGAGCAGAAGCGGGCCGGGCTATCGGCGGCGGGCGAAGCGTAAGCCTGGCCCGTAGTGGCAGGCATCCTGCCTGCCGTAGAGCCGTGCGTCCCGCCCGGCGGAACACGCGTGAATCGCTCAGGGGTCTTGGCATCGCTGAACCCGTCGCCAGAACCGCCAGTCTTTCCGAGCGGCGAGACGCACGCCCTCCATGTCAGGCCAGAGGCCCGACGCTACAAGTGTCAATATGCGCCCAAGCGTAATGCGGTTGATAACGTGGCTTTGACCTTTGCCGGTGATTGCCATAGGTTAAAACCCTCAACCGACCAAACAAACCAAAACCATCAATATCAAAATATCAAATTATGAAAATCCAAACTACCATCCTCACCGCCATTGCGGCGGCGGCGCTTATCGTGACCGGCTGCAGCAAAGAAGAAGTCAAACAAACGGTCAACGACACGAAAGAAGCCGTGGCCAGCATTGACACTTCCAAGGTCGAAGCGGCGTTTGCCTCGGCCGAGGCGGGCGCAAAAGACGCCCTCAAGCCGGCGGTCGAAGCCGTCAAAAACGCCGACTATGCCGGCGCGGTCACGCAATTGAAGTCGCTCGGGGAAAAGTTCAAGCTGACCGACGAACAGCAGGCGGCGGTCAATGACCTGATCGCCAAGGCGCAGAAGGCGATCTCGGACCTGGCGGCCAAAGCTTCCAGTGACGCCACCAAAGCGGCCACCGACATGACCAAGTCGCTGGGCAAGTAAATTGACGTTCTGATCCAGCGCCGCGCGGCTTCATGGCCGCGCGGCGTTTTTGTTTTGCCCTGATTGTTCAACCACGGACGGACCCGGATCGACCGGATGGGACAAAACGCCGAGGCGCAGAGAACGCGGAGTAACGCAGAGTTAAAAAATCTTTGCGCCTCTTTGCGTTCTCTGCGCCTCGGCGTTTATTTTTTTACCGCAGTCCACAACCTTCGCGGATTGGTCGTGCGGGTTTTTAAACCGGAAGACCGGAATTGATCTTGAACGGGAGGAAACGGAGTCAACGGAGAGAAGGACTTGACCGGAAAATCTTCGGAACAAAAATCATGCGAACGTTTCGGACATAATCCCTTTGCCCTCTGTTTTCTTGGTTCTCTCCTGTAAGACGGATTCGGAATTCGGGTTAAACAAAAAGGCGCAATCCTCGTTGGATCGCGCCTTGGTTCGTGAGCCTGAAAACTTACTTCGCGCCTTGATCAATCCACGCACGAATCAGACCGATCTGCTCCGGGGTGAGCGGTTTGATGCCAGCCCTGTTGTTGGGCGGCGGCATCCAGCCATCCGGATCCTTGGTCATATGCGCGACGGCTTTGACGATCAGGCTGTTGGCGCTGTCGCCGGCAGTCACAATTTTCCCCTGCTTGGTGCCTTTGAGCACGCCTTCCAGCGTGTCCAGGGAGAGGCGGGCTTTGGGGCGGTCGCCGCTGTGGCATTTCACGCAGGAGGCCTCGAAAATGGGTTTGATGTCGGTGGCGTAAGTCACGCCGGTCTTGCTGGCCGCCGGTGGCAGGGTGGCGGTGGGCGTTGCATCTTCAGCGGAGACGACGGCGGTCAGGACAAACGTGGCGGCGAGCGTCACGGCGAGGTGTTTGATTGAATTCATTATCGTTTTGATTGTTGGTTTCGATTTCGCGGACAATCTGAAGGTAAGACGCCCCATTCGTCAAAAAGTTTCAATCAAAATATGGCGCGGCGGAGCGCGGGTTGTCCCAACTCGCAGCGTATGGCATCGGTGAAATGGTGGAAATGATTCCAACGCTGGTTTGTCTGGCAATGTGCTGCGGATTGGGACAATCCGCGCTCCGGGCCAGATCTTCGGGCGGCTTGCGGACCGGCGGTCCTTGCGCTAACTCTAGCGGATGAACGGTGACACTTTTTCCGATGCAGTGCTGGTGATCCTCGGCCATGGCACGACGTTGAATGACCAGTCTGCCGCGCCGGTGCTCCAGCATGTGGCGGAATTGCGCCGCCGGAAGCTCTTCGCCGGAGTGCAGGAAGCCTTCTGGAAGCAGGAACCGCACGTCAAAAAAGTTCTGGCGGCAATCACCGCGCCGCGCGTGTTCATTGTGCCGTGCTTCATCAGCGAAGGCTATTTCAGCACGGAAATCATTCCCAGGGAACTCGGCTTTGAAATTCAAAATGCAAAATGCAAAATGCAAAATGGCGGACGGGAAATCTTTTATTGTTCGCCGGTGGGAACGCATGACCGCATGACGAAAGTAATTTTGTCGCGTGCGAAAGAGGTCGTGGACCAATTTCCGTTCCCCCGCGCGCCGAAAGCAGCGGACACGACCCTCCTGATCGCCGGGCACGGCACGGAGCGGAACAGCAATTCGCGCAAGGCCGTCGAACGGCAGGTGGAATTGATCCGCGCGCTGAATCTCTACGCGGAGGTCGGGGCGGTGTTCCTGGAGGAGGCGCCGTTCATCAAGGGCTGCGCAGCGCTGGCGAAAACGCGGCACATCGTCGTTGTGCCGTTTTTCATCAGCGACGGCCTGCACGCGATCGAGGACATCCCGGTGCTGCTGGGGGAACCGGAGCGGATTGTGAAGGAACGGCTCGCCGCCGGCCAGCCGACCTGGCGCAATCCGACGGAACGCGACGGCAAGCTCGTCTGGTATGCGTCGTCCGTCGGCACCGAACCGCAACTGGCCGAAGTGATATTGCAACGGGTGCGGGAAGCCGTGGAAAATGGTTGAGGAGCGTAAAGCCTCGTTGGGGCCACGCCCTTTACGGGGTTGAAAGTTGAGAGTTGAGGGTTCAAGTTTTTCCGTTTTTTTTGGATGTTGGATGTTCTCTCTCTGACTGTTTTCAAAAAATCCGTGTGCATCCGTGTCCATCCGTGGTTGAACCAATTGCGTAGGAGACGACGTGCCTGTCACGCCGTAGGCTGCGGAGAAAATTGATTTCTCCGCGTTCTCCGCGCCCGCTGCGTTAGGGTTCGCCCATCACTCCGATCTCAACTCACTCAGCTCTCAACCATTTTTAACTGTTAACCGCGGTGCGGAATGGGGGGAATTGTTTCAGGCGGGAATGGAAAAGGCGGCGCGATGTCCCAGATTCGTTTCGAGCGTGGCCAGTTTCAGGCCGTGCGCTTCCGCCAGTCCCGCAAGATAAAAATCGGTTGTCCTTGCCCCGGTTTTGGGCGCGGTGGTTTTCAACACTTCAAGGTCACAGGGCACAAATTGCGGTTGCTTGAAGGCTTTCCAGTCCGCCAGCATCGTTCTGGCTTGTTCGACCGTGACGCCGAAGCTTGGCTGGGTGGAGATGCGGACAAAACCAAGCTCTGTTAACGGGCACACGGCGATGGTTTGAACCGATTCCATCCAGTGGCGCGTCCGATCATGGTGTTCATGCCTTTCCCAAAGGAGTGCGATCAGGGTGTTCACGTCCAACAGATGACTCACGGAAATTCCTCCAGGGCCTTTTGAACGTCGGCATTGGTAATCACCCGTCCGCTCACGGCGACGGTATAGCCGTGCTTCTTTACGAGCCGGACGCGGGCGGGTTCCACCGGCGCGAGCCGGGTGAGGACGTATTTATCCTCACCGAACACCTGGACGTCAAACCGCTCGCCAGGTTTGGCCGGCAGGGTCACCCGCTTCTTGCTGTCAGTGATCACCGTCATGGTGGGTATATCCCACTTGAAAACCGTATTGTCAACCGATTTTCGGCAACCACTTCGACAGGGGTTTGGCAACGTGACATGGCTGGCTGGTCAAACCGGCGCTCCGATCTTCGGCGAGGCAAGCCGGCCCTCGCACACCCGCACAGGGCTGGGTGTTTTCGCTCCGAAGAGGACCGTTGACCGATGGCGTTTTAGTGATATGATTCCGATATGAGGGCGACCGTCAAACATCATCCCTATGCGCTGCGAATCCCCGCGCAGGACGCCAAGGCGCTGGCGAAAGCGCAGGCGCTTTCCGGCGAGTCCATCAATCAACTGCTGATTCTCTGCCTGCGCAAGGCGTTGCCGGAATTGATGGCCTCTTTCCAGCCGGCGGAACGGGTCACCAACGTGCCGCCGTTGTCCGGGGTGGAACTGCGCCGGATTTATCGGGGAAAGGATGAACTGGCGGGCGTGTCGGCCAGACAACTGGCGGCTTTCCAAAGCCAAAAGGAACCGGAATGAACGCCTGGGAAGTCTGGCAATGCCCCTTTCCCTGGGGCGCGCATCCAGCGGTGATCGTGTCCAATTCCGTGCGCGTGGAACGCAAGCCGCAAATCGTGGTTTTATCCTGTCAGACGATGCAGCCGGACGCCTGCCGGGACCCGCAGGGGAATGAATCACTTTTGGATGAGGCCGATGGCATGGACTGGAAAACGCTTTGCCGGTGTGATTTGCTCTACACGATTGACAAATCAATTTTGAAATTCCGCCGGGGAATCGTTCAGCCCGAACGCCGCCGGGACATTGCCCAAAAAATCATTCAGGGCCTGGCCATCGCCGGACTCTAAACTGGAGCCCACCACGCGCTGCGCCGTCCCTGCCAACGAACCTCCGTGGGAGACGACGTGAGGAGACTCAAATCAGGGCGGATTCATTAACATAACTGTGGCCGTGTTTTGGAAAGCCCGGATGGCAAATCCGCGAGGTTTTGGACTACGGTAAAAAGTAAACGCAGAGACGCAGAGTGTCGCAGAGTGCCGCAAAGAAAAATTTGATTCCCTGTGTTTTCCTCCGCGTTCTCGGTGCCTCGGCGATTTATCCCATCCGTGTTTATCCGTGTCCATCCGTGGTTGAACAAGCTTTGTAGGAGACGACGTCAGGAGATTCAAACCAGAAGCCGGAGATCGGAGGTTGGAGGTCAGGCATCCTGAGTCTGGCAGACGGAAATGATTCAACCCTCAACCCTCAACTAAAAACTCTCAACGCATCACGCCGCCAGCACCGTCGGCCAGCCGTGCGCGGCGATGAGGGTGCGGATCAACTGCGGCCGCCGGTTCGCCGAAACGCTCCCGCGCCGGTTTTTTAATTCGTTTTTTTTTACCGTGTGAATCAGATCGCACTTGCACAAGGTTTCCCAGTCCAGGCCGTCAGCCGGGTCCAGAATGATTTCATTGGGTTCCGGCTGGCGCGTGGCGCGCTGGCTGGAACACATGACCACCTCGACCGGGTCTTTTCTGGCTGCCGGTCGGCGTGTGAGATCACCACGCAAGGATGCGGCCTGTCCCAGCCCGCCGGCTGCCAGCTATAAATGTCAAATGGCTTCATTCTTCAAACGGTGGGAGGTTTTTGTTGTTGTACTCAACCATCCGTCGCTCGATGGCTTCCCATTCCGGATCATCCGGCAGATGGGGCACGTCCGGAAACAGCACCACAATAAACTCCTTGTCCGGCTTGTGGCGTTTCACAATCCAGGTGTCCTCGTCAATCTGCTGCACGGTCACGGCCGAACGCGCCGGCAGTTCCGGCGGCATGACCAGACGGCGGCGATCATCAGTCACGGTGGCATTCACCATGGGAGCTTCCTACGATGGCGGCGCCGCGTCAACTGGGCGAAGCCAGTTGAGAGTTCTGTGAGTTGAGAGTTGAGGGGCGTAAAGCCCCGTGGGGCCACGCCCTTTACGGGGTTGAATGTTGAATGTTGAGTGTCGGTGTTGCCTCCCTCAACTCTCAACCAAAAGCGCTCAACGCTGTGGCGGCTTGGTTGGCAATGTCATCGCCGGACGGCGCCGCCCGCGCTCGCTTACTGAATTTTAAAGGCCGTGGTTGATCGCAGTTTTTTTTCCCGTTCGATGACGCGCATCACATAGGCGGCCAGCGCGTCATTGGGATTTTGTTTCAGGGCCATCGTGAGCAGGGCTTCCGCCTGGGGCAGGTCGCCGGCTTGGAATGCCCGCTGCGCGTTCGCCACCGGGCTGCCATCGGATGCCGGCGGCGGCACGGGTTGGGGCGTTTGAAAGACACAGGGAATAGTGGCGCTGGAAGGATAGCCAAAGAGGCAGCCGTAAAGTTCGCCGTTGATGGTTGAGAAATCGCTGAAGACATATTGCGCCGCACTCAACGCCAGCGAGTGGAGCGCGACATTCTTTTTGGGCGGGGCCAGGAGTTGCTGCCGCGTGCGTTCGTCAAACTGGTCGAGCATGCGGGTGCCGCTGCCCATGAAGAACGCCTGCGGCGCGGCATATTCCAGGACGGGAAACATGTCGCTCTGGATCGGGCCGTCACCGGCGATGGCAAACCCGGTGCGTTGCGAGGCGACCTGCCGGGCCAGCAGGGCTTCGGGAGAAGTGATGTTGATCATGGCCATGTCCGTCCGCACCCGGTCGATGGCAAAGCCTTGCCGGAACACGTCCGGGCCGGTCGCCCACGGGTGCATCGCACCGAGCATCACGATGTCGCCGTTGCGGGTGTCCCAGACCTCCATGTAAGGAAACACCGAGCCGAAAGTGCGCAATACGAGTTTTACGATGTCATCGTTCACTTCATAAACGTGAAACCAGGCGGCCATGATGCCGTCCGGCTTGAGATGACTGGCCGCCAGTTCATAATATTCCCGGCTGAAAACACTGCCGATGCCCACCGTCCAGGGATTTGACGGTTCGTTGATGATCACATCATACAGCTGGCGGTGCAGTTTGAGCACGGTGCGGGCGTCCTCGGTTTTGATTTGCACCCGTGGATTGTCCACCAGATGCCGGTTCCAGTCGCCAAACAATCGGGCGGCCCGCACGACCGGTTCGCAATTTTCTGCAACCACAATTTTTTCGACGGGATACGACAGCACCGCTCCCGCAGTAATGCCGGATCCGATCCCCAGCACAAAGACATCTTTCGCATCGGGTTTTACCATCAACGGCAGGTTGGACACCAAAAATTGGGTGCTTAAATCGAGACCCGTGCCGGCATCGGGCTTGCCATTGATGCGCAGTCCCAGACTTGCCGGAGCGATGATGCCGTCCACTTCTTCCACGGTTACGGTGGCATCCGGGGCATCTTCATAAAATCGGATTTTAATGTGATCTTTGCGCAATTGCATCAACCGGGGTTCGAACTTGGTCTCCCAAACGCGAAACGCACCCGAACTCATGACATGCCGCCAATCTTCGCCGCCAAACAGGAACACGCTGCCCGTTAAAATGCAAACCGCCAGGGCTCCCGCAATGCCCGCCCGCCAATGGTGTCGCAGCCCCAGCCCCAGCGCCGCCAGCCCCAGGATCAGCGCCAGAATGCCAAAGGCATTGCGCAATCCGCAAAAAGGCATCAGCACAAAACCCGCGAACAGGCTGCCCACCACGGCGCCCAGCGTGTTCCAGGTCAGCAGGGTGCCGACCCGACCGCCGAGCGGTCCGCCACCCACGGATACGCTGCGCATCATCAACGGCAGCACCGCACCGTTGCACGCCGCCGGCATGCCCAGAACGACCATCGCAATGCCCGTGGACAGGAGGAGCTGATAGACGTAGCCCACTTCTGTGCGGCCCAGTCCGGTGCGGGCGATCCGATAGCCATCCACCCAATGTTCCAGGTTGAAAACCAGCAGCGTCACCCAAACCGCCGCCGCGCAGAGCAACAGCACGACGGTTTTCTGGCCCACCTTGTTCGCCCGTTTGGGCGACGCCACCCACGCGCTGCCCAATCCGATGCCGAGGATGAACGCCATGAGCACGATGGAAAACGATTGTAAAGAAGACCCGAAAATCAACGCCAGCGAACGCGAGGCCAGCACTTCCAAGCCCATGGAAACCCCGCCGGTCAGTGCGACAATGATTCCCGCCCAGCGCAACGTCTCCGACGTGACGGGTGTTTCCGGCTGCGGGAGCGTGGTTGCATTTGCCATCACCGCCGGGCGGTCCAGTTTTCCACTGCGGTTCAGCCAGATCGCGCCCGCGCCAATGAGGATATTGGTCGTGGCGGTGAGCTGCAACGTGGCGATCATGCCGTAGTGTTGCACCAGCCAGAAGCCGGCCAGCGCCGCACCGGTCACCGCGCCCAGGCTGTTGACGGAGTAAAACCGCGCCGAACCGCGTCCGGCGTCGGTGGAAAATTGATGCAGCCAGGCCGCCAGCAGGGGCAGGGTGCCGCCCATCAGAATGGTCGGGCCAAGCAGCAACCCCGCGCTTAAAACGCCTTTCAATAGCAACACCCAGCCGGCATGCTCCGCGATGGGCGTGCCCGCGGCGATGAAGATCCGGTCTGCGATCCGGTCCAGCGCGGGAAATAAAAAAGCGTAAACCCCGATGAGGATTTCCAGCACGCCATAGGCCTTCACCGGCTGCCGCAGGCCGTCCGCCCAGCCGCCAAAAATCCGATTCCCAAGCGCCAGCCCGCCCATGAATACTGCCAGCACCACGGTTTGTGCGTAAATCGTGCTGCCGAACATTTGCGCCAGAAATTTCGCCCACACCACCTCGTAAATTAAAGCCGTCGCGCCGGAGCCGAAGAACAAGGCCAGCACCATCCAGCTGCGATTTTTTGATTGCATGGGCCCAGCGTAGCGGTCAACCCCGCCCGCTCGCAAGTTTGGAAACCGAATGGTAGTGTCCTGATTTGAAATTCGGAGCGCGGATTGTCCCCAATCCGCAGCGCGTGAATAACCGGAGGAGCCTCTGAACAAAGTCCATCCTCATGTCCGTCACCGCCGCTGCGAGTTGGGACAACTCGCGCTCCGATCAAATTAGGACACTGCCAGCCGAATGAGATAATTGACCGCAGCTCTCCCTCCTTCAACTCTCAACCTTCAACCACCCTCGACTTCGATTATGTTTGAGCCGCACGATTTTTTCTGGCAAACACCAGCCATGTATTTTCGCCCGGCCCTGCCCGCCCTTTTCGCCGTGTTCATTTTGGTGTCCGGTTCAGGGTGTCAAAAATCTGAATCTCCGGCCGCCGCCGCGCCGCCCACGGTTCAATCGCCGGACACGATCGCCTGGGCGCATTGGGTCGGCAAGCGCCGGCTCGACATGGAAGCCGATTCCTACTATTTCAGCCGGGTCTGGTCGCTGCCGGAAACCGCCCGGCTCCAGTCACAGACCTTTGACCGGCTTGCCATCGGTTCGTGGCGGCTGTTGCTCGGTGAAAAGGCGCAGATTCCCGGTGCGGTATTGCGTCCGTTATTCGATGATCTGGCGCAGGAAGAATGCTATTTCGAAATCCGCGCCGCCAGCAACTCTCCGGCAAATTTTCTTCTGGCCGTCCACGTCAATGCCCATCGCGCCGGGCTTTGGGAAACCAACCTCGCCATTGCCGCCAGCTTGGTCACCGGACAAGGCCCCACGCCCAATCCCGCCATTCACGGTTGGACCCTCCAGCAAACCAACGCGCCGACCCATATCTTTCTTTCCCGCGTCGGCGACTGGACCCTGGTCGCGGCCGGTCCGGGACAAAATTCATTGTCCGATGAAATCGCCGCCCGCATCCGGCGGGATGGTGTTCCATTTGTTTCCTCCGGCACCAATCTCTGGCTCGAAACCAGCCTCGACCTTCCGCGCCTCGCTGCCTGTTTCCCGGCTCTCAACTCTCAACTTTCAACTCTCAACCACCTTTCCTTCTCCCTCACCGGTGACGGCGCCAATGTCATCACCCGCGGCCAGCTTGCTTTTTCCGAACCACTGCCATCGCCATTGGCACCGTGGCAGATGCCGCTGGATTTGCTGCACGATCCGTTGACCGGCTTCACGGCGGTGCGCGGACTTCAACCCTGGCTGGCCGCCTGGCAACCCTGGCACGATCTGCAAATCGGCGCCCCGCCCGACCAGCTTTTCTTGTGGTCGGTGGCCGGCAGTCCGTATCAAGCCTATCTCGCCGCGCCGCTCCCCGATGCCGAAGTCTCCGCCCTGACTACTTGGCTGTTGCAAAAGGCCAACCCCTGGCTGGCCACGAACGGCTACCTCACCTTTGCCCGTGCCGCCGATGCCAACGGTGTCACTTGGGGCGCTCTCCCGGATATCAAACCGTTCATTAAATCCAGTGGCGCCGGTTCCAACCACTGGCTCTTTGCCGGGTTGCTGCCGGATCCCCGCACGGCAGCCGATCCGCCACCGCAAGGGTTGATAGACGACGTGCTGCATCGCCCCGATCTCGTGTATTATGATTGGGAAGTCACCGGGATCCGCATGGAACCTGATCTCGTCCTCGGTCAGACTGTCCGCCAGGTGGCGCATGGAACACCGATGCCGATGACTTCCGCCAGCCTGGGCTGGTTGGCGGTTTTGATTCCCCGGCTTGGGACTTCCGCCACCATCGCGACCCGCACCGCACCGGATCAGATCGATTTTTACCGCCGCTCCACCCTCGGCTTGACCGCCACCGAATTGCACCTGCTCGCCGACTGGCTGGAATCGCCCCAATTTCCACGCGGCTTGCATTCCCAATCCATCCCATAGTCGGAAGAATTCCGTTCAACCACGAAATACACGAAGGGAAAGCCAAGGCCCGAGAAGGCCAACACCCCGCTTGCAGGTTTCAAATCCGAGTTCACCGATGGGTGCCGGTTACTTCCGCACCATACCAATCCATTCGTTCCGGCTTTCGCGCGTGTATTTCGTGGTTCATCCCTGCTGCGGATTTTGGGATCAAGGCATTACCCCAAATGTGCTTGCAGGGATAAGAATCGTTTGAGAAAGTCCGGGCATCAACCAAGGCAACTTCAAAAAAATATTCCCATGAAAAAATCATTTGTCATCGCCGTGCTGGGTCTGGCCGTTCAAGCCGTGTCCTCCTTCGGGCAGGGATCCATTCAATTCAACAGTTATTTTGCGAACAACAGTGCTGGGATTCCGATTTATTTTCCGGCGTATCTCGGCGGTGGTTTAGTGGGTGCTGGCTTTACGGCCGATTTGCTGTGGTCGCTCACGCCCATCTCCGACCCATTTCCTGGCACTGGGGCATTGGCCGCTGGATGGAACTTTTCCGGCGGCGGAAATGGTTCTTTGCAAAATGTGGCCACGCCATTCGGAACGACGCCCAGCACCATCGGATATTTCCTGGGCACGAATAACTTCATCCTCAACCCTTACACAGCCGGCACGACGGTTTATTTTGAAATCATTTTCTACCAGACGGCTACCGGCAGCTATGCCAATTCTTTTAATCGCGGTCACTCAGCCGCGTTTAGTTCTACGTTGGCAACTGGATTAAATCTGCCGGGCTTTTTGAACTTCCCCTCGTTCTTTGTGGTGCCGGAACCGACCACGCTGGCGTTGGCGGGTCTGGGCGGGCTGGCCTGGCTCGCGACCCGGCACCGTAAACCGGTTTGATCGGCAGTTCATTTCTGGTTTTCCACAGGGGCCCGCATCCGGGCGGCACCTTTTTATTCGTAGCGGCTCCTCGGCAGAGAGCCGCATTCTCCTTTCTCCTCAGATTGAAATCCGCCGCCGGTTTTTGTAACGTCCCTCCGTCATGAATATCCGCCCGGCTGATTTTGCTTTTTTGGGGACGCTTTTGCTGCTGGCTGGCTGGCCCCGCCCGTTGTTGGCTGCCGCTCCAGTGCCCGAAACGGTGATGCAGGTGCATTGGCAGGGAATGAAGCAGATCAGCGCCGATACCAATGCTACCAATTTCATGAGCGTGTGGCAGCTGCCACCGACCACCGAGCTGCTGGCGCAGACGTTCGACAAACTGTCACGTTGGCCCGGGAACAGGGCCACCAATGCCGCGAGCGCCCGGTTGCGTCCGTTGCTCGACGACCTCGTCGCCTCGGAATTTTACCTGGAGGTTTCCGCAGTGACCAACTCTCAACTTTCAACTCTCAACCCCGCAAAGGGCGTGGCCCCGACGGGGCTTTACGCTCCTCAACTATTATTGGCCATCCGCCTGCCCGCTGGTCGTGCCGGTTTTTGGCGGACCAATCTCGCGGATGCGATGGAAGCGCGAACCGGCGTCCGCCCGATTCCGACCGGCGATGGCTGGGTGCTTTCTCAATCACCGGCATCGAATCGAAGGGAGTTTGCGTTCGTCGGTGAATGGACCTTTGTTGGCTGGGCGATGGGCACGAACATCTCACCGACAGAATTCGCCGCCCGCATTATTCACGAAGGCGCGAATTCCAAAACCAATGTCTGGCTCGAAGCCGACCTTAACTTGCCGCGCTTCATCAGACTTTTTTCCAGTTCCGCCAAGGAGGAGGGTGGGGGGCATGTTGAAAATGCTTCAACTCTCAACTCTCAACTCTCAACTCTGCCATTTTCGGATCTTCACCTCACTGTCGCCGGTGAAGCGGGCGATGTCGTCACCCGGGCAACCATGGATCTCGCCCGGCCGCTGGCTGCGCCGCTGCCTGCCTGGGATATTCCCACCAATCTTATCCGTGGGTCGTTGACCAGTTTTACGGCTGTGCGCGGATTTTGTCCCTGGCTGGCTGGTTTGGCTGCCTGGCAAAAACTGCAGTTAAACCCGCCGCCGGACCAGGCGTTTTTTTGGGCGCAGGAAGGCGTTCCGATTTTGACCTATTGCGCCGCCCCGCTGCCGGCCGCCAGCAATCATCTGGCGCAACTGGCCGGATTACTGGTTGGTCAGGGCAACCGCTGGCTGGCCACCCATGGCGAAGGCAGTTTTCAATGGCAGACGAATCCGCCCAATCTGACTTGGAGCGGCGTGCCCATCCTTTTACCTTTTCTCAAACCCGCCCGCTTGCAGCAACACGAGTATATTGTGGGCGGTCTCTGCCCCTTGGCGACCAATGCCAGCCTGCCGTCCGCTGAATTCCTGAAACCGCTCACCGGCGGCTCTACTGACCTGGTCTATTACCAGACCGAGCAGACCGGGCAGCGGATCACCGACGGGGTGTTCGTCAATCAGTTGCTCCGTCTCATCTTTCACCGGTCACAACTGCCGGGCTACACGGCCGCCTCGTTCTGGCTGAAAACGGCCGGGCCGCGGTTGGGCGACACCACCACGGTCGTGACCCGGATGGAGGCGCAGCAGTTGTCTTTGATCCGCCATTCCACCCTCGGACTCACGGCGTTGGAATTGCATCTGCTGGCCGACTGGCTGGAATCCCCCCGGTTTCCGTCCGGGATGTATTCCCAGTAGTTGTGGAACGCAGCGCATGAGCCAGGCAGTTAAATTCACCACGAAACACATCAAACACACGAAAACAAAGGATAAAATGCCTGTTTGGCTCCATTCCAACATTCACTCTCCGGGTGAAATAGAGCGGTTCGGCAATGCCTGGTCGCTTTTGTGTGTTTCGTGTATTTCGTGGTTTCAACTGCTGTTTCCAGGATTATTTCGGTTAAAATCCCCCGATGCCGCCCCTAGTTCAAAAGTCAGTGCTTTTTTCACTGGTGACACAAAAATCTTTGTGACAATCCCGTGTCATTGCCTGCCTGCCAGCCCAAAGCAGCCCTGAACCGAGCGTCTGTATTAATTCGTTAAACGTTTATCAATAGATGCTTATATTATGCTTCCTAGATGCCAGACCCCGGACGCCAGACCCCATTCTGGCGTTCAAAATTAATTGAAATAATATTTGACTGGTGACAGGGTATTTGCGAGAGTGTCACCACACACGGTAAACGCAAATAAACAGAACAACACAAATGAAAACAAAAACACTACTGATTGCCGCAGCCGCGCTGACTGCTGGCGTCATTTCTTCGGAAGCGCAAGTTTATTCCCAGAACGTCGTTGGTTATGCCAACGTTGTTATTAAGGGTGGTGGTGCATACACACTGGTTGCCAATCCTTTTGATGACGGCAATGGTAATCAATTGACAAATCTTCTGGCTGGTCTCCCTAATAAATCTCAAGTTGTTACTTGGAATGGCTCTAGCTATGACGGTGCTATTAATAAAGGCGGCGGTGTTTGGGGTGCTACTGTGCCATTGCCTCCAGGTGTGGGCTTCTTTGTAAAAAATGGCATTTCAACCAGCCCGGATTATACTAATACATTCGTTGGAACTATTGTCGCTCCGGTGGGTTCAAGTGTTACAAATGTTCTTCCTGCTGCCTTCAGTCTTGTTGGTAGTCAGCTTCCGTATGCCGGTGATGCGACTGTCGATACAAACATCAATTTGGGAACGACGTTGGCAAACAAGAGCCAATTGATTTCTTGGAATACTTCTGCTCAAGTATTTGACGGAGCTGTAAATAAGGGTGGTGGTATTTGGGGTGCTCCGTTTAACGTCTCCGTTGGTCAAGGTTTCTTCGTTAATAACAAGGCTGGAACAAATTGGAGCCAAACACTTAACCCGTAATAATTGTTTAGCTGTAACTAAAAAAATCGGAAAACCAAAAATAAAAAACAAATATGAAAAAGTCACTCGTTCTATCAATTCTGGGTTTAGCGGCAGCAGCAGCCACTTCCTACGGTCAGGGCTCTATTGCCTTTAATACTTACAATGCGAAAGGTGGGAGCGGTATCATCACCACGTATGCCGCTGGACTCGGTCATGGGAACGGAACAACTGGTATCGGTAATACCTTTACCGGCCTGTTGCTCTGGTCATCTGTTGCAATTAACGACACTGCCACCACTGGTCCTATCGCTTTTGGAACTTTACTGACCGCAGGTTGGAATGTGGGGTTATCGTATACGTTTGCTACTCCTGCTGGAAACATTGGGGCAGGCTATATTGCAAGCCCATCGAATCTAAACATCGCTGCTCCGGTTGGAACGGCATTGTTTTTTGAAGTTGTGGCGTTTGATGGCGCTTCATATGCAACTGGCACATTTGCTGGCCATTCTGCTTCGTTCACAGGAACTCTCGCTACCGGAACTACGTTGCCGGGTGCTGATCAGTTGAACAACATGGCACCGTTCCAAGTTCAGGCGGTTCTAGTTCCGGAACCCGCCACGCTGGCGTTGGCCGGTTTGGGCGGTCTGGCCTCGCTCGTCATGCTGCGCCGTAAAAAAGCGTAATTATTGTTTGTTTTTGGTTTCCCACAGGAGCCGCTCATTCGAGCGGCTCCTTTTTTATTCTTTCCCCCCGTAGGAGACGACGTAAGGAGACTCAAACCAGTTCCCCGGGTTGGGTTCCGAGATGGCGGATAAAAACCAAGACCAAGTCAGAGCCTCGTGACCTCGTCTCCTACCGAACAAGCCCGTAGGAGACGACGTCAGGAGACTCAAATCAGTTCCCCCGGTTGGGTTCCGCGACTGCGGATAAAAACCAAGGCCAAGTCAGAGCCTCGTGACCTCGTCTCCTACCGAACAAACCCGTAGGAGACGACGTCAGGAGACTCAAATCAGTTCCCCGGGTTGGGTTCTGTGACGGCGATTAAAAACCAAAACCAAGTCAGAGCCTCGTGACCTCGTCTCCTACAATTCAAACCCGTAGGAGACGACGTCAGGAGGCTCAAATCAGTTCCCGGGTTGGGTTCCGCGACTGCGGATAAAAACCAAGACCAAGTCAGAGCCTCGTCACCTCGACTCCTACAACTTAAATCCGTAGGAGACGACGTCAGGAGACTCAAATCAGTTCCCCCGGTTGGGTTCCGCGACTGCGGATAAAAACCAAGACCAAGTCAGAGTCTCGTTACCTCGACTCCTACAACTTAAATCCGCAGGAGACGACGTGAGGAGGCTCAAATCCATCCCCCATTTTCTTAAAGGCCGGAAGAAAACTCACATTACTGCCACCGCACCCGGCCAATGCGGATCGCACAGCACGCCATCCCTGAACGATCGTATCCGTTATTAAAATTAAACGGCCATCTGCGGATGCAGGCGCGGATTGCCTTTGTCACTGGATTTGTTAAACATTTTTCATGTCGGCCATGCTTACCCCGCCCGTTGATTCAAAAACGGTGAAACGATCCATTTCCTGGGGCATTTGCGCCGCCTTGATGCTGATTGTCGTTGCCGCCTATTGGCCGCTGGCGGGTTACGAGTTTATCGGCTACGACGACAATGATTATGTCTGGCAAAATCCGCACGTGCTGGGCGGGTTAAGCTGGCCGGGTGCGGTTTGGGCTTTCATCCATTTTCACGTCGGCAACTGGCATCCATTGACCTGGCTGTCGCATATGCTGGATGTGCAGTGGTATGGATTGAACGCGGGGGGACATCATGCCACCAGTCTGGTGTTTCATGTAATCAATACGTTGTTGTTGTTTCTCTGGCTGCAGCGCCTGACTGGATTCACCTGGCGGAGCGCGCTGGTGGCGGCGCTGTTTGGCCTGCATCCGCTGCACGTGGAATCCGTGGCGTGGGTGGCCGAACGCAAGGACGTGTTGAGCACATTTTTCTTCCTGCTGGCGCTGTGGGCCTATACCCGTTATGTGCAGAAGTCGGAGATCAGAAGTCAGAAGTCAGAGACAAACCACCCGGCATCGACAGCTTTTGCGCACGCTCCTTTCTACTGGCTGGGTTTGGCTTGCTTTGCGCTGGGCCTGATGAGCAAGCCCATGGTGGTGACGTTGCCCTTTGTGTTCCTGTTGCTGGATTATTGGCCGCTGAATCGAATTCAGAATTCAGAATTCAGAATTCAAAATTTAAAGGGATTGCTGATGGAGAAGGTGCCGTTCTTCGTGCTCTCGGCGGGTTCGTGCGTCGTCACCGTGCTGGCCCAGCAGAGCGGCAATGCCGTGATGTCCGTCAACCTTCTGCCGGTCACGGCCCGGATACAAAACGCGCTGGTTTCGTATGCGACCTATTTGAAAATGATGTTCTGGCCGGATGCCCTGGCCGTGTTTTATCCGCTGCAGCGTTCGGTGGATGCGGATCAAGTGGTCATGGCGGCATTTGTGCTGGTGCTGGTGACCGTGGGCGTATTGTTCTGCTGGCGGCAACGACCTTATCTGGCGGTGGGCTGGTTCTGGTATTTGGGAACGCTGGTGCCGGTGATCGGTCTGGTGCAAGTGGGGAACCAAGCGATGGCCGACCGTTACACCTACGTGCCATTGATCGGAGTATTTATCGCGTTGGTCTGGCTGGTGGCGGAAATCAAAATAAAATGGCCTTATCGGCGGTGGTTGCTGTCGCTGCTTTCCGTGATCGTGCTGGGCGTCTGCTGGCAATTGACCGCGGCGCAAGTGCGATGCTGGCAGAACGGCGAAACCCTCTCCCGCCATGCGCTGGCGGTGACCAAGGACAATGCCCTGATGCAAGGTCTGCTGGGAAGCTCCTTGTTCGAGCAGGGGAAAATGCCGGAAGCTGCGGAGCATCTGGCCGAAGCCGCGCGGCTCTGGCCGGGAAGCATCAGCGCACAATACGATCTGGCAATGGCGCTGGCCGCGCAGGATAAAATGGATGAGGCGATTGCGACTTGTCAGACTGCGCTGAAATTCAAACCGCACTCTCCCCAAATCCATCATCTCCTGGGCAACCTGTTTTCGAAGCAAGGCAAAATCGCGGAAGCCATAGGCGAGTATAGGACGACCCTGGAAATCGATCCCGACAATCTGGTGGATTTAAATAACCTGGCCTGGCTGCTGGCCACCACGGCAGATGCCCGGTTGCGGGACGGGCCTGAAGCCATCCGGCTGGCGGAAAAAGCCTGCCAGATCACAAATTATGAGAAGCCCATGTTTATCGGGACATTGGCCGCCGCGTATGCCGAGGCGGGCCGGTTTGATGAAGCCGCTGCCGCCGCCCAAAAGGCGATCACACTGGCCACAGCAGCTAAAAATGAGGGGCTGGTCCAGAAAAACGGTGAACTGCTTGAACTGTATCGGCTCAAAAAAGCCTATCACGAGCCCGCCGGCCAATAATGGAATGTCTCAATCCGATTCCCCCGTCGTCGGCTTCCATTCTCGACTACGCTTGAGCGATTTCAACCAAACTATTCATACCCGAATAATTTGGTAAACGGTTCCAGCGTTTTCAAATGGGGCTCGAGATATTTCTGGTAGTTTCGCCAGCGACCTTGAGCGCGCTTGTAAACGGGTTGGGTCACGTCGGCATAGGTGGGTGAGCGCACCATTTTTTTCCGGGCGTGTTCGTCAAATCCCAGCACGCGGTCATCCCACGGAACGTCGAGAAAATCCAGGGTCTTGCGTGCGACGGATGCAAGGTCGTCCACCATCTCCTCATAACGGACTTCCAGACAAGGCGCCGGCATCAAAGGCGCAAGTGTCCGCCAGATGCTCATGAGGTCGGCGTAGTCTTCGGCTGTTCCTGCCAGGTTCAGATAGGCCGCCGTGACCGGATTGAGCGGCTGGGGCTGCATGAAGCAACTCATGACCACATCCCGCGGATCGCGCAAGGCGATGAGAAATTTGGTCTCCGGAAAAACGCGGACGAACGCCGGAATCAAAAAAGTGAGCACGGGATTTTTGTCCAGCAGCAGCCGGCCGGCGATGGGACTGCCGAGGGACAGTTCCATGGACCGAAAATAGGCCGCGCGTGATGTTTGCAATGCCGGCGTGCCGGCCGCTTCCAGCACGGGCAGCATGTAGGCATCCGGCGGCAAATTTTTTCGGAGAGGAGCAAAGGCATCATCCAAAAAAGTGGTGGTTTCTTCCGCCGAAACAATCTCGGGATGGGCGTCCAGCACTTGCTCCAGCAAGGTGGTGCCGGAACGGGCATGACCGCAAAGCAGGGCCAGTCGCCGGGCCGGTGGCAAGGTCGGGCCGGTATCAGACCAACGTTTGAGTAGTTCCGACGAGACATTCGCTTCCATCACTTTCAAGCGGGCGCGGAATATTTTCAGCTCGGCCAGATGTCGGGCGGCCTGCGGGCGCAGCAAAGTCTTGGCTTCGAGAAATGCCGTCATGGCCTCATCGAACTTTTGCTGGCGATCCAGGATGTTGCCCAGTTCATACCAGGCCTGGGCATGGACCCACGTATCGGGATTGGGTTTGGTGATGAAGGAGCGCAGCAGTTGTTCCGCGGTCTCGAAGCTTCCGGCCAGCCGCTCCAGCCGGGCGCGGACGAGCAGTGCCGCCGGATAAGCCGGCCTCAGTTTTAAGGCGCGTTCGACGAGCTGGGCGGCCTCCGGCAAACGGCGGAGGCGTTCATAAAGTTCCGCGAGTTTGATGCAGGCTTCCGGAGTCGCATCGGCTTGTCCGAGCGCCCGCTGGAGGTAACGCCCGGCCAGATCCGGGTTGCGAAAATTCTGGCAGTTGTCCGCGATCAGCGTGAGCGCCTCGGTTTTCCGGGGGGCCACGCGGAAAACTTTTTCAAAGCACGCTTCAGCGGCGGCGTAGTCGTAACGCAAACCCTGAACACGGCCCAGTTGGAGCAGGAGGCCGACGTTGGAAGGCGCCAGGCGGCTGGCCCTTTGGAGCGTTTCGATGCATTCCTGAAAATCCTTGCGTTCCCAGGCGGCTTCGGCGGCTTGAAGCATGCGGTTGAACGAACCCGCTGCGACAAGTTGTGGTCGTTTCATGATTCGTCCAACATGCGTAAAGCCGCGGTCCAAATCAATTATTCTTCGTAGGAGACGACGTGAGGAGTCTCAAATCAATCTCCCTTGCTTCAACGATCGGAGGAAACCGCGATCAGTCAGAGTCTCGTCACCTCGGCTCCTACAACCTAAATCTGTAGGAGACGACGTAAGGAGACTCAAACCAGTTCCCCCGGTTGGGTTCCAAGATTGCCATTAAAAACCCAAGCCAAGTCAGAGTCTCGTCACCTCGACTCCTACCAATCAATTTCATTCATACCCCAACGATTTGACGAAGGGCTCCAGTTTTTCCAGATGGGGTTCGAGATATTTCTGATAGTTCCGCCAGCGGCCCATGGCGCGTTTGTAAACGGGCTGGGTCACGTCGGTATACGTGGGCGAGCGGACGGTTTTCTGCCGGGCATGTTCGTCAAATCCGAGCACCCGGGCATCCCACGGGACGTCGAGAAAATCCAGGGTCCTGCGCGCGACCGATTCCAGATCCACCACCATGTCCTCGTAGCGGACTTCCAGATACGGGTTGCGCATGCGCGGGGCGATGGCCTGCCAGACGCCCATCAGGGCGGCATATTCTTCCGTGGTGCTGGCCAGGCTGATGCAGGCCGCGCCGACCTGGTTGAGCGGGAGATTTTGCATGAAACAGCTCAAGACCACGTCGCGCGGATCGCGCAGGGCGATGAGAAATTTCATCTCCGGAAAGATGCGGATGAGCGCCGGGATCAAAAAGGTGTAGGAAGGATTTTTATCAATGAGCAACCGTCCGGCGATGGCGCCGCCCAAAGATAATTCCGTGGTGCGAAAATAATTCTGCCGGGCAGTCTGGAGCGCGCCGGGTGTCGCGGCGGCGAGCGCCGCATACATCGCCGTGTCATCGGGCAGGCCGCGCATCAACGGACCATACGCCTCGCTGTGAAAAATTTCCGTTTCTTCCGCCGAAACAATCTCCGGGTGCGTATCCAGCACCTGCTCCAGCAGCGTCGTGCCGGAGCGCGGATGACCGCCCAGCAAAGCCATCCGATGCGCGGGCTGAAGTTGCGCGGATGAATCGAACCATTGTCGCAATACTTCCGCCGAAGCGTTGGCGGTGAGGTGATTGATCCGGCTGCGCATGACCTTCAACTCAAAAGCGGGGCGGCCCGCTTGGGGGATCAGCAACGCCTTGGCTTCAAGAAACGCGGCCATGGCTTCGTCGTATCGGCCCTGACGGTCAAGGATGCCGCCGAGTTCATAGCCGGCGCTCACGCGGAAATTTTGTTCAGCCTTGGCGGGAAAAGCGCGCAGTAATTTTTCCGCCGCATCCAGCCTGCCTGCCTGCCGGTCCAGTCGGGCGCGCAGGAGCAGGGCCGGGCCGGAGTTGGCATCTGAATGCAAGGCGCGGTCCACCAGGCTGCCGGCCTCATCGGAACGGCGGAGCCGTTCATAAACTTCCGCCAGCTTGACCAGAGTGTCCGGGGAAACTCCTTTCTGTTCCAAGGCGCGTTTGAGATAGCCCTCGGCCATGGTGAAATTGTTGAAATCGCGGCTATGCTGACCGGCGGCCACGAGCACTTCCAATTTTTGGGGAGCGACGCGCAGGGCCTTTTCGAAGCACCGTTCGGCGGTGGTATAATCATAACGCGCACAATACAGCCGGCCCAGATTCAGCAGGATGCCGGCGTTGGAAGGATTCAGGCGGCTGGCGCGTTCCATCATCTCGATGGCTGCCTGAAAATCGCTGCGTTTCCAAGCCTCGTTGACCGCTTCAAAGATCCGGTTCAGTGAACCTTGAGACACCAGGGATGGCCGCTTCATGGTGTGGTGTATTCCACCGCGGGGTTGGGCTGGATTTCATTCCATCGTTCCCTTTTTTTCCAAATCAAGACGTCCTGGTTGCGACTCGGGTGCGGGACGCGGTTCACTATTTCCCATGAATGGTTCATGATGCAACGAAGTTAAAGGTGGTGGTTCTGAATGCAAGCCGTCTTTGAACCCTCAATCGGCAGGGACATCGCGCTGCAATGTCCCGCCTGTCAGCGAAGCGAGGGCGGAATGAACGTGGCCAAGCGGTGCGTCCATACCCTTCGCAGGGCCTCGCCGGACACCGCGCTCGACGCTGCGGACGGCGCCCATCCCTGCCACGTCAATCATCCTCAACGCCAGGTTTTATCCTTGGTGCTTGAATCTCCCCGCCCTCAACCTTAAACTCCCAACCGGTTCAGCGGCGCATTCGTCTATCGGCTAGGACATGGCCTTCTCAAGGCTGAAAGAGGGGTTCGATTCCCCTATGCGCTACCATTCTAAATTAGTTGAGCGTTGAAGGTTGAGCGTTGAAGGTTGAGCGTTGAAGGTTGAGGGTTGAGGGCAAAAATGGTTTGTGGTTGAATGTTGTTGGTTGAGGGTTAGTCGTGTGACTGTTCGCCACTCAACCTTCAACTATTAACTCTCAACCATTAAAATTATGTTCAACTTTGAGAAGCTGGAAGTGTGGCAGGAGGCGATTGATTTTGCGGATTCGGTTTATGCCAGCACAAGGACATTTCCCGACGAAGAGCGGTTTGGTTTGACGAATCAAATGCGGCGGGCCGCCGTTTCCATTTCCTCCAACATCGCCGAAGGAAGCTCGCGTTCATCCCGGCCGGATTTTGCCCGTTTTGTAGAAATCGCGACCGGTTCATTATTTGAGGTCGTTTCGCAGGCGACCATTTCCAAACGCCAGGGCTTTTTATCAGAAAACGATTTCAACCTTTTGTATTCCGCCTGCGAAAAACAGAGCAAGATGTTGAGCGGCTTGCGCCGGTCATTGCTGGAGACAGCTGCTTGATTTTTCCCTCAACCGCAACTTGACTCTCAACCCTCAACCAAAAACCCTCAACTATTTTAAGCCGTTGACACCGGCCAAGCGGGGTGGAAATGTTCCCACATGGAAACAACCTTGGTAAAGGCCGATGACAAGGGGCGCGTCTCCATCCGGGGCGTGCGCAAAGATGCCAAATATCTGGTGACGCCGGAGAACAGCGGCTGGTGGATTATACCCGCGCCCAAAATCAATCTGCCGGAAAAAATGGAGTCGCCGGCCGGGGCCTGGGAACTGCGCGCTGCCATGCTGGAAAGTTTTTATGATAGATCCAAAGCCTGGTGAAGTGTATCGGGTGAATCTGGGTTTGAAGGGCAAGCTGCGTCCACTACTGGTGGTCACGCGCGAGGACAAGGACGCGGAGCGCGCCTTGTGCATCTGTGTGCCGATGACGACGCTGATTCGCGGTGGCGATTACGAAGTGAAATTGCCGCGTGTGCGCTGGTTGCCGGGTGCGGATGAAGGCGCGGCGGACGTCCAAGGCTTGACCTCGGTTGAAAACCACCGGTTGGAACGCCGCGCCGGACAATTTGAATCACCGGTCACTGCGGCCGTGCGCAAGAAAATCGCTTGGCTGTTGGAATTAAATTGAGACTACTTCTCAAAACCTTCAGCTTTCAACCTTGTTTTGACCCTCAACTTTCAAGCGACAACTCATTACCACGGCTTCGACCCTCAACGCTCAACTAAAAACGCTCAACTGCATTCAACCACGGCGCTTGACCCCGGACGCCAGACCCTAGACCCTAGACCCGATATGACCAACGCATTCCAGATCATCTTCACCCCCGCCAGTGCGGCCGAGCTGGCGCGCATGCCCAAGGAACTGCAACTGCAAATCCTCGGCGATTTTCGCGGCCTGCCGCAGCAGGTGCGCGGCACGGAACTGGACGAATTCGGGAAGCTGGAGCAGGGCAACCGGATTCTGCACCGGTTTCGTTTGGGCGATTACCGTGTGTATTTTGAACGGCACGACTTGGGCATCCTGGTGCATCGCATCCTGAGCCGTCACACGCTGAAGGATTTCTTTTTCCGTTCCGGCCTCAAATCCGACGAGGATGAAGTGTTGCAGGAAAACCCCAAGTTCTGGGAGCTGATCGAATCGGCAAAAAATTCGGCAAAAGCTTAACAAGCGAAATGTGGCATTACGGTGGCAAGCCCGGTGCGCCCGGTGCGCCCGGTGTCGGAGTTACCAAAGGTCCGCCACCCGGGCCCGTTGCGTCGGAAGGCGTGATTTCAGTGGGAGGAATGGGCGGCAGACTGCCCTCAATCACCTGCTGCTTGGTAATTTCGCGGTTTACTTCCATGGCAATCGTTGATTCCTCTTGTGATAGACCAGTCTGAGGCTGTTGAATCAAAGTGTTGGCGCGGGTCGGAACATTTCGCATGCCCGAGCCATCGTTAGCACCAGGGTTCGCGCCTCCGCCGCCGCTGCTTCCGCCACGGGCACCGGGAACGCCGGAACCGCCGGGAACGCCGCGATTGCCAAAACGGCTGTTGAATGGATTATTGCCGGCGGCTCCGCCCAGTCCGGCAGCGGGTCCACCCGTCGGCACGGACGGCGTGGAACTGGGCGGGGTGACCACCAGCGGCAGGTCCTGCACGATGCCGTGATTATTGAACGTCACGATGGCCGCCTTTTCATTGATCCTGACCACTTCGATATCGTCCTGGCGCTGGCCTTCGGTGAGCATGTAGGCAGCATCTTTGCCGCCGGGCTTGGCCGCCACTTTGAACAGCACCTGCAACTGGCCGAAGATGGACATGATGCCGTTGGGCACAATCTTCACCGGCGGTTCGACGACGGTGGCGTTGGGATCCACCACCGGGGGCGGGTTCAGGCCGAAAATATTCCGCGTCACCACGACGGCGTAAGGATTGCCGGGCAGCACGACATCGTCGGCGCGCAGGCTGCAGCCCAAAGTCAGGCCGCCGGCGAGACAAACTGCAATGGTTCCGACGCGTTTCATACTTTTAATATACCGTTTGAAACACCGGCGGCAAACAGAAGTTGCGGCAGCGGGCGGGAAAATGGTGGTTGAGGGTTGAAAGTTGAGAGCTGAGGGTTTCGCGTCTGGGTGGTGCGGGCGGTTTTGCCGGGAGCGCTGGCGTCCCGCCGGCGCTCCCAAGCGCAAACTCTCAACTCCCAACCCCGTAAAGGGCGTGGCCCCGACGGGGCTTTACGCTCCTCAACTCTCAGCTTTCAACCCTCAACCAAATTAAACATCTTCCCCGAGTTCCACGTTCCAATAGGCGAGATCAATGAAATGTTTCCAGCTGTCGTGGCGTTGCAGGGTGAAATTGATCTGCACGAACGGCCGCCATTTGGGCCGCTTGGGTTTGCGGACCAGGCGCATGCCGGCCTCCTGCGGCGTGCGGTTGGCCTTGCGCGTGTTGCAGTCGATGCAGGAGCAGACGATGTTTTCCCAGGTCGTCGGGCCGCCACGGTCGCGCGGAATAACGTGGTCCAGATTCAGGTCTTTCCGGTCGAACACCTCGTCGCAATATTGGCAGGTGTTTTTGTCGCGTTCGAAAATGTTGTGCCGCGTGAACTTGACCTCCTTCTTCGGCATCCGGTCATACATGAGGAGCAGGATGACACGGGGCACGCGAATGCGGAAGGAGATGGCGTGGATGGATTCCTCGTGAGGCGCGTTCTCGGAGAGGCCGCGCCATTCGGTAAAGTTGAACGTGCGAAACGAACCATCCTGCTCGTTCATGACGGCCTGGGCCTGGCCCTGAAACAGCAGGGTGAGGGCGCGGCGGGCGGTGCAGACGTTGACCGCCTGCCATAACCGGTTCAATACGAGCACATGTTGGTGAAGCGCGGTATTCATATGGCCTCTCTCTCGACGGAGCAGGACGCTAGCAAATGTTCCGGCGCAGGTCAAATCTTCCTGTGCGACGGTAGCGGCCTGATTTGACCGGACGGTCCCCGTCCGCAGCGCATCGGCCGACAATCGCGTCATCGGTTTTTCGGGTCATTGGCGATTCCACCCGCTGCGAACCGGGACGGTTCGCGCGCCGTCGCGGCAAATCAGGACACGGCCAAGTCAGTTGAGAGTTGAATGTTGAATCTCGGATCTCAGATCTCGGATGTTTCCTCATCGCGCGCGGCGGCGTTGCCAAACCTCGTGAGGTTTGATTACTCTTCCGTCATGAAGTTTTATGCCGCGTTTGCCCTGTGCCTGCTCGTTGCCGGATTGTCCACGGCGCGGTCGCAGCAATATGCGGATGACCAATACATCATCATTTATAGCCTGGTCCAGCAGGCCGATACGCTGGCCGGTTCCGGCCGGTCGCAGGATGCCCTGACGCAATACACCGATGCGCAGCAGGAATTGGCTAAATTTCAAAAAGCCTATCCGGACTGGAATCCCAAGATCATCAATTTCCGGTTGAGTTATGTCGCCGGAAAAATCGCCGGATTGAAGGCGCAGCTGCCCGAACCCAAAGCTCCCGCTCCAGCCGTTGCCGTGCCCGTGGCGTCCGCCCCGAACGCTCCTCCGTCCGGCACGGCCGCGCCCGTGGTGGCAGACGATTTGCGCGGACAGGTGCAGGCCCTGCAAGCCGCCAACACCACGTTGCAGGCGAAGTTGAAGGAGGCGCTGGCCGCGCAGCCGGCGACGGCGGACTCGCGTGAGCTGGTGAAGGCGCAGGAAAAAATCTCGAACCTGATGAAGGAAAATGACCTGCTGAAGGTCAGCCTGGCGCAGGGCAAATCCCACACGAACAGCGTCGCCCCGGCCGCCGGGACGGACGCGTTGCGACAGGCGCAACTGGCGTTGACCGACACAAACCAGAAGCTGTCCGAGCAGATCGCGCGCGCGGACAAGCTTGCGCTGGACAACCGGACGCTGCAAGGCCGCCTGCAGACGCTGCTCGCCAGCCCCGGAGCGCTTGACGCCTTGCGCGCGGAAAATGAGCTCCTCAAAAAACAGGTCGCCGACTTGAAAACCGCCGCCACCAATTCCACGGCGTCCACGGACCGGCTGAATGCCGATTTAAAATCGGCGCGGCTGCAGATCGCCACGTTGCAATCCGACGTGCAGATCCGGCAGCTGGAAAAACTGGCGCTGGAAAACCGCCTGAGCCAGAATCCGATGGTCGCCAAAGCGCCGTCCGCCGACCAGCTCAACAACGAGGCGCGCATTCGCGAGTTGACCCAGGAACGGAATGATCTGCTCGCCAAACTCGGCGCGGCGAACAAGGAACTTTATGGCGCCAAAAAACAGAACACCGCCGCGCAGATCGGGGATCTGAACGACCAGATCAAAACTTTGCGGGCGCGGATCTCGGTGGATGAGGCGCTGGCCGTGCCTTACACGGAGGAAGAGCTGGCGCTGTTCCGGCAGCCGGAACCGCAGCCGGCCGGCCCGGGGACGGAAAAGAAATCCATCAAGGAACTGCCCGAAGGTTCGGGGCAGCTCGTCGCCGAGGCGCAGCGTTTTTTTGCGGCAAAACAATACGACAAAGCCGAGGACAATTATCAGAGGATTTTGCAGCGCGATGAAAACAACCCGATCGCGCTGGGCAACCTCGCGGCGATCGAGATGGAGCAGGGCAAGCTGGACGAGGCGGAAAAGCATCTGGCGGCCGCCGTCGCGCAAACTCCCGACGATGCCTACAACCTCTCGATGCTCGGTTATCTGAAATTTCGCCAGGAGAAATATGACGACGCCCTGAATATTTTGAGCCGCGCCGCCAAGCTGGATCCGCAGAATCCCGAGATCCAGAACTATCTCGGCGTCACCTTGAGTCATAAAGGTCTGCGGGTGCAGGCGGAAACGGCCCTGCGCAAGGCGGTGCAGATCGCGCCGAATTATGCCGCCGCCCACAATAATCTGGCGGTGATCTACATCAACCAGACACCGCCGCTGGTGCAGCTCGCGCGCTGGCATTATCAAAAAGCGCTCGCCGCCGGCCAGCCGCATAATGCCGAGCTGGAAAAGGTCCTGGGCGGAAATTTCGGGCCGGCAAATGCACACTAAGCCGGAACCCTGCAGAAGATTTTTAACGCAAAGGCGCAAAGGTGCAAAGACGCACGGGATTTGAAAATCGCTCCCGTCAGTCTGCGACAACATTCTTTGGTGATACGCAAGCTGTCTGCCGCCTTCGTTCGGGTCTCGCTGTTTCAACTTTGCGTCCTGGCCGCTTTGCGCCTTTGCGTTGAATTTAAATGAATCGTTACCGACAAGTTTCAAATGGTACGCCAATTTTTCCATGAACTGACCCTGGCCACGCGCGGACGCGGGCTTTACGAATTCACGCGCGAGGTGGCACAATGGATCGGTCAGATCCGGTGTCGCGACGGCCTGCTCACGCTGCATTTGCAGCACACGTCGGCCTCGCTGCTCATCCAGGAAAACGCCGACCCGGATGTGCGCCGCGATCTGGAGGCGTATTTCAAACGGCTCGTGCCGGACGGCGATGCGTTGTTCGTCCACACCGCGGAGGGCGCCGACGACATGTCCGCGCACATCCGCACCGCGTTGACGACCGTGAATCTGAGCCTTCCCGTCCGTGCCGGGCGGATGACGTTGGGGACGTGGCAGGGGATTTATCTGTGGGAACACCGCACGCACGGTCATGCCCGCCATGTCACGCTTCATTTTATCGGCGAGTAACCGGTGGGGCGAGCGTCCCCGCGAGCCGGTCTTTGCAATGTCTAAACTGGCTCGCCGGTAGTCCCGCCCCACCAAAATAGCGGCGAATAATCTCGCAAATTCCCTCCGCCAATGGCAGGTTGCCGCCACTTTATGCGAGCCATGAGATTCACACGTTGCGCCGTGCTTGCGGCGTTTGTTTTCAGTTTTGCCTCCGCCGTTCGCGGCGCGAGCGTCACGAACAGCCCGGGCTTCACCGGCAAGGAGATTTTTCCGATTGATGCCGGCATCAGCCTGCTGCACGCGGCGGACCTGGATGGCGACGGCCTGAACGATCTCGTGGTCGCCGACAATCTGCGTTCCAAAATCAGCCTGCTCTATAATCGCACCGGCAAGACCAACCAGGTGGCCGACGCCAAGCCGCTGGTCAAACTGGATATCAACGAACTGCCGCCGGACGCGCGCTTCCGGATTGATTCCATCCCGGTGGATGAGCACATCGCCGCGATGGTCGTCACGGATTTGAACGGGGACGGCCGTCCGGACATCGCTTTCTACGGCGATGCGAAAGACCTCGAGGTGATCTACAATCAGGGCACGAACGGCTGGAGCGAGCCCAAACGTTGGCGGCTCGAGAACGCGCAGATGGCGGCGAATGCGCTGGCTGAGGGCGATCTGAACGGCGACGGCCGCACGGACCTTGTGTTGCTGGGCGACAGCGGCGTGCTTTATTTTTTCGCCCAGAACGCGGACCACACGCTGGCCGAGCCGCAGAAGATCTCCTATTCCGGCACGCCCAAGGCCGTGCAGATCGCGGATGTGGACGGGGACGGCCGGAAGGATTTATTCCTGGTGGATTTTGACAGCCCCACGCCGCTGCGTTTCCGGTTGCAAAATGCCGGTGGCCAGCTGGGGCCGGAATTCTACTTCAAGCTGCCGCCCATCCGCTCGTTCTGCGCGGACACGCTCGGTGGCGATGCGAAAAATTACGTCACCACCATCGCGCAAAGTTCCGGTCGCGCGGAGGTGTCGCAGTTCACGCGCAAACCAGCGGAGGTGTTGTCCGGCGCCTTCCGGCGCGGCCAATTCCAGATCCTGCCGCTGAACAAGGCGGACACCGGAGCGCGCGGATTGCTCTGGGCGGATGTCAACGGTGATGGCCGTCCGGATCTGCTCGTCGCCGAACCCGCGAGCGGACAGTTGTCCGTTTATCTGCAGCAGGCGGATGGTTCGCTGGCGAACCCGAAAACCTTCCCGACGCTGGCAGGCGTGAGCCGGATTGTGGCGGCGGACATGGATGGCGATGGCAAGCCCAGCATTTTTCTTTTGAGCGCCGACGAACGCGCGGTCGGGGTGACGCAGTTTGACAAGGCCGGTCACCTGCCGTTTCCGACATTGATTCCGCTGGATGGCAAGCCGCTCGCCATGGCCGTCGGCGCGTTGAAACACGGCGCGAAACCGGTGCTGGCCATCATCCTGGACAAGGACGGCCAGCGTTCGTTGATGACGCGCACGGCGGATGGCAAAATGAAGACGCAGAAGCTGAGCGACAGTTTCAAATCCAATCCGTCCTCGTTCACCATCCAGGACGTCAATCAGGACGGACTGGCGGACCTGGTCGCCTTGATCCCGTATGAAAAAGTGAAAGTGCTGCTGCAGAAATCCGGCGGCGATTTTGACGAACTGGATGTGGACCCGCCCGGGGGCGCGCTCGACCAGCCGTGGCTGGCCTCGGCGGACGTGGATGGCGACGGCAAGGTGGAATTGTTGCTGCCGCAGAAAAATTTCGTCCGTGCGGTCGTGCTGGAACGCGCGGAAAAAATTCCGGGGTCAACGAACCAGCCGGGCTGGACGTTCCGCGTGCGCGACCAGATCAACGGTGCCGCCAGCGATTCGCGCATCGTCGGCGCGACGGCGGTGCGGAACGGCACGAACGCGGTGCCTTCCATTTTTCTGTTCGACGTCGAGCACAAGCAGCTGACCTTGTGCGAACGTGACGCGACCGGCGTGTGGCAGGTGGTCCGCAACGTGGATTTGCCGGCGACGGATTTCGGCAGCGTCCAAACGGTGGCGCTGGGTGGCACGAATGTGTCGAGCGTGGCGTTCCTCGGCCAGAACACCGTGGCGTGGCTGCCGCTGGCGGGCGAGGTGTGGGATCTCACCGTGCTCGACGGTTACGAAACACCCATCAAGGACGGCTTTTTGAACGACGTGGTGGCGGGCGACCTGACCGGCAACGGGCGCAAGGACCTCGTCTTCATGGAAACGGCGAAAAATTATCTCGACCTCGTCAGCTTCAGCGCCAGTCACAAGCTGGTGCCGTCCGACCGCTGGCAGGTGTTTGAGCAGCACACCTTCCGTGCCCGTGAGAACGCCGTGCCGGAACCGCGCGAAGCGCTCGTGGTGGATGTGACCGGCGACAAGAAAAACGATCTGGTCGTGCTGGTGCACAACCGCGTGCTGGTCTATCCGCAGGAATAAGCGGCGCGCGTTGAATCGCTAAATTGAAAATCGCTGCCCCGGTTTGCCGGGGCAGCGATTTTTCGTTTTTTGCAGCCTGTCCTGATGTGCCGTTGCTTGATCCTGGGGCGTGTTTTCAAAATACGGAGCGCGGCCGTCCCCGGCCGCAGCAACGGACTTGGAGCCGGCGGCTCTCGAAATTTCCCGCCAGTTTGGCCATTGCGGCATCGCTGCGCCCGGGGACGGGCGCACTCCGCCCAGATTTAAAAACATGCCCCAACCACGTTCATAAACCGACCGCAAGCCGGACGAAATTTACTGTCCAGCATGAAGGGATGAAGTTTATGTTTGCGTGATTCGTTTCAGCAAATGATGGCGCGTTCGCTGCCATGGCAGGCAGATTTGATGCTGGCACCATTTCAAGCAGGCACTGGGAAAAAGCGGCGGAGGGCCGCCGCACTCCGGGACGCTGGCGCGGCGCGATGAGCCTTGAATTGCGCGGAGCGTCTTGGACTGCGCCAGTCCTCTGGCGCTTTGCCGCGCGAACCGAGGGTCAACCTTCACATGAATTGCCATCAATTGGGATGACACCTTTGCCAGAGCCGTCGTGGGCGAACGGGCATTTGGACGGAGCGCGGTTTGTCCCAAACCGCAGCGTGGTCGCCAGCCAGCGCTGCTTTAAAATCATCCCGCCGCCCCTTTATTTGGCCACTCGCTGCGAGTTTAGACAACTCGCGCTCCGCTGGAAGGGCTTGTCATAATCCCGCAAAAAGAAAAATCGTTGTCCTGCTTTCCAGAACAACGATTTAATTTTTTACGACGAACCGTTTTCAGTTCAACCCCGGCGGGCGCGGCGCGAAGGCCTTGAAATAAATTCCGTCCGGCGTGGTGTTGCCGTTGAACACGGAGAAGAAAAAGTATTTGGAGACCAGGTCGAAATCCGGCAGCAGCGAGAAATCCATCCAGTCGCGCATGTTCTTGGGCAGGGCGGCCATCGAGCCAAGACCGGCGTCGGAGCTCTGATTTTTCAACTGCGTGAAGGCGGTCCGCATCACTTCGCGCTGGTTTTGATAACCGAACAGCCCGTTGCCGGTGCCGCCGATGTGCTGCGCGGCTTCGGTGAGTCCGGCGGCTTCGCGCAGGGGTTTGGGCGGCGTGCCGGCGTTGCGCAGAAAGTTTTCCACAATGCCGGAATCGGTGCTCATCGCGATGTAACCGCTGCTGGTCGTGCAATACAGCGAGCGGGAAACCGGGGCGTCGCCGGGCACCCGCTGCGGCGCCATGGCGATGCTGTAGATTTTCTTGCCGAGAAATTCACGGGGATCCGTGGCGGTCTGCTGCCCATACATCAATGAGGCGACCGTTTTGATGGCGAGCAAGGTCTGGTCGGGATTGGCGGCGGCCAGCAGAACGAGCGACGGAACGTCGCCCACGCTTCCGGCGGCCGGTTTTTCATAATTGATGATGTCATCGCCGAGATTGCCGATGAGATTTTTACGGAGATCAAAGCTGGGATCCTTTTGCTGGGCGCTGGCATTGGCCATGGCGATGGCGGCGTTGATGGTGCTCGCGGCGGCCGGCGAGATTTTGGCGAGCATCGCTTCCAACGTCGCCCAGTCTTTCTGGCCGTCCAGGCGCCAGCGCCAGAATTTCACCGCGTCGGCGGGGACGAAGAGCGGCGCGTTCGCATCTTTCGGGACGGCGGCGATCATCTTGAAAATGCCGGCGCGGTCGGCTTCCGGCACGGACAGATTAAAATCCACCTGGGTGCCGTCGTGCGATTCGCGGGCGGCAAAGCTCGCGCTCTTCAAGCCCAGCGCGCCGGAGGCGGAGAGCGCCTTGTCCCACGGCATCGGTGGCACGGCGGTGGGCGCGGCGGGATTCGGTTCCGGCGGCGGGATGGCGGCCAGCACGTTGAAAAAGGTTTTCGCGTTGAACCAGCCGTAATAGAGCGGCGAACCGCGGAACTGCTGGATTTTATCGGCGGTGAAAATCGCGTTGTCGGCCAGGGCGGGAATCGAACTGCCGGTCAGGTGCGCGGCGACGGGTTCGACGGCCTTGACGGAGTTGCCCACGATCAACAGGGATTCAAACTGGCCAACGACCATTTCGCCCGGGGGCGCGGGCTTGGCGTCCTCTTTGCCGAGTTCCGAGACGGGCTGGCGTTTGGGGAACATGCCGGAGAGCGCCGCGGGAACGTCGTTGCTCGAAAGCGGCACGACGGAGAATTTGATGTTGCGGATGGTTTCCGTGCGGATCGCCTTGCCGGCCTCCGTCCATTTTTTTTGCAGCGCGGCGAGATTGGTTTTGAGCAGGCCGCTCTTGTCCTTCGCATCCAGCAGCAGCACCAGTCCGGGCGCCTGGTCGCCGGTGCCGTCCCAGCCGTTTTGCGTGATGGCAAAGGTGAACTGGCCCTGCGGCAAATCGGCAAAGTCGGCGATCTTCAAACCGAGATCTTTTTCCAGCGGCCCGACAAAAGCCTCGTTCCACTTGCCCATGAACTTGTCATGAAACGGTTTCATCGCCGGGTCGCCCCACAACAGAAATTGCGGCGAATGAGTCATGGCGGTGCGCAATCCCTTGCAGTCGGGCGCGGTGACGACAAACAAAGTGTCTGCCGGCAGGAGGTTTTCCGCCGGCGGAATCGCGGCGCGCACTGAAGCGGTGAAGGTCAGCGACGCGGCAAAGGCGGCGAGAACAAACGGACGGAGTGCTTTTGTCATAATGAGTTAAAGTTCGACGGCGGAGAAAGGTTGCGCGGACGGAGCGGAATTATTTGTCGTCCTCTTTCTGTTTCGTGCGGCTGGGGGGCTCGAGATAGCGATAGGGATTGTTCGGATTGTCAGCGGCGTAGGCAAAGGCGTCGCGGTGGTCGAGAAAGCTTTTCACCAGTTCCACCGGGATCGCAAACCCGAGACCTTCGCCAAAGGTGATCTTCATGTTGGTCACGCCCACGACTTCGCCGGCGAGATTGAACAGCGGCCCGCCACTGTTGCCGGGATTGATTTGCGTGCTGGTCTGCAAATAGAGATTGCCCTCCAGCTGGCGCGTCTTGGTGCTCAGGATGCCCTGCGTGACCGTGCGTTCCAAGCCGAGCGGACTGCCGACGGCGAAGACCGCATCGCCCACGTTCAGGGCATCGGAATTGCCGAGGGTGATGAATTTGAACTTCGGCGCGTTCTTGTCCTCGATCTTCAGCAGGGCGAGGTCGTGAAATTTATTGATGGCGATGATCTTGACCTGCTTGTAGGTTTCGCGGTCGAGCTGGCCGTCTTTCTGATGATACACTTCCACGGAAATTTCCGTTTCGCCCTCGATGACGTGGAAATTCGTGATGAGATAACCTTCCGCGTTGATAAAGAAGCCGGAGCCCAGGCCGCCGGGTGTGCGGACCTGCACGACCGCCTCGCCGATCTGCTTGACCAACGAACTCACGTCGCGCGCGGGGGAAGTCAGCAGGGTGGAATAATAAAACTGTGGGGGCACGTTGACCGCAACGATGGCGTTGGAAGTGGCGGGCGCCATGGGCGGCGCGGCGATGCCAGTCTTGGAAATGCTGGCGATGGAGCTGCGGGGCACGACCAGCACGGTGTAACCGACATCCAAAACGACGGCGTCCGGCTTCTCGGCGAGAATGTTGCCGGTGACTGAGGCCTTGTCCTTGAGCTGGAGGGTGTCAGCGGACGCGAGGCCCGCCGAGCAAAATACCAGCGCCAGTAAAGTAAAATGTTTCTTCAACGACATTTCCGGACGATAATGCAGTCCGGAAACTTTGACAAGCGGCGGGCGAAACATTCTGATGGGTGATCTGCCGGCAGGATTTTGAATGACAAGCCAAAAGGCACGCGCCACCCGCCCCGGAAACCGGCTTTCCAATGTGCTCGCCGGCCTGCTTCGGGGCGTTGATTGCGCATCCGGAACAGGAGCGCCAATCCGCCAAGACCAGCCAGCGCGAAGGTGGACGGTTCAGGCACGGGCCGGGCCTGTCATGGAAAGGCCATCCACCCGGCGCGGACAATTGGCGGTAAAGGTGCTTTGCGCTCCGTCCGGCGCAGTATCCTGATTGGAGCCGCTGCGGGTGTGGTTCGACACGAACAAATGCTGCTGCCCGGGGGCTGGAGGCCATCCATGGGACCGCTCCCGCACCAGACGCCCCGTGCCATCACAGAACCGGGCAACGAATCAGGGGTGTTGAGCTTGTCTGCATGGCGCAGCGTTTGATCAATCGCAGACTCCTCAAACTCACTTCCTCCCTTCACCGGTGACACGCGGATGCCTTCGCGAATTCAAGCCGTTCGTTCAATTTGCGACGCCCGGCCCGGGAGGGAGGGCAGGAATCCTTCTGAGAAAATGAATTGCGTCAGTATTCCAAACGCCTTGATAAAAACGGGCGGCTGAACCCTTCTGAGATTTCAGGCCGCCCGTCTTTCGGGTTTGAGTTGTAGAATTGGCAGACTAAATTCACATGCAGGCAACTCAATCAATTGTTCCGGCGCCGAAACAGCGTCAGCATGGCCGCACCGCCCAGCCCGGCCAGGACCAAGCTTGAGGGTTCCGGCACGGCGATGACATTGAAGCTGGCATCGATACTGAAGTTGCTGGCTTGCGCCGCGGTGAGGGTGACGACTTGGGTGAATGAAAACGGCTGAGGCAGGCTGAAGCCTCCGGTGCTGCTCTGCAAGGTGGACAAAGGGTTTGGCCCGATGTTCACAAGCGGGACGGTCGTGGCACCCACAAGGTTGGCGGGATCCCCATAAACCCTGTATTGGGCGGTCGCCGAGCCGTAGGTCAGCCCACCGGACAAGGTCGCGTTCACAACGCCGGGATTGTTGGCCGGAGTGAAGTTATTGTCTGAAAAAGAGTAGGTCAGAGTTCCGGCGGCCGTGGAACTCGCCTGCACATTGATATCCATGACGGGAGCTGTCGAAGAACCGAACAGCGGCTTGGTAATGGCCGAGGAGATGGTCAGGTTCCAAACACCGACATTGGTGCTGACATAAATGCCGCCATACAAGCCCAAGATGTCGCCCGCCCCGTTGTCGAAAATCGTCATCAACGGATTTACGCCATCATAAATCGTCATCTGGGCATTTTGCGCATTGACATGGTCAAGCGAGCCGGCCAGGCCAATCACTGCCAGAACGACTTTAATTGTTTTTTTCATTTTTCTTGTCCCTTGTTTTTCGAGTTGTTTATGCCGCGACGGCGTTCTGATTCAGTGTTTATTGTCAGCAAAATTGTCGCTCATGCTCCCGCCAGTTTCCGGCGCGCAATGCCCAGAGCAGCCAGGCCGAAACCCAGCATTGCCAGCGTCATGCCGCCATCGGACACACCGGCAGGAGTGAAGCCGAAATTGGCGTTGATGCTGTAACTGGAAGCGTCGCTGGCGGTGATTTGCACCAGCTCGCCCAAGACATAGGGTGCCGTCAGCGGCAAGGCCCCGGAGGCGTTCACATTAGCGTCCAAACTGCCGGACAGCGAGGTGATGGTGGAGCCTGTCGGCAGCGTGTTGATCGGCTGGACGTTGGAAATATCCGCAAAGGTTGTATAAGCGTAGGTTTCAAGGCCATGAGGAGGCGCCGACACCACTTGGCCGGTGAGCGTGGCGTTAATTGAGCCCAGCCCGGTGTAGCCATCATTCGCAAAACCGATATACAATGTCCCAGCCGCAGTGGTTGCCGACTGAATGGACAATGTCATGGTGGGGGTGCCGGCGGTTCCGACAGCCGGGGCCGTGTTGCCGATGATTACATTAAAATACCAAGAGCCAATAGAGGAACTATAGCTTGTGGTGCCAAGTGCACTGATATTCGCGATAACGTAGCTGCCAGCAACACCGGTGGTGCTGTAGTAAAGCGTCGGAACCGCCTGGGCAACGCCAGTGATGCCCAACAGGGCGGTGCCGAGGATCAAGTTTTTGATGTATTTCATGTTACTTTTTAGTTGATTGGAGTTTTTTCTCTCTAAAATGATTTTTGATTAATTTCTGAATTCAGGCTGCAAATGTTTCCAGTCGGTCTTTTGCGGTGTTTTCGCCCGGACGCCAATGGCACAACAGATTCTGGCGCCAAAAAGAAACAAGCGGGCGAGCACGTAAACCGCATACCAAAAAACACACCACACGCCCCAAATGGGTTCCATCAAACTGGTTGGATTTGCTTTGAAGTTCATAAATAAGTTGGTTTTGGGTGGTTCTGAATTCTGGATTGGTTATAAGGTCAGGAAAAACCGGATGCGTGATAAAAGATTGGAGGTTTCTGGCCGCCCACCCGAACCGCGCGTGGACATCCGCCGGTTCCGATCACACACCGAAGTTTTCTCAATAGGTTCCCCCAAATTGGTCATCACTTGCACGCATCGGTCGTCCCATAACTCAACCATTTGCGGATCTTTTACGTTGGTCACTTCCAAATCAGGCAGCCCTTGGACGAGCAGCCACTTTCTAATCATAACCACCTGTTTGGGTGAAGAGGCCCGGGCCGTGAATATTTTTACGGTTTTCCCCTCGCTGATCCACTTCTTCAAGCGGAGTAACATTGGCTTGATGGGGCTGCCGATGGCTCCGAAACCTGTGCCGTCCCGATTATTTCCGGTGTCGAGCGCCAGTGTTCCGTCAAGATCGACCCCAATCCACGGGTTGGCGCCATATCGCACCCTGGTCTTGTCTGCGTATTTCTGACCGCACCTCTGGCACACGCTGATGTAACGGCCATCATCTGCCCAAAACGGCCTCAACACCTCGCCGCAGCACGCGAGCTCTGCTTCATTCGTTGAGAAATTGACCTCGATTTCGCTCTGCCCGAACGTTGGCACCCGGCGCGCACTGCAGGGTGCCGTTTCGGTTTCAAAAATTTCCTGGATATTGGGCGGCTTCATATAGTTAGAATTTGGAGCGCATTCAACGCCTGGTAATCCGCTTCATTTTTTATCCGTCATGCTTGTTTTTTTAACTACTCCTTTATGAGCCGGGGTTTAAACATTTACAATCTATACATATTTGCAATGAGCGGATAATTACCCACCGGCCGGGTGAATTATTCACTTTGTGAAAATGAAATTCACAAAGGTGGGGAAGTATCCACATTGCCGGCGAAATTATTCGCAGTGCGGAAAAGTTGTCTGCAATGGGCGGCAATTTTTGACAAACCCGGCAATAATTGGATTGACTAAAGCGGGCTCGCCAGTTCTAATGGCCTTGTTCTTTTGGAAATAGGTTGAAGAACATTTGGTCGTTTCAACCTGCTTAACATTCTTGCAGTTGCTGGAGTTATGGCAGCAGTCGGTGTCATGCAGATCAATCAAGTGCCCCGCGATCAAGGCAACGGGGACTTGGCGCATTTGTTATACGGAAGTTTGGGGAGGCTCGCCTGCAAGTGTTCGCCGAAGAATGACGCGGATTTTCTCATTAAAGTTGACCGGATTATTTGCGCTTCCTGTGGTCGCGAGGTTTCCTGCGTTCCGCCTCTGGTGGGAGTTTTCGTTGCCACCTGCAATTGCTGTGTTTCTCCGTCGATCAAATCCACCTTTGTTCTGGATGCGCGCGGCATCTATACTTGCACCTGGTGTGGAAAGTCGAGGTAGTAAATCCACCGGAAGTTCCCTGTTGGAACCAGCCCGCCTCTCGGTTGCGCAGTCCACGCGCGATCAATCCAAACCAACGTCGCCGGTTGGGGAATGTGAATAATTTGCTCTGGACAGGACGAAAGCTCGGCGTATTGTCAAAATCAATCGGTTGGCTTTTTGGCAAACCATGTTTCACTGGTGGCTGAGGCTTCACCGTTGGCAACGCGACGATTTCCCCCATGTTTATTTGCGCCTATTGTAGAAAGGAAAAACCAGAAAGTGAGCGATGTTCAGTTCGGTGGTTGACCAGCATTGGCTTTCTTTTCATGGCCAGAATGCCGTGGTGGCCGTCCGAGGTTTGTAAATATTGCAGCAAACAGTCGCTCTTGTTTGGTGTGGCCGGCGTCATCATCGCTGCGGTGGTTCTCACGATTGTTATCCTGGGAAATTGGAGGTAGCTTCGGCCAATCGGTTGCAAAAATAAAGATTGTCACGGCCTCTTTCGCTGATATCTTCACCGTCCCTTTCGCCGAAGTCGGCAGGGGGAAAACGGCCTTAAATTCTGTCCTCGTGTGAGGGTGGAGCAGCCACAATAACATCATAAACAATCCCGTGTTCCGCGGGATGCTCTGGAAAATCCAGGGTCTCAACCAAAGGAAAACTGTGTTAAGCATCGGCGTAAAAGAATTGTTGGAATCAGGCGTCCATTTCGGACATCAGACGAAGCGTTGGAATCCCAAGATGAAGCCTTTCATCTTCGACGCGCGCAACGGCATCCACATCATTGATCTGAGCAAGACCCTCACGCAGCTCGAAGCCGCGTGCGATTTTCTCGCCGCGACCGTTCGCAAGGGCGGAAAAGTTTTGTTCGTCGGCACCAAGAAACAGGCGCAGCAGTGCGTCAAGGAAACCGCGAAGGAATGCGGCCAGTTTTATGTCACCGAACGCTGGCTCGGCGGCACGATGACGAATTTCAACACCGTCAAGACTTCCATCAAGCGCCTCAAGGAAATCGAGAAGATGGACGCGGACGGCTCCATCAACAATTACGTGAAGCAGGAGCAGGCGATGATCCATCGCGAACTGGCCCGCTTGCACAAGTATTTCGACGGCATCAGCTCGATGGACAAGCATCCCGCCGCGCTGTTCGTGGTGGACATCAAGCGCGAACACAACGCCGTGGCCGAGGCGCGCAAATTGAAGATCCCGATCATCGCGCTCGTGGACACGAATTCTGATCCCGATCTGGTGACGTATCCGATCGCCGCGAATGATGACGCCATCCGCTCCGTGCGCATGATCATGGCGACCGTCAGCCAGGTCATCACCCAGGCGCAGGCGGAATTTGAATCCAAGCGCGCCCGCAAGACGGATGCCCAGGAGGTCGCTCCGGCCGGCGAACAGAAATTTGAATCGGCGGAAGCCGTTGAAATGGCCGCCGGCGATGATCCTTCAACTCCGGAAAGTTCACCGGCTTAATTGATCTCGACGGAACGCGGAGATCACCCCTGCGTTCCGTCCATCAACTCTCAACCAAGAACTCCCAACTTTTTTTTATGGCTGAAATTACTGCAGCAAGCGTCGGCAAACTCCGTGAAATGACCGGTGCCGGCTTGATGGATTGCAAAAAGGCGCTCGTCGAAGCGAACGGCGAAATTGAAGCGGCCCAGGATTATCTTCGCAAAAAGGGCATCGCGTCCGCCGAGAAAAAGGCGAGCCGCGCGGCGAACGAGGGCGTCATCGCCCAGCACATCGCCCCCGGAGCGAAAGTCGGCTTGATCGTGGAGATCAACTGCGAAACGGATTTCGTCGCGAAGAACGAAAGCTTCCGTGCGTTCTGTGATGACATTGCCAAAAAGCTCGCGAACGATCCGAACGCGAATCTCGAAGCGGACCGCGTCGCCGTCGTGGCGAAGATCGGCGAGAACATCGTGATTTCACGGCATCAGCGCATCGAAGTTTCCGGCAACGGACTCGTTGCGGCCTATATCCACACCGGCGCGAAAGTCGGCGTGCTCGTCGAAGTCGGCGCGGGCAAGCCGGAGACGACGGGCAGGGAAGAATTCAAGCAGCTCGTGCGCGACATCACGTTGCAGATCGCGGCGGGCCATCCCCACGCCGTCTCGCGGGAGGAAGTTCCGGCGGACGTCATCGCCAAGGAACGCGAGATCGCCGCGCAATCCGACCGTCTCAAAGGCAAGCCGGCGCAGGCGATGGAAAAAATCCTGCAAGGCGTGCTCGACAAATTTTTCCAGACCTACTGCCTCGTGGACCAGGGCTTCGTGAAGCGCAATTCCGAAGTGAACGTGAAGGAACACGTCGCGCAAATCGCCAAGCAGCTGGGCGATGAAATCGTCATCCGCCGGTTCGTGCGTTTCCAAGTCGGCGAAAGCGCGGCGTAAAAGTTCCCGGGAAAAATTCGAAGGCGTCCAGCAATGGACGCCTTTTTTGCTTTGGTTGATGAGGCGGGGCGGCGTTGCCGCGCCGCCCACCCTTCCCAGAAAAGCGGATCCCGGTTCCGCCGATGCGCGCGTCGCGGTGCGCGCAGAAAGCGCGGCCTGACCTTCTAAAAAGTTCCCGCCCTGCTTTTGGCGAGGGCGGGATTTGTTTCAGCACTGTCTAAATGGCGTCCGTCAAGGATGGCTTACGGTCTTTTCGCGTTATCGGCGTCTGCGGCCAGCTTCATCAAGGCTTGAAAAAACGCCTGGCTTTGACCGGAGAAAAGTCCCGAATTGGTCAGGCTTGTGACGGCGGCCATCGCGCCGGCATTGGCTGTCAACGTGGGACGAATCACCGAGCAGAGCGGCAAATTCGCATCGATGAACGTGCAGGGTCTCGGCATCACTTGATTGGTGTCGATCGGATCGGCGGGGTCAATGCCGTTCGCTTCCTGCTCGCCAGAAAGGGGCAGGGTGGGGAACAACGCGCCGGTATCCGGAGGCACCGGTGGGGCGTTGCCGGCCTTGTCCTGCCAGATCTGGAAATGCATGACTTCGCTGCCGCCGATTGCGGCGATGATCCGGACGACTTCGTCACTGTCCGCCTTCGGCAGCAGTGAATCGTAAAGGCTCGAGCCGCCCTGTTCGATGGTCGCGAAGTGAAAGCCGGCGACATTGGCGATGAACTGGATTTCGTCGCCGCCCACTGCCAGGTCGCTGTTCGGAATGGCCGGGACGTTGACCAGGTTGACGATCTGCGGAAACGCATCCCCAAAATCGGGATTGCCCGTGCCGCGGTAACGCGTATACCAGCTGGTATCCACGGTGAGATTCATGAGGTTGGTCAGACGCAACGCCGTCTTGTTTGACCCGGTCGCCTGGCTGCTCGGCAGGGTGCGGAACCGCTCCAGGCTGACGGGCGCAGCGCCTTTGGAAGCCAAATAGGCGTTGATGAACTCAGCATGGCTCAATTCGTCCCGGGTGTTCTGGTTGACGTAGGTCGGCATGTCTTCGTCCAGCACTTCCAGGCCCGATTGGAACGCCTCGTTGCCCAGCGCGAGTTCCGTGTATTGCTGCCACAGGTCGGCTTCGAGTATTTCCGCCGCTGCGAGAAATTGCAGAATCGCAGCGTCTCCCTTGGAAAGATGACCCTTCGGGCCACCCATCCCGGGGTGCGCCGATGTTTCGTTGACGAGCAGACTGCTCATGGGCAGCAAGGCTGCTCCGCCCAGACCCAGCCGCTTGATAAATGCCCGTCGTCCGATCGGCGACACGGGCCCTTCACTCTCCCGAACCTCGGTTCGGGAATTTTCCTCGTGTATCATGATTTTCCTTTCGTTCCCCGCGCGCTTATTCACGCGGGTATGTTTCAATAATGAGAGGCATGACTGGCGGATTGGTTCCGGAAAAATTACGCGAGCGGAACGCGTCATTCAGATTGCCAGCCAGGTCGGCGATGAAATTGTCATCCACCGGTTTGCGCGTTTCCAGGTTTGTGAAAGCGTGGCGTAAATAAAAAGCAGGAGCCGACGTGAGGAGGCTCTGACCGATTTCGTTCTTTGAGTTTGAGGCTCGCTACCTCGACTCCTGTAAATTCAATGAAGGCGTCCAGCCATGGGCCCCTATTTTGATAGTGGCATGGGCACCCTGCCGTAAGTTTCTCATTGGCCGAAGTGTCTGGTTTTTGCCTGAAACACACGGGCGGGACGCCTGTGCCACTACGCTGTGTTTCCCGTAAAATCAAGGTTGAACCCGCGCGGCGCTTCGGCTTAATCTCCGTTCATGCGCCTCCCAATTTGTTTCCTCGCTGGACTGCTGCTCGTAAATTGCGCCCTGGCCGCCGATGAATCCTGGCGGCCGCTCTTCAACGGCAAAGACCTGGGCGGTTGGGAAACGTTCTTGAGCAAACCTTATTACACTTGGGACGTGGCGGGATCGCCGCGCGGCACAAACGGCGTTTACCTTGAAGCCATCGGCAAAAACCGCGATCCGCTCAAAGTGTTCACGGTGGAAACGGTGGACGGGAAGCCGGCGATCCATGTGTCGGGGCAGGGGTTTGGCACGCTGACGACGACGGAGACGTTCACGAATTTTCATCTGCGCCTGCAGGTGAAGTGGGGCGAACGGCGCTGGGCCGATCGCGCCACTGCGCGCCGCGACAGCGGCCTGCTTTATTTCGTCCACGGCGAGCCGGGCGCCATGTCCGGCAACTGGCCGCGCTCCATCGAGTTTCAGATTCAGGAACAGGACATGGGCGACCTCTACCCCATCGGCACGCAAATCAGCGTCAACGTGCGCCCGGAAAAAACCAACCTCTGGGTCTATGATCCGAAAGGCGAAGCCAGGCTGTTCGACAAGAATCGTCGTTGCATAAAAATGGGTGACGCCGAAAAACCGCATGGCGAATGGAACACGCTCGACCTGATTTGTTTCAACGGCGATAGCATCCATATCGTCAACGGCCAGGTCATGATGCGTCTGCACAACGCCCAACGGGTTGACGGCCCGGCACCCGCACCACTCACGTCCGGCCAGATCAGTTTGCAGACGGAAGGCGCGGAAGTTTTCTATCGCCACGTGGAAATCCAGCCGATCCAGGAAATCCCGGCTGAATTTGCGGAGTCCAAAATGTAGCGTCCCGGTTGATGTGTTTCCAACCGACGCAAGTGCGCGCAAAAAGTTTTTGGACAAAATGGCACAGGCGTCGGCGAGGGCGCCTATTTTTGTTTTTGAAAATCAGTCAGTGCAGGGTAGACATCGTCGTTTGCATTTTCCCCATCTACTTATTGAACGTAACGATTACTCGAACTGCTCCATTTAGACCACTGTTCCCGGCTGAATGCCATTTCCCCGGCTCTTGCTCAAGTGCAGAGACCTGTCTTAAATTCTGGTCGTTGTTTCGCCACAGCCAAGACCCTGGGCCGGAGCAGCCAGCGCACAGCCAATACTTCACACCAGCCTGTAATTTTGGATGTGCGATTGATTTGAAAACCAACGGGAGGGATGGCGGTGGCGAGCTTGGAGCGGTCGCTGCGAGTGAAAATTGCTCCAATATTGGCCCGGGGAAACCACTCTCATCTTGTGCCAGAAAAAGATCCAAATCACCAGCCGTATTCTCCCGGCCTTTCCTGACGTAACTCGGCTCGATGGCAATTTCAATCGCGCTCAGGTTGCCAGAACGATCCGGCACAAACCACTCAGCATGGGCGTTTGCACCTGCCGCCCAACCAGACGTGCTGACATATGTGTTCGATGCGCTCAAGGAACTGAAAATCGTTCCGGTCACTTCGGGCTTTGGAAGGACAACCTCCGCTGTCGGCTTCTGTCGTGGGAATAGCAAATAAGCGACGACGCACACGACTGCGAACACCGCAATTGCAAGGGTATATTTTTGTTTTCTACTTGTCATAGCGCGCGATAACGATGGCTAACCCAATGTTAAACTAGAAAGATGCAGCCTATTACGATCCGCAGTTTTACTTTGTGGTGTGGGAATTTTTCTGTCCAGAGGATTCTTCATACTGTCTTTGAATTGACCTTGTGAGGTCCGGCTGCTAACAATTCCCGCGATGTTGCGCACGCTTCAACTCTTATGACCACCGCCAAGAAACCAAAATTTTCCCGTGTTCTCCTCAAGTTAAGTGGTGAATCCCTCGGCGATAAAAACGGCGTGGGCATTTCACCCGAGGCGGTGCAGCACATGGCCAGTCAGATCCGGGAGGTCAGCCAGCTGGGTGTGCAGGTGGTCGTCGTGGTGGGCGGTGGAAATATTTTTCGCGGCTTGAGCGGCAGTGAACGCGGCATCGAGCGCGCCACGGGCGATTACATGGGCATGCTGGCGACCGTTATCAACGCGCTGGCGTTGCAGGATGCGCTGGAAAAACTCGGCTCGCCCACGCGCGTGCAAAGCGCGATTGCGATGGCGCAGATCGCGGAAACCTTCATCCGCCGTCGCGCCGTGCGGCATCTGGAAAAGGGCCGGGTGGTGATTTTCGGCGGCGGCACGGGCAATCCCTATTTTTCCACGGACACGGCGTCAGCCTTGCGCGCCAATGAGATCGGCGCGGAAGTGATTTTGAAGGCCACGAAAGTGGACGGCATCTACGACAGTGACCCTAAGAAAAATCCGAAGGCGAAACGTTTCGCACAAATCACCTATCTCGACGCGCTGCAACGGCAGCTCAAGGTGATGGATTCGACGGCCTTCTCGCTGTGCATGGACAACAAGATGCCGATCATCGTTTTCGATTTTAACAAGGCGCACAATCTTCGCCGCGTCGTCATGGGCGAAAAAATTGGCACGCTCGTCAGTTGAACTTTCGTCAAAACGGGCGGACCTTCCGGGATGAAGTTCGCATCACGCCAGGCCGCCGGCCGCCGGCTTGGCAAATGGCTAAGGCAATGTGATGTTTCCGCTGACATTGTCCTGGGTTTGCCGCGTGGGGGAGCGGTGGTCGCCGCCGAAGTGGCGCGGGAATTGGGATTGCCTCTCGATGTGCTGGTGGTCCGGAAGATCGGCCACCCTCTGCAACGGGAATATGCCATCGGTGCGATTGCGGAACCGGATGTTCTGATGCTCGACGAAACCGCAATCACCGGATTCCCCGTGGCCCGGCAGCAATTGGATGCGGTGATCGCGGAAGAAACCGTGCGCCTTAACGAATACTGTTCGCGCTTTCATCCTTCAAAGGCGGTGACTTTGAATAACAAGACGGTGCTGCTGGTGGATGATGGCCTGGCGACGGGCGCATCGGCCGAAGCCGCCGTGTTTTCCGTCAGACGTCAAAAGCCGCGGCGCATCATCGTGGCCGCTCCCGTCGCCTCGACGAGCGCGTTTGATACATTGGCGCGGGCGGCGGACAAGGTCATGGTGCTGGTGGCGGATCCCCATTTTGGGGCGGTGGGTCAGTATTATGAAAATTTTGCTCAAACGACCGACGAGGAAGTGGTCGCGTTATTGAGCCATGCAGTGCCGTGAATGCCGGTCCGGATTTTTTTGAAGCCAATCATGCCCGAATTACCCGAAGTTGAAATCCTCGCCCGCCATCTGCGCCCGGCGTTACGCGGTAAAACGATTCACAGCGTGGAGGTGCGCCGGGCAAAAAGTTTGAACCCGACTTTGCCGCAGGAATTTAAAAAATCCCTGGTCGGCGCAAAATTCACCGGTCTGTCGCGGCGCGGAAAATATCTTCTGTTCGAACTACGTTCGGAAACTTCGACCCAGCCCCTGACATTGCTTGGCCACCTGGGCATGACGGGAAGGATGTTTGTGGCGCCCAAAAGCAACCCGCTGCCCAAACATGCGGCGGTGATTTTTGATCTGGGGCGGCAATATTTTATTTACGAGGACACGCGTTATTTCGGGCGGATGACGCTGGATCTCTCGGCGGTGGCCAGACTGGGGCCGGAACCTTTAAGTGCTGATTTTCAGCCGCAGAACTTTGGTGAAGAGTTGAAACGCTCGCGGCAGGCCGTCAAAATCAAATTATTGGACCAATCCCTGGTCGCCGGCGTGGGAAATATTTACGCGAGCGAGGCGTTGTTTCGCTCCCGGATTTCGCCCGAACTGCCGGCGAACCGGCTGACCCCTGCACAGGTGAAAAAACTCTGGCAGGGGATTCGGAACGTGCTGGCCAGGGCGATTGACGGCGGTAGCACGGTGCCGCTGAATTTCACGGGCGGCAAAACGGACGGGCTGTTTTATTTTGGCAGCGAGGCTGGCACGCCGGATTATTACGACGAACGGCTGCGGGTTTATGACCGCGCCGGAAAACCTTGCGTGAACTGTGGTCGTCCGATCCGGCGAATTGTGCAGGCGGCGCGGAGCACATTTTTCTGTCCGCACTGCCAAATTTCGCGATGAATCGGTTTGACGCGGAAGGCGGCGGTTTGTAGATTACGCGTCCGTTTGCGTTCCAGAGTAGCTCAATGGTAGAGCACGCGACTGTTAATCGTGTGGTTGAAGGTTCGAGTCCTTCCTCTGGAGCCATCTTCACAAGCCGTTGGTGGACAACGGCAGCTTCCGGTGGAAGGCCGCCAAAAATACGAAAACGTGTAGTAAAACGTGTAGTAACGGCCTGCGGGATCACAATTCCCGAACAATTCATCGAGAATTCGGCCACAGTCCGTTCACTGTGCGTTAATAAAAAAAATCGGAGACGCCTATGCTGAAAGGTGTCTATGAAAGTGAAGTTTTGGTTGTGTCAGCGAAATGGCTTCTTTTTCAGTTTTGATTCAGAAACTGGCAAACGTGAGAGCCTTACCGTTCAAGAGCACCATGCAAGGGCCGTGAGTGCCGGTCCCGCCGCCATCAATTTCGATCTGGTCAATCCGGTTGCCGTTGACGTGAATGGTGAGGCCGGAAGTGGAACCTGCAATTTTTCTGACAATGCTCCCACCGCCGTTGATGAAACCATTGTTGAACCAGATGTCAATGAAGCCGCTGATGTAGTGGTTGCCCGACGCAAGCACCAGGGTATCGCCGTCAACCGACAGTCCAACCTGCCCCCGAAAATAGCTGGTTTGATCTGAATTGGAAGCGTTGATGGTAACGGTTTTGGCAGACAACTGCCCGGCGAATATCGCCAACCCGGCAAAGATCGTGATGAGTTTTGCTTGTGTGGTTTTCATGTGTTTGCTTTTTGTTTTGTTGTTGGTCTTTGAAAGAGTCCCGGCCACGCCGATGACGGAGACGTTTTTGATGGAGCTATGTAAAATTATGTAATAATGAAACCGGTGAAAAATTCTACGCTCCAGAGGGATGAGCGGATCTCCGTTGCTCCAATTCACTGGTCCAAAGTGTTGATCCAAGAAGGCTTAGACTGCCAATAACCATAACTAAGGTGCGGATCGTTGTCGTTATTCCAGCGTGCACGCCAATCGGCATTGTTGGGATCCCGAAGATCATTGCGCTTGGGACTCTCGACATGGCCATCGCAGAATAAAACATCGGTTCGATAGTTATGACGGTTTGCTGGACAGGCGGAATGACCGGTGGTGGCCTTCACATCTGCCGGCTCGCAGTTGCCGTTAAACCAAGGAGACACGTTTTGTGGCACGGAAGGAACATCGCAAATCCAAATCATGTCGGTGGGTTTCTTCACCATACTGTCTTTAACTGGCCCCTGAAACAAACCGCCATCAACATCTCCGCCCAGCCCCAACTGAGGTTTCGTTACCGCTTCACTGCCACCTTGAAAATGAATGCCCCAGTCATTGTAACCCAGCCCGAAGAATGAAGTATTTACAATCGCATATGGATCATACACACCACCTGGTCCCGTTCCCCCCAACGTATGATTCACATTGGTATCCCAGGCTGTCCATGGCTGTGCAGCAGGACAAGTAAACGCATTGCGGTTCCCCCCCATCAGGCTGAATAACCGCGTTGGCCACACGTAGTAATAGTTAGCCGACCCTCCGGCAGGCGTTGAAAGGCAGCCGGGATATTGATTGTAATCGCCGATATACATGACACCAGCGATCCCAATCTGCTTCATATTGTTGATGCATGAAATCTGTTTTGCCTTCAATTTGGCCTTCGAGAGAGCAGGCAGGAGCATGGCGGCAAGAATTGCAATAATGGCAATCACAACCAGCAGTTCAATAAGAGTAAAACCAGAGGTGGCTTTAGTTCTCGAATGTTGTCCAGCACGCCGCATATGAAAGACACAGAATGGCATTTTCATTTGATTTTAAAGGTTCAGCTACTCACCCATCACAATGACGCGTCATGTATGAAGACGAACGCGCGGTGTTTTGCAATTCGGGATAACGTGCTTAAGATACCTGCTTTTATGCCAGGTTGTCATGGCGCATAAAGCGGCCTCTCAGCTACAGCTTTAGTCGCGCAGCCACCCACACTTCTTCATGACCCGCCTTTGATTGTTAACAACCGGTTTTATTGTTGGCCTTCGTGGGATAAAAGCCAGTTGAACAAGGCTTATCCTGCATTAGCGGCTAAGTTACATCCACGTTGTCCGGCGTTAATGACTGTCAGTGAGGCCACTTCATGTGCCATGACAACAGACATTGGTTCAGTTAGTTTCGATTCTGCTAACCCCCATCCAACCAATACAAACATAACTTATGAAACCTACCTCTATCAGGTTCAATGAATTCATGGTCAAGGGCCTTGTGCTGATTTCATTGCTGACGGCAACTCAAGTCGCAAACGCGGCTCTAACCCACCGATACAGCTTCAATGACTCCATCGCGAGCACCAATGCCATTGATTCGGCGGGAAGCGCCACCGGAAATTTGTATCCCGGAGCCACATATCCTGGTGACGGAACGGTCGTGCTGGACGGCGCAAGCGGTTTCGTATATTTGCCTGATGATATCATCAGCAATTATACGTCTGTCACCTTTGAGGTTTGGACCACGCCTAGCTCAAATCCTACGTGGGCCCGTTTGTTTGATTTCGGCAGAAACCAAGGTGGCCCGGGCACCGGCGGCCCCGGCGGCGGCGGCGGCAACGGCGTGGCGTGGTTCTATATGTGCCTGAATGACGGTGTCAGCGGCAGTTATCGAGTTGACATCAATCCCGGCAATTTCATTACCGGGACCCAGCCAGCGGCCGGCCAGAATCACCATTTGGCTTTTAGCATTGATGCCGTGGCACAGACCGGGTCGTTGTTTGACAATGGTCAACTGGTTAGTTTTGCCTCAAACTTTACAGCCACGCCCCAGGCGGTCGGTCACACCTTTAATGACTATATTGGACGCTCCCAGTTCCCTGACCCCTATTATAATGGTTCGATTGATGAATTCAGGATTTACAACAATCCCGTGACGCCGGTTCAAGTTGAAGCGGATTACGAAGCCGGAGCCAACTCAACCAATGGCTCGGCTGGCACGCTTTCTTCGATCCAGTTCAATAATTCAACCAACACGCTGGTTGGCGCTAAATTTTCTCCAGCAATTTTTGCCACCTATACCTCGCTGACGAACAAGGTGAATATCTCAACCATGTCTGGTATCACTTATGGTTCCGATAACACCAACATTGTCTCGTATGAGTCGGATGGAAACTTTCACGCAAATGCCGCGGGGAGCACGACGATCCACGCTTTGTTCCAATCGCAACCGGCGGCCCTGACCGTAATAGTCAGCCTGCAACCGGCGGTGGTTGTGCACCGTTACAGCTTCAACGGAGCGCCTGGAGCGACAGCTATCACCGACTCGGTTGGTGGCGCAAACGGGACTCTCAACAACGGCAGCGGAACTGCCACTCTCACGGGGAGCGGTCAATTAACCTTGGATGGCAACGCCAGTTCCGGTTATGTATCGCTGCCATCAGGCATCTTGCCTGCGTTGACCAACGCAACCTTTGAGACCTGGGTGCAAAACAATGACGTTAACTCCGACTGGGCACAATTGTGGTCCTTTGGAACCAACAATGGAGTGCAGGGTGTGAACTACATTACTCTGATTCCAAACAACCCTGCCAGTCATAAATTGCGTCTCGATAATCATGTGGTTAGCATTGATGCTCCACAACCACTGTCCCTTGGCAATGAAGTCTGCGTGGTTGTTACCTACAATTACTCGGCACAAACGGCTTCCATTTATGTGGGCGGCCGGAAGGTGGCTGTCGGCACAGTGACCACACCGATCTATAACATACCGGATAGTAATAATTACCTCGGTCAGTCCGAATGGTATGGCAGCGGCGACCCATATTTCACCGGCGTTCTGGACGAGTTCCGAATCTACTCCGGCGTTGTGACTGAGCAGCAAATCGCAATTGATGCTGCCACCGGCCCGGACAACATTATCACCAATCCGGGCACTCTCCTGTCTCTGACAATGAGAACTTCCACGAATGTGGATGTTCATGGAGTGAGTGTTCCCCTCCAAGTGCTGGCAAACTTTGCCAATGTGACGAACGTGGATGTGACGACCCTGTCACAGACAACCCTCGCCAGCGGCAACACTTCTGTGGGAACAATTGTGAATGGAAACTTTACTCCTCAAAACGCAGGAGTTGCGACAGTAACCGCCACTTATGCCAGCATCTCCGGCTCACTGGCAATCACCGTGGTGGATACAAATGCATGGCCTTCGCTTTTGCACCGTTATACTTTTGATGAAACTTCTGGAACGACCCTGCATGACTCCATGGGTGCCATCGACGGCACAATCAACGGTCCGGTGACACTTACCGGCAGCCAGATGATAATGCCTGCTGGAAATCCACCGCCAAACGGAAGCGGATTGCCCACTGCATCCAGCGGATGGGTATCTTATCCTGCCAGCCAAGGCATGGTCAGCGGACTGCCGAACGAAGCCAGTATTGAATGCTGGGTGACTTGGGCTGGTGGAGGAGTCTGGCAGGAAATGTTTGATTTCGGCCAAGCAGCTACTCCGGGAGTCTCTCTAGGAGGAGGAACTTATCTGATGGTCAGCCCACACGATGGTATCAACGGATCATTGCGCATGGAATGGTTCCCGGGCGGATTGGTTCTCACAGGGCCTTCACTTCAGGTAGGTGTGTTGAGTCAAGTGGTCATCACCCATGACCAAGACCGCCAGTTGGACAAGTTGTATCTGAACGGCCAATTGATCAGCACCGGCAGCAATCCGCTGCTCTGGTCGAGTCTTCCTGACACGGACAACTGGCTGGCACGTGACCAGTGGCCCGACCCGGTGTTTAACGGCTCTTACTCGGATATGCGCATTTGGAACGGTGCCTTGACCGCCGGTCAAGTCGCGAATCTATATGCGGTGGGACCGAATGTGATCGCAGGTCCCGCGTTGCAAATTTCCGCAGCAGGTTCACAGATAACTCTAAAGTGGCCGGCCAATGCCACGGGATTTATTTTGCAATCCACCTCCGGTCTGGCTGGCGGAACCTGGTCTACGGTTTCTGGCACGCCAACAGTTGTCAATGGCATAAACAACCTGACGCTGTCGCTATCCCCAGGACAAACTTTTTATCGGCTCAAACAATAATTTGGTCGAGATTAAGAGTGACGGAAAAAGGCTGGACGCGGCAACGCGTCCAGCCTTCAGTGTCCGCCCGCGGCATATGATGTTCTTTTGCGAAGTTCCTTGTGTCGTGTTTCGCAAGATGGCGTCAAAACGTGGCACGTGTTTTCAGATGCAAACGATCGCTTTCCTTCACAAAATGGACGGGGACGCTGGCAAGATTCCGCTCGCAATCATCGTTGAATTATCTTACTAATCCTATTGCATGACACCCTTCGTCCGCCAGTTCCTCTGCCGAGTGCTCGCAGGACTATTTTTGGCGGTGGGGTTGTCAGTGTGTTCGCAGACCGTGCCACGAACCTCGGCGGATTATCTCATCCACGTATGGGGTTCGGAGGATGGTCTGCCGCAAAATTCTGTCAACTGTCTTGCGCAGACGCCAGACGGCTATCTTTGGATTGGCACACGCAGCGGTGGTTTGGCCCGCTTCGATGGGGCGAGTTTCGTAACTTTTAACCCGCAGTCCACTCCCGGTTTGAAGGATGTGGAAATTGAGACATTGAGCGTGGACTCCCGCGGCACAATGTGGATCACTGCGGGTAATGAATCCATTGCCAGTCTGACGTTCGGAAAATTCCGTCTCGTTCGCGAGCCCAATGCCGAACCGCGCTGGCATTCCCTTCAAATTCCGATCATAGCTGAGGATAACAACGCCGTTTATCTCGCTTCTTACGGAAATGTTGTGTTCCGAGTCCCACGAAACGGGGGCGTCAATGAGGCGCAGCATAGCGACCTCACCCCCCCAACGCCTGACCCGCCGCCGGGCCGTTTCAGCCAGGCCGCCGATGGCACCCTGTGGTATGTCACCGACCGCCACGATATCGCTCGGATGAAACTCGCCGCGCCAACCAACACTCAATTCAGTGTATTCCATCTGGGTGTTCAGGTGAATGATCTCACGAAAGATATGGCCGGCCAAATTTGGGTCGCCGCAAGTAACCGGATCGGCATCATGACACCGGAAGGTTATACTGACCGCACGCCAACGAATGGTCCCGTATCGCATGAGATAGAGCAAATGATCTCAACCCGGGACGGCAGCCTGTGGATTTGGGATGGCAGAGAACTGCGGAAAATGTCCGGCGGGCAATGGACATTGACCGCGCCAGGTTTTCAGCCTCCCCATAACCGGGAGCCGCTTCATTTTTTTGTGGATTCGCAGGGCGGGTTGTGGGTGATCGAATATGGCACCGGCATTTGGCATGTCTGTCCGGACGGCACAACAGATCTGCTGACGCCGGCAAACGGTCTGCCCAGCAAGTTCATCACCTGCTGGCTGGAAGATAACGAAGGCAACATCTGGATTGGCACGAAAGAGGCCGGGCTCGCACGCATTCACCGCAGGTTGTTCAAGGTATTTACTGCGGCCGAGGGCATCCCTGGTGACGTAGCTCAATCCGTCTGCGAAGATGAACAGCATACGATCTGGGTTGGTATGGCGACAGGTGGCCTCGCACGTAAAGAAGGTGAAAAATTTGTTCCGGTCCCCCTGACACCGAACCCGGATCCGCTGATTGAAAGTGTCACAGTTTATCCTGATACAAAAAATGGTATTTGGGCTGGCACCCTCCAAGGCAGGATTTTTCGTGTTATGGAGGACGAAGCCCGTTCTGTAAATAACAGCGTCACCTCGTCGTTTCCACTGGAGCGGCTGCGCGACCATGTAGCCAACGCGATGATGCAAGACAGTAGTGGCCGTGTCTGGCTCTGCAATGGTTCCGGTGCGTATTATTTTCAAGACGGTGTGTTTTCGACCTTTGATCACGCGCGTGGATTCGTGGAAAACATTGGAGTGCGTGCGATCGCGGAGGGCCCGCGTGGAACTTTATGGCTTGGCACGGAACCGGGTGACCTTTGGCAATTCACCAACGGTGCGCCGATACGGTATCATCCGCCTGCGGACTGGCCGAATGCACGCGTTGCCGCGCTAATGCCGGATGCAGATGGCAGCATTTGGATTGGCACACTGGGCGGCGGACTGCTGCGATTCGCGAATGGTGCGTTTACGCGTATTACCACGCAACAAGGCCTGCCCGACAACAGCATCACGCAACTGCTGGAAGACCAGGAGGGCAATCTTTGGGGAGGCACTTATGAGGGAATTTTCCGCGCGGCAAAGAAGGATTTAATAAATCTTGCGGCCGGCACGGTTGATGAAATCGCTTTCTCGGTGTATGGGCGTTTTGATGGGCTGCCAGCGCAATCGTATTCCGGCTGGTTCCAGCCGTCGTGCTGGCGTTCGCACGACGGCTGGCTATGGTTCACAACCATCAGAGGCCTTGTCGCGGTCAACCCACGCGATGTCACCATGAACCATCGTCCGCCGCCTGTGGTCATCGAGGAAATGCGGGTGGATAGCTTGTCACACGATATCAGCGGCAATGAATCATCCTCCACAAATGCGCCGTTGCAAATCAGCCCCGGCCGGCATTATGTCGAGTTCCGCTTCACAGGCATTGATTTCAACGAACCGGACAAGGTGCGTTTCAAATGGCGGCTTGATGGCGTGGAAAAAAAGTGGCGTGAAGGTGTGAACCGGCGCGTGGTGGGCTACGGGCCACTCTTGCCCGGCAGTTACTGTTTCCGTGTGCTTGCCGCCAACAGCGACGGTGTTTGGAATAAAACTGGGGCAAGCGTGGCGTTTGTCCTGCTGCCGTTTTTCTGGGAAACCTGGTGGTTCAAAACGCTTCTCATTGCCGCGACGTGCGGTGGGCTGGCTCTGGGAGTGACGCTTGGATTGCACCGCCGTCACCGGCTTGAACTTGAACGGCTGGAACGCGGGCACGAGATGGAACGTGAACGCACGCGCATCGCCCGGGATATGCACGACGAAATCGGATCAAAACTGGCGCGGATTTCCTTCCTGAGTGAACTTGCAAAAAGTGAGACAAAAGCTTTGAATCAACCGGACGGCGTGGTTGATTCGCTCTCCAAGACGGCACGCGAATTGTTGCAGGCGCTCGATCGGATGTTGTGGGCGATCAATCCACGAAACGATTCGCTGGAAAAACTGTCCGCGTATTTGAATCGTTACGCTGCGGAATATTTTCAACACACACCGATCCGCTGTCGACTGGCTTTCCCGGGAAATTTGCCGGCCATTCAGCTTTCCGCCGAGATGCGCCATAACATTTTTCTCGCCTTTGAGGAGGCGCTGGCGAACATCCTTAAACACTCGGCGGCAACCCAAGTTAGCGCGGAATTAGTCTGCAACCGCGGAATAGTTGAGATTTCCATCAGCGACAACGGTTGCGGTTTTAGTGGCGAAGCCCAGAATGCGGCTGCGGCAAAGCCCGAGGCAGGTGAACGTCTCGGACTTTCCGGCATGCATCATCGCTTGCGCGCCGTCGGCGGAGAATGTCAAATCACCAGCTCCCCCGGCGGTGGGACGCTGGTTAAATTCGTGTTGCCGCTCCCCAAAACCAATGCCCAATAAACCAATTACCTTCTCGATTGTGGACGACGACCCGGGTCTGCGCGACAGCATCATTCGATATCTGACTGTCAAAGGCGGTTTTGTCTGTGTCGGCCAATATGGCAGCGCGCAGGATGCATTGGCCGGACTGCCGGCGGAGCAACCCACGGTAGTTTTGATGGACATCAAAATGAAAGGCATGGACGGCATCGAGTGCGTGCGCCGTTTGAAGGAAAAAATGCCGGAGGTCCTGGTCATCATGCTCACCGTGTTTGAAGAGGAGGATTCAATTTTTGACGCGCTCATGGCGGGTGCCATGGGGTATTTGCTTAAACGACAGCCGCCCGGGCAACTGCTTGACGCCATCCATGAACTCCTTGACGGAGGCTCGCCGATGTCGGCCACGATTGCGCGCAAGGTGGTAAAGCTGTTGCAGCGCTCCGGAGATCCTGGCAAAGCGAGCGGTGAAGTCCGCAAGCTGTTATCCGAGCGTCAGCGGGAAATGCTCGATCTGCTTGCCGCTGGCGAGCCTTATAAAGCTATCGCGGATAAAATGGGGTTAAGTATACACACTGTCCGTGGTTACATCCGCCGCATCTACGAGAAACTACATGTTCACACCCGCACGGAAGCGGTAGCCAAGTATCTTCAACGTTGAAATCGCCGCACCGGGATGGCTGGCTTCATTCGATGCGGCCTTCATGCGTGGAGCGTGTTAAAAATCCCGCCATGGCAACAAGCATTCAGAACGATACACGTTGGCACGCTAGCGTGCCATGTGCTTGAGGCCATTCTATGTCCCATGACAACTTGCGGGAACAATGGATACTCTATTAACTCACCTTCCTACTGTGAGACAATTTTGAAAATATTTAACTTGCTGCGATCAACGCCTGCGAAAGCAGCAATGCCAACAAGGCGAAACGATGAAGTTGAAAAAGGTGGTCAGCGGATGTGTGGCCGTAATTCTGGTTCATGGGCACGGTGCCTGGCCGCCCAGATTCTCCTGGCCGCTGATTGCGTTTTGGCCGATTCCTACTGGCAGGGCGGCACCGGCGATTTTAATGTTGCCGGTTTATGGAATCCTTCCGGCGTGCCGACAGGAGTCAACGCGATCAACGACAGCGGCTCAAACAATGTTGTTCTTATCCGGCCCGGCGATCCAATCTGGAGTCCTTGGGACATCCGCGCGGGTGACGGAAGCAACGCTTCCGGCGCTTATTTGCAAACTGGCTCAACCAATATTGTAAACGGTTGGTTCCGCTTGGGTGATAACGCCAATTCGACCGGCTATTACACATTAAGCAATGGCGTGGTCAATGTGTTGTTGCAGGCGCATGTTGGCGAAGCTGGTGCCGGGGTTCTGACAATCAGTGGTGGCACGTTCAAGGTCGGGCAAAACCCGCTATGTCTCGGCGACGCAGACTTTGGCGCGGGCGGCGTGGGCGCATTGAATATGAAAGGCGGCATACTCAACACGGCTCTGGGTGTTGATTTGTGGCTTGGCGAAGGCTTCAACGGCGGAACCGGCGGAACCGGCACTATGATCATGACCGGCGGCATCGTGAATCTTGGCGGCTGGTTTGCCATCGGCCGGTTTGGCGGTATCGGCGACTTGGAGCTTTCTGGCGGCAGTATCACGATGTCGCCCGGCAACGCCGGTAACATTACACTGGCTACCGCGCCTGGCACTGGCGTGGTCAACCAGAATGGTGGCGTGCTGACCAACACAGTTTCGCAAACATGGATCGCAGAAAGCGCGGGCGGCACTTGGAATTTAAATGGTGGCACCGACGTGTTGGGGTTGGTTTTGTTAACACGCCTGGCCGGAGCCACCGGCACATTCAACCTCAATGGCGGCGATCTCTTCACGACGCAAATCCAGGACAGCGGCGGCAACGGGGCTTTCAACTTTAATGGCGGCACATTGCATGCCCGGGCCAGTTCGGTAAATTTTTTGCAGGCAGCCCGAGGCATCACGGTTCAATCCGGCGGCGCGTTCATCAATTCTGAAGGCAACGATATCACGATCAGCCAGGCACTGGCAAACGGCGGCGGAGGTTTGACCAAACTGGGGGCAGGCTCGCTGACGCTCTCTGGCAACCTGTCTTATTCCGGCGCGACCATTGTGAGCAACGGCACCTTGGTGGTCTCCGCGCCCAACACATTCGCCTCGTCCAGTTGCACTGTTTCCGGCGGAGCGACGTTTGGGGTGACACTGTCATCAGCCAATGCGCAACTTTCCGTTCCAGTGCTGAACCTCGCGTCAACGGGCAGCGGATTAAATTTTAATTTCGCCGGAGCGGGCAGCCAACCCGTCGCGCCACTTCATGTGACTTCGCTGGCGGTCAACGGCCCGGTCACGGTCAACATCGCCGGTTATAATTTTTTCACCGGTCAGTTTGCGCTCGTGCAATATGGATCGCGCACGGGAAACGGCAGTTTCATGCTCGGTTCGCTGCCATCAGGAATGACCGCGCAACTTGTCACGAATGCCGCAAACAAATCCATCGACCTCGTGGTCACAACTGCGGCGACCGGGGGCATGCCGTGGCAACCCAAGCAGGCACCGTTGATGACCAGCTGGGCGCAGCAGGTGAACCCCACCAACGCGCTGCCGGATTATCCGCGCCCGCAAATGGTTCGCTCCAGCTGGATGAATTTGAACGGCGTCTGGCAGTTCCAACCGGGGGCGACAAATGATCTCGTGCCGACGGGCCTGAATCTGGTTGGTGTTATCCTGGTGCCGTTCCCGATGGAGTCGGCTCTTTCCGGGGTCATGCAGTATGGCCCCTTTTCCTGGTATCGGCGGCAATTCACGGTGCCGACGGGTTGGTCCGGGCAGCGGATTATTTTGCATTTCGAGGCGGTCAATTGGCGGTCGCAAATTTACGTCAACGGCCAGAGCATCGGAATTCACACCGGCGGTTATGATCCGTTCAGCTACGATGTCACTCCATATCTGAACGGCGGCACGAACGAGTTGATCGTGAAAGTTTACAGTCCCGAGGACAGCGGAGGCGAACCGCGCGGCAAGCAGACTCTATATCCGGCGGGAATCATGTTCACCTCGTCCTCCGGCATCTGGCAGCCGGTGTGGCTGGAGCCGGTGCCGGCCACGAGCATCAGTAGCATTCACCTGACGCCGGACATTGACAACAATCGTTTGCTCGTGAACGTCACCATCAACGGCGCAACCAATGGAATACAGGTGAAGGGTATCGCGTTCGATGGCGCCATTCAGGCCGCCTCAACCACCGTGTTACCGGGTAATAACATGTATCTCAATATCCCGTCACCAAAACTCTGGTCGCCCACCAATCCCCATCTTTACAACCTGCAAATTTCCCTGACGAGCAACTCGGTGCCGGTGGATGCCGTCGCCAGCTATTTCGGCATGAGGAAAATCAGCCTTGGCACCGACAACGGCTTCACAAAGATATTTCTGAACAATCACTTTCTGTTCGAGTTCGGTCCGTTGGATCAAGGGTTTTGGCCGGACGGCATTTACACGGCACCGACAGATGCGGCGCTGGCATACGATTTGCAGGTGGAAAAGGCGCTGGGCTTTAACATGGTTCGCAAGCACATCAAAGTAGAGCCACAGCGCTGGTATTACTGGGCGGATAAATTGGGGGTTCTAGTCTGGCAGGACATGCCCAGTTGCAATTCCTACACCAGCAATCCGTCTCCACCACCGGTGGATTCTCAGGAATTCATCGCTGAATTGACTGCCATGGTGACGAATCATTGGAACAGCCCGGCGATTATCTCGTGGGTCGTTTTTAATGAAGGCCAAGGTCAGCAAGGCAGTGGAAATGGCGTTGGTCAGGCCAATACCTCCTCTCTGGTTTCATTGGTCGAAAATTTGGATCCTTCGCGGCTGGTCAATCAGGCCAGCGGGTGGAACCATGTTGGCGCGGGTGACATACTTGATGATCACAACTATCCCGATCCGGTTTGTCCCATGAGCGCAAATCAGGCGGTGGCCTGCGGTGAATTTGGCGGCGTCTGGCTGGGTATCTTGAATCATACCTGGTCACCGGGACCGGGTGAGGTGACCCCGGCCCAAGCAACGAATTCCGTTGCGTCACAATTTGAAGCGCTTGCCAACGAATTGCCGGACTTGATTCAAAACCACGGATTAAGCGCGGCGGTTTATACAGAAATCAGCGATGTCGAAATTGAACTGGCAGGGTTGCTCACCTTCGACCGTAAAATTCTCAAGCCCGACCCGCACCGGATGCAAATGGCCATTACTTCTTTGACGGGCGGCCCGTTTCCGATCAACGCGCCGCCGGTTTTGACGCCAATTGCCGACGCCGCAATCACTGCGGGACAAACGCTGCGTGTGACGAATACTGCAAACGACGCCGATGTCCCCCCACAAACTTTAATGTGGAGTCTTGCCGCACAACCTTTGGGCACCACCATCAACATGACGAACGGACTGATCGCCTGGCGTCCGACGATTTCACAATCGCCTTCTACGAATGCCTTCTCCGTCGTCGTCACCGACAACGGGATACCGGCGATGAGCGCAACGCAAAGTTTCTCGGTGTTTGTTCTCCCTCCGGGTGCTCCAGTCATTGCTTCTCCCACGATTGCTGGTGGTAAGTTCCAGTGTTCGATCAATGGCAGCGTTGGACCGGATTATTCCGTTTATGCCACCACAAATCTTTTAGGCGGCTGGCAATTACGATCAGTGACCAACCCGGTGGCGCTTCCGTTTCAATTCACCGATCCAGTTTCAGTTGGTCTTCCAGAGCGCTACTACCGGGTGCTGTTGGGACCTTGAATATTCAAGCAGTCAAACCCGTAGTGAACATGATCCTAAAAATCCAATTTGCCGTGATGCGAATCGCAGTTCTCCTCTGCGGCCTCTTTTTCGTGCTCGTTGCGACGGCGAAACCTCCGGCAGGTTTTTTTCAAAACCCCATTAACGACGGCCCGGATCCCTGGATGGCTTGTTTTCAGGGCAATTATTACCTCTCCACGACCCAAGGGAAAGCCATCCGCCTCTGGAAAGCGCCAACGTTGGCCGGCTTGAAAGACGCCAAACCAGTTACGGTTTGGAGTGATACCAACTCCATGCGTTCGGCGGGAATCTGGGCCCCGGAGTTCCATTTTCTGAATAACCGGTGGTATCTTTATTACACTGCCACTTCGAGCGACAACGCTGATGACAATCATCGGACTCATGTCCTTGAAAGCGTTGGCGCTGATCCGTTGGGGCCATACCACTACAAGGCCCGTCTGTTCAATCCCACTAATGACCAATACGCGATTGACCCCACTATTTTTCAAAACAAGGCCGGTGGCGCGCTTTATTTCCTCTGGGCAGCCCGTCCCGGACACGTTCTATATATTGCGCGCATGGCGAACCCTTACACCCTCCAAGCCAATGGCGTTTATCTTCCGGCGGACGGTTTCGGTTGCACTGAAGTCCGGGAGGGACCGGAAATCTTGCAACACAACGGAAAGATTTTTCTGATTTATTCCAGCTGCGACACCGGAAAGCCGGATTACAAGCTGGGCATATTAATCGCCGACGCAACGGCCGATCTTCTGGATCCTCATTCCTGGAAACAATATCCCCGACCGGTCTTCGAGCGGAATGACGCCAACAGCGTATTCGGCCCCGGGCACTGCGGCTTCTTCCAATCGCCCGATGGCACCGAAGACTGGATTGTTTACCATGGGAAAACGACATCCGCATACACCTACGCTGGAAGAACCGCCCGCGCACAGAAATTCACTTGGAATTCCGACGGCGCGCCAGATTTCGGTGTGCCATTGCCCTTGAGCGCGGTGCTCAAAGAGCCATCGGGCACCAAATGAAAGAATAAATCATCCGCCACCAATGAAAACACTACTGTATGCCACGTGGAGCATAATAGCCGGACTGATCCTGGTTGTGTCCGCCAAAGCCCAGATGCCCGATCCTCCCGGACAGGTCGGGCCTGGCGAGAAGGCAAAACACGAGGCCTACCTGTTTGCCCACATGATGGAGGGGGACTACGGGCGCCTGTATTACAGCGTCAGTCTGGACGGCCTGCACTGGAAGATGCTCAACGGCGGCAAGCGTGTTTTCGAGGAATACCACGGTCATGCCAGTATTTGCCAGGGGCACGACGGTCGCTATTACTTGGTCGGCAATCGCGGCGATGATGCACCCGACATCAATTTCTGGGTGTCGGACGATTTGATCACCTGGAAAAAATACGGCGACTTTGTTCCGGACCTGAAACACGTGCCGGATTACGCCAAGGCACTGCCGCGCATCGGTGCGCCCAAACTGTTCTTCGACAAAGCCAGTTCGCAATACCTCCTCACCTGGCACACACCGCATGACTTGGGCAAAACGGATCTGCCTGAACCCTACTGGGCCAGCCAGCGCACGTTATTTGTCACGTCAAAAGATTTAGTAACTTTTTCTCAACCGCCTCGCAGATTTTTCTCTTGGGACATGGCCACAATTGACGTGATTGTTCAAAAAGAAGGTGATGCTTATTACGCGATTGTAAAAGACGAGCGCTATCCGACATTGGACTGGACCACCGGCAAGACAATCCGGATTTGCCGTTCGGCAAACTTGCTGGGACCCTATTCCGAACCCGGATCATCCGTCAGTCCAAATTTCCGCGAGGCGCCTACGCTCATTCCTTCGCCCAACGGAAAGACGTGGTATCTCTATTACGAGCAGTATCCGGGAGTCGCCTATGGGCTTTCTGTCACGGCGACGCTTGACGGCCCCTGGTTTCAGGTGGCCGGAAATCAACAGCCTTCATGGGATAAATTTTATGTCCCGCCCAAGGTCCGCCACGGCTCGATTTTTCCCATCACACGTAAACAATATGACGCTCTGACTGCTGCATTCAGCAATGAATCCACCAGGCAGGCGGAACAGAAATGACGAATGCTCCGTATCGTGATTAACCAGCGTGAGGCCATTATATGTCCCATGACGATTTGTCAGAAAACCAAGATAATGTATGTGCCATCCTGAATTTGGGAATGCTGGCAATGAGATAATTTATGAGATATGAGCCCTCAGACTCGCCGAATACCGATTGAGAGGAAACGTGGGGCATAAGTTTGAAAATAAGGCCGCTAAAAAAATCACTTTTTTGAAATAGCATTCGAAACCCCCGCGCAAATTCTATGAAATTTTCACTTGGAATTCTTTCCGCAAGTTTTCTGCTTTGCGGACACACACTCGGGGCGGAACCAGCCAAAAGCCATACGTTTGATCGCTGGACGGTTGAACGGGCCAATGTCTGGTATGCTTCCCAACCTTGGCTTGTAGGCGCAAATTTTGTTCCAAGCACGGCCATCAATCAGCTTGAGATGTGGCAGGCTGACACGTTCGATCCAGTCACGATTGACCGGGAACTGGGCTACGCGCAAAGCATCGGGATGAACACGATGCGAGTGTTTCTACACGACATTCCCTGGCGCGAGGATGCAACGGGTTTTTATCAGCGGATTGACCAGTTCTTGGCCATTTGTGACCGGCACCAGATTCGGCCATTGTTCGTCATTTTCGACGGCGTTTGGAATCCTTATCCCAAGGCGGGCAAACAACCGGCACCCGTGCCCGGCCTGCACAATTCCGGTTGGGTGCAATCGCCCGGACGTGAAATTCTGGAGGATTCGGCCAGGCAGGATCAACTTAAACCCTATGTGGTTGGCCTACTGACCCGCTACAAGAATGACAAGCGCGTGTTGGCTTGGGATTTGTTCAATGAACCCGACAATCCAAACCGGCAAGCCTACGGGCGCAATGGATCAAAGACCGAGTTGCCGGAGTCCGACAAGGTGAAATTCACCACGCAATTGCTTCGCAAAACATTCGCTTGGGCTCGCGAAGTAAATCCGTCACAACCGGTCACTGCGGGGATCTGGCTTGGCGATTACCTCAACCATCCAACGGATATTCAAAAATTGTGTCTGAATGAATCTGACATTGTTTCCGTTCACAACTACGATAACCCGGATGAAATGCGGAAGAAAATTGAAGGGCTGGAAAAACTGGGCCGGCCCGTGTTTTGCACCGAATACATGGCGCGCGGCAACCACTCCACTTTCCCAGGGATTCTGCCCATTTTGAAAGAATGTCACGTGGCTGCCTACAATTGGGGTTTGGTAAATGGCAAGTCACAAACCATCTACCCGTGGGATTCATGGGAGAGACATTACACCAACGAACCTGTAGTTTGGTTTCATGATGTTTTTCAGCCCGACGGCACGCCGTTCTCCGTTTCCGAAGTGCGTCTGATACAGGAGTTGGCAGGGCGCGGAAGAGCAGTTCGGAATTTTACGGAGCCACCGAAACATGCTTCATCTCTCTCTGCGACCGCGAACCCCGTATTGCCGCCTTAGTCGAGTAAATTTCTTGAAACCCGTGGACGGCATCGAAAACAAATTTTGCAAAGATAATAATATTGTTTGCCACCTTATTTGGACCTGATAAGCGTGCATTCTGTTTTCCGGGGTTGCTAAGGAAGCCAGCGTGGAATCGGAGTCGCTGAAGAAGTCCGTTGGCCGTTCTGATAAATGGCCGCGAGACGAAACGGTGCTCCCAGATCATCGTTGTCGAAGATGGCCACGCAGGGCAATTCCTTGATCGCCTGTTTGAGGTTGGCCATGGTGCGCGGAAACCGGGCCGTCAACTTGTCGGTTGGCACGTCGTGCCCGCCCTGGCTGACCCGCATGGCCACGCGCTCCTCGGAACGGTCCACGCTGGCAATCCCAATGAAGCAGAGCACCACGGAATACCCTCGTTGAGCGGCGTCCTTCAAAAATGCCAGCTTATCTCCCACGGGATCGGAAAACACTGTCTCGAAAATAAAGTTCTCCTTCTGGTTCACCAATTCCTGCCGCAACGTCGCTGCGACTTCGGCTGCCTGATACGCATCAATTCCCAATTCTCCGGCCAGAACATCGGCATTGAGAAACCGCAGGCCGGCGGCTTTGAGATGGGCTTCGTAAAAAGTGGATTTCCCCGCGCCGTTGGGGCCAGCCACGGCAACGATCACCGGCCGCTTGTCCAAGGCGGGGATATTCCACGGAGCCGAACTTTTCGGTGAGAATTTTTTCACCTTCAGGCGTGCGCCAAAACCAGCTTCGTCTTTTTCTTCGCGGGGAGCTTTTTCGCCGGAACCCGCAGCGACGCCTTCACGGGCTGGAACTGCCGGTTCACAAAACGGCCCAAAGTGCGCTTGCCGTCCGCCTCAATCCTCACGAGCATGCCCGGCGACGCCGGCGCAGCTTCGTAATGGGGAAAGGGGCGGGACTTGAGATGCTCGACCACCCGCTGACGGCCGACGGGAGAATCCACCGAGGCCAGACAGGCCGAGAGCGGCTTGACGTTGCCGGACCGGCAGAGCGCCAGCACATGATCCCCGCGCAGCAGGGGTTCCAGCGCGCGGCCGATCTTGGCCCAGAATTCGATCTGCCCGGCGATGGAGCGCTCCACAGCCTCGCCCGCGACCCGGGCATCCAGCAGCAGCGCATCCGAAACCTTGACGGGTTGACTCATGTGCAAAAGGTAGCAAAATGCTACCAGTTGTCAATCCAGGCGCTCAGCCCGAAAGAAAAACGTTGACGGAAACAGCGGTTATGGTAGTTTCTGTAAAGACAGAAATTAAAGAAACATGAAAGCGCTCACGCCAGTTCAACAGAAGTTCATCCTCCACTGGGGGGAGATGGGAACGCGCTGGGGCATCAACCGCACCGTGGCCCAGGTTCATGCCTTGCTCTTCATCTCGCCCAAGCCGCTCAACGCGGATGAGATCGTGGAAACGTTGAGCGTGGCCCGCTCCAACGTCAGCACGAGCCTCAAGGAGCTGCAAGGATGGGGCATCGTGAAAATGGTCCACATTCTGGGCGACAAGCGCGACCACTTCGAATCCATGAAGGACGTCTGGGAAATGTTCCGCGTGGTGCTTACCGAACGCAAGCGTCGCGAAATTGACCCGACGATGCAGATGCTCAATGAGTGCATCGCCGAGAGTGAGAAGAGCAAGGGAACCGACGCCTATACGCAGCAACGCCTGGGCGACCTGCGGGAGTTCTTTGAAACGACGTCCGCCTGGTATGTCCAGATCCGCCAATGGCCGACCAGTGCCATCGTCAAATTTGTGAAACTGGGAGACAAGGTATTGAAGGTCCTTGGTTTTGGTGGGTAAGCATTTTTTTGAATATCAATTTCTGTGAATACTGAAATTACAGACGTGGCAGGTTTTGAGGGTTGGATCTTTTACGATGCCGACTGCCGCTTCTGTGTGCGGCTGGCGCATGGGATCCAGCCTTGGATCGCCGACCGGCGCTTCCGTCTTTTGCCCCTGCAAGGAGCCTGGTGCAAGCGCAGATTGGAGCTGCCCGACCATGAGCTGCTGAAGGAAATGCGGCTGTTGCGGCCCAACGGCGAACTCTTCGGCGGCGCGGATGCCCTGCTGGAAATCAGCCGGCACTTTTGGTGGGCATGGCCGGTTCGCCAGCTGGCTCAAATCCCGGCGATAAAGAAATTTTTTCACTGGGGTTATAACTGGGTTGCGAGCCATCGCGGTTGTGCCGACGGAACCTGTGAGATTAAAAGGGCGGTCGGTGCGCCTACGGTCAAAACTCATCCACGCCGGTTAACGGATGTTCTGCCGCTGCTGGTTTTGCCATGGGTGGCACTCGGTCTTCGCAATCAAGTCGCCCCTTGGATTTTCATGTGGGCGATGGCGTTTGCCCTCTACGCCGGATGCAAATGGCTGACGTATCGCGAAGTCACCCGGCGGGGAATGAAGCCCGGCTTGCCGCGCGCCATCGCATACTTGCTGGCATGGCCCGGAATGGATGCGGTGAATTTTCTCGACCGTGATGCCATGCCGGTCCGTCCGCTCAAGGCGGAATGGTTTTTTGCCGCGGGGAAAACCATGGCGGGAGTGCTTCTTCTTTGGGTGGCGGCGCGCGCGGTGTTGCCAGGTCATCCGCTGCTGGCGGCATGGATTGGAATGATCGGCATCACATTGGTTCTGCACTTTGGAACCTTCCACCTGCTCTCCCTGGTTTGGCGACAAGCCGGCGTGAAGACCACGCCGGTGATGAACAAGCCGATGCTGGCCCGGTCGCTCGCGGAATTCTGGAGCTGGCGGTGGAACACGGCCTTCAATGAGCTGGCCTTTCGGTTCACATTCCGCCCGCTCAAGCGCCGGACTTCGCCCACGATCGCCGTCCTGCTGGTTTTTGCTTTATCGGGCCTGGTGCATGAACTGGTGATCTCCCTGCCGGCGCGCGGAGGCTACGGCTTGCCCACGGGTTATTTTCTCATCCAAGGCCTTGGCATGCTTGCCGAACGGACTCAGATCGGCAAAAGGATCGGCCTTGGTCACGGGCTTCGGGGCTGGCTGTTCACTCTGATGGTCACCGCCGGGCCGGTGTTCTGGCTCTTTCCTCCGCCGTTCATCACCAACGTCATCCTGCCAATGCTCGCGGCCATTGGCGCAACCTGAAAGAAACCATGAAACCAACCAACCTCGTTCTCCTCCTGCAACTCGCCGGGGTGCTGCACCTCGGCTTGATGTGCGCCGGCGCGCTCATGCCCCGCGCCGTCAATCTGAAACGGCATCTGGCCACGCTGCCGACATTCATCCGGCGGCTGTTCTGGGTTTATTACGCCTTCATTGGCCTGTGTCTGGTCAGTTTCGGACTGATCACCGTCAGCTTTGCGGGAACATTGGCGGCGGGCGGGGGACTGGCGCGCGCCGTCTGCGCGTTCATGGCCTTGTTTTGGACCATCCGGCTGATTGCGGCCGTTTTTGTGTTCGATGTCCGTCCTTATCTGGCGAACAATTTCTGGCGTCTCGGGTATCACGCCACAAACGTGGTCTTCGCTTATCTCCCCATCATTTATGCCTGGGCCGCCTTGAAAGGAGGGACGCCATGAATGCCATTCTCCTTTCACGTCTCGGTTTCTGGTGGCGCAGGAAAAACTCGTCCACGGCTTATCCATTTGCTGGGCAGGGCAAGTCTGATCAACGGGCCACGAAAAAGGCGAAGCGGCGTGTGCCAAGAACAATCGCATTTTTCGACCTGCCGTGAATGAATCATGAAATTAAACATTCCAACGATGCATGGGATCATTGAGCGGCGGATGCTGGTGAATTTTCGCGTCCGGCCCGACGCCGTTCGCCCGCTGCTACCGGAATTCTTCCGCCCCAAACTGATCAATGGCTGGGCGATGGCCGGTATCTGCCTCATTCGCCTGAAAGATATGCGGCCCCATGGTTTTCCCGCCGCCTGCGGTCTGACTTCGGAGAACGCGGCGCATCGCATCGCCGTGGAGTGGGACGAGGCCGGCACCACCCGTGAAGGTGTTTTCATCCCGCGCCGCGACACATCGTCAACTCTGCAAGCCTTCGTCGGTGGACGCGTGTTTCCCGGAGTCCATCATGCCGCTGAATTTACCGTCAACGAGGACGACGGCGCCATCCGGTTGGAGATGCGTTCGCACGACGGCGCTGCCTCGGTCAAAATGCAGGTGTGTCCGGCTTCCCAATTGCCGGTGTCTTCGGTTTTTGCGTCACTTGGCGACGCTTCGGAATTTTTCGCTCGCGGATCGATCGGTTACTCGGCCACCGAAAATCCGGCCTGCTGCGACGGATTGGAGCTTTACACGGATGGTTGGCAGGTCGAACCGCTGGCGGTGGAGCTGGTGGAATCGAGTTTTTTCGACGACCCAAGCCGGTTTCCGGTCGGGGAGATCCATTTCGATTGTGCGCTCCTCATGCGCAACATCCCGCACGAGTGGCGCGCGCTCCCACAGATTGAAAGGCATCCATGAAACGAATCATTCTCGCTGGCGGATCGGGCTTTCTTGGCCACGCACTGGCCGGGCATTTTCAGAAGTCCGGCCATGAGATGGTCATCTTGACGCGTTCACCAGGACCAGGCTTGCGGGTTGCCCGGGAAGTTGCCTGGGATGCCCGGACGATGGGCGATTGGGTGCGTGAATTGGAGGGAGCCACGGCGGTGATCAACCTCGCCGGACGCTCCGTCAACTGCCGATACAACCCAGCGAACCGCCGGCTGATCATGGAATCGCGGGTGTTTTCGACCCGGGTTCTCGGCGAAGCCATCGCCCAATGCAAGCAACCTCCGCGCGTCTGGTTGAATTCCAGCACCGCGACGATTTACAAGCACACGTTCGGCTCGGCTTGGGACGAAGGCGGGGAAATCGGCGGCACACCGGAGGCGAAGGATGAATTCTCCGTCGAAGTCGCGACGGCCTGGGAGCAGGAATTAAATAAAGCCCGGGTTCCTCGCACTCGAAAGATCGCCCTGCGTTCGGCGATGGTTATGGGCAATCGGAAAAACAGTGTCTTTCCAGTGCTGCAAAAATTGGCGTGGTTTGGTCTCGGCGGAAGAATGGGGAGCGGTAAACAATTCGTTTCCTGGATTCATGAGGCCGATTTTTGCCGCGCCGTCGAATGGCTGATCGCACACGAAGAAATGAATGGAGCGGTAAACCTCTGCGCGCCCAAGCCAGTGGCCAACGCGGAGATGATGGAACTGTTCCGCGCCGTTTGCCACCGGCCGTTTGGATTGCCGGCCGCAACCTGGATGCTGGCCCTGGGCGCTTTTTTTCTTCGAACCGAAACGGAGTTGATCATTAAAAGCCGGCGCATTGTGCCGGGACGCCTGGTCGAATCGGGATTTGAATTTCAATTTCCTGAGCTGGGTCAGGCCTTGAAACATTTGCAAATTAGCAAGGAGAAGTAAATGACCAGCACCATTGTCAACGAGTTGTCCGACGGTTTCACCACCAGAGCGAGTTCGGCCGCGCGTGAGCGGATGCTGTCGCGGCGCGGTGAGCGTCTGTTCGTCGCCGGCTGGGAGCGGGTGCTCATGATGCACTTTGAAGTGGATGCCGCCGCGTTGCAGCGCGCTGTCCCCTTTCAACTGGACCTGTATCACGGGCGGGCGTTTGTCAGTCTGGTCGCATTCACCATGCGCGGACTGAGGCCGTGCTTCGGAGGGAAATTGACGGCGCTGTTGTTCCGACCGATTGCCACGCACGATTTTCTCAATGTGCGAACTTACGTCCGTCACGGCGGGGAATCGGGAATTCATTTCATCGCCGAATGGCTATCGAATCGTCTGGCCGCAACGCTCGGTCCGGCAACCTTTGGCCTGCCGTATCGCCATGGTCAGATTGAATATTTTCATGATTGGCAGGGTGGCGTCATCCGGGGCCAAGTCGCCGACCGGCAAAGTGGAACAGCGTTTGGGTATCGTGCCGCGCCGCACCAGCCAGCCTCTTTTCATCCGTGTAAAGCCGGCTCGCTGGATGAGTGGCTCATGGAGCGCTACATCGCTTTCAATGCAGCGGGTGGCTGGAAACGGAGTTTTCGCGTTTGGCACCCGCCGTGGCCGCAATGTGCGGCAACGGTTGCCGTACTGGAGAATTCATTGCTGACGGAAAACTGGCCTTGGTTCGCCGGAGCCAAGTTGATTGGCGCAAATTATTCTGACGGCTTTGACGAGGTCTGGATGGGGCGGCCGCATTCGCTATGATTCCGGTGGTCGCCCACGCCTGCTGACCATCGTGCTTCTCAAGATCTCATTTCGCGGCTGGCATGAAGCGCAGACGTAATTAAAATTAATCGCCTCAATACGGTGGCAACAAGCGTCAGAAGCCGTGAAGCAACACGGTAATGGTTGGCAGTTTCCATTACCGTTACACCGCTTCATGAGATGGTTGGTTTGAAAGGCAAAGCTTGTTGAGGGCTCAACATGGAGAGATAAGCGACCTTGCCCTGAAACTTTGCGTGGAGCATGCTCAAGTCCCCGCCGCCACTTTGCCGGCCCAGCTGATGCGCGGTGGCGCGAAGCCGCCGCCGTTCCTGACGCGAAAGGCCGAGCGTCCGGTTGACCACGACCCCCGTCACGGTTTGACGATTGCCCTGACCCATCAACCGGGTTTTGTCCGGATGGATGACGAACCCCTCCTCCGAGACGATTCGGTTCACCACCGTCCGGAAGTTGTGGGCGGCTGTTCGATCCACCTCTCCGGAGAAAGTCAGGTCGTCGGCGTAACGGGTGTAAACCAGTCCGCGCTTTTTTGCCAAGCCAGCAAGACGATGGTCGAAGCGGAGCAGCAATGCGTTGCAAATACCTGGACTGGTCGGGGCGCCTTGGACGCAATGTCGCTGGCCCACTGGCACGTGAAACACTGTGCCCTCGACTTCCACCGGCTGCCGTTCCGCTTCCGTCATCACCACTGCAAGGGTCGTTGCCACCGGATAGCTGTAACCGTAAGCGATCAACAGCCCGCGGACGCGCGCGCAAGTGACCGTCGGGAAAAAGTCCTTCAAATCCAGTTTAAGGACGAACCGTTTGCCGACATGGGGTTCGGCGCCCGTGCGAATGCTGCGGCCGCGGCGAAACGCGTGGGCGTTTTCGCTCAGCGGCAATTTCCCGACCAGCACCTCGAGCAACTTTCGTTGAATCGCTTTGAGCCGCCGCTTGGGTGCCATGATCAGGCGCTTGCCACCCGAACGCTTCGGGATGGCGAACGTGATGTAGTGCGGCTGCCGTTCGCGCTCGCGGTGAATGGCGAAGAACCAAAGTTCCTTCAACGAGATACCGAGCGCCTTCGCCACGTCTTCTTCGGTCTTCCAAACGGGCAGGTCGTAACGTTTGAGTTGCGCCTCGTCGGTGAGCAGATCCCGCAGGTTCCGGTTGCGCGTCCGCATCGTTCCGCCGAAGAGCCGTTCGGCCTCCGTGACCGGCATCACCTTTTTCTTTTTTGTGAATCCCAACTGGCGCGCGGGCGACTTGATCTTCGGAAGCAACCGTTTGTCGCGCAGGGCCAGGCGGCGATGATGTTCAGTGAGCGGGCCGCCGGAAACATTCACACGCTCTTCCGCAACATCCGCCCCTTCCAAGGACTGGCCGGAGGCAGATGTCGTCAGGCGGGAGATGTCGCGCTTGCGCGAACCGCCCAAGAGGGATTTGATCCAGCCGCCGAGGCTCATGGGGCAACGCCTCCACCGTTGATGAAGACAGATAGGACCCGGCGGCGGACTACTTTCGAGGCTTTGGACTCAGGGCCTCCCGACGTTGCGCACGTTGGGAACCCTGGCGATGTATGTCTAGCATAACTCCTCCACGGCGAAACACCGTGGCACTCATGGCTAATCCTCAGCCGCCGGGCCTTATCTGGCTTCATTGTTTTCCCTCCTCCTGGTCCTCGTCAACGTTTTCTTCCTCAATCTCGTCTTCGGACTCGCCGTCTCCAGCTTCGCCCGCGGAGGATGGCTTCACGCTGGCGGGAGCGCTGGAAGCGGTCGACGTCGGCAAATCTTTCCGGCCATCCGCGCTGGCTTTGAACAACGCGAGCATGTGTTCGCAAGGCCCTTTGCCCAGCAGGTTGTCCTGGAAAAACGGACAGCTGCACGTCCCGAAAATGATCCGGCCCGAATCCCCCACCACAATCTCGGTTTTCTCCGCGGCCACGTTGCCGGTGACGCGCCATTCGCGATAAACAATTTCACGCGTGATCGGTCCGTCAGGCGTTTTGAGTTTCTTGGTCTTGCGGGTTTCCTGTGGTTCGCAACGCGCGAACGGAACGGCATTTTTCGCCAACAACGCCTTGGCGCGTTCGAGGCGCTCGTCCGGCGGAAAAAACTTCGCCTCATCCACCGGCTGTTCGAAAAGCTCGCGATGCCGGAAATCGCGCGACTCCACATCGAAGACCGCCCGACCCTGCCGGCAAAGCCGTTCGCACGCGCGCCATATGGTGTCGGGACTTTGAGTCAGTGTCTTGGCCAGGTCTTTTGCCGAAGCGTGGAATTGGTTAGTCAGCTGCTGGTGAACTTGCGCGATCACGTCATCGCCGACCGGTGCCGTGTCGCTGAGCAAATCGAAGCTGCCCGTGTCCGTCCAACTCTGGTCGCTCCAACCGGACAAACCCAGCACAAAGGTCAGGTCTGGCAACTTCACCGCATAGAAGCTGGGGAGGCCGCGGCCTTTGAGGTAAATGTCCACGCTCGTAGCAAAAGGCAGGAGGGGTTCGATCAATTTGAGCCGGCGACGGCCCCAGGTGCGGATGATGCGTGGTTCGGTATAATTGTGTTCCGCACCACGAAGCCGGATCGAATGTTCCCAGGGTTCGAGCACGATCTGCGCGTCCTCACCCGGTTTGAATTCGTAGCGCAACGCCCGCGGCGAAACTTTCGCCTTGGTGTAACGCAGAAACCGGATGGCGGCGAGCAGGTCGGCCGGCCTGACGGTGATCCGCGTGCCCGGCATGGCCATCGCACTACTGACCTGCAAAAATCCGCGCACCCAGTTATCGGGCAATTCTACTTTTTGCTCGAAGCGCCCGCCCGCGCCCTTGGTTGTCACTTCGAAACCTTGGGCCCCGACCCGCAGCCAGGTTTCGCGGCTGGAACGCAATTCGTTCAGCGCGCCCCACAGCCACGCGGAGAAATCCACGTTCGTTGTCCCCGTGATAACCTCGCCGTCCGTGGCAAACATTTCCGGGTTGGCGATCACCATCGCATAGGCACTCTGGTCCTGGCTGAACGCCTCGAAGAAAATGCGGTCCGGGTGAACGGTAATCACCGGGTCGAGAATCCAGCTCATGAGTTCGCCCTGTGTGACCCACGTGTCGTTTGACCAGATCGCCTCACCCAATGCCCGCAGCACGAATCGGAAGAGCGGAATATTCCGCATTACCCGACCGCGGAAACGCACGGGCCGCCTGGCGTTCGCGGACATCCCCAGCAAAGCGCGTTCGCGGTCGGACTCGAAGACACTCGGGCTGGCGTAATCCAAAGCGAAGATCATGCGGCCTTCCTTTCGTAAACCACCGGCTGCTCGTTCGCGCCCCTCAACTCCGGCCAGCGATGCAGCACTTGAGCAATCAGCCCCAAGAGCCTTTCCTTCGGATAGCGTGTATCCGGCAGGTTCAACGCGTCCTTCGCCCGATCCAAAATCAGCCGCGCCGATTCAATCGTGCCCGCCCCGTTGGCCAAGGCGCCGAATGCCAGCGTCCGTGTGTCCCGCTGCATCGGACGCAGCAGCGTCCCCATCAACAACGGCAGATGGGTCACCGCCTGATCGCGCGCGCGTGAGTCGGCAAGTCCAAGCGCGCGATACGCCAGCGCCATCACATGGATCTCCGATGCTTCGACAAGGTCCGCCAGGCTGCGCGGGTCAGCGAGATACGAGGATGCCGACCGCTCGAAGAGAAGCCGCGCGAGCCGGTTCGCTTTGATGAGTGCGTTGTATTGATAAATTGAGAAGGCCGGAACTTTACCCAGCACATTTGCCGCGCGGCGGGAGAAAGCCGCTTCGTTGGTCTTCAGCGCTGCGTAGTAGTCGGTGAGCCGATCGGCATCGTCCAGCAGCTTCGCCGCGTTGCCCCAGCGACCGTAGCGCGTCACAAGGCGGCTCGCGAGATGATCAATCATTTCCTCATCGCCCACGGCGATGAAGTCATCCAGCAGCTTGGTGTAGTTCTGTCCCCACATGTTCGCCTGCACATGGAGTTTGTAAGGCCCGCGGAGCAGATCCGGGAACCGGGAGTAAAGCGCGAGCGCCACGGGTTCCTCCAGTTGATGCACCGTCGTGATCCCCAGGCCGGGCCAGTTCCACTCGCGCGACGCCCCGGCCAGCGCGAGCAGACGCTCGACGACGTCCTTCTCGGGCAGGCTCCGGTTTTCGACCAGGTCCAGCACCTGTTTGCTAAATTCCTTGGACGAACTGCACGTGCGGATGAGCGCCGACCACAGATCCCACCAGCCTTTTTCGCGCGCGTAGTCGGCCATCTTGCCGTAGCTACCGCGCCCAAGCCAGCTGCGCCAGACTTGGTTTAGATGGCGGATAATATACGGGAACACATCCCGCCCGCGGCGCTGCACCAACTGGAAAAATCCATCGGCCAGATTCACACTCATGCCCTCGGGGTGGCGCTTGTCCAACTCGCGGCATAATTCTGAGCCATCGCGGACGATCTCACACAACCCCAGGGTCTCCTTTAACCAATCTGTCAGCGGAATTTGCCGGCGATAGAGCCTCCAGCGGAAATCATCATCCTTCCGTTGCTCGACCAGCGAAATCAACCGGACCCACAGTTTCCGTTTGTCGCCGCCAATCCAGGTGCTGGGCAGACGGCGCAGAATGTAGGCACCCGCCGCCCGCGCATCGCGTTCGTAAAGGGAGCAGGCGTTGACTTCATCGAGTTGAAACCAGAGGTCAAACTTGCGCAGGACGGTCTGTCGCTGCGCAGAAGTGGCGGCCGACCGGAAGCGCGCCTGCAAATCCGCCATGATCTGCTGGCCACGCGCATCGCGTTTGCGCCAGTCGAAGCTCTCGGACAGTTTCCATTCGTAAAGCCGCCGGAACAAATCGGCCTCATCGTTTTTGTCCACCTCCGCCAGCCACGCTTCGAGGATTCTGGCCTTATCGCCCTTCCAGCGGATCGTTTCCGTCTTCCACTTGGGCAGCACCATGTAGGTGCTGAACCGCGAGAGGATGAAAGGGCGGAAGAGAATCCGGTTGCGGCGATAAAGCTCCGGCCCGAACAGCCAGGTGAAGCCGGAAAAGGAGATTTCCGCGGCGGCGAGCGTTTCGAGCTGCCCGCGCAACTCGGCGTCGCCCGTGGACTGTTGTAACAGTGCCCGGATGGTTTGCTCCAGTTCTTTTGGAGTCATGCGTCGGTTTAGCGTATTGAGAACAAAACTTCACGGCAAGCACAGCCCTGAAAATTCGAGTGCGGCCTTGTGTCGGGGAATTGAGCCAATACAATCGCCCCGACCTGCATGCTTTTTGAATTTCAACTGAGGCCAATTGAGAAAGTCGTTCCATGGGGAAATGAAGGTGATTATTCCTTGGGCTGGTTTGGCCTTACCGACGGTTGGCATTGGCTGCAGTGTGGCGAGGAAGAATTGTTTCGTTACTCTGATTCCGTTTTGGCCTCAGGGAAATATGAAGGGCGTCAGCAATCAGATCCACCTTATGCTGATTATCAAGTAGTCCGCCTTTGGGAGGATGTGCTGGACATGCTGCCAGATGTCTTGTCGCCAGTGCCGCTGAATCTGCTCGACAAAATCCAACCTGGCCTCGAGGCAGACTCGTGGATTGACCGGGTCTTTGAGTTTGCATTCCCCGAAGGGTGCGAGACATCTCAGTCGACTGAAAATAAATTTGATGCTGTCACTGAGTGGTTGGGGCAGCGGCGACTTGATTCGGGCTACCTCAAACAAGGGCCAAGAATCTGGCTTTGGAGCGACGGCAAGAACGTATTCGTCCGGTGGGATAATGCCGGGTTAGTCTTGGACGGGCATGAAATGTGGACTGCACAGTCCGGAACTTACTCTTTACCATTGGAAGAATTTATTGAGGAGGTTCGCTCATTCGATCGACGGCTGATTGCGGCAATGAACGAACGAGTGCAATCAATCCGACAGCATTGGAATCGACCTGAAATTAGGATCGATAAAGAGGCTTTGCTTGTTGAGCAGGAGCAACGGTCTCAATGGTTAAACGAAGCACTTGAGCGCTTGAAAACTACAGAGCCACCCGACTGGAATCGGGTAATCGACGCGATTTCTTACTTTGAGAAAATGGGCTACCCGATTCGATAGCAGCCCTAGATTGCTTTTTCCACATATCCCTTCTTCACTTTCTCCGCGATCAAACTTTCCGCTTCGCGTTTTGCCCTGGCTTCGTCGGCAAATGACTTGATCTGCGATTGGCCGGCCGTTCCAATCCGGCCAAAGCGCACGGTGAACGAATTACCTGTCACCGAAATTTCCCAGAACTTTTGCGATGCCCCGCCGACAAACTCAAAATGCCGAACCGAGGTCGCCGCCGGGTTGCTCCCGGGCGTTGATTTGATCACCGATGGAGAGGCGGGTTCGGTGGGTGGCGCTGGCGGTGGAGTGGCAACCGCCGCTGGTTGGGGAACAGCCGGTGCAGGAACTTCCTCCGGCTCGTCAGTCTCCGGCGTCGCTTCTTCAGCTTGTCCTTGCAGGAGTTTCTCGATCCGGGCCAGCACGTCGTCCGGGTTATGATACCAGTCTTTTGTCAGCACCAGCGCAAAGCGCCAGCCAAACGCACGCAGGATTGAGGGTTGCATTAGGTATCGGTCGAGCAGATTTGGATTCGCGTAGTGCCCGTCCGTGTCCACAAGGATGCCGAGTTGATACAGGCTGTCCGAGTTGCCGCGGACGGCGAGGTCGCAGCGAAATTTCGACTGGCCGACATTGAGTTCCACTGCATAGCCGCGATCACGCAGCGCTGCCGCCAGCTTCTCGACCACGGCGTCACCTTTGCTCAACGGGGCGAGCGCCTTGCGGCTGAGCGGATTCAAGTTTTCCAATACGCGCCTCGCGGTCCCTTCGTCGCCCTTCGACACGGCCTCGGCGTAGTGCAGGAAGTTTTTCAGGCTGTTTGCACCGTCGTTGTAGTCGTTGGTGATGTCGTGATGGCGGATGGAACTCACGATCGCCATGTGATGCTTGGCCCGGGAGAAGATCACGTTCAACCGCTTTTCCCCGCCGCGCTGATTGATTGGCCCGAAGTTCATCAGCATCCGCCCGTTGGTGTCGTGGCCGTAGCAGACGCTCATGATGATGATGTCCCGCTCGTCGCCCTGCACGTTTTCCAGATTCTTCACGAACAGGCCGCAGAACACGTCGTTCTCTTCGCGCACATATTCGGCTTCCAGCAGGGCGGCAAAAGTGCCGTCCTCCTCGGCCAACTGGCTCAATGCGCTTTCGAGTTCGCCCTGCTGTGCCTCGGAGAATGCGACAAGCCCGATGCTTAATTTCGTGTCGCGCTGAAGAATGTTGCGGACGAGCTGCGCGATGTAGGCGGCCTCGTTCGGATTGCGGCGCTCCTCATACAGGCCATGCTCCATGAAGTGAAAACTGATGCTGCGGGCAAGCAGTGCATCCACGTTCACGGCCCCCTGATTATTCTCCGTGACGATCAACTCGGGCCGGTCGGCGATGGCACGCTGGCGGTCGGGGATGGTGTAAAGATTACCGCTGTAGAAGGCCGCGTTGGAAAAACTGATCAGCGATTCATAGCGGCTGCGATAATGCCACGCCAGCAATGTGGAGGGAAGATTCTGGGCCGACTGGGTCAGGAAACTGTCGGAATCCAGATCCACCTCGATGCGTTCGCCCTCTTCCTCGACGACCACGCTCTCATCCTCGGTGCGCGCGCTGGCAAAGAACGTGGTCGGCGGCAGCTGCATCTCGTCGCCCACCACGATGGCCTGATGCGAGCGGTAGATCGCCGGAATGGATTCTTCCAACGGAATCTGGCTGGCCTCGTCGAAGATGACCACATCAAACAGATCGGGGTCGAGCGGCAGCGTGTCCGAGACGCTCAGCGGGCTCATCAGCCAGATCGGCTTCAAATCCTGGATGACCTGCCCGGTATCGCCAGCGGCAAGATCACGGATGGATTTATAGCGCATCGTCTTGCCGAATTCGTGTTCGAGGTCGCGCCGCCCGGCGGCATAAGATTTCTTGAAAGCCTTCTGCTCCGGCTGCAACTGCGAAGCCGGCAGCGACGAGATGTTGACATGTTCCAGAAACTTTTGTCGCACCGCCATTCGCAGGCAGCGGGCATTCAGCCCGAGCCAGTCGCGGTAATGCTTTTCCAACTGCTCCATCTTGCGAGTCAGTGTCCGTCCTTCGAAACGATTCACGGCGCGATCTTCGCGATAGACGCCGTTCATGCTTTTATGACCGATAGCAGCCTCGAATTCATCCAGCGGCACAGGCGCATGCCGCAAAGCATGAGTGAATAATTCGGGCAACTCGGTCAGGTCAGCCAGAATGGGCGACAACTCGGCGAGCGTGCCCGTCTGTTCGCGCAGTTTCCCCAGCACCTCGGTCAATTCCGGAAAATTAAACTGCTCGTGCTCGGCGAGCAGGGAGCAAAGGGTGGCGTTGAGTTCACCGAATTGCTGTTGCATGCCGGTGAGATTTTCGATCAGCGCGGCCGCATCGTCGGATCGGCCCAGCAAGCCGAGCAACGCCTTGACGGACGGATGCGACAGGCACGGGTCGGTCTTCATCGCCACGACCTGCGCCTGAAAGGCAGGCACGTCGTCCACGCGCCATTCGGCCGCCGCCTGGGCGCGCAGCGCTTCCCATGCGGCGAGCGTCTTATGCCGGTTGGACAAATCGCCGAGAATCTTGCTCCATGCCGGCGCAATGGCGTGCTTCGAAAAATCGTAGCGCGCTTGCAGCGTTTTCTTGAGCCGCCAGAAGGCGGGCTGGAGAAAACGGAAAATCGATTTCTCGAAGGCCTGCGCCTGGGTCAGCGCGTTTTCCGTGTCATCCGGCGACAATGGTTCGCGCCAGCCGGCGGTCTTTTCGTTGGCGTCATGAAACGCCTTGGCTTTCTGGTCGAGGTCCGCCGCAAGCGAGTTGAAGGATTGCTCGGCCGGACCATGCGTCAGCACTCCAAGCAGATTGCGCTCTGCCAGCGGGCGGACCCGGACCGCAAAATCCAGGATCGCCTGAATCTCCTCAAAGGTGTCCCACAGTTCGCCGGGTAGGCCGGAAAGGTCGAGTGCGCTTTCGATGGCATCCAGCAAATCCTCCGCTTGATCCAGATGCTTGGACAACGTTTCCAATGGTCGGTCAGCTTGCAGGATGTCGTTGCCGAGCCAGCGAATCGGATGTCTGGCGAAGCACAGCTCTTCGCCGAGGTCGGTGAGCGCCGCCTGCAAACGGCCGACCACGTCGCCATGTTGCAGCCAGAGCGGATAGCCCGGAAGCAGGTCTTCGATCTCGGGCTTCAATTCAAATGCCCGCCCACGCAGTTCCACCAACCGGTGCAACAGCGAACGCACGCCAACGCCGGTAAGCCCATGCACTTCGCGCATCAAGTCGGAGAAGCGCCGCAAGCTGGCCAGATCCTGGTCCATCGAACGCAATGTCGCCGCGCGGGTTCGTTCCGCCTCGGGATCAAGGTCGGCCTGGCCCAAAAATTTCTCGTAGGTCTGTTTGAGGTTTTGGATGAACGCCTTTTTGTCAGTCTGCGAATCGTGGATCAGGCAGCACAGCTCATCAAGTCCCTGCTGGCGCAGGCGATGAAACACGACGTCAATCGCCGCGCGCTTCTCACAAACGAACAGCACCCGCTTCCCGCGCGCGACGTAATCGGCGATGAGGTTGGTGATCGTCTGGGATTTTCCCGTGCCGGGCGGACCTTGAATGATGTAGCTGCCGCCAGCCCGCGCGCGAGCAATGGCGGAAGCCTGGGTGGCGTCGCACGAAATGACCAGATGCTGATCGGACAATTCAAGCGGCGGCGGCGTGACTTCCTCCGGAGGCTTCGGGGCAAGCGAAAAGACGGCATCAAAGGCGCCGCTGGCCATATCCGTCTCAATGAGTTTGGCGTAGTCGCGCACCAGCGTCATCTTGCGGTAGTTGAAATTGCCGAGCGTCAGACTGCACAAATCAAAGTCCCACGAATAGGGATTCTGGTTATGGCCATCGCGCAACGCGAACATCTGCTTCTCGGTCTCCAGCACCTTGCCCGTATCGGCCGGTGCGCCCGGATCGACAACGTGCGGCAGACGCGGTTGTGGTGCCGCCCCGGCGACATCCCTCAACGGCATCGGTGTCGGGCGGACTTTTTCCAGAAATAATTGTAGGCCCAATGGACGGAAATTTTCGCGGTCGTAGCTGTATTCCAGCTTCGAGGTGGCCCGGTTCTTTCGAGCTTGAACCTTCATCCTCCGGCGATATTGATCCACCCGCTGACGCGCCTTCTCGTGGATGAGTTCAATCTGCGGCCGGTCAATCTTGTTGAGCGTCACGCCCGGTTCGCTCGCCTGAATCTGCGCCTTGAGCGCCTCGAAGAACTGGTCGAGGGAAGTCTCCTTCAAATCCACGAATTCCGGCAGGTCCAGGTTGTAGAGCTCCTTGAGATGATGCCGCAGCGCGGGATTCACCTCCGCTTCACTGGTGGTCGGATCGAGGACGTAATTGTCGCGCACGCCCTTTTTCTTTGTGAGTTCCACCGGCAACAGCAGCAACGGTGAATGGATGCGCTCGTGCTTCTCTTCCTTGAGATTGTTCCAGCGGAGAAAACACAACACGAGCCGGAGCTGGGCAAAGCCATATTCGGCCCGGTCGCGCCGCGCTTCGCTGATGATCTTGTCGAGCACGCCCGGAATATACGGCGCGTCCTCGAACCGCAGATATTTGCCCAGCGACATGGGCTCGCCCTCGGTCACGGTGGCGGCCAGGGCCGGATGCCAGACGAAGAGTTGCTCCAGCTTGACGTTGCGATAATCCAGCAGCACCGGGACGGAGGCGACAGTGAGGTTCAGCGTTTGCAGCACCGGCTTGAAATAGATGAGCCGGTTGCGCCGCGAGATTTCGAAGAGACGATCGCGCAGGTGGGATTGGATCAGCCGCCGCTTGCCGCTGAGCGGAGATTCTTTGAATTCCTTCCGGCTGAAAACACTGGTGTCAAAATCGGGCGATTGCTCGCGGTAATTTTCCAGCTGCGAAATCATCTGCGCGAGATCGGGCGCGCGCTTGTGACGGTTCAACTCCGTCATCTGCACAATGACCGAGGCGAGCACGGGATTCAGCCGGCGGTTCACCCCGAACAAGTTGGTGCGATTGACCATGAACAACTCCAATTCATCCGCCTCGGTGAAATCCAGTCCGCAGGCCACGCTGGCCAGCAGCATCCCGAGCGAGAAAATATCAGTCAACTCATCGTGATGGCCGACCGCGTGTTCCCAGGAGCGATAATTCGGCAGATAAACGGGCTTCGTGATGTCGCTCCCGGCGGCGCCCACGCCCAGGTCGGAAACTGTCAGCGAAGCCTGGTCGATGTCGGCGGTGCGCCGCGATTGCGCCACCACTTCCACCGCGTGGCTTAATGGCGCTTGCAGCTCCGCCACCTTGCCGGAGTTCTTTTCCGGTGATTTGACCTTCTCCGGCGCAAACAGCAGGTGGCCCGCATCCGTGATGTTCAGGTCTTGGATGCCATTCAGCGGCGCCACCAAGCCCGCGCCATGCGCGGCGAGCACCTGCTTCATCAACGGCAGCAGCGCGGACAATACGTCATCGGTCTCAAAGCCGCCCCTGGCGACGCCCGCCTCGAGAAACTTGATAAACGGTGGCTGGTTCGGCTCGCTCATCCGGTCACCTCCGCCCTGGCCAGCATCTCGGCGGCCTGATCCTTGAGTTTCCGCACGTCGCGGATCTTCATCTTGAGTTCCCTGGCCGCGAGCTTCTCGAACTGGGCATCGAGTTCCAATTGGCGGCTTAGATCAAGCGCTGCCATCAGCGGCATGTCGTTGAGTTCAGGATCCGCCGTGACAAAATCCAGCAGCAGGTAGCAAAGATATTCCCGAAGCTTGGGATCGCTGAACTTGAAACCGTCCAGGGCCGACGCGTCGCGCGTATTGACCGGCTGGAAGTCGGCGAAAAAAAGCTTCGCGTGGCCCAGCACGGCGGTGGTCTGAAACCACTTCGGCTGAAGAAAGTGTTCCAAAAAGCGACGAGTGTGGTTGGTCAACCGGGCTTGTCCGATCAGATCCAGTTCATCCAGCGCCATGGTTCCCTCAATCATGTCGCTGATTCTTGTGGTGGCATCTTCGCCGTGTTCCTGCCACAACGCCAGGGACCGCGCCCGAATGAATGCTTCCGGATGCGACAGTCCTTCGGTGGCGACATTTCCTTTGACGAAGATTTCTGCCGCCTGTCTCAAATAGCTTGGCGCACTGACCTGGGCCAGTCCGGTTTGCAGCTTCACCAATCCGGCGACCACAGGATTCACATCGCCAGTAACGCAAAGCGAGCCGCGGTCGGCAAAAATTTCGGTGTAGAGCTGAAACCGCCGGGCCGTGTGCTCATGACTGCTGGCGGCGCGCGGATCATTCGCCACCGCTTGAATCATGCGATCCGCAATGTGAAATTCGCCGCCCTCGCGTCCCCAAAGATGATGATGCGCCAGTTCGTGGCCGATGACGGATTTGATCTCCTCCGCGTTCAGCAGCGTGAGCAACGATCCGGAGAAAACGACATGCCCTTCGCCCGGCATGTAATACAGCGTGGCATTGGGCTGGGGGCTGTTCTGCGCCTGATACAGCGTTATGGGAATGTCGAGCTCGAGCCGGGCCTTCGCCACCTCGACGCTTTGGTAAAGTTCAGGATGCCCCTCGGCCTCGAGCCGGTAGGTGGATTTGAGCAATTCGAGCCGCAAGTTTTCGGTGTAATCGGCCTGCGCCCGCGCGGACGCGAACCAATTCCACAATTCACGCTCCTGCGACTTGAGGCAATCCCTCAACTCGGCGTGATACGGCAACGGTTCAAGTTTGTTCTTTGACGCGTCCACGGGATGCTTGCCAATTGTTGGCACGGATTAAATCGCACTCCCGAATGGAGGTCAAAGCTACAAATAAGCCGGGTGCGCCAGTTCGACGGGCAAGTTCATCGCACTGCACTCCGGGACGACTTCAACCGCACGCGCATCGCGTACTTCGATCAGTGACACGATCTGCGTGCCCGCAAGGATGTTGTCCGGTTGGCGTGACATCTCACCCGGAAAATAAATGCGCAGGCTTCTCAAAGGCGAGTTGCCAATTCATTCATGCCGTCCAGCGCGAATTGTTCATTTGCCGCAATCAAATCACCTCGGTGAAACACAGCCGAAAAAAACTGTTTTTGCCTTTGCCGGTGGACTTTACATCTGCCCGGTTTGACACCTTCCCCACTTTTTGAGAGTGTCGTCCCGTATGCAGCCTAAGCTGGCTCGCCTTCCTGCGAGTCGGTGCGGGGGAACCAACCCTTGGGAAACCAAGGATGGGGCTAACGCCGGTGGCGAACCACCGTCGCGGTCACTTTCAGGACCGAGCCCGTCAGCTAACCTCGTCGGCATCTGGAAGGGCGATCCTCTAGCTCCCGCGTGTGCGGGAACCCATGGTCTCCCCAGTGAAACGCGTTGTGTCCTGGCGCGGCGATAACCCGTGTCCGCGATCCAACCACATCGGAGATCGTTATGACTACAAACATCCTATTGGCAGTCGGTGGCATCTGGTTTGGTGTGGCTTGGTATTGGTATGCGCTCGCGTTGATCGCGTTCGTATTGCAGTCCGGCTTCGTGCTCATCCGCGAACGCCAGGTCGGCATCGTGATCAAACGCTTCGCCGCCAAATCGCTGCCGCCGGGACATCTGCTCGCACTTGAAGGCGAGGCAGGGTTTCAGGCGGACACGCTCGCGCCGGGATTGCATTCCGGCTATTGGCCATGGCAATACCGCATCATCAAAGTGCCGGTCACCGTCGTGCAGCAGGGCGAGATCGCCCTGGTCATGGCGGCGGACGGCGCCGCGATGCCGGCGGAACACATCCTCGGCAAACGCGTGGAGTGTGACAACTTCCAGGATGCCCGGAAGTTCCTGGTCTACGGCGGTGAGAAAGGCCGGCAGCTCGGCATTCTCACCGGCGGCACCTACCGGATCAACACCGCACTGTTCACCATCATCACAGCGGCGACCGCGCATGAACACGGCATGTTGCCGGAGCAACTGCTCCTGCATCGCGTCGAGTCAGACATGGTGGGCATCGTCACCGCGCTGGATGGTCAACCCATCGCGGCAAGTGAGATCGCCGGTCAGTCCATCGCCGGACACGATAGCTTCCAGAACGCGCAGGCGTTTCTGGATGGCGGCGGCAGCCGCGGTTTGCAGGAGCAAATCATTTTGTCCGGTGTGTGGAACCTGAATCCGTGGTTCGTGCAGGTGGAACAGGTGCCGATGGTGCAGATTCCCATCGGCTACGTCGGGGTCGTCATCTCGTTCGTCGGCAAGGCGCACGAGGATGTCAGCGGCCTGGACTTCAAGCACGGCGACCTGGTGAACACCGGGCACAAAGGCGTGTGGGTCACGCCGCTGTATCCGGGCAAACACCCGCTCAACACGCGCGTGATGAAAGTCGAGCTGGTGCCGACCACGAACATCGTGTTGAACTGGGCGAACCGCACCGAGGCGCACAATTACGACTCGAAATTGCAGTCCATCACCGTGCGTTCGAAGGACGGTTTCGCGTTCAACCTGGACGTGTCGCAGATCATCCACGTCGGCGCGCTGGATGCGCCGAAGGTGATCAGCCGGGTCGGCTCGATGCAAAACCTGGTGGACCATGTCCTGCAACCGATTGTCGGAAATTATTTCCGCAATTCCGCGCAGGACTTCACGGTGCTCGACTTCCTGGGCGCGCGCAGCCACCGGCAGGTGGATGCGGCGGAACACATCCGCGCCGCCATCGGCGCGTATGACGTGCAGGCGATTGATACGCTCATTGGCGACATCAATCCGCCGGCGGAACTCATGACCACGCAGACCGATCGCAAGATCGCCGAAGAGCAACGGAAGACCTACGAGACGCAACGCGCCGCGCAGGAGCAGCGCCAGCAACTCGTGCGGCAGACCTCGCTGGCCGACATCCAGCAGCAGGTCGTCGGCGCGGAACAGGGCGTGAACATCGCCGAGTTGAAGGCGAACGCCAGCGTCAAACACGCGACGGGTGAAGCCGAGGCCACGCGCCTCCGGGCGATCGGTGAAGCGGGTGCCATCCGTGCCACGGGCGACGCGAAAGCGCAGGCCTATCGTGCCGGCGTGGAATCCATCGGTGTGCAGGGCTACACCGTCATGCAGCTGATGCAGATTATTGGCGAACGCAATGTGCGCATCGTGCCGGACGTTTCCGTCACCGGCGCCACCGGCAGCAACGGATTGGTGGACGGGCTGCTCGGAATCATGCTGCGCGGACAAAATGCCGACCAAAAACAGACTGCAAAAAACTAAATCCGCAGTTCGTCAAAACACAGGAGCACGCCAGAAATGGCGTGCTCTTTTTTTATTGCGCAAGATGGTTCAATCCTCCGGCCGCTCGCCGCTGGGCGCCATCTTCACGAGCTTCGGCACGAACTCGCCCAAGACCGTGACAAGATCCTTCTGCGCCGCCATCACGTCGCGGATGTTTTGCAGGCCATCGGCACTTCTTCGAGGCCCGCGCTGATGAGCGTCACGCCCTGCTGCTTGAGAAAACGGTTCACGTCTTTCCAATTGAACTTCTCGTTGGCGGCCTTGCGGCTCATCGCGCGACCGGCAATTGTTGCACAGCCTGTGCTACAAACTCAGATTCTGTCACTGATTCCCGACGGATGCTGGTGGATACAAATTGAGTAGGAAAGTCCGCAACGCTTCACATCCTCGCACGTTGAAGCGGAATAAATTCCGCGCTCCTCAAACGCGCCGCCGCCGAGGATGAAGGCAAAATCCTTCGCGCGTCGCGTGGCTTCACCCAGGGGCACGCCGAGCCGGAGAAAATCTTTGGTGTCCATATCATCATGAAAGCAGACTTTACAATTAGACGGCTAAACGTAAAGCCAGTGATAACGCTGCGTTTTGTTCAATCACGCCCCGGACGGACCACTTCAAAACCCGCCTCAAGGGCGGCCTTGGCTTGTCCCTCATCGTGTGTCATCAGGCGCGAAACTTTCAATTCCTCCATGGCCGCGAGATGAAGCCGATCCAAAGAACGACAGTGCAAGTCGCCTGAATTCCGATGTTGACGCAACGCCGTCTGGAAAACGGCGGACGGAAGCGTGCGAAATTCAAAGGGCGGCTGGTTTCGCAACAGGCCAAACTTGGCTTCCGCCTGCCGCCACTGGTTGCGCGGGAGGCCGCCGCCTGCCCAGGCTGCCTTCAGTTGCGCCAGAGTTTCCAATTCCGCCAGCACCGAAATAATGACCGAATCTTCCTCTTGAATGGCGTTCCATACCTTTCCACTCAACGATTCAGGCCGGAGCAGTTTCAGCAGGCAGCTGGTGTCCGCGTAGATCATCCGTTCAGATCAGTTTTCTGTCCGCGCGGGCTGCCGCCAGTTCTTCGTCAATGCTGGGAAACACCTTGTTGCCATAGACCTTTTTGATCCACTTCAAGTGATCTTCCGGATTCCAGCGCTTGCGTTTGGCTTCCGGTTTGGCCAGGCGCACCAGCTTGGCGACCGGCTCGCCGTCGCGGGTGATGACAATTTCATTTTCGACCTGCAGCGACTTTTCCGCCTCCGGCCAGCGCTGGCGCAAATCGCGAATTGTGATCGTTTTCATGGGCTAAGTGTAACATGTTTCACACCGCGGTCAATCGGCTGGGCACACGGCGCGCGGCGTTCACGCCGCTTCAACTTACGAACGCCGACAGCTATCAGACTTTTTCAACGCCTCATGACTTCACACGTTGAAGCGGAATAAATTCCGCGCTCCCGGATGCGCCGCCGCCGAGAACGAATTTGGAAACAAAATCCGTCGCGCGGCGGGTCGCCTGTCCCACCTTCGCGCACCGGCAGCGTGAACCATTCGTCCCACGTCACCGGGCGCAATGCTTGCGCATGGCCACCTTCGCCCAAATCAATGTCCAGCGCGGTGGCTGCGTTCGTCGCCATCTGGCAGAACGCGTCCGCCAGCGTGCGGATGTTGATCGCCTGCCAGTTGCGGTTGAGCACGAGCACAATCGTCTTGTTCAGTATGTCGTTCATAATTCTTTCTCGTAGGAGACGAGGTGACGAGGCTCATTCTAAAATGCCAAAGCGGAATCAGTCAGAGCCTCCTCACGTCGTCTCCTACAATGTGCTTGAGGTGTTTGTTCTTTATTGAAACGACGGCAACGAAGAGTCACCGGTAGTGCCACCAAACCCAGATTTCGGCGGCAAAAGGAATCAGCGCGAGAGTGTATTTGAGCTTGAATGTCCACTTGGCGGTCTTGTGCCGGAACACAATCATTCCAGTCAATCCACCGGGCCAGCCGCCCAGCGCGGCCAGCATCGCCAGCGTCAATTCAGCGACTCGCCGGCCAGAGCGCCCGGCGCGCCACTTGTCGAAGCCGAACGCGAGGAAAGTCACGGTGTTGAAGGCGGCTAGCCAGATGAGCGCGATGGTGTCGGCGGTTTTCACACGACAGCTTCAGCGATATTTCCGATCCGTGCGAGCTCGATTACGACGGGATTTGAAAACCGTTTCGTTCTTCTGCTTGTAGAGCCAGCGCAGAAATTTCTGGAATCGTTCATCGGCGCGGATTTTCTCCACGGTATTGAAGTCATCCCGCAGTTCGTTATGCGTCCAGGTCTGGTGGATGAAATCCTCGCAGCTGTGGCATGTGGGCGCGATTTCCCGTCCACCCTTGCAGCGCGGCACAACATGGTGGCCGCGCGTGGGGACTTTCCGCAGGCAAAAGACGCAGGTGTCATCCATACGACGGGTTCAGGTTCTTAAAAAATATTCCGGAGGCAAATGTAAAGTGGCCCGCCGGGCTGAAGCTCGCAGAGCGAAGGCTGGTCGCCCGGGAAGGAATTGCACCCTCAACCTCTCTTTGTAAGGGAGACATGATCCGGTTTCACCACCGGGCGGTCGAAGCTCGACTTGCCAAAATTGGTTGCCGCGTCTGGAATTACATGGTCGCCGTCCGAGGATTTTACCGAAAATTTTCACCGGACCGTCTTTCAAATGCACTTTCCGGACAGGTCACTTCGTCGTCACCGCGCTGCCATATTCGTTGCGGGATGTTCACAATTGTCACGTTTACCCGCAGCGGAGGGGTGTGGTTAAGTCAGGATGAGAAGGGAGCCTGAAAACTGGAACAACAAAACAACAACGAAAGGGTAAATATGACAACACGAGTAGCTCTCAACCGGTTGAATAAGACAAACCGCACACCCGAAACATCGCGTTCGCTGTCCGGAAAACCAGGGCGCCAGGCGGCGCTGCTGGGTGCGGCCTTGACCGGCGTTCTGCTGGCGGCCACGGCGGCCACGGCCGAACCGTCCGTCCAGCAGATCGGCGACATCTTTGTGATTGCGATGGAGAACCACAACTTCACGCAGCCCACCAACCAGACCAGTCCGCCGCAAATCTTCGGCAATCCCGCCGCGCCGTTCATGAACAGTCTCATCACGCCGGGCCATTCGAACGCGGTGCAGGTTTCGTATGCCACGGCCTACTATCACGCCGGCAAAGGCGCGCATCCCTCTGAGCCGAACTATATCTGGGCCGAAGCGGGATCGGACTTCGGCTTCCACAGCGATGCGGATCCCAAGCCCGCAACGGGTAACATCTTCGATGTGCCGCACCTCACCGGCCAGCTCAATGCGGCGGGCATCCCCTGGAAAAATTATCAGGAAGACGTGCAATTGAGCCTCAGCCCGACCAACAGCGCTTCGGGAACGAACGGTCCGGTCAATCCGTTCAACGGCACGAAGCAATACAACTACGCCGTCAAACACAACCCGATGGCGTTCTTCGCCGACACGCTCCTCCAAAACGTCTATCCGCTCGCACAATTGTTTGAGGATCTCGAACACGACACGGTCGGCCGTTACAATTGGATCACGCCCAATCAATATAACGACGCCCACAGCACGTTGAACGGCGGATTCACCTACAACGGGACGCTCTACACCGGCAGCCAGGCCGCCATCGCGCAAGGCGACAGTTTCCTCGCGCAAATCGTCCCCGCAATCATGGCCACGCCCGCCTACCAGAACAATGGCGTCATCGTCATCTGGTGGGATGAGACCGAAGGTGGCGACGACATCAGCCGCACCATTCCCGAAATCGTCATCTCGCCGCTCGCCAAGGGCAACGCCTACGCCAGTGCCCTGCCGATGAGCCATTCCTCCGACATCAAAACGTGGGAAGAACTTTTCGGCCTGCCGCTCATCAACAATCCCATCCCGCTGTCCGAAACCAACAACTTCGGCGGCTACAACAACGTCGCGACCGGCAATGACCTGAGCGACCTGTTCGTGCCCGGGGCGATTCCGGCTCCCGCGAGCGTGTCGGTGACGGGCGAAGGTTTCGTCTTCAACCCGCACACAAAACACGTTTCCCAGGTGGTGCATATCAGCAACGACGGAACATCCCCAATACCCGCTCCGTTGTGGCTGGTGTTGGACAACCTCAGCCTCAACGCCACGCTGCTCAATGCTGACGGCACGACGGCCGTGCTCGCGCCGCTCGGCAGCCCTTATGTGAACGTTCCCGTCGGCGGCGACGGCCTGCTGCATCCGCACGAGACGAAGACGGTGCAGTTGGATTTCCTCGACCCGAGCGGCAGCGCCATCAGCTACGACGCGCGCGTGCTGGATGTCGTGCCAGCACCTTAAGCCATCCACCCTGATTGGGTGGAACCGTTGATTATTTCACAGGGGCCGGCACGATGCCGGCCCCTTTTTCTCATAGTCTGTTCGAAGCCAGTGCAAGCCGCCGGGAATCGCACCCGGAGTTCCGGTGTCAGAGACCGGCGCACTGCTGATTATGCAACGAGGCCATGGTCGCCCGGGAAGGTTCTGCCCCCTCGACTTCTGGATGTAGGCCAGACGTGATGCTATTTCACCACCGGGCGGTCGAAGCTCGATCTGCCAAAGTTGGTTGCCTTGCCTGGATTTGCACCAGGTCCATCGGGATCAAAACCCGGCATGCTGCGGTTACACCACGAGGCAATGCACTGAAAATTCTGAGTGTCTGCGATAGTCCAGGCTTGAACCGTTTAGGGTTTGTGAACACAGTGATTTAATGGCTATGAAAGAAATCACCCAAGTTCCTCGTCGGATCCAATTTGACGTGGCCGACGTGAAGCCATCCGATGAGTTGCTGCCAACCATTGGATTCAAGGCGGCACTGGAGCGCACGACCCGCACCAGCGTAGTGGCGTTCCCGGGCGAAGACCGTGCAGTCTTGGAGCAAGGAGACTTTCATCCCTTAATCGCTGCCGCCTTCCTGGCCTTCAAACAGCACTATCCGCTGGTTCTTTCTCCGGACATGATTTGGCTGACCATACTTCAAGGGGTGGCTCAACACGTCCAAAACCATGCCGAAACATTACGCACCCGACTCGTCCAGCATCAGACCAAAATCGAGCTAGTCGTTGACTTAAATCTTGTTTCCTTGCCGCAGAATGACCAGCAAATGCTGGACGTTACGCGAACGTTCGTTGACGGCATCGCGCGACACATTCCGCCGAACAAACAGTTCCTCTTTCAAACCGAGTTCAGCACCACCACGGACACAGACAGGATCGCTCAATGCGTCGCGCTCATGGACACATTTCAATCCTATTTTGATTATGTAATGTATTGTATCTGCGGCATTCCTTCTGTGATTTTGGAGGGTAATCCTGACGACTGGAGATTGTTACGGACCAAAGTTGAATGCCTGAATGCGTCCGATCTTGAGTTGTCGTGGTGGACAAAACATCTCATTCCGTTGTGTGACCAGTTTGTGCGCGCGGCCAGCGGCGATGTTGACCGCAGTCATTGGGAAAATCTCTGCAAAATAATTCAACGCTACGGAACAGAGGACCTGAACGGCTGGCTCTTGAAATTCATTCCCTATTTGAAGCACAGCAAGAATGAGCCGGCAATCCATAGAAATCCTATTTTGGAATTAACCATTTTCCCCGGACTAATCAGTGATCCCAAGGAGGCCATGGGCAAAATTACCGGCTGCACCTCGGACATGCTCCCCAGCGGCGTCTCGCGAGCCCCGGTCTTATGCAAGAACCGCGAGACAGGACAAACGGATGAACTTGAGTTCGTCGCCGGTTTGGTCGGCGTGACACAGTCAAAAAATGATTTCAGCATCCGGCCCCTGACAGGTTGGGCGATCTGCCAGGGTGTTGCCATTGACAAGCAGATTGCCAGACTTCGAGCTCAACACGAAGTGCTGCCACCGGTCGGAATGGATCCTTACGAAATGAGCCGCCGGTTTTTTCGATCCGCCCTGCCCGCAGATTTGTGGCGATTTTATTCCGAGACCAATGGCGCGATCATAACGTTTCCCGACTTACAAAAACGCTGGCGAATTCTTCCTTTGGACGAGATAATCCCTGCTTGGGATGCTGGCAGCGCGCGCATTGAATTGCAGGCTTCGCAAAAACGCGGACAAATAACCCCGGAGGAATTTAAGGAACAAACGGACTTCCATTGGGCTTACAGCCGGTTATTGCGAATCGCAGATCTGGGCGAAGGAAAATGGTATGTATTCGGCCATTATCCGGAAGTGCATCGTGGCCTTGCCCATCGCGTTAACGCCTTGCCTTCCGAAGCCGAGAGAAAAGCTCAAGCAGTTTTTCTGTGGACCGGAGATCGCAATCAGGAATCTTTCAGCCTTGCTGCCCCTAGTTTTACCGACTGGCTCACCGCGTTGCTCGATGGCTCACTTGATTGAGTTTAGTCGAAGACTGATCGGCAATCTAAAACTGATGGCTGGTGGCCCGCCAGGGTAACGCGCCCTGTTCTGCGGATTAAAAGTCCGCTGCATCACTTTAATGCTTGCAGGCCGAATTGGTTCACCGAGCCGAAGCTCGAAGAGTGAAAGCTGGTGCTCGTGGTCAGATTCGCACTGACACTGGCGACGCTCTCGACGTCGTGCCTCTGCTAGTCGGGCTACACGAGCCGCCTGCGCGCTTTGCGCTACGGCGCGCCAAGGCAAAAGGAACACTTCCGGCCGGTCTCGATTGCCGGCTTGGTTCCCGCGGGGCGGGGCCTTTCGAGCGACGCGCACTCGGAGGTGTTAAAAATTGGCCGGGCGCATCCTCACACTGCCCCGGAGCGCGGGCGGTCCCTCGCCCGCAGCGCTTAGGCCCGCAGGAAGACGCCCCGATTTTTCTACGCGCTCTTTGCCCTCCACGCGCTGCGACCGGGGACCGGTCGCGCTCCATTGGGGGCAGTGTGAGGATGCGCCCAATTTGCCTGTGCGTCCGGTTTTGGCTTGAGGTCCGGTCCGGCGCCGGCATACGTTGCAGCACTCACAAACCGCCATATATGAAAATAATTTCCTCTCTCCCCGGCCTGGTTTTCGCCTTGCTGATGCTGACTGCAACAGCACGGGAAATTCCACAAGTGACTCCCGCCGAAGCCGGGCTGTCTGAAACCAAACTCGCCGAGGTGGATCAATTCATGGAGAAGGCGGTGGCCGGCCAGAAAATCGCCGGCGGCGTGGTCATCATTTCGCACGATGGCAAGATCGGCTTCTTCCACACCTATGGGCTGATGGATCGCGAGGCCAAGAAACCAATGTCGCCCGACACCATTTTCCGCATCTATTCCATGAGCAAGGCGATCACCACCGCCGCCGCACTGACGCTCTACGATGCGGGCAAGCTTGGTCTGGACGATCCGGTTTCCAAATATATTCCCGCTTTCACCAATGCCATGGTGGCCACCACGAACGGACTTCGCGCTCCGGCGCGGGCCGTGACCCTTCGTGATTTGATGGTGCACACGTCCGGATTGACCTACGGCGACGGCCCCGATGCGCTCAAGGAAACTTACAAACGTCTGAAGCCGCTGGAGTCCACCAATCTCGCGGAGATGACCGAAAAGCTTTCCCAAGTCCCGCTGGCGTTCGACCCGGGAACAGACTGGACTTACGGCACCGGGATTGACGTTCTGGGCCGGGTGATTGAAGTCATCAGTGGTAAGAACCTTGATGAGTTTCTCGCTGAAACCATTTTCCAGCCGCTGGACATGAGCGACACCGGCTTCAGTGTGCCACCGGAAAAGCTGGGACGCTTTGCGGCAAATTACACCCGGACGAATGCGACGTTGAAAGTGATCGATGCTCCCGCCGAATCAAAATACGCCAAGCCCGCCACGTTGTTCTCCGGCGGCGGCGGACTGGTCAGCACGGCGCGGGATTACCTGCGTTTTCTGGCGATGATTGAACGCGGCGGAATCTTGGACGGACATCGCATCCTGCGTGACCAGACGGTCAGGCTCATGACCAGCAACCAACTTCCGGATCAGGCATTCCCGATTTATTTCGGCAAGGAAAAACATCATGGCACCGGCTACGGTCTGGGCTTCTCGGTGCGCACCGAGATCACAGACTGGGATCCGGCCGGCCATGTCGGTGAATACGGCTGGGGCGGAGCGGCCTCCACTCATTACTGGAGCAGCCCCGCAGACAAATTGATTGTGGTGACGTTGGAGCAAATCATGCCCTACGAATCCGACACCGAGTTTGGCACGAAGAAAATCATCTACGACGCCATCCAGAAGTGAAATGGTTTGCCGAGCCAAAGCTCGTAGAGCGAAGGTCGGTCGGCGTGCCGCACCTTGCGGTGGGCCGCCATGCGCACGGCCACCGTTTTGCTGCCGTGCCGGTGGCCGTCTGCAAAGACCGGAATGCCGTGGACTTGCGCCACATCCTCCAAAAGAAGGACGCACTCGTTAGCACCGAGGGTGTTTGCACACTGCCACCAGGATCGCTCGTCCGGTGGACATTCCTTGAACTGTTGAAAGTTGAGGGTTGATAGCTGAGAGTCATCTCCACGACGGGCCGGATTTTCTCGCTCAACTCTCAACCTGAAATGGTGCCCACGGCCGGACTTGCACCTGCAACCTTTCTGTTTTGAGCGGAACGCCTCTTCATTGGGCTACACGCGGGTCCTTGCGGACGGCCACCACGTGTGTCTATCAACACCCATGCCCGGGAAAATGCGGTGGAAGGAACCGCGTGAAGCCGTTCCGACTGCGTCATGGATGCCGGTCATTTGTTTGCGGCCGGAGCAACCATCAAATCGTCAACGGCCACGGCGAGATCCACGAGATACTCGTCACCTTTGGGATTTTGTGTGAGCGCGACGAGGATGTAATGCCGTCCGCCGCCCGTCACCACCGCCGAGTCGTGCAGCCAGTTCTCCCACGAACCCCACTTGCGGATGATCTGCACGTTGCGGCCATCGAGGCCTTTCACAAACTTGATATCGTCATGCGGAATGTCCGGCGACGCAAAAATCTCCCGCATTGTTTTGGACGCGGCGGGCGAGACCAGTTTGCCCTGTTCCAGCATCAGGAAATAGCGCACTAACTGCCGCACGGTCGCGGCGTGGGAATTATCGCCGACGGGATCGCCATAACGTTCGCCGTCCTTGCCGTAATGTTTGCCCATCCAGATCCCGCCGCCATGGTTCGGGTCGTAAAATCCATAGGAGTTGAGCACGGCCTGAATCTGCTTCAACCCCAGTTCGTGTGAAAACTTTGAGGCCATCTCATTGTCGGACGCCTTGGCCATCAACCCGAGTTCATGCCGCGTCTGGGTGTTCAAGTTGGTGGCGGCAGTCGGATGCAATTGAAAGTAAGCCAGCAAAATGCCGATCTTCGCAATGCTCGCGGCGTATTCCTCGCGATCCGGATGAATCATGGCCAGTCGCAGTGTGTTCAAATCCAGCAGGCCGGCGTCCGTCTGCTCCGATGTGATGCCGTATTTCGCGCGCAAGGTTGCGTCAATCGTTTCCAGTCCGGCTTGCAACTTCGGATCCACCGGCGAGCCGTAGTCCAAAGCGTAATGTTCAAATTTTTGGTTCATCTCTGTGGGACACGTCGAGCAACCGGGCAGGGAGACAGCCAGGGCGATCAAAACTCCAAGGCTCACCAGACGGATCGTCATCGGCGTTTTCTACCTGATTTTCCGGCCGGCACAAGCTACGACTAGCCGTCGGACTAAAAACTAATCCCACCAAAGGAAGAATTGCTGAGTCTTCTTTAACTCAAGGGCCAGACGTGAAATATCCTGTGTCCCCTGGTCCACGATATCCGGGCAGAACTCGTGCATGTGTTTCGCCAGCTTCTTGCTGTCTACTAACGGCCTCGTGAAAGTGCCCTCGCACCAATCGAACCCGGCGCCCGTCATCAGGAACGGTTGTGTCTTTTCAAGTTCGTCCAGCCATCGAATGATATCCGGCGTGTAGACTTCGCAATTGGCGCCGTTCGTCTGATAAGCCGCAAGCACTTCAGCACGGCTCGTCGTCGGTAACAGTGTCAGCGTGTCTTTCCCACTTATGTGCCCGCGATCAGACTTCAACAGATAGCAGCCGCGCTTCAGAAACTTTTCGTGCTGTTCCTTGAGAATCTTGTCTGCCATTTCGGTGGGCACTTGGAAAGACACGCAGCCGGTTAACGGATGGCCCTCCTGATTCGTCACGGCTTTCGCGCGCTTGCCCGAGAGCACCGCCAGGTCTTCGATCGCTTTCTGAAACTCCGGCTTCTTCGCACGTTCACTGAAATCAGGCATATCTACATCGACCGGCTCTCTACGCTTCTTTTTGGGCTCGGCCGTGCGCGGAGTGCGCTTGCCTTTCAATTCCTTCGCCCGCTTCCCGCCGGCCTTCTTAAGCGTTTCCGTGATCTCATCTTCGTTGCCTGCTGCCTTGATCACCCGAATCGACTCCCGTGTCTTAGCGTCCAGATCGTCGCCGCTCATCATTGTGAGAAACTTGGCTTGGTCCTTCGCCGCCTTGATATTGTCGTAGGCAAGATCAAGCGCCGTCTCACGTTGCTCATTGAGCGCATTGACGTCCGCTCCTGCCTTCAACACCATTTGCACAAGCTCGAAGCTTCCTGCCCGCACTGCACCCATTAGAGCTGTAAAATGTTCTTCGCCTGCGATATTGGGATCGGCACCGGACTCAAGTAAAGTCCGGACGATATCCACCTGACCCATCAATGCTGCGTTCGCCAAAGCCGTTCCATCTGTCTCCGTAGCCTTCTTTGCACCTTTCATGCCGCCCTTTCCATGTTTCAGCAGCAGGCTTACGACATCCTTATGCCCTTCGCTCGAAGCCGCTTGGAGCGGTGAAAACATTTTATCCCCTGCTTTCGGATCAGCGCCCGCATCGAGAAGCGCTTGCACTGTAGCGACGTGCCCGCTGGATGCCGCGTAAAAAAGCGCCGTCATCCCGCCCGAGAAACGATTTGGATCTGCACCAGCTTTTAGCAACGCCGTAATCGCTCCTGCATGCCCCTCGCCCGCCGCCTCCATCAGCGGTGAAGTCCCACCCTTCGTTTTCGTCTCAACATTCGCGTTGTATTTTATCAGAAGGTCAATCATTCCAGCGTGTCCACCCTCCGCAGCATAATGCAGAGCGGTCTTTCCACTCCCGTCCTTGGCGGTGACCGCAGCTCCTGCGGTGATCAATGTGCGTGCAACCTCCAGTTGTCCGGCCCTCGCTGCATACATCAGTGCTGTTTCATGCCCCGATTCAATTCCGCCCCCAAACTTTTCGTCCGCCTTTGCTCCGGACGCGAGCAACAACCTCAGCGCATCGAGGTGACCCTTTTGCGCTGCACACTTGAGTGCAGTTGCCGCGCTTTCCTCTTCCTCATTTTCCTCTCCAATGCACGCATATTTCAGGTTCACGTCCACCCCGTCACCAATCAGGTCTCGCAGCCGCACACAATCCCCAGCCTTCGCGGACGCAATCCAAGCCGCTTCTAACGAGCCCTCTGGATATTTCGGCGGTTTCGCCCCGGCATCCTTCAATAACTTGATCAGTGTTTCGTCATTAGCTTTCAATGCATAGACCAGAGCAGTAAAACCCTCCGCATCGCTGGCGTGAACATCCGCACCGCCCGCAATCAGTTGCGCCACTGTGTCCGCATACCCGCGTCGCGTCGCCACAATTAGCGGAGTTGCATCGCGTGCTACCGGCGGATTCGGAACATGCGTCGTGCGAAACAGCCCCTCCTCCTTTACCTCGGGTTTGCCAAATTCGCCGCATACGACGGATCCCTTTTGATTCACATTCGCCCCGGCTTCCAGCAGCAACCGAACAAACTCAACCTTGCGCTGCGTGACCGCAGTCAACAAAGCACTGGTGCCAAATCGCGGCGATGCATTCACATCAACTCCCGCCGTGATTAATTGCTTAACGATCTCAAAATTACTTTCGCCAACCGCGCGCGTGAGCAATGTCCCCTGAATTCCGTGGTGCTTAATGTCTGCACCCGCCTTGATCAACGCTCGCACGACTTCCACATTCCCGGCGCTGACCGCATTCTCCAGTGGCGTGCCCATCGGTGGATCGTAATCCACATCCGCCCCGCAGCGAATCAGCAACAGCGCTAGCTTGGTGTGTCCGCAGCGCGCTGCCGAACAGAGCAACTCAGGAGCGGCTGCACCGCCATCGAGCAGCGACTCGGCAATCTCATAATAGGCCTGCGACTCAGCTGCGGCTTTTTCCTGCTCCTTCTTAGATGGCATCCGCCCGAACAATGGCTTTTTCTTCATGCGCGCTGTGGCCGACGCCTTAATACAAGCATCCACGGCCTGCCGCGCAATGGCTGCGTCCGGTTTATGACCGGCAGTGAGAAGTTCGCGAACGAGGTTTACGTTCCTGTTTTCAAAAGCTGTTTGAAAGGAATCGCGACTTTTGGAAACTACGCGCTGTTTTGCGGGCCTGGACATGCACCGTTAATACCACGACTTTCTACCGGCGAAAACCGCAAAACTGATTATTTTCGCCTGCGTCCGCGTTAGTGTCTCCATCGCGCTGGCATTTCCCTTCCACCCATGGACGCAGCCAAATACTGCGCATAATCCTGAATAACAATAATGCGGACGGAAGCTTCCGCCTCCGCCCGCATTTGGTCCGACACCGATTTATTTGTTTGCCTGTCCGGCTCGCGCGGTTTTGACTTTTGCCTGGACGCGCTTTGCCTTGGGTTCGCCCGCTGGACCTTCATCAGATTCCTGCGGCCGGCCAAACGCGTTGGCCAGGAAATGATCCAGCTTCTCGTTTTCCACCAGGCCAAATTGCCGGAGCACCGGCACACGGATCGGGCGGCCCGCCATTTCCTTCACCGGCAGGTATTCGTTGATCAGTTCGAGCACCCGGGCGTAGTCGGCATCGTCCGGGTCAGTCTCGGAAAATGAATCTGAATATTTCAGATCACCCTCCTTCCAGACTTTATCCTGGTCCGCATCTTCGTCATCAGGCAGCTCCATGCGACGGAAGAACACTTTCGCGTCGCTGCGGATGACCAGGCTGTCACCGGTCAGCCAGACCAGCACCGAACCGCCTTGCAGGCTGGAACGGGCATTGGTGACGATGCGCGTTTTGGGCGAGCGTTGCATCAGGACGGACCGGATCAACAGCGCGAAATCGGCCGGAATCTCGCCTTCACCGATCAAGTCGATTTGCAATGTGCGCGGCTGGCGGGCCAGCGCGGCTTCCAGACTGGCAATCCGCTCAATGTAGTAGGAATTGCCATAGCTCATGATCTTGAGCTGGAACCGGCGGAGGCCTTGTTTTGATTGTGCTTTCATAACGGTTTTCCATGGTTGATTTCATTTGTTGGGTGTGGGTTGCATTTTGAATGCGCGGGCGGAAGCTTTCGCCTCCGCCCGGGTTGCTCAAGTTGCTTCGTTGCTTTCCACGTTCGCGGCCTTCGCGCCCGGTTTGAGCGGCACGAAGCCGCCGGGCATGCCGACCACGAGCGTGTTGCCCGCATTTTGCGCCGAGGCGAGCGACTGCATCAGACGCAGGTTCATCAGAGCCGGATTTCCTTCCAGCACGCGGGCCGCATTGGCGAGGTTGCGGAGCGCGGCCTGGCCTTCCTGCTTCGCCCTCAGCACCTCGGCAAAGGCGCGCTTAAGCTCGGTCGGGAACATCACATCCCTCACCTCGACCGCGAGGACGTTGACGCCGATCTTCGCGGCTTCCCGCTTCACCGATACCCCAAACTCAACGGCCCGTCCAAATTGACGCTCCCGATGGGAATCGAACCCACATCTCCCGGACTTTCTCCGGACGTTCTATCGCAGTTGAACTACGGGAATATCCGACAGTCTGCGAAAGTTTTTCAAACAAACTGCGGACGCGGTTTTGCGCCGAAGACACCCATCGGGCGTTCTTCGGCAAAGGCAGATGGACAAGCGACGTGATCGAACGGAGGCATTCCATGCTGGGAATCGAACCCAGAGCGCTTGAGTTTTCACCCGAGACGCTACGCCCTCCTATTTTGGCGGAGGATAACCGATCAACTTCGGCCCATCGAAACTGTGAATAGCGGTGAACAACTTCCGGTTGCGGGCGCCGCGCATTGTGTCAGAATTTGCCTGCGCGACGAACAGCTCGCATCCAAATACCGGCGTTGAGATCTTTGAGCCGGGGCTGGGATTGCTCCATGAGCAGAATCCGCTTGCGGATAGGCCAATCTCCTTGAGCGCTCGTTGCGCATTTTCTTTTTGGTCAGGAAGCCGGGATTTGCACCCGGACCGTCTCTCCTTCACAGGGAGACATGCTGCTATTACACCACGATCCTGAGCTGGTTGAGAGTGAGAGTTGAGGGTTGAGGGAAAGAACTTGACCCTGTCGCCGCCCGTGCTTTAACCATCAACCTCCGCAGAATGGCATCCGTGGCCGGACTCGCACCGGCTAGGGTCGGATTGAAAACCCGGCTGCGCGAGCTGCTTTGCATTCACGGACAAAAAAGGTTGGCCTGCCGGGGGATTTCACCTTTACTTCGGTCATGGAGCAACGATATGTCTGTCCCAAATGCGGATTTGAATCCAGTTTGAGAAAACAGCGTGCTACTGAAAGCGTCCCGTTGCCTTGCGTGTGCGGTCATTTCTTGGAACCGGAAAAACGAATGCCACCGGTTTCCCCGGTCATTTCCAAGGAAACGTGGTTTCAGGAAACCGGCCCGCAATCCTTCGCGGTGGGGGTCTCGCGGCGCTCCTGGTTGTTTTTCGCTTTCGGGCTATTGCTCGGCGCAATGATCTGCCTCCAATTTGGCGACGCCTATAAACAATTCGCCCACCATGTCTTTAGATTCTCCGCCTTTCTGTATTTTCTCCAGCACATCACGGGCCTGTTCGTAGCGGCCGGCATCGCCGCCATGTCCATGTGGGGCAAAACAACCGTGACGGTTAACGGCAACGATGCCGTGGCGTTTACCGGGATCAGCTCCGTCGGCTGGCGATGCCGGTTCGATTGGCGCCACGTCCAGGACATTCGTAGCACCAAAAAACCAGGCCGCTACATTGACGCCCCGCAGATTACCATTGTTGCCCAAAGGCGCATCAATGTCGCCGCCGGTGTAAGGAAAAAACGGCGGGAATTCATGCTGGCTGTCCTCCGCCAAAAATGGCGGGAGCCGGGCCATTAACCCGACTCACCGCCTTGGCTTGCGCGTCTTGTAAGTGAGGAGCGGTCGCAACGTCGCGATGACGGATACGAGTCCGGCAGCAACGAGGTCGGCAATCACAGCCTCAATGTTCTTGTAAGCGGCGGGCGCTTCTTCGTAGAGCAGGTCGCGCTCTTCGCAAACCACCCGGCCACCCAGCGGCGTCTGCGCGAGTTCGCTGACGCTGAACCGCTCGCGCATACGCTGGCGGGCATCGCTGCGCGCCCACTTGCGGCCCGCACCATGGGCGAGGGACCAGGCGTGACTCTCACCATCGCCGGTCGGCTTCACGATGTAGCTCAACGAACCGCGCGAACCGGGGATGACAACGAAGCCGCTCTCCGCCTCAACGGCACCCTTGCGATGAATGAATGTAGCAGCCGACGTGAGGAGGCTCACTTCCTCCCCGCTTTCGACCGCACGCTCATTCGCTGCAAAAGTTTGAGCCTCCTTACGTCGGCTGCTACGAGGTGAACGCGTGATGCTGTTGTGGCAACCATCCCAGAGGAATTCCGCTTCGGCACCGATCGTTGCGACGAAACGACGCGCGATGAGTTCGCGATTTGCCCTGGCCCAGCGCACGGCGAAGTCGTGGCCGCGAAGATATTCCTCCGCTGCGAACGACCCCGCTTCCACGCCCTTGCCGCAGTGTTCATCCACATGGGCGCGCAGGATGGATTCACCCAAACCACGCGAACCGCTGTGAACGAGCACGACGAGTTGCTGTTTGCCGAGGCCCAGCTTTTTGAACTCATCGGCATCGAAAACCTTCTCCACCGTCTGCAATTCGGCGAAGTGATTGCCGCCACCGATCGTGCCGAGCGCCGAATTGAATTCTGTGGATTCAAGGCTGTGCTCAGCGAGGTATTCGCTGATGTCCTCGTCCCACGGGTGTTCAAGGTGGAAATACTTTTCCGCCCAGCGGTCGAGCTTGGCGTCGCGACGGACCAGATCCGTCTTGAACAAGGCCATGCCGCAACCGATGTCGCCGCCGATGAGGTGCGGATAGATGACGTCCTCGGTCACGAAGGCCGCGCCGACGGGCGAACCTTTGCCCGGATGCAAATCCGGGAAGCCCACGGCGTGGCGGACGCCGTCAAGCTTTGCCGTGGCATAGAGCTGGCGCACCGCTTCACCTTCGATCCAACTTTTGGGCGAGGCGAAAAGGCGCACTGAATCTGACTGAAGTTGAGAGTTCATATGTGTTGAGGGTTGAGTGTTAAACAGATTGAGGGTGCCGGGTTTCAAGTGTCTCAACTCTCAACCTTCAACTCTCAACTAGATTGGTCCCCGGGGTTGGTAGCGTGCCAAGTCCTGGCAGTCGGCCACCGTCCTCCTCTTCAGGGAGGCGCTAATCTGCCTTAGCTGCCCGGGGTGAAAGACAATGGCGAATCAATGCGTCAGTGAATTAGTGAGCGGCTAACGCAGCAATGATTTCAGACCAATCATTGATTCACTGACTCGTCAAAACTCGCTGATTAAACCTGGTCCTTCCGCGCGGTAACGCTCCGCGGTCTTCCGGTTATCGGCCGGGCGCTCTGCTTTTGAGCTACAGAAGGAAAAACTGACGCCAGTGGAAATGAAGCCGGAACCAGCGGTAATGGATTCTCAATCTTGATGCCCGGACCTTCGCGTCCGTGGTCAAATTTTCGGGCGGCAGGCTCGCCGCTTCGGTAAAGGCAAGCCGCTCGAATTCGTAAACGGGCAGTCGCCTGACAGCTGCGTGGAGTCTCCGGCGACGGGATTGTTCGCGGATTCTGGCGAACGAAAAAATGGGAATCCTTTTCATGGTTTTGATTTTGGGTTTTAACAGCGCAGTGGCGTCCCATGAAAGCAACGCCACTGCGGGTTCATCTGATTTTGATTGGTGGACCGGCACGCGGGCGGAACACCAGCTTCGCGGCCGGTCGGATTCGAATGACTCGATTTGGTTTGTAGCTCTTGCGGAAGAGCAATGGACGTTGATAACGAGGTGTGTAGAGCATGGGATTTCCTTTGGTTGAGTTGGGATGGGTGGTTAAACGATTACCGACGCTTCTGGATTCGTTGGCCAGGCGGGCCGTCATCGTTCCAAAAAGCGAGCCGTCCGCCGTCTGTCTTTTGGCAGCATCGGCAGCAGCTGCTTCATCTTCATTTGCCGACGATTGTTCTGCTGCGGCCGCGGTCTGGCCAATCTTCGTGCCAGCCACTTTGGGAAAAAGGTGCTGATGATCATGGTGATTTCCTATTGGTTGAGGGTTAGTCTGGCGGAAGGGTCTTTGCAGACGGCCACCGTTGCAGACGGCCACCGGGTAATGCTCCGACCTCGGCGATGCCGATCCTGTTTTCGAGACAGGTGTAGCCAGGTGCTTCCTCCGCACGGGCACCATATCTGCCTGCCTTCCGTTAAATAGTTGAGGGTTGAAAGTTGAGAGTTAAGAACGGAAGCCAATGCGGCCTCTGTGTTTCTCCTATCAACTCTCAACGATGGACTATCAACCAAAATTGGCTGCCAGGGTTGGACTCGCACCAACACCGTGCAGTTTAACAAACCGCCGTGCTACTTTGACACCACCTGGCAATGGCGCTGCCGGCAGGATTCTCACCTGCATTGTTCCGTTTAGAAGACGGATGCCTGATATATTCGACCACGGCAGCGGAAGAAATGGGTTGATGGATCAATGAATAAGTGGATTGATGAAGAATACAGACTCAATGCCACAACCATCCAAGCCATCCATTCGGAAAATGGTCAGCGCGGCAGGAGTTGCACCTGGTGCTTGCACACGGCCACCACCCTCGGTCCCAAGCCGAGTGTGGTAGCTGCTGCGCTACGCGCTGATGCTCCGAGCGGTTTTAAGAAACGCTGGAGTGGAGAAACGCGCGACCGAAACCCTGGGAATCAGCCTCGCGGTAAGGTTTAAAATTGGCTCTCGATGGGACTTGCACCCTGGTGGCAGGCCGCAAGGACCTTCCCGCAGACAGCGGGCTGCTTTTCTATTCAGCTACGAGAGCAAAATGGCCTGCCGAGTCGAAGCTATCGGGGCAGTTGGATGTGGCCCGCCTACGCTGGGCTTCGGCGCGCCAGTCTTCGCTTTCACTGCGTTCTGCGAAGACTGGTGGGAAATGCTGGTAACGCTCCAGTTCGTCACTTCCGGATTTATTTTGCGACACCCGATTTACAGTCGGGCAGCCGGATCATTTCCCATTAGTTGATGGTTGAAAGTTGATAGTGGCGGACAAAGCGGCCGTCTCTTTTCGCTCTCAACTCTCAATTATGAACTATCAACCAAACTGGTAGCGGGAGTGGGAATCACACCCACCTGAAGAAGTTTATGAGGCTTCTCTCTGTGCTTTAGTCGAGTTTCCCGCATTGCTAAGAACGAAGATTGAAGATGGAGAAAGGAGAATGGCGTGGCGGATTTTGCCATCTTCCATCATCTATCCTCGATCCTCACCCAAAGTTGGTGGAGTCGGCGGGTAACGCTCCCACATCAGCTTGCTTGCAAGGCAAGTGCATTGCTTGTCTGCCACGACCCCAGGTAGATTGGCAGGCCGCCTTGGTGCTGCCCCAAGTACACGGAATTTTGGAGACTCCGTCGCGCAAGCTGGCGCGCGGCCTGTCGCTTTGCGGATAGCCGATGGACAATAGCCAATCACCGATAGTTGCAGTGGCTTCGGAGTCGTCCGTCGCATCCTTGACCATTGGTCATCGGCTATTGGCCATTGCGCCGAAGGCGCTGGTGCGGTTGCCGGGAATCGCACCCGGACGTGCTCCCTGGCAAGGAGCCATTCTGCTGTTAAATCACAACCGCATTGTCGGATGTAGCAGCCGACGTGAGGAGACTCATTTCAACCTTTGACCGCAAACTGGGAACGCGAAAGAATTGTCAGAGCCTCGTCACCTCGGCTGCTACGAAGAAATTAAAAGGGCCGGGAGCTGCGGCAGCCAGTGGCCGTCCGCAAGGACCTCCCGGCCCGTGCCATTTCAATAAAGAACAAACACCTCTTGGTGATCTATTCGACCCCAACCCGCGGTTTCATGGCGGCTGTTTCGGTGTTTATGGGCACACCTCCTGCGAAGCCCTTAATATGTAAATTTGGGTAAAACCATGTCGGCGCGCTGATGAGCGACCTGTGGGCAGACCCCACCGGTGAGGAGTTTTGCATCCTCGGCGCCATATTTAGTTTTGTGCGGTCGGACATCATCGAGACGTCATTCTGTTTCTGTTCACAGTCTATTCACCTTTCATGGTTGCCATCTACCGTCGGTTTCAGGGCAATAAAAAACCCTGCTTACACAAGGTAAGCAGGGTGTAGAAATCCTAGTTCGATTCTTTACCTGCTTACCTCCAGATTATCCAAGCCGACTTCGGGGCCGTACCCGCGATGCGCTCTGGATTGTCCAAGGCTAAACGCACAACCCTTGCTTAACCGAGTCTGACGGGTCGCTTTCGCGACCGACAGTGCCGGCCAAATCGTGGCTGATAGGTTCATGCAAGTTTTCATACGAACTGTTAAGACGCTATCAAACAACAATGGTTACAGTCTACTTATACTTGTGGGGGGTGCCGTATCTTAAATTCAAATATCAGGATGCGTGGATGGAAAGAACTCTATTGAATGTTTGGCCACCAGATTCCGGATTTGGCTTCACGGTTATTTGCGTTTTGTAATGATACCTTCACCTTCGCCCCGTCTTTCCAGGAACGTCTCGGGCAAAAGCGATTTCCATCCATTCAGAGGGTCGCCGATGCGGCCGCGGAATAAAACGACCACACCAGGATTGAGTGAACAAAAATTCGACGCTGCATGTTCAATTTGCGCTCCAACCATTTTGAACCGCCCACGATTGACCAAAAAGGAGAGGCAGGAACTGAAAACGACGTGCTGAAATTCCCGGAAATCTAAAACTCCATCCTCTGCCGATCTGACAGGTTTTCACCCGCTCCCTCCTCAATCCGCCCGGAAATCGTTTTGGAAAATAAAAGGGGAGATTCAATGAAATCTCCCCTCGGGGTTGGGTTGTTTATGGTCAGCTCTGGATATTCATCATTTCCTGCCTTGGTCGTGCGGCACCTTTACGGTCAAAGTCGCCGGCGCAGAAAGATTGCCCGCACAATCCTGAGCCTGCACAGTGATGGTATAGATCCGGCCGGTGCCCGTTCCAGCGCGCTCGGCCAGCACGTTCAAGCCATGATCTCCGGTGATGATCCAATCCGGGGAAGTATTGCCAGACCCGTTGCCGCTGCCGTTACCATTGCCGTTGCCGTTGCCCTTACCTTTGCCGTTGCCACTATTTGCTTGTTTGGATTTGGACACCGGTTCGTTGCTGGTCACGGAAACAATCTTCCATTTGTCTACGCAACAGGCGTCCTGGGTCGCGACACTGATTTTGATCGGAACCATTTTATGGTTCGGAGGCCACAATACAGCCGGGCTGAGTGTTTTGTTGGTGATGACCGGCGGAATGGTGTCTTGCACGATGATTGTGCTGTCACAGGACGTCTGGCCGCCAGTTGAGTCGGTAACCGTCACGGCCACAATGTTGGTGCCCAGCGCCAAGTTTGCCGCCAGCACGACGGCTACGTTGGTGGTGGTGCTACCTTGGGGCACGAGGTTCGTCTGCACGTTCACCCCGTTCACCGTCCAAGTCACGGTCAGGGCATCGCCCGTCGCGCTTGAAACTTGCGCGGTCAGGTTTGTCGTTTGGCCGTTGCATTCGATGGTCAAGTTGCCGGGGCAGACCAGCGTGGGCCCGGTTGCCGGGACAAGCTGCCCGCGAATTTCACCGTCAGGATTGCTGGCAGTGCCAATCACAATGTAATCCAATCCAGCGAGGAGGTTGGAAGTCTGCTCGCCGGTCAAAGCGAGAGAGCCTATGATGACCCCGCCGTTCGTCGGTTCAATGGCCGGATAAACGAACGGGCTCAGATCAAACAGAATCGTTGCGTTGGCACCGGTTGTTGCCGGGCTGTTAAGGCTGGCCGCAGTGGCCTGTCCGGTCAGGTTTGAGAAGCCCGGCCCGGCACCGTAACCGATGGCAAACGTCAGGGTGGAATTGGTGGTTTGCAACGTGATGCCGCCGGAAATGGAGTTGCCCGATCCGGTGCTGTTCGTGACCGCAGGCACCACATTGGACGGGTTGAGGCCGTTCGGAACGAGGTCGAATTTGACCAGGTCAGCTTGCGCCAAGGCCAAGGTGGAACAGAGAGTGAGAAGGCTTAATGTCGTTTTCATAAAACGCTTCTGGTTGCTGATTATTTTGTTGTATCCTCGCGGGAACGTTACTTCAGGGGGTGTTCGCTTTCAAATTCTTTTGGTGCGATAAACTTCTGCATTTTTTTTAACGGCGTATAATCCGCAAACGACATGCCAGATAGACACAATGTATCAATCCAAGGATGCAACTGCTTCGTCGAAAACAGAATTTGGATCATTCTTTTCAAAGGGCAAATTTTGAAATGAGATAAACCGTCTCAAAAATGTAAAGTCCTCCGACGATTTTGCCCCTGTGACCAAATTTAGTCTGGACGTCAATCTGGTTTTCAACTTGCAACAGGTTGATTTCGGTTCATCCGCCAATGGCGGTCATCACGCGCTGCGGCTGGTAGTTCGAACGGAAGAGATGCTCCGCTGGTTTTTGCACGAGCGTGTCGCAGACCAGCTTGTGTAAATGGGACTGGCTAATTTCCGGGCGCAGCGCCGGTTTCAAATCCGTTTCCAGATGATTTCCCAGGCAGGGACGCAGCTTGCCGTCACAGGTCAGCCGCATCTTGTTGCAGCGTTCGCAGAAGTGCAGATCACTCAACGCGCCGATCAAGCCCACCGTCGCGCCGCGCCGTTTGAGCCGGTAGTACTTCGCCGGGCCGAACCCGAACGATTCCGTGAGCGGCTGCAATTCATCGTCGCGCTGCAATTTGGCGAACAGTTCCGTGACCGGGAAAAAATTCTTTTCGCTCAACATTTCCGTCAGGCTCACCGGCATCAACTCAATGAAACGGATGGCGATGTCGTGCTCCGCTGCGAAATCCAGCAGCCGGAAAACTTCGCCGTCATTCTTCCCGCGCATCAACACCGTGTTCAGCTTCACCGACTCGAAGCCGATTTCCTTCACCCGCTTGATGCCTTCCAGCACCGGCGTGAGATCGCCGTTCGTGATGGTGCGGTAAATCGCCGGATCCAGCGCGTCGAGGCTGATGTTCACGCGGCGCAGGCCCGCGTCAAACAAAGGCTGCGCAAGTTGCGGCAGGCGCGTGCCGTTCGTCGTGAGGTGCACGGATTCCACGCCCGGCGTGGCGATCAAATCGCGGATGAATTCCACCACGCCCGGACGGATCAGCGGTTCGCCGCCCGTCACGCGAAACCTTTTGAAGCCCAGCGCCGTCGTTGCGCGCACGATGGCGAGCAGTTCGTCGAAGCTTAGGATTTCACCACGCGGCAGCCAGTCCGCGTAATTTTCCGGCAGACAATACAGGCACCGCTCGTTGCACCGGTCGGTGATCGAGATGCGCAGGTAATCCACTATGCGGCCAAATGAATCCATAGGTTCAAACAAAAAGCCAACCACTAATTAACACGAATAAACCCAAATGGGAAAAAATATTTTACGGGAGAAAAACGCCGGCTCCTGCTTCCGGATAATTCATGTCCAGTTGTGCTCATTCGTGGTTAAACCTTTCCATGCGGATCGTCCCCGCGCAAGTGGGCCAACCCTTCGCGGATCGCCGGCGCGAGAATTTCCAGACACTCGCGCACGGCCGTCGGCTTGCCCGGCAGGTTCACGATCAACGTTTGTCCGCGCGTGCCCGCCACCGCCCGCGACAGGATCGCCGTTTTTACTTTCGCGAAAGACTGCATCCGCATGATCTCGCCGAAGCCGGGAAGCTCCTTCTCGAGCACCGCCCGCGTCGCTTCCGGTGTCACGTCGCGCGTGGAAATTCCCGTGCCGCCGGTCGTCACAACCAGATCGCATTTTAATTCATCCGCGAAATTCTTCAAAGCCGCCCCGATCAAATCCACTTCGTCCGGCACCATCGCCACTTCAAATTGTACGTCGGCAAAAAACTCCCGCAGCACGTTTTCAATCTCCGGCCCGCTGCGGTCGGTGTAAACCCCCGCACTCGCCCGGTCACTGATGGTGAGGCGCCCGATTTTCATTCCTTGATTTTTTCCACCACGCGGACGTTCTCAATCCGCATCTTCTTGTCCACCGCCTTGCACATGTCGTAAAGCGTCAGCGCCGCCACGCTCACGCCGGTCAATGCCTCCATCTCCACGCCGGTTTGCGCGCTGGTCTCCGCCGTGCAAAAAATTTCAATCGCCGTGGTCCGCACCCTGAAAGTCACCTCCACGCAGCTCAGTCCCAGCGGATGACACAACGGAATTAATTCGCTCGTGCGTTTTGCCGCTTGAACGCCCGCGATTTGCGCCACCGTCAGCACGTCGCCTTTCGGCAGCGCGTTTCTTTTCAATGCGCGAATCGTCGCCGGCTGGCAAATAATCCTGCCCGTTGCCACCGCGCGGCGTCGCTGCACCGGTTTGGCGCCCACGTTGACCATGCGCGCTTCGCCGGCGGCGTTGAGATGGGAAAAATTATTTTTCATCGGATTACGCGCCCAGCATACCGGTCGTCGGCAGAAATTCCAACTCCGCACCCGCTTCCAGTGAATCAATCTTTGCCGGCACGCGCATCAGCGCATTCGCCGCCGCCAAACATGTCACATCACCCGAACTCGCCCAGGCCAGTGGGTGCAGGCGCGGTAAACCATCGGTCCATTCCAGCCGCGCCGGCCAGAGCGTTTCGCGCGGACACGCTGCGTCGTCTAGCCTGGTCGCCAGATGGCCACGGAAAAAACTTGGTGTTGCCTCGCCGCTCAAGCGCGCCAGCGCCGTCGCCACCGCGAAATGAAAACAGACAAAGTGCGATAGCGGATTCCCGGGGAGCCCAAAGGCCACGCGTGTCCCATTGACGCCAAAGATGAGCGGCTTGCCCGGACGCAGGTTGACTTGGGCAAACACAATCTCAAATCCCAGCCGCTCCAGCAGCGGGCGGGTGAAATCCTTGTCACCCACACTCGCTCCGCCGGAAACCAAAACCAAATCCGCGTTTTGAATTTCCGATTTCCGATTTCCGATTTCCGATTTGACCCGCTCGAAATCCTCCGGCAGGTGCGCTTGAAAAATTTCGCACGGCCAGCGTTTCAGCAACCCGCGAATCAAAATGGAATTGCTGTCGCGGATCTGGCCGGGCTGCGGAGTCTGTTCCGGCGGCACCAATTCGTCGCCCGTTGTAAAATGCGCCACGCGCACGCGCGGATTTACCAGTGGCTGTGCGCAACCCGCCGTCGCCAGCAACGCGAGTTTGCCCGCGTCCAGCCGTGCGCCAGCTTGCACTAGCGGTTGCCCAGCCTTCACCTCTTCGCCACGCTTGCGGAGATTCAACCCGGCTTCACGCTTGGTGATGTGGATGTGGTCGCCGTTGCGCTCCACGTTTTCCTGCATCACCACGCGCACGCCCTCACACGGAAGCACTGCGCCCGTGGCCACGCGCACCGCTTCGCCAGGTCGCAGCTGACGCGGTTTCCAGTCTGCCGCGTGAATCGTGTCAACGATCAGAAAACTCCCGGACACGTCATCGGCCAGAATCGCGTAGCCATCGCGCGTGGAGCGGTCGTTGGCCGGCAAATCTTCCGGCGCACAAACCGTCTCGCGCAGCACGCGGCCAAAGGCTTCTGGCAGCGGAGCACGAACCGGCGGCAACGGCTGGCAAAGCGAAACAATTTCTGCCATTGCTTCGTCGAGCGAACGGAGCGCGGGTCTGTGACCCGCAGCAGCTTGACCGGCCTGGTGGCTTTCCAATTTGCTGCGGCTCACAGAGCCGCGCTCCAATTGGGCAGCGGGCACTGCCCGCCGTTTCCAGATTGGCACGTCCTGCTTGAGCCGGTCCATGAACCCCGCGAGCAATGCAATCGCCTCTGCGCGATGCCGGCCAGCCACGCCGACGTAAATCGCCGTCTCGCCCACTGGAATGGCACCCACGCGATGAATCACCCGCGCCGCCAGGCACGGATGCTTGGCGGTAAGTTCTTCAAGCAGCCGGCGGATTTCGCGCTCGGCCATCTCCGGGTAAGCCTCGTATTCCAGAGCGGCGATGGGTTGGCCATTTTCTTCTCCGCGCACCACGCCGCGAAATTCCAGCCACGCGCCGGCTGCTCCGCCAGCCGGTGGAAGAATCTTTCCGGCAATGGGCGAGTTGGTCAGCTGGATCTCAATTTCCATTTTAATTGGCCTCACGCAAAGGGTGCAAAGTCCGCAAAGGTTTTCTTTGCGTCCTTGGCGGTCTTGGCGTGTGGTTTCATTTTATGTTTAACCGCCCGACACCGGCGGAATCAACGCCACTTCATCGACATTTTCAAAACGCGTTTCGGCATCGGCGTATTCCCAGTTGCGGGCGAGCCGGACATTCGGCCGGTGCGCGCCCAGGCCGGGAAATTTTTCCAGCAACGCGGCCCATAGCTGTTCGCGATCCAGCGGCGACGGCGACACCAACTCCGTGGCCGCACAGCCGGTCACATCCTGAAGTTGGGCAAAAAAGAGCACGCGCATGACAAATGAAAGTTCAACTGGCCGCTTCCAGCAATAATTTTCCACCGGCAAAAATCAGCACGCCCGCCAGCACGCGGCTGAAGGTGACGCTGCTCCAGCGGCGCGCACCAAGATGCGTGCCGAGCAGCGCGCCAATGACCGCCGGCAAGGTAAGCCACAACAACGGCCCCGCATGGGTGATTTTTTCCCAGCCGGCGCCGGCGAGTCCGGCGATGGAGTTCACCACGATGAATCCCGCCGCGATGCCGCCGGTTGTCTTGGGCTTCACCCAGCGAAATAAATAGAGCAGGGGACTCAGGAAAACGCCGCCGCCGATACCCGTCAATCCCGCGAGAAACCCCAGCACCGCGCCCACGAGCAGGGCCACCGGCCAGATTATTTTCCGCACAGCCACATCGTCCGTCTGCCACCGGGCGCGCAGCAGCAAAATGATCCCGCCGACTGACAGCACCGCGCCGAGCACCAGCTTGTAAGTTTGCGGACTCACATGAACCCGGCTGCCCAGCCATGCACACGGTACCGAAGCGACCGCGAAGAGGAGCAGCACTTGTCCGTTAAAATGTCCGGCTTTCCAAAACCGCCACCACGCCACGCTGGCCACGAGCACATTCGCAATCAGCACGGCGACCTTGGCCGAAGTGGGCGCTACGCCCAGCAGTGCCAGCGCCGCGAGATAACCCGTCGCCCCGCCGTGGCCGACGGACGAATAGAAAAAGGCCACGGCGAAAACGGCGGCAAGTAAAATGATCCAACTGGCTGCGGTCAGGTCGTGCATGATCGTTTGATTCATTCGCCGGGATAGCCTGGAATAGCAGGCGGCGAGCCGGGCTCGCGAAAATTGCGGACGCTCAAGTCCGCCGGTTTCACAGGTTGAACATGGCCGTCGTAAAACAGTCCGTCCAAGCGTCCGTTGTGGCGCGGCGGATAATGCGTTTCGCTGCTGGTGCCGACAAAGGGCACAAAGGGCGGGCGTGGCGTCGTGGTGATTCGCGAGTCAGCACAGCCCGGCGTGCGGCGGTGATCCCACATCACGAGCCGGTCGCTGGTTTGGGTGATCACGCCGTCGCGCTGCGCCGCCGGGCTGCCGGTGGCGTAATTCATCGCATAAGCACATTGCCATTGCAGTTCAGCGGGACATTTGAAAATCGTCGCGTTGTTGGTCGTGCCGAGGAAAGGCGACAGCAGTCCGTTCTTGTATGTCGCTCCCGGTGCGCCATCGGGAACCTGGTAAGGATCGTAGGGCGCCCACCAGATTTCATTCGGGCCGGTTGGCGGCGGGGTGCCCGCGCTCGTGCCGCTCGGCACGGGTGACAACAAACCGTAGGGATCAGCGGGTGTGTCGGGGCACATTCGTTGCGGACAATTCACGTCATTGTTGTCGCCACGATACATCATGTAAGCCAGGCCGGTTTGCTTGAGGTTGTTGAGGCAGGTGGTCTGTTGTGCCCTGGCCTTGGCTTTCGCGAGCGCGGGCAACAGCATCGCGGCCAGCATGGCGATGATGGCGATGACCACGAGCAGTTCGATGAGCGTGAAACCCGGTTTCCGCATGCCCCCAGATAAAACCGAAACCGTTATACTTTGTCAAATATAACGGCTCGGAAATTATTGACACGTTTCCCTCGTTTGCTTGAGGCGGATTCGTCCCGGCATCATTTGGACCGGAGCAGTTTTTGCAATGCCCGCCAGTCCGCTTGCACGGCGTTGAGCCCATCCGCCTCCATCTGCCGATACAGTTTCAACACCCGCTGTCCGGTCGCCGTCAATTCCGCGCCGCCCCGCTCGTGTCCGCCGCGCGCGGCTTCAATGACCGGCTCCTTGAAGCAGGCGTTCATGGTCTGGATGAGCGACCACGCCCGCATGTAGGACATGTCCATGCGTTTGGCGGCTTTGCTGATCGAACCGGTTTCGGCAACCAGATCCAGCAACTTCATCTTGCCGGGACCAAAAGCGATTTCTTTTCCGCGCATCACGCGAAAGCGCGGCAGCAACGAAAGCGCGCCGGCCGGTTTTGTTTTAGCTTTCATGAAGTCAGGCAGGCTTTGGTGGATGCGGGGGTGAGATCGGCCGGCGAGTTCCAGTTGGCAAAGTGGATTGCTTCATTTGCCGGCAGCTCAATAAATCGGGCGAGACCTGATTTCACACAAGCTCCGGCGAAATCTTTCATGGCGAAGTCTCCACATTCGAGCCGGGCCAAGGCAAGCTCATAAGCCGCTTTCGGATAAAATGCGGCGAGCGGTTCGAGGTGGCTGGCAAATTTTGGAATAACTCCGCAGGTTTCCAAACAACCCGCCGTCAGCCGCCGCAAAAACTCCGCTTCCAGTTTTGGCAAATCCACCGCGAGCACCAGCAGCAACGCAGATTTCGCAGCACCGAGCGCGCGTTCGATGCCGGCGAGCGGCCCGGCATCGGGAAACTTGTCCAGCAAGACCCGGCAGCCGAATGCGGAGTAATCTGTGTCAGTCCGGCCGGAGATGAACACTTCCGCCGCCCCGAGTTCGCGGACGAGTGCGATCTGCCGCGCGAGCAACGTTTGTCCGCCGATTTCCAACCAGGCCTTGTCACGGCCCATGCGCGAGGATTTGCCCCCGGCGAGAATGACGGCGCTGAAGTTCATCGGAATTCAAAATTCAAAATTAAAAATGCAAAATGCGGAGGGATGCCGCTCCGGCGCTTCATTTTTAATTTTGCATTTTTCATTTTGAATTCCCTTCTGCGTCCACGCGAAGGATGCCGTCGGTGAGAATTTTCGCCCGCAAGCCGCCGCGCGCATGCAACAGTTTTTCCGCCCCCGGCGCGATGGCTTCGTCCATCCAATGACACGGGCTGCATTCGGCGGTCCCCAAAAAACGCACGCCCTGGATTTCAAATTCTTTGCCGACGAGCGCATTCAAATCAACGCCCGCCGTGATGACGTTCCGTCGCGTGACGCCGGGCGGTTTGCCGCTGACGCCAAGCCGGCCACAGAGTTCGTCAAAAACTTCCGCCGCAAAAAATGTGATCTGGCCCTTGTAATTGCCCTTGAAATCAAAGAAGCGATCGCCCTCGATACCGCGTCCGGCCACGCAGCGGATTTCCGCGCATTCGACCAGTGGATGTTCGCCCGCCGGCAGACCTTGACGGCCAAAAAAATTATGGCCGGGCGAAATATAGAGGTGACGGACATTCACGGTGGGAATATAGCAATTCTTTCCGGCGGCGGAAATAGTTTTGCGCGCTGCCTTATTTCCCGGCCAGAATCTTAGCCAAGGCTTCATTGATGTAGATGCGCTGGTTTTGGGTGAACGGGGCGGCGGCCGGAAGGCGGAAGCGGCTGGCCGTGCTGCCGGGCTGGTCCGCGAGAAATTCGCGCAGATAAATCTTCTGGTGCGGCGTGAAGTCGGCCTCCAGTTCCGCCGGCGCTTTGGTCAGAGCCACCGCGCAAAATTTGAATTCGGGCTGAAGTGAAACGGCGTCCACCGCCTCGCTCGTCGCGGCGTTCACGGCCAGATTTGGGCCGAACTGGTCATTCCAATGAAACGGCGCGAAACAGTTGCCCGGCTGGACGCGCGTCGAAACCACCGCCGGATAAACCGCCATGCCGCGCCGGGAAGCGACCTGGACCAGCGCGCCGGCATGAACGCCCAGCGCCTTCGCATCGTCGGGATGAATCTCCACGAACGGGCCGGGGTTGAGTTTGTTGAGCGCGGGAACTTTGCCCGTTTTCGTCAGCGTGTGCCACTGGTGCGCCAGGCGGCCGGTGTTCAGCGCGAAGGGAAAATCCTTGTCCGGCAATTCCGCCGGTGGCAAAAACGGTCGCGCGAGAAACTGACCTTTGCCGGACTCGGCGGGAAACTGGACTGACTTTTCCGGCGTCAAATAACGGATCGCCTCGCCATCGTGCATGTCGGGCGCGCACGGCCATTGCCGGGACTTTTGCCGCAGGCTTTCGTAGGAGATACCGCGCAGGTCATAACCGGTTTTTGAATTCCAGGTTTGGCGGATTTCATCGAAAACGTCGCTGGCGGTTTCGTAGGGGAACGCTTTCTCAAATCCCAGCTGCCGCGCAACCTGCGTGAGAATCCACCAGTCCGCGCGCGCCTCGCCAGGCGGGGCGACGGCTGGCTGCATCAACGTGATGTTCCGCTCGGAATTGACCATCGTTCCTTCCGCCTCGGCCCAGAGTGCGCCGGGAAGCAAAATATCCGCATACCGCGAGGTTTCCGTGGGATCATATGCGTCCTGCACAATCACAAGCTCTGCGCGTTGCAAGCCGTTGATCACGCGCTGACGATTCGGCATGGAGGCGATGGGATTGGTGCCGATGATCCAGACCGCCTTGACCTCGCCAGCCTCCAATTTTTTAAAAAGTGAAACGGCATCCAGCCCGGGTTTGTCACCTATGGTCTCCTCCGGCAGGCCCCAGACTTTTTCGATGAACGTGCGATCCTCTTCGGAAGTGACGACACGCTGGCCGGGCAGGGCATGGCTCATGTAGCCAACCTCGCGTCCGCCCATCGCATTCGGCTGACCAGTCAGCGAAAACGGTCCGCTGCCCGGACGACAGATTTTTCCCGTGGCGAGATGCAGATTGCAGATCGCATTCGTGTGCCAGGTGCCATGGGTGCTCTGGTTCAGCCCCATCGTCCAGAACGTGGTCACCTCCGGCGATTCACCGATCCATTTCGCGGCGGTGCAAATATCCCGTTCCTGCAAGCCGGTGATTTCCGCCACGCGCGCCAGCGGATAGTCATTCAATAGCGTGCGCAGCTCGTCCCAGCCCTCCGTGTGTTGCGCGATGAAGTTGTCGTCAACGTGGCCGTTGTCCAGCAACAGGCGCAGCAAGCCGTTCAACAATGCGAGATCGGTGCCTGGTTTGATCTGCAGATATAAATCTGCCTTCTCCGCCGTGGCGTTGCGCCGCGGATCCACAACGATGATTTTTGCGCCCTGTTTTTGCCGGTCGAGCAGGCGCAGAAACAGAATCGGATGACAGTCGGCCATGTTTGCGCCGATGACCAGCGCGCAGTCCAGCCGGTCAATGTCCTGATACGATCCGGGTGGGCCGTCGGCTCCGAGTGAAAGCTTGTAGCCGCTGGCCGCGCTGGCCATGCACAGGCGCGAGTTGGAATCGATGTTGTTCGTGCGCAAAAATCCCTTGGCCAGTTTATTGGCCAGGTATTGCGACTCCATGGACAGCTGGCCGGAGACATAAAGGGCCACGGCATCCGGCCCGTGCTCCGCGATGATTTTTTGCAGGCGTTCGGCGGTTTGTTTCAGCACAAGATCCAGCGGCACGCGGACGCGCTCCGAAAGTTTTTCATTGCGGACATAGGCCGCGGTGAGCCGGTCGGAAGAATTGAGAGTGAGCGCGACTGTATTTCCCTTCGCGCAAAGCCGGCCGAAATTCGCCGGGTGCTCCGTGTCGCCGGTCACCTTGACCACGCGATTGTTTTCGACCTGCAAAATCATGCCGCATCCGACGCCGCAGTAGGGGCACACCGTTTTCACGCTGTGCGCCGCAGCCCCTGAAATGGATTGGTTATTCGCCATTCGTGAACATGACTTGCAGCGCGTTCAAATCGTGGCGCAGGGTGAATTGCTGAAATGATTCGCGGCCTTCGCGCCTTTTGAGATACACGTGCAACATGGTTTCCAGGGTTCGGGGAATTTCCGTTGCGCTCACGCCGGAAAAAACCTGCCGGCCAACCGCCTGGTTCTTGCCAAAGCCGCCGCCGATGAAAACGTGGTAGCCTTCCTCGCCGCGCACCTTCGTGCCGAGCAGTCCGATGTCGCCCATGTAATGTTGGGCGCAGGAATTCGGGCAGCCGGTGACATGGATGTTCACGGGCTGATCCAACTCGATGCGCTTTTCCAGATACTTCGTGAGTTCGAGCGCGTGCCCCTTCGTGTTCGACTGCGCGAATTTGCAATAGCTGTTGCCGGTGCAGGCGATGACGCCGCTCGCGATATGCGATTGCTTCGTGGCGAAACCAGCCTTCTCCAATGCGAGCTTTAGCGTGGGCACGAACGCGTCCGGCACGTTGGGAATGATGAAATTCTGCCAGACCGTCAACCGCACCTCACCGCTGCCGTAAAGATCGGCCAGTTCGGCGAGCCGCAGCATCTGCTTCGGTGTGATCTGGCCGACGGGGCAGGTGGCGCCGACGTAATTCAAACCGCGCTGCTTCTGGGGAAAATCGCCGACATGTGAATGCGGCAGTTCGTGGCTCGCCCAGCGCATCTGCGCCGCGTCATAAGGCGCGCGCCGAAGCTGCGTGCCGAGTTTTTCCTCGACGTGCGCGAGATATTCCTCCAGCGACATCTTCTCGAGAAGATGTTTCAGCCGCGCCTTTTTGCGGTCAGTGCGGCAGCCACGCTCGATATAAACCCGCAGCACCGCCACGATGACTTTGTTGATCTCATTGGGCGGAACCACCACGCCGAGATCGCGGGCAAAGGCCTTGTGTCCGGTCGCACCGCCGAGGCAGATGCGGAAATAAATGCCGGGCTCAATCGGACTGCCCGCGGCATCCAACACTGGCCTCCCTCGCCCCTCGGAGGGGAGAGGGATTGAGGGGTGGGAAGGTTCGTTTGATGTTCCGACTGCATTTGGCGATCCAACCACGTTCTCACCCCTCACCCTGGCCCTCTCCCCTCCGAGGGGCGAGGGAGAAGTTGCGGGCGGTTGTCCGATTAACACCGCCTTGACGCCGATGTCGTTCGTGTCCTCCACCGTGCCGATAAGGCCGCCGCCGTCGTAGGCGATGTTGAACTTGCGCGGCAGATCGTAGAACGAACGGTCGTTGATGATGATCTGCCCGATCTGCTGGCAGAACGGCATCACATCAATCAACTCCACCGGGTCAACGCCCGCCGTGGGATTCGCCGTGAGGTTCCGGATATTGTCCGCGCCCGCACCGCGGGTGTGCAGGCCGACGCTCTGGACGCGGCGCAGAAATTCCGGCGCATCCTTTGGCTGGATGACGCGCATCTGCAGATTGGCGCGCGTGGTGATCTGGACGTAGCCGCTGGTGAGTTCCTTTGCAATGTTCGCCAGTTCGCGAAGCTGGAAGGTTCGCAACAGTCCGCCGGGAATCCGCAGCCGCGCCATGAACGCATCCTTGACCGGCGCGAGAAAAAACAGGCCGTTCCATTTGAAGCGAAAAATTTCCTCCTTGTCGGGCGCCTTGTTATGGATGGAGTTTTCGACGAGTTGTTCGTAAGCGTCGAGCGGATGCAACTCGCGCTTCACGCGCTCCTCGAATATCAGGTCTTCGTGTGAAGGTGCAGGTTCAACGTCGCTGAATTTCTGGCCGCGCGCGGCGGCGCCGGCGAACAGGCCGGACAGATATTCCTTCTGCTCCGGCGAGAACGGAGCGGTGGCGAGCGGCTCTGGGAGAGTGTTGTTCATGTAAGTAGCGCAGACTGGCAGTCTGCTGTATCGCGGATTGGCAATCCGCAGACGCCACCAGCCAACAATGATCCGCCGACTAGCAGTCGGCGAAACAGCAGGTTGCCAACCTGCGCTACGCTGATGAAACGCTCCAGCTGGATTTTAATACACATCACGTTGATAACGTTTGTCGGATTTTAATCTGGCAACGTAAGCTTTCGCCTCGTCGGCATTTTTGCCACCGGCCGTCTCGATGATTTTATGGAGTGCGGCGTCCACGTCCTTCGCCATGCGTGAGGCATCGCCGCAGACATAAAAATGCGCGCCGGCTTCCAGCCATGACCACAGCTCGGCGGCGTTTTCCATCATGCGGTCCTGAACGTAAATCTTGTCCGCCTGGTCGCGCGAGAAGGCGAGGTCGAGTCGCGTAAGGAAGCCGGATTTCTGCCAGGCGACGAGCTGTTCCTTGTAGAGAAAATCGGCGGAGCGTTTCTGGTCACCAAAGAACAGCCAGTTTTTCCCCTTCGCGCCCGGCGCGGCCCGTTCCTCCAGAAACGCACGGAACGGGGCAATGCCCGTGCCGGGGCCGACCATGATCATCGGCGTGTCGCCGTTCACCGGTGGCTTGAAACCATGCGACGGCTGCACAAAAACTTTTACCGAACCGGCCTTTTCCGCGAGATCGGCGAGAAAAGTCGAGGCCACGCCTTTGCGCGTGCGGCCAAAAGCTTCGTAGCGCACCGCGCCGACGGTCAGATGCACTTCGCCGGGATGCGCCTTGGGCGAGGATGATATTGAATAAAGGCGCGGCGTGAGCTTGCGTAGCAGTGGCAACAGTTCGGTGAATGTGAATTGGCCCAGTGTGAGCACGTCCAGCACGTCGCGACCACGCAGCCATTTCTTCAAATCCCCGGCGCGTTCCGGCGCGAGCAGGGAGCTGAGTTCCGACGGTTTCGCATCGGGCCTCCCTCGCCCCTCGGAGGGGAGAGGGATTGAGGGTGAGGGGTGGGAAGGTTCGTTGGATGCGCTGACTTTGTTTGATTGTCCAACCACGCTTTCACCCCTCACCCAGGCCCTCTCCCCTCCGAGGGGCGAGGGGGCGCTTTGGGCGACCGCTGTAAGCAGTTCCTGTGTCGGTTTTGCGAGGTCATAAATTTTTGTGAGCGCATCGCGCAAAGGAAGAATGGAATCATCCACTTTGACCGGTTCATCGCCAGTGGCCTTGAGGGCGGCGAGAACTTGCGCAACGAGTTCGGGACAGTTTTCTGGAATCACGCCAAGCGCATCGCCGACTTCATAATTTAGGCCGCTGCCGCCGAGCGCGATTTCAAAGTGCCGGACTTCCTTGCCGGAGCCAGGCTGGTTCAACAGCAGGTTTTTCAGCAATCGGGCAGGGAAGGGATGAGCTTTGTCGTAAAGCGGAGTTGCGGGAGAGATTTTCCCCTCACCCTGACCCTCTCCCCCGGGAAGAGGGAACAGCGATGAGTGATTACCGTTTGTTTGTGCGCCGTTTGTGCTTCCGCCGCCCAGCTTTTCCCAGAGGCCGTCCATCCAGTTTTTGGCCGTCACTTCGTAGTCCGCGTCACATTCCCCTCGGGGCGCGAGACGTTTGGCCCCAAGGGCGGCGAGGCGGTCATCAAATTTTTTCGAGGCGCCGCAGAAGTCGGAATAATTTTTATCGCCGAGGCCAAGCACGGCAAACTGCAGGTTTTCGAGACGCGGCGCGGATTCGGCGTTGAGCCACGACCAGAAATTCACCGCGTTGTCCGGCGGCTCGCCGTCGCCCCAGGTGCTGGAGATAATGACGGCCTTGTTGGCAGCGGGAAGATTTGCCGACTCATAATCATTCAACGCCAGAACCTTTGGCGCGAAGCCGCGTTGCTGCGATTCCTTCGCCACTTTCTTGGCGAGGCCCTCGGCGGAACCGGTTTGCGACCCGAAGAGGATGAGCAGCGGCTCGGCATTTGCCGCCGGCGCGGCTGCGGCGCCAACGGGCGCGGAGGAATGGAGTCCGGCGAGAAAGCCGTTGAGCCACGCGCGTTGCTCGGTCGAGAACGGTGCAGTTTCCGGGATGAACGGGACGGTGCTCATGGCGCGATCAAGGAAAGGGGGACGCGCCCCACCTGGCGGTGAGGTGCGGCGACGGGAGGAACGACGTCGCTAAATCGATTTTTAAAAGTTGATGGAGGTTTGGACATAGAAGAAGTTTGCATCCGTGGCCCCGCCAACGCCGGCAAGGGATTGTTCAACGTATTTTCCGACAAAGAAGTGGCTATAGCCGGCCTCGATCTGGGCAAAGCGCGTGACGGCGTAACCGGTGATCGCTGTCAGTTCGGTGCCGAGGAAGCTGTTGTAGTTGGGATGAATGCCGTAACCGCCGGTGGTGCGCGGTGTGCCGCCGACCGTGTAAAAATAATCGTCTGTGTTGGCGAGCCACAGGGCATTGCCCATGAGGGCGCAACTCATGCGCGAAGTCGGCTTGCAGGTCAGGTTGATTCCCAGATCCTGGATGTTTTGCAGCGAGACCAGATCCATCGAGCCATAAAACTTGTGGTTGGTCGGGAATAAATTTTCAAACGTCCCGTGGGTGCCATCGTTGGGATTGTTGTCGCCGGAACCATAGTCGTATTCCAATCCAAGCCGCGGGGTGGACCACAGATCGGTGAAGGTGTAACCGCCCTGCACGACAAACATGAAGGCGTTTTGCGTCAACCGCGCCGCCGTGGTCGTGGGGGCAAAATCGCCAAATTGATACGCGCCTTCCACGGCATAATCCCAGTCGGCCAGCTCGCCCGGCTTGGATTTGACGCGGCCGCCGACGGTGTAGATGTCGCGCGCGGTCGGCTGCGGGAATTGCGGGCTGGGTTCGGCGCTGTTGGCCTGGCGGGTGGAATTGCGCGCCAGAAAATAAACGTCGAGGAGGTTCTTGGGCACTTTCGTGCTCGTGGCATAAACACCCGAGAGGAAGTCGTAGGTGTTGGCCACGTCGAACTGGCCGTCCTGCGGCACGACCGGCCGGCCGCTGAAAAAGTCCGCGCCGAACCATTCATTCTGCCAGCGGACTTTGGCGGCATCGAAGGAGCGGCCGATGTTGTTCCAGTTGTATGCGCCAATCAATCGTTCCTCGCCATAGGACAATTCCTGGCGGCCGACTTTGGCCGAGAGCGGAAATTCCTTGTGGTTGCCGAGGGTGACGTAGCCCTGGTGCAGGTCGATCAGATCGGCTTCCGGGCCGTTGCCTTTGCGCTTCACCGTGCCGGGAACGGCAGGCGCATTGGCGTAGGCGAAACGCGCGTCGTTGTTGTCCGTGCTCATCTGGCCTTCGACATACGCGCTCCACCATTTTTCCGTATAACCGACATGCAGCCGCGTGCGGGTCAGATAATAATCGTTGTCCACCTTGGCGCCGTGCGCGCGGAAATCCACCGATTGCGTATTGGGCGGCGGGGCGGCCGTGCCGATGCCGGGAATGCCGTAACCCTGATGGTTTTCATAGCGGAAACGGTTGTTGCCGCCAATGTCCCACTGGTTCATGTAGGGATCCTTGCCGCGGAAAAATTCGTTGATGAATCCCTGGAACGGCGTAGGCGGCGGCGGCGGGGTGTATTGGGCGTGAACCGATTCAAGGGCGGCGAGGACCAGGGCGCCGGCAGAGAGATGTTTTAGTTGGCTTTTCATTCAGTTCTGATTTTGTTTTTTTGATGGATGGGTTTGTTTCATTGGAATCAGGTCGAAACCGTTTCGACCGGAGAGACCGCCGCCGCACCGGCCGACGGGCCAGCGGGTGGCGTTGGGGTTGCTGTCGGGTGTTTGCGATGGGCGCGGACTTCGAGAAATTCAATGAGCTGTTCGCGCAGCTTATAATAATCCGGATGTTCAAACACCGCCTTGCGCTCGCGCGGACGCGGGAAATGCACGTCCATGATTTCACCGACCTCCGCCGCCGGGCCGTCCGTCATGCACACGATGCGGTCGCTCAGGAACAGCGCCTCGTCCACGTCGTGCGTGACCATGAGCGCGGTGATCTTGTTTTTGCGCCACAGCTCGATGAGCACCTGCTGCAATTCGTAGCGCGTGAGCGTGTCGAGCATTCCGAACGGTTCGTCCAGCAACAGCATCTTCGGCTTGAGCGCGAACGCGCGGGCGATGCCGACGCGCTGCCGCATGCCCTGCGACAGTTCCGCGGGGCGCTTGTGCATCGCGTCGCCGAGGCCGACGACCGTGAGGTAATACTCGACGATTTCACGGCGCTCCGTCTTGTCCGCCGTGTAAAAAACCTGGTTCACGCCCAGCATCACATTTTCAAACGCCGTCAGCCACGGCAGCAGTGAAGGCGATTGAAACACCACGCCACGATCAGGCCCCGCGCCGTCGAGTTCGCGTCCGGCCAGAATAATGCTGCCGTCGGAAATCTCGCTCAGCCCGGCGAGCATGGAGAGCACCGTGCTCTTGCCGCAGCCCGAATGCCCGATAAGCGTGACAAACTCGCCTTTTTTGATGCGCAAGTTGAAATCCTTGACGATCACCGCCTCGCCTTTCGGCGTCGGATAAATCTTGGTCAGGTTGGACAGTTCGACGTGGTCGCTCATATTGCCACCGTCTCTTCCTTGATTTCACCGGCGCGTTTTGGTTTCGGGCGGCCGGAGAAGATGCGCGGCGGCCGGTCCAAATCTTCCGGCTCGATGTCCGGCAGAATCAGTTTCTTCGTGATGGACGTGTGCCGTTCGCTCTTGGAATCCAGCATGAAGGCGATCAGTTCGCGGCGGATTTTCTTGAACCGTGCATCGTGGTTGATGGCTTTCCGGTCGCGTGGACGCGGGATGTCAATCGTGATCTCCGGTCCCAGCGTCGCGCCCGGTCCGGCGGTCAACGGGATGATGCGGTCGGCGAGCAGGATGCCTTCATCCGGATCGTTCGTGATCATCAGGACGGTTTTTTTATTTTCCGACCAGATGCGGGAAATCTCGTCTTGCAACGTCGCACGCGTCAACGCATCCAGCGCGGACAGCGGCTCGTCGAGCAGCAGAATTTGCGGATCCATCGCCAGCGCGCGGGCCACGGAAACGCGCTGCCGCATGCCGCCGGAAAGTTCACTGGGCAGTTTGTTGCGCGCGGGCGTGAGGTTGACCATGGCGATGTATTTCTCGACGTGTTCCTTGCACTTGTCCGCCGACCAGTTCGGGTTCACCGCTTCCACGGCGAGTAAAATATTTTCAAACACCGTCAGCCACGGCAGCAGTGAATAATTCTGGAAAACGATGCCGCGATCCGGCCCTGGCCCGGTGATTTCCAGATCGTTCAACGTGAGCGAACCGTGGCTGGGCTTGAGCAATCCCGCGATGAGCGAGATGAGCGTTGTCTTGCCCGCGCCGGAAAATCCGACGATGGCCACGAACTCGCCCTTTTCGACGGACAGGTTGATGTCCTTGAGCACGGGCGCGCCGCCGAAATGCTTCGAGACGTTGTTGAGTTCGAGGTAGGCCACGGAATTATTAATGATTTGGGAAAGCTCCAAGCACCAACATCCAAGCTCCAGGGAAATTCCAAGCCTCAAGCTCCCAAAAATGCACGCTCGCGTTTGAAGTTTGGAATTGGGTGCTTCTCTGGTGCTTGGAGCTTGGAGGTTGGGACTTCATAAATATTTTCAAATGGTTTTGAAACGGCGTTCCACCAGGCTCATCAACCGGTCGAGGATGAAGCCGATCACACCGATCGTGACGATGCAGAGGATGATGTGTTCATAGATGAGCGCGTTGTATTCCTGCCACAGAAAGCCGCCAACGCCGGGGCGACCGGTCAACATTTCCGCCGCGACAATGACGAGCCACGCAATGCCCAGGCTCAAACGGAAACCGGTAAACATATACGGCAGCGTTGCGGGAATCAGCACCTTGAAGAGCGTCTTGGTGCGCGAGAGTTTCAACACCTTCGCCACGTTGAGATAATCCTGCGGAATCGCGCGCACGCCGACCGCCGTGTTCATCACCGTCGGCCACATGGAGCAGACGGCGATGGTGAACAGCGCGCCAAGTTCCGAGGCGTTCTTGCCCGCGCCCATGAACAGGACCAGCCCAAGCGGCAACCACGCCAGTGGCGATACCGGGCGCAACACCTGGATGATCGGGTCAAAAATTTTCGTGAACGTCTTGGACAGCCCCAGGAAGAATCCGATCGGCGTGCCGATGAGCAGCGCCAGTGCGTAGCCCTTGGCGACCAGGATGAGCGAATACCAGGTGAACCGCAAAATGCCCTGGTCCATTTCGCCACGTTTGGCGAACGGCTCCATGACGTAGGATTTGCTGACCTCCCATGTTTTCGCCGGCGTGGGCAGATCCTTCGCCCACGTCACGCAGGAGATCTGCCACAGAATCAGAACGGCAGCCACGCCGATCAGAGGCAACAGGAGCCAGTCGAATTTAAACGTTTTCATAAATTTTTTTCCTCACGCAAAGGGTGCGAAGGACGCAAAGGAAATTTCCTTTTCAAAACCCTTGGCGGACTTGGCGTTCTTTGCGTGAGACATTGGCTTCAGCCCTTCACATTGTTCACCGCGAAGCTCTTCGCATATGCGTCGAGGTCACCAGTCGGGTCAAACGTGGCGCCGTCGAACAGCGTTTCCTTGCTGTTATCCAGGCCGCCGTGCGTGTAGCCGATTTCCTTCATCGCCTCTTCGTAGATGTCCGGGCGCATGACCTGTTTGGAAATGCCTTCATAGTCGGGCGTGCCCTTGAGCAAACCCCAGCGGCGATATTGCGAGAGAAACCACTTGGCGTATTTGGGCTGCGGATAATTGCAGTTGCGGCTGCTGAAGATCATGTAGTTCGGATCTTCCTTCGTGCGGCCGTCGCCGTAACCGTAGTGGCCCTGCAAACGGCCGAGGATCGTCTTCGGATCGCAGTTGATGTAGGTCGGCTTGCTGACGATGGCGCATTGTTCCGGGCGGTTGTCCATCACGTCCAGCCACACGCTCGCCTCGTTCAACGCCTTGAGCACGGCTTTGACGGTCTTAGGATTCTTGTCGGCAAATTCCGCGAGGAACGCGCAGACTTTTTCCGGGTGATCCTTCCACATGTCCTGCGTGGAAACGGAGGTGAACCCGATCTTGTCGCTGATGGCGCGGGCGTTCCACGGTTCGCCCACGCAGAAGCCGTCCATCTTGCCAATCTTCATGTTCGCCACCATTTGAGGCGGCGGCACGGTGATGAGCGAAACATCCTTGTCCGGATTAATGCCGCCGGCACCGAGATAATAGCGCATCCACATCGCGTGCGTGCCCGGCGGAAACGTCATCGCAAACGTCAGCGGTTCGCCGAGCGATTGGGCCTGTTTGACGAATGGTTGCAACGCCTTCGGATCGGCGGCCACTTTGCCGATCCACTCGGACTTGAGCGTGATCGCCTGGCCGTTCCGGTTTAGCAGCCACGGGATGATCATCGGCTTCTTCGGCGAACCGGCGAGGCCCATTGTCGAGGCGATCGGCATGCCGAGGAGCATGTGGGTGGCCTGGATGGTGCCGCTCGAAAGGTTGTCGCGGATGGCCGCCCAGTTCGCGCCCTTGGTGACGGTGGAATTGATGCCGTATTTTTTGAACAATCCCTTTTCGTGCGCGATGACGATGGGCGAACAATCCGTCAGCGCGATCATGCCGAAGTTCAGCGTGGCCGTTTCCGGCGCGTCGCTGGCGAAGGCCGTGCCCATCCAGCCTTTCGGCAGGCCGGCGAACAGCGCGGTGAGCGTCAGTCCCTTGGCGGCTTTGCCGAGGAACTGGCGGCGGTTGAGATCAGGCAAGGACGAGTTCATTTTCTGGTTGGGTTGGTTTTTCATCATGAATGGTGGGGTTGGAATTGTGCAGGCCGACGGCCCGGTTGAAAATATCAGTGCGGAAAATTTTGCGGCCCAAGGCGAAGTTGATCGCGGACGGTTCCGGGCACAGCCCGCTGGCACGCACCAGCTCAATCGCCCAGGCCACCTTGTCGCCCGAAGGAGTGTTTGCGGAATCACGGCTGAAAATGCAGAAGTCGCGCAACTTCCGTTCGCGGTCGTGACCCAAATCCATCCCGCCCGTGATGCCGTGGCGCAGCGCCGATTCGGAAACTCCGAGGTATTCCGGCCGGGCGAGGGTCCTGATGAGGTGGTCGTGATTTTCCGGCTGGTCGCAAAATTCGCACGCTTCCAGAAGCGCGGCGATGAGTGCAATGTGCTCCTCGTCATGCTTGGCCGCGAAGTCGCTGCGCACCATCAAAACCTTTTCAGGATGCTGCGGGTCCAACTCCGAACTCGTTGCCACAATCCAGCCGGTCTTTGACTGGACGGCCACTGAATTCCACGGTTCGCCGACGCAAAATCCATCCAGATGGCCGGCCTTGAGATTCACGACCATCTGGGGCGGCGGCACAACCACGATGCGGACGTCGCGGTCCGGATCAATCCCTTGCGCGGCAAACCAGCGGCGCAGCAGATGCCGGTGCGACGAGAATGAAAAGACCACGCCAAAGGTGTAAATCTTCTCGTGACGCGAGCGGACGATTTCTTCGCGAAGCGTCCTGCCGTCACGCACACCTCGTTTCCACAGCTCAGTTGAGAGCGTGATGGCGTTGCCGTTGAGATTCAACACCAGCGCCGTCAGGCAGTCGCAGGCAACGGAGCCGAGACCGAGCGTGGCGGCGACGGGCATCGCGGCGATGGCGTGGGCGGCTTCCAGTTCGCCGTGGATGACTTTATCGCGAATCGTCGCCCAGCCGAGTTCGCGGCTCAGCTTCACGCGCAGGCCGAATTTGGTGAACAAGCCAAGTTCCTCCGCCATCACGAGGGGCGCGCAGTCCGTCAACGGCACGAAGCCGACCCGCAGCGGCTGGTGGACGGCGCTGAACTTTTTGACGGTCTGAATTTTTTTGCTCATATCACGGCCGCAGTTGCGCGACGACACGGTTTTAAGCTTTGGCGGTGCCATGCTTCAAGAATTGGAACAATGAATGCTCAGCTAAATTTCCATGGGAACCATGAATAGGATTCATAGATGAGCCTGCCGCTTGACAGCAGGCAGCTCCGCGCGTTTAACGTGCTGGCCCGCACCGGCAGCTTCACGCAGACCGCGCGGGAGCTGCACATCACCCAATCCGGCATCAGCCACTCGATGAAGGCGCTGGAGAGGGAAATCGGCTGTCGTCTTTTGGACAGGCTGGGTAAAAAAGTCGTGCTCACCCAGGCGGGCGAACAGCTGTTGCACCACTCCAAGAAAATCCTGCAGGAGATGAAGACGGCGCGCGAAACCCTGGGCCATCTGGGCAAGTGGGGCAGGGGCCGGCTGCGGCTGGGTGCCAGCACGACCGCGTGCCAGCACATCATTCCGCCGGTGTTGCGCGAGTTCAAAGAAAGTTTTCCCGAACATGCCATCACCCTCGAGCCGGGCGACACGCCCGAGTTGGTGGATGCCCTGTTGCACCAGCGGATTGACCTCGCCCTTTCGCTCGGCAGCAACGAGCCGCAGCTGGAATCGCATCCGTTGTTCACGGACGAACTTCATTTCATCGTCGCCGCGCTGCATCCCTGGGCGCAGGCCGGTCGCGTGGAGCGTTCCGAAATCCCGCGCCAGAATTACATTCTTTACAGCAAGCGCAGCATCACGTTCCGGCTCATTGAAGATTATTTCCGGCGCGAACAGATGGTGCTCAACACCGTGCTCGAAGTCGGCAGCATGGAGGCGACGAAGGAGCTGGTGAAGCTCGGCATCGGTGTGAGCATTCTCGCGCCGTGGATCGCGCGAAAAGAAATCGAGGAAGGCTCGCTCGTGGCCCTGCCGCTGGGCCGGCGAAAGCTCCAACGCCAATGGGGCATTCTTCACTGGCGCGGCAAGCGGCTGAATCTGGCGGAGGAGACGTTTATCGGGCTGTGCGAATCTGCGTCGATTCTGCTGCGCAACGAACCGGTTAAAACCGTGCCGCGGCGCACGACTTAAGCCGGGAGATTCGCTCCGCGTTCTTCATAAAACTTTTTCCTGAAGGTTGACGGATTCCCTGGCGACGATTTCCTTCCCAGCTGCCGAAGTTCGCCGTGGTGTTGCACCCCGGCCAGTCTCCCCTCTCGAAAATCGCCCGTGTTTCCAGCCGAAGTATTTGCGGCGGTGGTCGGCATCCGGACGGAGTGCCCTCGTCATCCATTGCGGGTTGTATTAAGCCATGACGCCGGAGATTGTGTCGGCAAGATTCGGGAGTTGCACCGACTCGGAGAGGGATTGCCACCATGGATTAAATCCGCCGCTGGCTGTGCGTACCTGATGGGTGGTGCCGGTTCGCTGGTCGGTGAATCTCAAAATTGTCCATAGGAAATTAAAAGCCACGATATTTTGGCAATCGTAGGCATTGGTAATTATGTCAACTACATGAAACCGGTCGTCCGGGCTGGGGGAGGAGATTGACGGAGTGTCTTGAATTGTTACAGGCCAGTTGACTGGCAGGACACTTTGGGCGGACAGTCAGATTCAAATTGTTGGTTTTATTTGATTTTTTTGCGGGTCAGGCTGCGGGATACCCATTGGGGCAGGGTGTTTGACTTTGGCATTGGTGCTGCTATGGTCCCTGTAGTTGCGGTTGCGACAGGCAATGCAAGTGAACAAAAGTGTCATCATATAACCCGCCCGTCGCGAAGTTCACACCGCACAATAAACAGAGAAAGAACAATACAAATGAAGACAACGAAAAACATCCGTAATGCGGGTTTCACGCTGGTCGAAATCATGATCGTGGTCGCCATCATCGGCTTGCTGGCCGCGATTGCGATTCCGAACTTCGTCAAGGCCCGCGCCACCTCCCAGGCCAATGCGTGCATCAACAACCTTCGCCAGATTGACGCGGCGATCAACCAGTGGGCGTTGGAAAACAAGAAAGTCAGCACCGACACCGTTGCCCTCGACGACGTGAAGCCTTACATCAAGTTGAATTCGGCGAGTGCAATCCCCGGCTGCCCGGCTAACGGCACTTATAATGTCAGCACCGTGTCCGCCAGCCCGACCTGCACGCTGAGCGTAGGTGTGACCCCGGCCCACCAACTCCCGTAATCGGAAATTGACTGCTACCAAAGCCCGGGGCGAAAGCCTCGGGCTTTTTTGCTTGCGCTCCGGATTCCTGTCTGCGAATTCCCCAGGAGTCTAGGAGTCTCTGTGAAAATTATAGCGCTGGACATCCTGGCTGACGCAAAGCCGGTGCTTCCACCCGGCGGAATCATCGTCGCCCTTCATCTGCCTCCTGTAGAACATGAACGCTGCCGGAACTCGGACAGTTTTTCTGGGGGCAAATCTCCCCTTCTACGGCAGGCGGGACGCCTTGCCCTACTTTTCAGGCAGTCTCTCAGGGATTCCTGATCAGGACCAACAGTTCGCGTGTTTCTCGCAAAAGCCGCAATCCCTTTGGAATGGAGCAATCAGGCCACTTCTCAACCATCGATTTCCAACCCACCACCCACGGAATCAGTTTCAAATTTGGCATCAGTGCTGCTAGTTTATTTCCGTTGTGGTCGTGTCAGGCAATCCGTGAACGGTTCAGGTCCTTATATATTAACCCGCCTGGCACGTTGTTCACCCACAATAGAAAGAGACAACGAAGTATGAAAACTACTGCCCATTATAACCGGGCGGGCTTCACATTGGTTGAGATAATGATTGTAGTGGCTATTATCGGTATGCTGGCCGCCATCGCCATTCCCAACTACGTGCGGGCCCGTGCTAATTCGCAGGCCAGTGCCTGTATCAACAACCTTCGCCAGATTGACGCAGCGGTCAACCAGTGGGCGTTGGAAAACAAGAAAGTCAGCACCTCCGTCGTCACCCTCGACGACGTGAAGCCTTACATCAAGTTGAACTCGGTGAGTGCCATCCCCGGCTGCCCGGCTAACGGCACTTATAATACTTCGACCGTGGCCGCCAGCCCAACCTGCACGCTGAGCGTGGGCGTGACGCCAGTCCACCAACTCCCGTAATTGGAACATCAATACCACAAAGCCCGGGCGAAAGCTCCGGGCTTTTTTGTGTGGCATCATGGATTCAAGCGGTCCCAAGAACGCCCGCTCCGGCTGTGGTGAAGCACCAAGCCCCGGCAATCTCCGGCAAATCTTTTCCAGCCTGCGGCCAGACCTTTCAGTCGTGCTCCCCGGCAATACGCGTTCGCGCGCGGTGTTTGAATTTGGTGCCTGGTGTTTCCGGAAGCTTGGGATTTGGGCCCCGGCAAAATCATTCCACCGCAAATGGCTGCGAACCGAAAAGGATTGTGACTGGCCAATCAAACGCTGCCTCTCCCCGGGTTCTCCTGGTCAAGGAAAACCTGGTTCATCAGTCTGGTTGTGGTTGAGTCTGGCCACGATGAAAATCGTTAATTTCCTGATCTGGGCGCTGCGCGGAAAGTGCTGATTCCGCAGTGAGAGGATGCTGGGAACATGCCGCAGTTGGCACAACTCGCGCTATTTTTGCAAGCTTGAAATTCAAATCAGAGCATCCCCGCAGTTGACTCGACCGCCAATTTGAATTACGAAACAGGTCTGTGATTTACAACCGTTTGAATATAGCATGAGCGTCATTCTGAAAACGGACAAGTTGCACGTCGAATTCAACAGCCGCGAATTGCGGCAGAAGACCAAGACGGCGCTGGTCAGTCTGGATCTGGAAGTCAACGCCGGCGAAGTCTTCGGGTTCCTCGGCCCGAACGGTGCCGGCAAGACCACCACCATGAATGTCCTGCTCGGTTTCATCCCCCCAACCAGCGGCACGGCCTATCTCTTTGGGATTGATGTCCGCCAACCCATCGCCCGCCAGCGCATCGGCTATCTGCCGGAGTTGACGTATTACTACAAATTTTTGACCGCCGATGAACTGCTCCGTTTCTACGCCAAAATCTTCGGGCTGTCGCGTGCGGACACGGACCAGCGGATTCCGGAACTGCTCAAACTGGTCGAACTCGAGCACGCTGCGAAGCGTCCGATCAAATCCTATTCCAAGGGGATGCAGCAGCGGGTCGGCCTGGCGCAGGCGCTCATCAACAATCCCGATCTGCTCGTCCTCGACGAACCGACCAGCGGCCTGGATCCGTTGGGCCGCATGAAAGTTCGTGAAATCATCCAGCGTTTGAAGAACGAGGGCAAAACCGTTTTCTTTTCGTCGCATGAAATGGGTGAGGTCGAGACCGTCTGCGACCGCGTGGCCATCGTGCATCAGGGTGAGTTGAAGGCCGTCGGCCCGGTCGCGGAAATTTCCGCCGGCCACGCCAATCTCGAACAGGCGTTTCTTAAAATTGTCGGTGCCCAGTCGCAACCTCTGTCATGAACAAAATCATCGCGCTCGCCGGCGTCGTCATCAAGGAACTTTACCGGCGCAAGGATTTCTACGTTCTGTTTGTGCTGACGGCGCTGCTCACCGTGGCGGCCGGCTCGGTGAATTTTTTCCACGACGAAAAAATCGTCCGCTACGTGAAGGACATCTGCCTGCTGCTCATCTGGGTCTCCGCGCTGGTGATCGCCATCGTCACCACCGCACGGCAGATTCCGGCGGAACGCGAGGCGCGCACCATCTTTCCGCTGCTCGCCAAGCCGGTGTCCAGGGCCCAGGTCATCGTCGGCAAATTTCTCGGCTGCTGGCTGGCCACGGGTGTGGCGCTGGTGGTGTTCTATTTTTTCTTCGCCATCATCACCGGCTCACACGAACACATCTGGCCGATGGGGATGTATTTTCAGGCTCTGTGGCTGCACTGGGCCATGCTGGCGATTGTCATCGCGCTGGTTTTGCTTGGCTCGATTTATTTTGCCGCCCCATCGTCCACCTCCACCATTACCTTCATCGTGGTCGTGGCCATTCTTGGCATCGGTTCGCACTTGAAAGTCATCGCGCTCCAGCAGCCCGAGCCGATGCAGTTTTTGCTGACGGTGGTTTACTTTGGCATTCCGCACCTGGAGTGGTTCGACCTGCGCGACTTCCTGGTCTACGATCAAACGCTGGTGTCGTGGACGGCGCTGGCGCTGGCGACCGTTTATGCGGCGATCTGGACGGGCATTTTTCTCTTCCTCGCGTGGCTTGGCTTCAATCGGAAAAATCTGACGACGTGATGAAAATATCCCCGCTCCTGGTGCTTGCGGCTTTGCTGGCGCTGGCGTTCACGCTGGCGACCGGGCTGGCCTCGCGCGCCGAGGGCTGGAGTGTTCGGGCCAAATCGGACAATGTTTTCGGCATGATGTTTGGCGACGGACGCAAGCTGTTCGCGAATCATTTCTTCACCATGGCCGACGTTTATTTTCACAGCGGCTATTATCCGTCCGTCTTTGACAAGAACTCCGAAGAGCAGAAGGAGATCATCTCCGCCAGCCACGGCAAAAAGGAATCCGAGGAGGACGAAAAGAACGAGGATTTCCTTGGCAAACCCAGGGACTGGATTGACGCCTTTGGCCGCCACTTTCGCATCACCCAGCACACGCACCTGGAACACAACAACGAACGCGAAATCCTCCCGTGGCTCCGCCTCGCCGCCGATCTGGACCCGCAAAAGATCGAGACCTACACCGTCGGCGCTTTTTTCCTGCGCGAACACATGGGCCGGACGCAGGAAGCCGAGGCCTTTTTGCGCGAAGGGCTGCGGAACAATCCCGACAGCTGTGAAATCCTTTTTGAACTCGGGCGGCTCTACCGCGACGGCCTGCACGATACCGGCCGCGCTCGAAATGTTTTGGAACTCGGCATAAAAAAATTCCAGCTCCGCAGCCCTGAACAGCAGAAGGAGGACAAGCTGGTCCTCGACGATCTCGCCATCAATCTGGCGCGCCTGGAAGAGGATGCCGGGAATTACGGCCAGGCCATCCACTGGTTTCGCCTCGCCCAAACCGTTTCGCCCTTGCCGGAGTCGCTGCAAAAGCAAATCGACGAGGTTCAAAAAAAACTGGATGCCGCAACCCCCCTGGTCCCCCGGAAATAGTTTTGACCGTGCAATTCCGCTTGGTCTTTCCGCCACCGCTCTGGTTTAATTTCCACGATGAACGCTCGGCAGTCCAAAATTAAACGCCACACGCTGGAAACGAAAATTTCCGTCCGGCTCAACCTTGATGGCAAAGGCAAATCGTCGGTAAAGACCGGAATTCCCTTTTTCGACCATATGCTGGTCCTGTTCGCGAAGCACGCGACCATGGATTTGGATTTGCGCTGCAATGGTGACCTGGCCGTGGATGCGCATCATACCGTGGAAGATTGCGGCATCGCCCTGGGCCAGGCCTTTGCGCAGGCGCTGGGTGACAAGCGCGGTATCCGCCGCTATGGCGCGGGGTTTCATCCCAAGAATCCGTTCACTGGTGAAGCCTTTGTGACGATGGACGAGTGCCTCGCGCGTTGCGTGATTGACTTCAGCGGACGTCCCTACCTCGTCTGGCGCGGGCTGGACAAGTTTTCGCAGAAGCAGATTTCCGAGGCGGAGAAAAAGCAGGATGCCTCCAGTGCGTTCCGCTTCGGGCTTGCCCGTGAGTTTTTTCAGGGATTCGCGAATGAAGCCCGCTGCAATCTGCATCTGGAGCTGCTTTACGGCGACGAGCCGCATCACATCGTCGAGGCGCTGTTCAAGGCGTTCGCCCGCGCTGCCGATGCCGCCTGCGCGCACGATCCGCGCATCGCCGGGCAGTTGCCCAGCACCAAGGGAAAACTTTAGTTTCCGTTGAATAAAGTTTTCCCAGCATCGTCCAACCCATGTCTGGAATGAATTATTCCGCTGCCGATGACGATGCGTTGGTGAAAGCCGCCCGGCAAGGCGAGCTGGCGGCGTTTGAGGAACTGGTCTTCCGGCATCGCGACCAGATTTACGCCCGCGCCTTCAGCATGACACGTCACGAGCAGGACGCGGTTGATCTTTCACAGGAAGCGTGGATCAAAGGCTGGCAGCGGCTGGCCCAGTTTCAGGGCGAATCCAGCTTCACGACGTGGATGACGCGCATTGTCATCAATCTTTGCCTCGATCATTTGCGGAAGCAGAAACGGCATCGCACGGATTCCATCGAAGAGCTGGACGAGGAGAGCGGCGGCGTGGAACGGCAGATGCCGGTCGTGAGCGCGAATCCGACGGCCGGTCTGGAGCGCGCCGAGTTGCGGAAGAAAATTGACGGCGCCTTGGGCCAGTTGACCGCGGAGCACCGCACGGTTCTGGTGCTGCACGAATTTGAAGACATGGAATACAAGACCATCGCCAAAACCGTCGGCTGCTCGATGGGCACGGTGATGTCGCGGTTGTTTTATGCGCGCCGGAAGATGGCCGCGCTGCTGGCGGATGTGAAAAACGAAAGTTAACCACGGATGAACACGGATAAGACAATGGATTGTTGGATTACGGGATTGCTGGATTGTTGGCGGACGTGCCACGATTCATTCATCCATTCATCCACCCATCCCGCTATCCGGCCAGGATTTTATCTGTGTCCATCCGTGGTTCAAAATGTTTTGGTATGAACCAGGAACAACAATTGAAACTGCAGGCGTTCCTCGACGGCGAACTGCCGGAGCGTGAGGCGCATGAAGTCCTCACCTGGACGCAGCGCGATCCGGCGGCGGCGGCGTTGCTGGCGGAATTGAAGAATACCCGCCAGGCTGTGGCGAAGGGTGAGCCGCCATTGTGCCTGCCGGAGTCGCGGGAGTTTTTCTGGTCGAAGATTGAGCGGGAAATCCAGCGGCTGGAGCCCCGCCCGGTTGCCGCGCCGGAAATCTCTCTCTTATCCGCGCTGCTCCGCTGGCTGTTGCCGGCGGTGGCGGTCAGCGCGCTGGTCGTCGCCGGGTTGGTCGCGCATTTCCACGCCCCGTCCGGCAGCGTCCTGGTGGTGGCCGATGCCGACGCGCCCACTGTGGAAACGACGCTGGCCAATTCCGACGTGACCACTTATCGTGACGCCAGCGAAGGCACGACGCTCGTGTGGTTCTCGTACGCGGCGGACGACAACCCTGATAAAAAGCCGACGGTCATCAATTGACGCATGAACACAACCTTCTTTTCCACGGCCCGGCTGGTCTGCGCCGCGCTGTGTTTATTTTTGCTGGCGGGCGCAACCGCGCACGCCGCCGAAAAGGACTTGAAACTGGAGGTGCAATTGGTGATTGGCACCAACGATCCGCACCAGACCAATGGCGTCCCGGTTTCGCCGAAGATTGAGAAGAAATTAAAACGGCTTCCGCTCAAGTGGGGGGGTTATTATGTCACCAGTTCGCAACAGTTTTCCCTGGCTAAAAACGAGACCAAACCGCTCGTGATGGGCGGCAGCGAAATGGTCGTAAAAAATCTGGGTGATGAGCGGGTGGAACTGACGCTGATCAACCGCGGCAAAATCACGCAATCCTTGAGCCAGGGCCATACCCTCGTGACCAACGTCAAAGACGAAAACTCCTTCGTCGTGCTGCGGCAGGCCGATTGAGGCGAAGCAAAGCCACGTGGCGCTTTAAGCTGACTGCCGTTCTGCGGCGGACCTACTGGAAATTCGGCAGCCAGCGTTTGATGAGTTGAGTTGCCTGGCCGTCCTGCTGCCATTGACCAATGGCCTTGTTGGCGGCAGTTAGCAGTTCCGGATCGGATTTGTTCACTGCCCAGGCCAGCAGTTCGTCGGTAAGCTGGATTGGCACGGCGGCCAGCCCGTCGGTTTCATTCTCGCTGGCCAGCCACCAGATGGTCGGCGCATCCGCGATGAACAGGCCGATTTGTTTTTTCTTCAAGGCTTTCGCGGCCTGTTCGCCGCTGCTGAAAGTTTTCCGTTTGGACAGGGAAAATTCCTGCTGCACGAAAAAGTCGCCCGTCGTGGCTTTTTCCACGCCAATCACGCCGGGCGGCACTATCGGAAAACCGAGGGCGTATTTGTTCAGGTCGTCGCGCCGCACCAAGGCCATCTGCCCGCTGCGCAGATAGGGCGCGCAGAAATTCACGCGGAATTGCCGCGTCTTGGTCACGGTCATGCCGGACATGATGATGTCCGTCTTGCCGTCCAGCAAAGCGGGGATTTGATCCTCCCAGTCCAGTTCGACAAATTTCACTTCGCGCCCCAATTCCTTGCCCAGCTTTTGGGCGAAATCCGCTTCGATGCCGACGATCTTGCCGTTTTGTTTGAAGGCCAGGGGCGGGAGATTCGGCGTGATGCCAACGCGCAGCGGCGGCAGGCTGTCGGCGGCAAAGGATCTCCAGACCAGGGATAAAATAAACGTGACGACGATCAGTGGCAGGATTCGTTTCAGATTCATAAGGTTTTCACGTGATGATTTGTTTGGCTGCGTCGGATGATAATGAAGCCTGCGGTTTTGGGAACGATTAAGTGAGAAAGTCCTGGGCTTGTCACGCCATAGTGGAGCGAACGCGTAAGGGAAGATTTTAGGTGTTTGGAGAACGTCCGCCCTCACCCTGACCCTCTCCCCCAGGAGAGGGCTTTCACGTTCCCCACCTCTTGGAAAATCCAAGCGCTGGGTTGGCGGGATGGTCAACCGAGGAACCGTAAATTCCCACAGGCTGTTCCCTCTCCTGGGGGAGAAGGTCAGGGTGAGGGCGGGCATTGAACCCAAATTCGGCTCGACATGCGAGGGGGGTGGAAATAGGGTCGGGGACGTGAAATCAGATCGATTACAAAATTACAAAATTGATGGCCTGCCTAAATGTAAATGTTTATGGGAATGACGTCACATCAGGTTTCAGTTGCTGCAGAAGCATTTGCCGCCTGCCTTTTTGCCCAAGCTGGTTGTGACGTGCTCATTCAATACGGCGCGAATCAGCCGGACTATGATTTTGTTGCCATGCGCAATTCAAAAGCAGCAAGAATATCTGTGAAGGGAACCCAAACGAACGGCTGGGGACTGATTCAGAATTACAAGAAAGGATGAACCTACCATGAGGCGGCAGACGCGTGGTTTCGAAATCAGCCAAAAGACGTGGTGTTTTGCTTCGTAACTTTTGGCGATGTGCATGGCAGCAACTCTCCGCGTTGTTATCTTGCTCGCGCACACGAGATCGCAAAGCAGCATAAGTCCGCGAGATTTGGCGCTGGAGATACAACACTATGGGAAGATGAGACGCCATCACGTGGCATCGGCAAAGGTCATACGTATAAGATTCCAGACGAGTGGAAGTTTTCGCCCAAACGAGTCAATGAAATCCTTCTCAAGAAGGCCTAATACGAAGATGGGCTCCAAATTTTCTTCGCCAGCTCAGCTGAAATAAAAACGCCCCGCAGTTTCCTGCGGGGCGTTTTGTGTTTTCAGAATTACTTCAAGCGCCGACGCTCGCCAGTTCTTCGTTGGTCTCCACGTTCACGATCTTGAACTGTTCGGCGTGCATGCCGGTGTCGGCCCGGAAAGACAGCTTGCCGAAGTAGCGTTTCTCCATCTCGATGAGATGCTTCTCGTCCTCGGTGCGCAACCGGTCCAGCACGGTCGGATGCACGACGATGCGGAGCTGGAAGTCGTTTTCGTCGCGCGTGCGTTTCTTCAGGATCTCCTGCAGCTTGCGCTGGATCTCCACGCTCATGGTCACGACGCTCTTCACCTTGCCGCGGCCCTTGCAATACGGACAGTCGTCATAGACGGCGGAACGCACGCTTTCGCTGTGGCGCTGGCGGGTCATCTCCATGAGCCCAAGCTGCGAGATGGGCAGGATGTGCGTCTTGGCCTTGTCGCGGCGCAAACCGTCCTTCACGCGCGCATAAACCATCTGTTGGTCGCGGCGCGATTTCATGTCGATGAAGTCGAGCACGATCAGCCCGCCCATGTTGCGCAGGCGGAGCTGACGGCACAATTCCTCGGCGGCTTCGAGATTCACTTTCAGGATGGTGGCTTCCTGATCGCGATTGCCTTTATGCCGGCCGGTGTTCACGTCCACGGCCACGAGCGCCTCGGTTTCATCAATGACGATGTAGCCGCCGCCCTTCAAATGTACCTGGCGCGAGAACGTGTTCTCCAGTTGCTTGCTGATGTTGAACCGGTCGAATACCGGCTGTGCTTCGGAGTAGAACTTGATCTTGCCGGCGGAACGCTTCGAGATTTTCGAAATCATCTCGCGCATCCGATCATAGGCTTTCTGGTTGTCCACCACGATGCGTTCGACGTCCTCGGTGAGGAAGTCGCGCACGGTGCGTTCGATCAAATCGGGTTCCTGGAACACGCAGGTGGCCATGGGCTGCTTTTTGATTTTCTCCTGTACGCCGTTCCATTCTTCGAGCAGCAACGCGAGGTCGCGCACGAAGTAACGCAACTGCTGGCCTTCGCCGGCGGTGCGCATGATGACGCCCATGCCTTCGGGGATGGCGAGTTCGCGCAGGATTTTCTTCAGGCGCTTGCGTTCCTCCTGGCTTTCAATCTTGCGCGAGATGCCGGACTGATCCGAGTTCGGCAGCAGCACGAGATAACGGCCGGGCAGTACGAGGTTGGTCGTGATGCGCGGGCCTTTGGTGCTGATCGGGCCTTTGGTGACCTGCACGATGATTTCGCTGCCAGGCGGATACAGGCGCGGGATGTCGCGCTGCGTGATTTTTGGTTTTTCGCGGCGTTTGCCTTCGCGCTCGACGATTTCCACGCCGGAGTCGAACTGGTTCGGCACGATGTCCCAATAATGCAGGAACGCGTTTTTCTCAAAGCCGATGTCCACGAATGCGGCCTTGAGGCCGTCTTCGAGGTTGCGGACTTTGCCCTTGAAGATGCTGCCGACGAGGCGCTCTTCGGTCGTGCGCTCGATGTTGAATTCTTCGAGCTTGCCGTCCTCCGTCACCGCGACGCGCGTTTCGAGCGTCTCGGCGTTGATGATGACTTCCTTGTGGACTTTCTTTTCCGGGCGGATCAGCTTCTGAACCTTTTTAACCAGGTTCGCAGCGGTGGATTTAATCGCCTCGATCAAACCTTTGGGCTGTTCCTTGATCGCCACGGGCGCGAATTTTTCCTCTTGGACGACCGCCGGGGTTTCCAGATGCGGTTCGCGGAAATCCTTTTTTTCAGGAATGTGTGCCGGCGTTTCCGGAGCGGGCTCGGTCGCGCCTTGCGGCGGCAGGCCGGCGGCGATGTTTTCGGCGCGTTCGATTTCGCCGGTGTGCCGCTTTTCAAACAGGCGTTCTTCGCCTCCCTGTTCCGCCACGACCTCGGCGCGGGCCTGGCTGGCTTCGCGGTCGGTCTTTTGCGGATTCGGTCCGAGACCGCCTTTGGGGCGGAAACGCATTCCCCGGCGGCGCCGCGAGAAGTTGTTATTGTTGCTCATACTTTAATATCCTCTTCGATGTATGTGGACGTTTTGCATCAGGCCCAGCGCGATCAACGAGCACAACACTGAGGATCCGCCATAACTTAACAGCGGCAGTGGAATGCCCGTCACCGGGACGATGCGAATGTTCATGCCGATATTGACGAAAACGTGGCTGAACAGGAGCGTCACGACGCCCACCGCCATCAGTTTCCCCAGGCGATCGCGCGCCTGGCCGGCGATTCTCAATCCCGTGAAGAGAATCACCGCATACAGCGTCAGTACCACCAGGGAACCGACGAATCCTTCCTCCTCGGCAATGACGGAGAAAATGAAATCATTGTGCGCCGCACCCGGCGGCAAAAAACCCAGCGCGGTCTGGTCGCCCTTGCACCAGCCCTTGCCCAGCAGGCCGCCCGACCCGACGGAGATCATCGCCTGCGTGACCTGATACGATTTGTCAAACTGCAGGCGGCGTGCCGCGGCTTTTTCCGCCGCGGTGGCATTGGGCGACGCGAAGTCCGCGCCAAAGTAGACCAGCAGGCGCTGGCGTTGGTAGGTTTGCATCGGCACTTGAAGACTGGGAGGCGCGAACAGAATGTCCGCCAGGAACAACGCGGCCAGCAGGCCGACGGTGCCCACCAGCTTGAGCAGATAGCGTTTGGGCGTGCCGGCCACCAGCATCATCACCAGACCGGTCGGCAAGAGCACCAGCGCCGATCCCAGATCCGGCTCTTTCAAGATCAGCAGGAACGGCAGCATCATCATGCCAATGCCTTTCCAGAAAATCCGGTGCAGTCGCAGCTCATCCACCGGCCGGCTCAAGTAATTGGCCGCCGCCAGGATGAACGCGAGCTTGGCAAATTCGCTCGGCTGAAACTGGAAGAATCCCAGGTCAATCCAGCGTTGCGCGCCCCAGCCGTGCGTGGTGCCGATGTGCGGAATCAAAACGATCACCAGAAAGAAAATGGACGCCCCATACGCCACGTAGGACCAGCGCGCCAGCGAGTGGTAATCCGCGAGGCACAAGGCCACACCCGCACCGATGCCCATCACATACCAGACGATCTGCCGCACCCAGATCTGGTCATACCATGCCGGCAGTGCCGAGGATGCGGTCGCATTCGTGGCGCTGTAAATGAACAGGGTGCCGATGCCCATCAGCACGGTGAGCGCGACCAGTTGCAGCCGTTCGAGCTTTGGTTCCCGTTCGTTGATGGATGGATTGACCATTTTAAGGTTTGAGGAACATCGAACATGCAACATTCAACATCGAACATTGAATGAAAAGGGCGCGGTGGAAGGCGCCGCCACTGGATGTTGGGCGTTGAAAGTTAAATGTTGGATGTTTCTTCACTTTAATTTTGCACCAGAATTTTTCCGGTCTTGGCGTTTTCCTTTTTCAAAATTGTTTCGTAGATGTCGTGCGCGATCGGCGCGCAGACCACGCCGCCGGAACCATGGGTATCGGTGGTTTCCACCATGACCACGACGGCGTATTTCGGATTTTCATACGGCGCAAAGGAGGCAAACCAGAAATTATAACCCATGAATTTGTTATGAACGTCCTGCACCTGGGCCGTGCCGGTCTTGCCGCCGATCAGCAGGCCGTCCACGGCCGCCGCCGTGCCGGTGCCATCACTGCTTTCCACGTCGGCGAGCATCGCGTCGCGCAAAATCTTCAGGTTGCGCGGATGAACGCCGAGTTCGTCGCGGACCACGCCGGCGGGAAAGCGGGTTGCCGCTCCGCCGGATACCGGATCCTGCGGTTCGATGCGGTCCACAATGCGGGGCCACAGGACTTTCCCGCCGTTGGCGATCGCTGAAACCATCACGGCCATCTGGACGGGAGTCACGGCGACTTCGCCCTGACCGATGCAGACATTCGCCGTGTCGCCGTCGCGCCATTCGCGGGAATTCACACGGGTCAGGCTCGGGAAATTGCCGCGCGTCTCCTGGTTGGTGAACAGTCCGGTGCGTTCGCCGAGATGAAATTTTTGCCCCATGCGAATGATGTTTTCGATGCCAGCGGCCAGGCCGTTGGTGATGAAATAGGAATTGCTGGAATGAATGAACGCCTTCTTGAAATTGTAATCACCCGGCGGCGCCGTGTCCTTGATTCCCCGCCGGCCGACATAAAAAATTCCCTTGGCCGGATTTTCCGGGTTGGCCTGCACATGGACGATTTGATCCGGATCCAAACCGTTTTCCAGCGCCGCCAGCGCGACGACGGTCTTGAAGATGGAACCCGGCGCGTAATTTTCAAACGTCGTGCGGTTCTTTTCCGCTTCCAGCTCCTGGAGGCGGTTCCACTTTTCCTGCGAGATTCCCTGGGCGAAATCATTCGGGTCATAGGTCGGTGACGACGCCAGCGCCAGGACATCGCCCTTGCGCACATCCATGACGACCACCGCCGCCTTCGCGTCTGCGCCGCGATGGCGGGCCAGGGATTCTTCCGCCGCCCGCTGGAGGTCGAGGTCAATCGTCAGCACCACATTGTGGCCGGGTTCGGGCGGGCTCCAGATGTTTTCCGACTGGCGGTAGCCGAGGTTGTTGACCAGCACGGATTCCGCGCCCGCGATCCCGCGTAATTGCGAATCGAAGGTGGCTTCGATCCCGACCACCCCGCGATAATCCGGCAGCCGGTAGGAAAAGTAGGATTCCTCGCCCTCCTGCGAACTGTCGTCGCTCCGCAAATAACCCAGCACGTGTGCCGCCGTGGAGTCGTCTGGATACACCCGTGCCGACTGCAATTCCACATCAACGCCCATCCCGCCGGGGAATTTTTCCTCGAACCGCGCGATCTGCGTTTCATTCATGTCCGGCAGAATGGTGAAGGGCAGGGCGAGCCGCGTTTGATAGGCGCGCTCGAACTTTTTGGGATCCAGCGTCAGCGGCTGGCCCAACTGCTGGCCGATCCGGGTGACGAGATCGTTGGCGACACTTAAACGGGATTGCGCGCGCATCTGCTGGATCTGGGCGGTCGTGAAGGCGAACTGCTTCCGTTCAGGCTTCGTGAGCGGCCGACCCAGTTTTTTTTCCTGCGCGGCGACGGTCTGCCGCTGGGCGGCCAGCGCCTGCTTGCGCAACTGGCCGTAGGCTGCGTCGAAGGCCCCGCGTAGATCATCCAGGTAAAGGCTCAGGTTGTAGCGCGGGCGGTTCTCGGCCAGCACCTGGCCTTCGCGGTCGAGAATCCGGCCGCGCACGGCGGGGATGCGCACGGAGCGATAGGCCTGCGTTTCCAGATGCGATTGATATTCGCGCGCGGAAACCACCTGCACCCACCACAGACCGGCGAGCAAAATGAACAGCCCGACCGCCAGCACCATCGCCACCAGGCGGAGCTGCGGGTCGTTCTTTTTCAATTCGTCAAAGACTAGCATCGCAGAAAAATTCCTTTCAACGCGGAGGCGCAAAGGCCGCAGAGAATCGCAGAGATCGGATTTGTCCCTGTGTCGCTCCGCGTTCTCCGCGTCTCTGCGTTAAATTGATTTTGCAAATTCATTTTCTTCCCCGATGGATTTCACGGTCGGGACGGAAACTGGTTTCAGTGCGCGGCTGATAGCCGAGCGCGTGGTTGCACCAGGCGAACAGGGCGAAGACCAGCGGCGTCGCCACGGCGCCGCCCGCCGTCATCACCACCCATTGCCAGAGCGAGCCCCAGCCGAGCAGGGGCTGTGCACCGCCGGTCAGCAGCAGCAGGACGGTCAACACCGGCACCACGGCGCTGGCAACGGCGCCGAGGACGATTTGCGCGAAGGAGAGTTCGCGCAAAATCAGCTCGCGTTGCAAAAAAATCAGGAAGCCGACGACGAACAAGGGCAGGATGGTGACGCCCAGCGGATTGGCGGAAAGCGCGTCGAACCACAGCCCGCCACACACCGCCAGCAGGGCAACCGTCACAATGTTGGTGCTCAACGCGGCATAGACCATCAGCACCGGCAGCAGGTCCACCTGCGCGCCGAGCAGATGGCGCACGACGGGGAACACGGCCTGACCGAACACCGTGAGAAACGCGGCGGCGAGAATTAAAATGGAGTTCAAGGCGGTCATCGCATCAGCACCCAGACTTGTTCGAGCGCACCCAGATCGGCCGAAAGTTTCACCCGCGCCTCGGTGTAAAGGCCGAACTCGACCGGCCGCGAATCCACCACCAGACCGATCGGGATGCCCTTGGGGAAAATTCCGCCGAGGCCGCTGGTGATGACCTTCTGGCCCGGCTTGAGGTTTGCGCTCCCGGAAAGATAGGCGAGCTGGGCGAGGGAATTGTCGAGCGGACCGCCCGCGCTGACCACGCCGGTGTCGTGGGCCGGATTCTCGACGATGGCGGAGGCCTTGCAGTTCGGGTCGCTCAGGAGCACCACCTGCGAACGGGTAAGACCGGCGGCCGAAACGCGTCCCACCAGTCCCGCGGCGGTCAACACCGGCAGATTGGTGGTGATCCCGTCGCGGGTGCCCAGATCAATCTCGATGGTGCGCCACCAGTTGGCCGGGTCGCGCAGGACGACGTTGGCAAGCTTGAGCCGCCAGGGCTGCTGACGCTGCCAGCCGAGGGCCGCACGGAGCTGGTCGTTTTCGCGCGCCGTGGCTCCGGCTTGCAGGGCCAGGACTTTGAGCTGGTCGTTTTCCCGGCGCGTTCGTTCGGTCCACTGGAGCAGTTCGCGGCGGGACATCAGGCCGTCCGCCGCGGTCACGGGCAGTTGCTGCGCCGTGCTGGCCAGACCCAGGAGCGGCAAAAACAAGCTTCCAACGGCGAGTTTGAGGCGGGTGGTTGCCGTTGGCGGCAGGCTGAAGATCAGCAGTGCCACCAGCACGACCGCGCCGAGCGCGAGATAATTTTTTTGTTTGAACATTCCTGCCCCCGAATCTTTTTCGGGTTTCGGGCTGAACTTCATTCAGCCGTTTGCAGGTGAACCGGCGCCGGTCTTTGCCGAAGCTTCGACCCGGCAGGGGAGAAATCAGATCAATACTTGGCGTTGGTCGCGACGCGTTTCAGGAATTCGATTTCCTGCAAAACGCGGCCGGTGCCTTCGGCCACAGCGCTCATGGGATCGTCGGCCAAATGGACCGGCAATCCGGTTTCTTCAGCGACGAGTCGGTCGATCCCCCGGATCAGTGAACCGCCGCCAGCCATGACCAGTCCCCGATCCACGAGATCGGCGGAGAGTTCGGGCGGACAGCGTTCCAGTGTGAGCCGGATGGATTCCAAAATGCTCGAGAGCGGTTCCTGCAGCGATTCACGGATTTCCTCGGAACGGATCGTCAGCGTTTTAGGCAGGCCGGAACCCAGGTCGCGGCCTTTGACATCCATGGTCAGTTCTTGTTCCAACGGAAAGGCGGAGCCGATGCGTATCTTGATTTCTTCCGCAGTGCGTTCACCTATCATCATGTTGTAGGCCCGCTTCATATGCGCGACGATCGTGCCGTCAAATTCGTCTCCGCCCACCCGCAGGCTGCGGCTGAAGACGATACCGGCCAGGGAAATGATTGCGATTTCGCAAGTCCCGCCGCCGATGTCCACGATCATGTTGCCCGCCGGTTCATGCACCGGCAAACCGACGCCGATGGCCGAAGCCATCGGTTGCTCAATCAAATACACCTCGCGCGCGCCGGCGTGGGTGGCGGAATCTTTCACGGCCCGTTTTTCAACCTCCGTAATGCCCGAAGGCACCGCGACCACGACACGTGGGGCGATCAATTTACGGTGATGAACCTTCTGGATGAAGTGCCGCAGCATGGCCTCGGTGATTTCGAAGTCGGCGATCACGCCGTCTTTCATCGGGCGGATGGCCACGATGTTGCCGGGCGTGCGGCCCAGCATCCGTTTTGCTTCGTTACCGACGGCCAGCACATTGGTCGTGCCGGCCTCAATGGCCACCACAGAAGGTTCGCGCAGGACGATTCCACGGTCCCGCACATAGACGAGGGAGTTGGCGGTGCCCAGATCTATTCCAATGTCGTTGGAAAACAGGCTTTTGAATTGTGCAAACATGAATATGCCTACTAACGCCACGGATTAAAACGGCTGGGCGGACAAAGGTCAAGGATTAGCTTGTGGCGAAATCCACATTTGGCACTTCCTGCACCGAGGGCGGCACGCTGAAGAAATCACCCTCCGGTTTGAAACCAAAAATATTCGCCACCAGATTGCTCGGAAAACTTTCGCATTTGTTGCGGTAGTCGCGGACGTTGCCGTTGTAGAACCGGCGCGCAGCCTGAATGCGGTCCTCGGTGTTGACCAGTTCGGTTTGCAGCTTGAGAAAATTCTCGTCGGCCTTGAGCTGCGGATAATTCTCCACCACCACGAGCAGTTGTTTGAGCGAGTCCACGAGCCGGACTTCATCGCGCGACTGGTCGGCCACCGGGCCGTTGTTGGCGGCGCAACGGTTGCGGAGTTCGGTCACGCGCTCCAGCACGGCGCGTTCGTGCGCGGCGTAGCCCTTGACCACGGCGACGAGATTCGGGATGAGGTCGTAGCGGCGTTTCAATTCCGTGTCCACGTTGCTCCACGATTCGCGGATGTAATTCCGCAGGCCGATCAGCGCGTTGTATTGCGCGATCACGAAGATGACCGGCAGCAGGCAGACGCCGGCGACCACGATGAGGAGGATGACGAGCAAATGGTTCATTTGTTGGCGAACAGATATTCCGGCAAGCGCGAGCGGATTTCAATCAGTCGTTGCAGATTGAATTCAATCAGCCCCACGGCCAATGGCGGTTCGAACGCCAGCAGGATCACCGGGCCCTGGATTTCAACGGCCAGATCGGGATTTGTCAGCAGATATTCGATCATCTGCGGATTGCACACGTCGTAGGCAAAACGTTTGTCCTGGGAGCGCACGGAAAAAACCCGCGAGAATTCGGCGGACTCGAATTTGATGTCGTCCGCGCCGCCAAACGCGGATGCCATTTCGTCGAGCAGTTTTGCTCCGCCCGGCTCAATGGTGATTTGGGGAAAGACCTCCTTGAGCACAATCATCAGCATCGTGAGCTGATGTTCCTTGGTGCTTTTGCCGGAGCCGGTCTGATAGTGGTAATCGAAAACAAACAGGGAGTGGTCGTGGTATGCGCCGCGGAGAAGGTTGAACGCGTAACGTTCGTCGCCCTGGGACAGCCGGTGCAAAAATCCCCAGCCCATGGCGAACGCTGCGTCGCGCTCCGGCCTGAAGCTTTCAAATCCCAATTGCTCAGACGCGCGTCTCCGGGCGGCACGCTTCTGACCGATGCCCGCCAACACGACCGCGGCGCCGACCAGAACAAAGAACAAGACTTCAAACACAGTCGTGACGGCGCCATTTGATGAATTGATCATGTGTTTTGAGTGAACAAGTATTCCGGTAAAAGCGAACGGATTTTTGCCAGTCGTTGCAAATTAAACTCGATCTGCTCCACGGAGAGGCGGGAGGTGAACGCCAGTGCCAGCACGGAGTTTTCGATCTCGATGCTGAGATCGCGGTTCGCCAGGAGATATTCCATCATCTGCGCATTGCAGACGTCATAGGCGAATTTTTTGTCCGGCGAGCGCACGTTGAACGTTTTGGAAAACTCGGCGGATTCGAAGTTGATGTCGCCGTAACCGAACACCTCGGCGATCCTGGTGAAAAAGCCTTCGCGCAGGATGGTCAGCTCGGGAAAGGACGCGGGCAGGCTCAAAATGAAAAAGGAAAACCAGTGGTGTTCCGTGTGCGTGCCGTTTTTGTCGTGGGTGTAGGTCTCGTAATGATAATCGAAGGCGAGGATGTCATTCTGCTGATAATTTCCCGAGAGCACATTGGTGGCGTAACGATTCGAGCCCTGCGCCAGCTGTTTGAGAAAGCTGAAGCGCTCCGCAATGGCGCGATCTGTTCCCGGGTCGAAGTCCAGATTCAGCCGTTGTGCGAGTTCAAGCATCGCCTCCCGTCTTTGGCGCGCCTGAAGGAATCCGTAAACGATGCCGGCCACCATCAGCCCAACCACCACCACGGCAATCACCGGCGCGATGGGAAAGTTGGAGGACTGGATATACACGCGATTGTTCTAAATGAAAGCTGTGTGCCGGGCCATTACAATTTGCCTGGCTTTCTCCACCGGCAGTTTTTTCTTTCCCTCTTTTTCATTGGCTTTCATCATGTTGTTATGGAATTGTCGGTTGAACCAAGCGATCCGTTGACGGTCAGATTGATGGTTGGTCATCAATGGTCCGGTCCGGAACTGTTTCTGATGGATTGATTATTATGTTGTGGTGGACTTATCAGCAGCTTCGCTCCGGCAACCTGAAGACGCGGCTGGCGGCGGTCGCCAAGCTGGCGGAATCCGGGCATGCGGATTCGGTGGCCCCCCTGATGTTCGCCTTGAAGGACAAAGCGGCCGAGATCCGCAGTTCGGCGGCGCTGGCCATCGGCGAGTTTAAAGACCCGCGCACGGTGGAGCCGTTGACAAAATTGCTGCGCGATCCCGTTCCGCTGGTGCGGGTCACGGCGATTCAGGCGCTGGCCCAGCTGGATGATGGCCGCGTGGTGGCCGAACTGGTCGGCATGTTGAAGGATCAAGATGCGGCGGTGCGGTTGCGGGCCGTCCGCAGTCTGGATCAGATCGGCTGGCAACCGGAGGACGATGCTTCGCGGACGGCGTATGTCCTCGCCACCGGCAATGTGGCCGACGTGGCAGATCTGGGCGCGGATGGCGTCCAGCCTTTGCTGGAACTGCTCGACAACGGCACGCCCCAAAAACAATTAGCCGCCATCAAGGCGCTCAGCGAGATCAACGACCCGCGCATTCCCCAGCTGATGCAAAATGCGCTGAACAAGAGCAGTGGCATGGTGCGCCTGGTGGCCTTGGACACCCTCGCCCAACTGGCCGATCCGGCCACGGTCGAGTCGGTGCATCGTCTGTTCAAGGATCAGGCTTCCAATATCCGCGCGGCGGCGGTGGTGGCGGCCGTCAGCTTCAGGGACAAAAGCGTCCTGCCGATGTTGCTGCCGATGTTGCGGGACATTTCCTGGGAAGTCCGGCTGGAAGTGGTCAAGGCGCTCGGCAAGCTCGGCGATGAGACGGCGGTTCAGGGACTTTGCCGGGCGTTGCAGGATCCGGATCATGACGTGCGCGAGAACGCGGCGCATTCACTCGGAAAACTGGGCGATCCACGTTCGATCCAGCCGCTGGTGCTGGCGCTGATGGACGTTCAGAGTTTTGTCCGCACGGCGGCGCATAATGCCCTTTTCCGGATTGACCGCAGCTGGAAAAAAAGTGATGGCGCCCGCAGCGCGCTGCCGCACATCATGGCCGCACGGAACCATCGCGAATACTGGATCAGCCATAGCGCCGACAGGTTGCTGGAGCAGATCCGGCCGTATGCGGAAGACGCCGATACGGGCTGGCAGCCGGGTTCCCCAGCTCGCGAAGCGGCGGCTCCCGGCCAGCCGGAGAAGGGTGCGGCGCATCCGGCCCTCGCCATTCTGATGGATCTCCTCCGCGACCCGGACCGCGATTTGCGGCTGGCGGCAGCCGAGGCTCTCGGTGATTTGCGCGAAAAGAGCGCGGTTCCCAACCTCCTCATCGCCAGTCGCGATAATGATCCGGTTGTGCGGCAGGCGGCGGAGTGGGCGCTCGGCGGCCTGAATTGATCCGGCTTGCAACTTGTTTTTCCCGGCGTTCGTTGGCAGTCTTCGGCACGAAGACTGCGAACCAATCGCCGACAGCAACTTAAACCGACACGTGCCGCCAGCCTCCAGACAACAACAGGTTCTGTTTGTGGACGACGAGAAGCAATTTCTCGACACGATCCGACCCGTCTTCGCGGATTGGAGCAAAAACACGTGGCGCATTGACATCGCCACCTCCGCCGACCAGGCGTTGGAAATTCTCAAGACCCACCAGTTCGACCTGATCGTGGTGGACGTGAACATGCCGGTGGTGGACGGCGTGCAGTTTCTCAACGTTCTCACCCGGCGTTATCCGGACCTCAAAAAAGCCGCCCTGACGAGTCTGGCCACCGAGGAGAAACGTTCCGCCTGCCTGGCCAATGGCGCCGAACTGTTCATCGAAAAACCGCGCACGGCGGAGGGGTTGAAATCCGTCTTCGCCATGCTGGATGAACTGGTCACCTGGCGCCCGCAGGAGGGTTTTCAAGGCATGTTGCGCCGGGTCAATCTACAGGACGTCATCCAGATGGAATGTCTCGGACGCAACTCGTCCATCCTGGAGATCAACGACCGGAAGGTGAGCGGGAAAATTTACATCGAGGACGGACGCATCATCCACGCCGCCACCGCCGGTGCGACGGGTGAGGCGGCATTTCAAAAGCTGCTCTCGTTGTCCGCCGGTGCGTTTCAACTCCAGCCCTTCGAGCCACCGCCCGCCCGCACCATCGAAGGCCAGTGGGAATTTCTGCTGATGGAGGCCGCGCGTGTCCGCGACGAAACCGCCCCGCCGCCGCCTGACCCCGCAGCGGAACCCGCCAGGATATTGGAGACGCCGCCGGCCCAAGGAGCATCCGCGCGGCTGATGGAAACCTTGATCTGCTCCGGCCAGGGGCAGCCGCTGTATCAATGGCAGTGCGCCGATGCCGGCGACCGCGTGGAGCTCTTGAAAAAAATTTCGCAATACGGCGCGCGGCTGGGCCGGTTGCTGCCGTTGGGAAAATTTGACCGGCTCGAAATCCAACTCCATGAGAGCCGCACCGTCGCGCAGGTGAATCCGGACCGCATGGTTTTTGTTCACGTGGCGGCGGAAAGCGGGAAACCACCGGCATGAATCCCGCACTTGATCAATGGCTGGCCAGTTGCGCCCGGGCATCGGGAGCGCTGGGTTGCGGCGTGCAACTGCCCGACCGCACCTGTGTGAGCCGCAGTTTCAATGCCGGCATCCCGCAAAGTCATTTGGATGAAACCCTGCGCTGCCTTGCGGAAGCCGCGCCGGTGTTTTCCGGGCATGGCCTGTTTCCGCGCTGGTTCACCTGGGCTTTCGAGTCGGGCGAGCTGCGTGTCATCGTACGGCCTGATGGCGCGGTATGTCTGTTCGCGGTCGAGAATAACAGTCCGGCCGCGAAGAATCTGGAGGTCATCACCGGGGAATTCCTGGAGCTGAAGCTGGTGAACTAACTTTTTAAAAAGCGTTCGACCCGGTCCGCCGCCTTGCCGCCGGACACGATGGAATCGCCCACGGAAATCCCTTCGCGATAATGGCCGGCCAGGAACAATCCCGCAGCCTCCGCCTCCAGATCGTTCATCAACTCCTTGAATTTCCCGTAGCCCACGTTGTATTGCGGAATCGCGCGCGGCCAGAAATGATGATGCGAGAACACCGGCCTGCCTGTGACTCCGAGCAGCCGCCGCAAATCTTCGCAGGCAAATTCAACCAACTTTTCCGGTGGCAGCGACGCGATTTCCGGCTGCCGCTCGCCGCCGATGTAACACGTCAGCGTCAGATGCCCGGCCGGCGCACGGTTGGGAAACAGTGAGGATGAGAAAATCGCGCCGAGAATCTTAAAGCCCTCGACCCGCGGAATCAGCATCCCAAATCCGGCGCACCGATGCCTCACGTCTTCGCGCCGGAAGCCCAGCACCACGCTGGCCACCGGCGGATGGCGGATTCCCGAAAAGTGCGAAACATCCATTTGCTTCTCCCTCGCCCCGCCCAACGGGGCGAGGGCAGGGGAGCGGGGTTCGTTTGCTGTTCCCAAAACTTCCACCTTCAGCTCCGCCAGCCGGTGCGCCGTGCCGCAATAAATCACCGCGCGATGTTCGACCTCGCCGCCCGTGGTCGTAACGCGCCAACCATCGCCCGTCTGTGAGAGCTTTGTGATGGGCGTGTTTAATTTGAGCGCCTCGCCCAGCTGGGTTGCCAGCGTGTCGGGCAAAACCTGCAGGCCTTCGTCGAAAGAAAATTTGAGCGCGCGGTCCTTGGCGACTTCACCGGATTTTTTCCGGTCCCGCGCGCCGAGAATCTGGCCTTTGATCATCGAGCCGTAATTGTCTTCCAGCGCCTTGAGCTTGGGAAACGCGTGCGTCAGCGAAAGCCGGTGCGGGTCGCCCGCGTAAATCCCGGCCACCAGCGCATCGATCGCATGGTCGAGAAATTCCTGATTGAAGCGCCGCACGACAAATTGGGCGATGCTTTCCTCCACGCCATCGCGGCGCGGCTTGATGAACGGTTCGCGCAGCACGGCGAGTTTTGCGCGGGCGCTGAAGAGGGGTGTTATAAAAAATCCCAGCGGCGAACCGGGCATTTCAATCGGGCGTCCGTAGCGCACGACGTAGCGCGCCTCGGCTTTCGGATCGGGGACCAGCTTGCGCGAATCGAGGCCGGCATCGCTGATGAGCTGCGCGATTTTTGGCGATGTTTCCAGAATCGTGTTCGGGCCCAGCTCGGCGAGAAAGCCATCCTTGCGGAAGGACTGGATGACGCCGCCGGCGCGCGCGCCCGCTTCATAGACCGTGACCGGAATGCCCTTGCGCTTCAGATAAAACGCAGCGGTCAGTCCCGTGATGCCGGCCCCGATGATGGCGACGGATTTCATTCGCGGTCAGACTAGCTTTAATCGCTCGAACCGGCCAGCCAGTTCGCGTTGCAGCGACGTTTCACCGAACACCGCCTGCGCCGCGTTCAGCTGCAACCCGCGCACCTCGGCGGGCTGAAGATGAAACTCGCGCGCCGCCAGTTCGAATTCGTGGGTCAACGTGATGTTGCTGATGGCGGGGTCGTCCGTGTTGAGCGTCACGCGGATTTTCTCGTCGAGAAATTTCCGGAACGGATGCGCCGACACCGACGGCACGGTGCAGGTTTGCAGATTACTCGTCAGGCAGATCTCAAACACCGTCCCGCGATCGCGCACCGCCTTGAGCAGCTCCGGATCGTTTTGCAGGCTCACGCCGTGGCCAATGCGGGAGGCACCATGCGTGAACACGGCCTCACGGATGTTCTCCGGCCGGCAACCTTCGCCAGCGTGGATGGTGATGGGAATCTCCAGCTTGCGCGCCAGCGCGAACGCCTCGGCATGGGGCCCGGCGGGAAAATGATTTTCGTCCCCGGCCAGGTCAATGCCCACGACGCCGCGGTCACGATACTTGTGCGCTAGTTTCACGACCTCGATATTTTCCGACACGGAGACCGAGCGATAACAACACAGGATCGTCCCGCAGCGCACGCCGAAATCGCGCTGGCCGCGGCGAAATCCTTCCAGCGCGGCCAAGACCGCGTCCTCCATCGTGAACTTCGGGCTGGTGCAGAGCGCCGGAGCAAACCGCGCTTCGAAATAAATCACATTGTCCCGGACACAATCCTCGCACAACTCGTAGGCGATGCGTTCCTGCGTCTTCGCAAACGGCAGGAGGGGATAGAACACTTCAAAACGTTTCAGGAAATCCGTGAGACTGCGGCAATCGCGATTCACCTGCACGAACTTCGCAAGCTCCTTCGGGTCGTAGCTTGGCAGCGTGACGCCCAGTTCATCGCCCAGCTCGGCAATCGTCGCGACGCGGATCGCGCCGTCGAGATGCAGGTGCAGGTCAATTTTGGGGAGCTGTTTGAAGTTCACTGGGGAAAATTTACTTCGGCCCGGTCCAGTCGCCCGTCCGCAGATACGGCTTGAGTTTTTCCTTGAGCGTTTCGCGGCCGCGATGAATCAGCGATTTGGTGGCGGACAGCGAGCAGTCCAGGACCTCGGCGATTTCTTCGTAGCTCAATTCATCCTGCCGGCAGAGCAGGATGGCGGTGCGCTGGTTTTCCGGCAGCTCGGCCAGCGCCTCCTCGATTTTTTTGGCGAGTTCGCTGTGCAGCACATTCTCCGTCGGCAGGAAAACCTTCTTGTCCTCGTATTGCCGCTGCGGCTGGTCCTCATTTTCACTGTGCGTTTCTTCCAGCGACTCGGCGGGATGGCGCGAGCGGCGGCGGATTTCGTTCAGGCACAGATTGCGCGCGATGGTGAAGAGCCAGGTGGAAAATTTGGCGGTGCGTTCGTAGCGGTCGCGGGATTTGTAAACCTGGAGAAAAACATTCTGTGCGAGGTCCTCGGCCTCGGTCTCGTCGCGCAGGGTGCGATGGATGAAATTGTGCAGCGGCTGTTTGTATTTCTCGACCAACGCCACAAACGCGGCCCGGTCGCCCCGCTTCACGCGGAGCATCAGGGCGGCATCAGGGTCGGGGTTGGCCAGCATCAGTGAAGTCTAGTAGACGCCGCCCGCACGACAAGGTTTCGGTTTGCCGGTTTTGTTTTAGGCGGAGGTTGTTTGGCCCTTTGATGACAAGGTTGGGCGGTGGTTTGAACCGGGACGAGGTGCAAAGCGGCCGGTTTAAAGCCATGCTTTGATCAAACAATAGCCGCCGATCATCACGCCCGAACCAGGCGCAATGTGCAGGGCGTAAACCAGCCAGGCGGGCTTTTAGTGTTTTAACCCCAGCAGGGCTGTTCCCAGAACCTCAACGACCAGAAACAAGCCGAGGCTGAACCGGATGATTTTGAAGCTGCACCACGCGGCAGTCAGGTCAAACGGCTTTCCCCAGGGGAGGACGTGGCAATTTTAACAAATGAACCGGCCGCCTGGGGTCCGGCGGCATCGGGAGTAAAAAGGGCGAGGTTGATCAAGGAAATGCCGGCCAGTAATAATAGGCTGCTCAGCCTGAAAATTGTCTCCGCTCTCATGTCCGCCTGTGGGTTCCTGAGCCTTCATGGCGTTCTGCCGTGATTTTTGCCTTGTCCCGGCGCGGCCGATGGGGAACGGCGGTTCTGTTCCATCCGGAATAAATCCAGACAGGCCTGGCGCGGCAGGCTGCCAACCAGGGTTGTCAGCGAGGTGTAGGAAAGAGAACCCATGATTTGAAACGGGCCTGGCAAATGCGTTTTTCTGGTCGAACAGTCTTGCGATAACTCGATAATCTTCCTTCTGAGCTCGTCCAGCGACTCCTGTCCGGTGATCAGCCACCACGGTTCGCCTTCCGCCTCCCAGATGGCTGGCTGGTCCGCCGTCGTTTCCGCAGTTTGCCCGTTGATCCTCATTTTATTTCCGCCTTTCGGTGGCAACCTGGTTTTCAGGGGGCTGCAATCCTGCAAGGTGTGTCTCACCCCTGGAAAGGGCCTCCAGCAAATTGGTTTCCTGCCCGCATTCCGGGCAATTCAATTTCTTTCCATCCATCATGACGGACAGCGGCAATGCTTTGCCGCATTGCCGGCAATCATATCTGGCTTTTTTGCTCATAGTGTTCTCTACCCGGCTTAATGTTGCGATCCTGCCAAAGAATCAGCGGATCCCTTTGGTTCACCCGTATGGGCCCGGCCTCAAGGCGGATCTGAAACCAGGCGGTCATCCGCCGCCCATCTTGCCGCCTGCCTTCAATACGTTGAATCTTTCCCGATCTTTCAAACTATTTGCAAAAATATCGCAGACGCTTGAAATCCGACGCGGTGAATATCGCTTTTGGGTTCGGGTGGTGGGGGCTGATCCATCGTCGCGGCAAATACAATGGCGGCCGTTATTTTCAGCCCGGGGATTTTTCGTGGGCAGCAAGCCGCGTTTGCGGCGCGCAGTTGAACTAACGATTGAATAAATATAGCAACCCGACGAACAAGACCAGAGCCAGCGTTACAAACATCACCGTCATAAAGCGCATCTGTTTTTGATGAGCGGACAAATTGCGTTTCATGGTAAGTGTTATCGGTCGTTCAAATGCCAGGCGGTCTCGCGCCATCACTTTTTGGACTTGTTCTTCAGCACTTGGATTATGATCAAAATCCCCAAACCCAGGTTGATGGCCAGGACCAGGTGATTCATCGTGGTAAGCTTTTGTTTAAATGTTTCATTCAAATCGGCAACGGCTGACTTCAGGGACGGGCCGGACGGATCCGGCCAAGTTTCGGAATTTCCCGCCAAAAAAATTGCAACCATCGACCATCCTGGTTCGGGAACCTGATCGGGTTTTAACGCGACACGCTTCTCGTGCCCGCTCTTCAATACGTTGGCTGCCGGCAAATCTTTCAAAATATTTTCAAATATTTTGCCAGGCCCTTGAAATGCGACGCGGTGAATGCCGGTCTTGAGTCCTGATACCATTGCTCAATGACAACTGGTGGATTGGTCGGCCACCCTCTCCCCCACCGGGGGAGCAGGGTGAGGGGGCGTTTGGATATTCCACCGTTTCTTATTGGGAATTGGTATAAAGCGGGAGGGCGGGGAGCGGTGGGCGGATGAACCAGCGGGCCGGTGCGGAGGGGCGCGGCATTTATGCCGCTTCAACTTCCGCACTGGACGGTGTGCTTAACTCCATGCCGCCTGCAATTAGTTTGGTGAAGCGGCATAAATGCCGCGCTCCTGCCGCAGTTCAACCGCATGGTTCCGGCAAAGTCAGACGATTTCTTTTTGGATCCGTTCAGCCTCTTCCTTGATCAACGCCGTCATGCGGTGCTTGGCCAGGTAAACCTGATTGGTCGAGATGCCAAAAGCTTTGGCGATCCGCTCCGGCGTCCATTCCTTGTTCACATAGCAGTCAAAGATTTGGTATTGCTTCGGGTCCACCCGCCGGCGGGCCTTGGCGATGGCGGCATGGAGCAGATTTTTTTCCCATTCTTCGTCCCACAGCTTTTCCAATTCCGGGAGGGTGTTATAGCCCGGCTCGTGGGATGACTGTTTGCCATCAAGGATTTCAAGAATTTCCTCCGGATGGGAAGCCAGCGGCTGCCGCTTGCGGAGCTGGTCGGTAATCCGCCACCGGGTCATGTTCAGGAGCCACGTTTTGAAGGAGCCGGTGGCCGGATCATATTTGAAGCCGGGCATGTGCTTGGCCACGGAAATCATGGTGAGTTGCACCACGTCCTCGGCCTCGGGCTTGGTCAGTCCGCCTTTGACCGCCACGTCGTAGATGAGCTGCCAGTAAGTGTCAAAAAAATCCTGCCAGCTCGTCTGATCCTGCCAGTCTTTCAGCCGATGAATCAGCGTCGCGCGTGTGGGGATCAACTCATCTGCCGCATCGGTCATGCAAAAGTAATGAAGACTGGCGGATGTTTTGGCAAATAAAATAGTGCCGGTTTTGAACGATAAACATTGAATCGCAGGTGCAAATCTGTTTTCTACTGCCCGCCCCCCACGAGAATTATGGCGTGGCGGAGAAAAAAATCTTGGAGGAGAAAAAAATCTTGGCAAAGAAAACAGTTTGGGGGGCCATTTTTAAAAAGTGGTGCCGGACTTTGCAAACTACTGCCTGCGTTCTTTTCACGGCCTGGGCGATGAACTGCCCGGCTCAACCTTCGTCCGTATCCCTTGCCACCAACACCATCCAGATCTTGGAATTGCAGGGCGTGGTGGAAGTGCTTCCCGCTGGCACCACCGCTTGGACGCCCGCGCAGGATCATCAGGACTTGCATCCGTTCGACCGGATTCACACCGCCGCCAACAGCCGCGTCGCTCTGCGCTGGTCCGACCAGAGCATCGTGCCCTTCGGCGCTTCGACCGAGCTGGAGATTCTGCCGCCGGATTCGGCCGGGGCGCAATCCGGCCTGCATTTGATCCGGGGTGTCCTTTCCTTTTTCCATCGCGACCAGCCGGGACGCATCCGCATCATCACGCGCGGGGCGGTGGCTGGCGTGGAAGGCACGGAATTCGTCCTCGCTGTGAACGACGCCGACACCACCACATTGTCCGTGGTGGATGGCAGGGTGAAATTCGGCAACGACCAGGCGACGCTCGCGCTGACCAACGGCCAGCAGGCTGTCGCCGAACTGGGGCAGGCGCCCGTGCGCACCGCCGGCTTCATTGCCAACAATCTGTTGCAATGGTGCTTCTATTATCCGGCCGTGCTGGACCCGGACGAACTGCCGCTCACTACGGAAGAAACCAATCGGCTCGCCGACTCGCTCGCCGCGTATCGTTCCGGTGATCTGCTGGCGGCGCTGGCGAAATTTCCCGCCGGAAATTCCGACACCGATGGGGTGAAGGTTTATCACGCCGCGCTGCTGCTCGCCGTCGGCGAAGTCGAAAAGACCGAAGACGCGCTGGCCGCGCTGCCGAAAGGTTCTGAGCGCACCGAACGCCTCGCCACCGCCCTGCGCCAGCTCATCGCCGCCGTGAAACGTCAGCCCTCGGTGATGACGAGCCCGCCGCAGCTCGCCTCGGAACTGCTGGCCCAATCCTATTTCGAACAATCGCGTGGCGTTCGTGAAACGTCGCTGGCGAACGCACTTGCTCTGGCAAAATCAGCCACTAGGATTTCTCCGAATTTTGGCTTTGCCTGGGAACGTCTGGCGGAACTGGAATTCAGCTTCGGCCGTATCAACGACGCCTCAACTGCGCTGGATAAAAGCCTCGCGCTGGCCCCGCGCAACGCGCAGGCGCTGGCTTTGAAGGGATTCATTCTCGCCGCGCAAAACAGCCCGCGCGCGGCGATCGCCAGTTTTGACGCCGCGCTCGCCGCCGATTCGGCGCTGGCCAACGCCTGGCTGGGCCGCGGTCTCAGCCGCATCCGCATCGGCGACCGCAAGGGCGGACGCGAGGATTTGCTGGTGGCCGCTGCGCTCGAACCGCAGCGCGCGGAGTTGCGCAGCTATCTCGGCAAGGCTTACATCGCCGCCGGGGACGACGCCCACGCGGCGAAGGAACTGGACCTGGCCAAAAAACTGGATCCGAAAGATCCGACGCCCTGGCTGTATTCCGCCTTGATGGCCCAGCAGAACAACCAGATCAACGACGCGATCCGTGACCTCGAAAAATCGCAGACGCTGAATGACAACCGCAGCGTATATCGCTCGCAGTTGCTGCTGGATCAGGACCAGGCCGTGCGGGCGGCGGATCTGGCCAGCATTTACGGCGACGCGGGCATGACCGATGTGAGCGTGCGCGAGGCCGGTCGCGCGGTGAGCTACGACTATGCGAATTACTCGGCGCACCTCTTTCTGGCGAACAGCTATGACCAGCTCCGCGACCCGAACCGGAGCAACCTCCGTTACGAAACTCCGGCGGTCAGCGAGTATTGGATCGCCAACCTGCTGGCACCCACCAGCGCGGGTGTGCTGTCGCCGCTGACGGCACAGCAGCCTTACACGCAATTATTTGACCAGAACCGCGTGGGGGTGGTGTCCGACACGACGTATCTGAGCCGGGGCTCGTGGTATCAAAGCGGTGCGCAGTTCGGCACCTACGATGATTTCAGCTATAGCTTTGGTGCGGATTATATTTCGGACAACGGCCAGCATGTGAACAATGACAAGGAGCTGAAAAATCTTTCGTTGACCCTCAAATATCAGATCACCCCGCAGGACAGTGTGTTTGTGCAGGTGGCCCAGTTGGACGTCAACAGCGGTGACGTGAGCCAGTACTACAATAAAAAGGCGGCGAGTTCATCGCTCCAGGTGGATGAACCGAACAACCCCAGCGCGTATTTTGGCTATCACCATGACTGGAGCCCGGGGTCGCATACCTTGTTTTTTGCCGGATATCTGGATGGACAGGAAAAAATCAAGGCCGACAATGCGGCACAACTGGTCCTGCCGGAACTGGGCGGTCAGGTTCTCGATTATTTCTACATGAGCATAAGCAAGCACTATATCATCTCGCCACAGATCTACTCCACCGAGCTTCAGCAAATTCTGGAATCGCCAAACCACACGACAGTCGTCGGCTCACGCTATCAATGGGGCAATATCAATTACCGGGTTCAGGAATCAGCCGGGATCGATTTTTATCCAATCCTTTTGTTTCCGCCTTCCCAAATCCCCGAGTTCCTGGATCAAGACATCATGACCGATTTTCATCGGTTAAGTTTTTACGGTTATCATACGTGGGAAATCTTTGATTCGTTCCAACTGACGGGTGGTCTGACTTACGATGAACTGCATTTGCCGGCAAACGTGGCGACGGCTCCGGCTTCCGCTCAGGAAAAAACCATCGTTCAATTCTCGCCCAAGGCCGGGTTCATTTGGAACCCGGTCCGGAACACGATTCTGCGGGCGGCCTACACGCGTTCGCTTTCCGGGGCGGTCAACGACCAAAGCATCCGGATTGAGCCGACCGAGGTGGCCGGTTTCAACCAGGCCTTTCGCAGCCTGGTTCCCGAATCGGCCTTTGGCAATTCGTCGGGCGCGGATATGCAAACGTATGAGGTCTCCCTCGAGCAGAAGTTCGACACGGGCACCTATCTGTCCGTGGCCGGGCAATTTTTTGAATCCACCTGCGATCAGTTGATTGGAAACTTTACCGAATTTGGGGATCTCCCGACTGATTATTTCACTTTTCCGAGCGGGTTGAAACAATCCGTGGATTACCATGAGCAGTCGCTCTTGTTCACGGCGGACCAGTTGCTTGGCAAACAGTGGTCGGCAGGAACTCGCTATCGTTTGTCTTTCGCTGATCTGGATGCCCGCTATCCCAAGCAGCCGCTGGCACCGAAGGAACACTGGAACAGCACCCTGAACGAAATCAACCTGCACGCCAACTGGAACCATCCTTGCGGCCTCTTTTCCATACTTGAGGCCAATTGGTATGACCAGAACAATTCCGGTTTCACGCCCGCCGAACCAGGCCAGGATTTCTGGCAGTTGAACGCTTTCGCCGGCTACCGTTTCTGGCATCGCCGGGCCGAACTCACGGTCGGCTTGTTGAACCTAACCGATCAAGACTACAAGCTGGAGCCGCTGAATCTGTATAACGAGATGGCTCACAGCCGGACGTTCATGACCCGCCTCCGGATCAATTTCTAATCCGGGAGCGGATTTCTTTTGTTCGGTTGCTTCAGGGATTCCAGTCAATATGCAGCGTCATCGGTTGACCGTTTGTCGTCGTCGGGCTGGTGACGACCACCATGAGTTGATAGGTGGCGTTATTGGTTGCGGGAAAGGTGACATGGTTTGATCCGCAGGAATATGTCGTTGCCAGTTTTTTTTGGACCACGGCATAGGATGCATATGGTGCGGCAAATCCGGACATGTCGGTTAACGTGCCGGAACGAACCACGATGTTGGTGGGTGGTTTGATCCAGATGCTGCCCGCTTCATTGGTCATGTTGGCGTAGGCATAATACTTGCCAGCGCAAGAGTTGGTAAGCGTGGTAACTTTGGCGGCGATGATTTCAGTGTCGGTGCCTTGGACACCCACATTCGTCGCGCAGCCGGTCAGTACCAGCGCCGCCAGCGTGGAGAGGGTGATGATTTGAAAGCCGGTCAGTTTGAATATTATTTTCATGATCTTTTTTAACAGGTTGTCCAAAATGAGGATAATGTTGTTTCCCGATTGGATTCCCGCCCGAAAATTAATTCTCACACCCGCTTCCGTCTGTAAAGTGGAAACTGAAAGTGCAAATTGTCCTTTCCCTTGCTTCCCGCTACGCTGACGGCCGTCAGTTGTGATCGGCCCATCCACCAAAAAAAAATCGTTTTTCGTTTCCGCGCTCGGGGCGGCGCTGACGGTGTTTTGTGGTTTGATTTTATGGGGCACGCCGCTCGGTGATTTCTGGACGAACACCAGCTACGATTACGGGTTCCGCTTCGGCGCCCGTCCCGTCACCAACGCCGTCACGCTCATCCTGATGGACAACGCGGCGTTCGACCAGTTCCATCAGGCCCGCGGCGAGCCGTGGGATCGCGCACTGCACGCCCGATTGCTGAACCGGCTGGCGGACGATGGTTGCGCGCTGGTGGCGATGGATTCATTTTTTCGCGGCACGAATAATCTGGAAATGGACACCGCGCTCGCCGCCGCGATGCGCCGCCAGCGGCAGATCGTTCTGATGGCCGAACAAGCGCAGGTCACGCATCCCGGACTGGCCGGCGCGCAACCCACCTTGCCGGCGGAACTTTTTTTGCACGCGGCCAAAACCAACTGGGGTGTCGCGTGGCTCAATCCCGATCTGGACTCGATGGTTCGCCGGCAATGGCCGTTCCCTTCGCCGGGCCCATATCCGAGCCTGCCCTGGACGGCGGCGCGGCTGGCGGGCGCGAAGCTGAATGAAGCGCCGCAGGCACGCTGGCTGCGGTATTACGGCCAGAACGGCGGCTGGACGCGCATGAGTTATCAATATGCGTTGACGCAGCCCACGAATTATTTTCGGGATCAAATTGTCTTTATCGGCACCCAGCCAAAAACCTTGCTGGCGGACGGTGAACTGGACGAATTCTCCACGCCCTACACGCGCTGGACCGGCGAAGCCTCCGGCGGCGTGGAAATCCTGCTGGCTGAGTTTCTGAACCTGTTGAACGACGATTCATTGCAAAGACCGCCCGCGTGGGTTGAATTGATTCTGCTGACGGTCACGGGAATTTTTCTGGGCGGCGGCTTGTGGCGGTTGCGCATGCGGAACGCGCTGATGATCGCGGCGGGAATTTTTCTGGCAGTCGCAGTGTCCACCGTTTGGTTGAGTTACTATTCCAACTGCTGGTTTCCGTGGCTGATCATCGCCGGAGGGCAGGTGCCCTGCGCGTTGGCGTGGACGCTGGCCATGGGACTTCGCCGTGCGCCGGTTCCGGCGGGAACGGTGGTGCTGGAACCGATGCCGGAAACGCCCGGCTACGAACTGGTTCATCCGCCCTTTGCCGAGGGTTCTTACGGCAAAGTCTGGCTGGCGCGCAACGCCGCCGGCCAATGGCGCGCGTTGAAAGTGATCTACCTCGCAAAATTTGAGGGCGATCCCGATCCGTATGAACGCGAGTTCGCCGGTGTCCAGAAATACCAACCCATCTCCGACCGGCATCCCGGCCTGTTGCGCGTGAATTTTGTCAGCGAGAAAAAAGCCGATTTTTTTTATTACGTGATGGAACTCGGCGACTCGGTCGAGCCGGGTTGGGAAAACCAGCCCGCGCTTTACAAGCCGCGCGATCTGGTGAGCGAACGCGCCCGATTACGGGGCCGGCGATTGCCGGTGAAGGAATGTGTGCGCCTCGGAATCCTCTTGAGCGAGGCGCTGGATTTTCTCCATCGCCAGGGCATGACGCATCGCGACGTCAAGCCGCAGAATATTATATTCGTGAACGGCCAGCCCAAGCTGGCGGATTTGGGGCTCATCACCGGCATCCGTCCGCTAGGTCATCAAGGCACGCTGGTGGGCACGCCTGGTTTCATGCCGCCTTCACCGGAGCGGCCCGGCACCGTGGCGGCGGACATTTATTCCCTCGGCATGGTGCTCTATGTGGTTTGCACCGGACGCGCGGCGGCGCTGTTCCCCGAGGTGGCCACGACACTCGTGAGCACCGGGGAGCCGCCGGAATTTCTCCCGTTGAACGACGTCATCCTCAAAGCCTGTGCGCCACGGCCGGAAGAGCGCTACGCTTCCGCCGCCGAAATGCGCGCCGCGTTGAAAGCATTGCCAATAGTTGGCGAGTAAAACGGCGGCGACCAGCGACTGTGGGCAGTGTCCTAATTTGATCGGAGCGCGAGTTGTCCCAACTCGCAGCGGCGGTGACGGACATGAGGATGGACTTTGTTCAGAGGCTCCTCCGGTTATTCACGTGCTGCGGATTGGGGACAATCCGCGCTCCGAATTTCAAATCAGGACACTACCCGACTGTGGCCGCGCTTGCCTTCAAATCGTTTTCCCCGCAACTTATGCGCCCGTGCAAGACCTGCTGAAAAAAATCCAAGCCGACGCCAAAGAACGCCTGCCCGCCCCGACGGGGAGCGACCCGGCGGAGAAGCTCGCGCGTTACAAGGGTTTTCTCAAGGTCGAGACCCACCGGTTGAAGTTGCAGCATCACGGCGGGGCCGGCGGTCTGGAAGTCTGCCAGGCCCGCGCGGCCATCCTCGACGAACTGCTGCGGCACCTCTGGAACGACGCGCGTGCCAGCCTTTCTCCGCAGGCGCAAAAAGAGTTTCCGCCCATCGCGCTGGTGGCCATCGGCGGCTACGGCCGCGCCGAGTTAAATCCGCACAGCGACATTGACTTCATGTTTCTGCACTTCGGCCAGATCGCTGTGAACCGGCCGTTGCCGCATCTGTCCAAGCTGATTGATGGGGTGCTGTATCCCCTGTGGGATCTCGGCCTGAAAGTCGGGCATTCGGTCCGCAGCCTGGATGACTGCGTGAAGGTGGCGAACTCCGACATGCAGTCCAAGACCTCCCTCATCGAGGCGCGCCTCATCGTTGGCAACGAGGCGTTGTTCAACAAATTTCAAAAGCTGGTCGTTGCCAGATGCGTCGCCGGCTACGAGGACAAGTATATCGCGGCGCGCATCGAGGATCAGGCGACGCGGCGCAACAAGTATGGCAACTCCGCGTGCATGCAGGAACCGAACATCAAGAACGGTTGCGGCGGCCTGCGCGATTTTCAAAACCTGCTCTGGATGGCGTTCTTCAAATACCGCACCCGCACCCTCCAGGATCTGCAGGAGCGCGAATTCGTGACCGAGGCGGAACGCAAACAGCTCGAGGCCGCCTACGGTTTTCTGTTGGGCGTGCGGACGGAACTGCATTACGAGGTCGGCCGTCCGTTCGACGTTCTGGGAAAAAACATCCAGCCCGCCGTGGCGCATGCGCTGGGTTACACCGAACGTTCGCCGAGTTTGCGCATCGAGGAATTCATGCGCGACCTGTATACGCACATGCGGAACATTTACCTCATCACGCGCACGCTGGAACAGCGCATGGCGCTGACCGCGTCGGCGCCGGGCCGGTTGTCCCTGCGCGCCTGGCTGCCCAAACGCAACCTGACGCCGGAGGTGGTGGACGGTTTCAAATTCATCAAGGGCGAGATTCATGCCGTCTCCAACCGGATTTTTCGCGACTCGCCGCGCCGGCTCATGCGCGTTTTCCTGCACGCACAGCAGCGGCGGATGGCCTTGCACCCCGACCTTTCGCAGCTGATCCGCAACCAGCTTTCGCTCGTGGACCGTGACTTTCTGAACGACGAACACATCCGCGAAACATTCCTGACCATCCTCGAACGGCGCGGGGAAGTCGCCCCGATTCTGCGGACGATGCACGAGGTGAACCTGCTCGGCAAATACATCCCCGAGTTCGGCAAGCTCACCTGCCTGGTGCAGCATGAATTCTATCATCAATACGCCGCCGACGAGCACACGCTGGTCTGCCTGGAACAGCTCGACAAAATCTGGGAGGCGGCGGAGGCGCCGTATAAAAATTATGCGCCGCTCTTCCAGGGGTTGAACCGGCCCGGCCTGCTTTACCTGGCGCTGCTGCTGCACGATGTCGGCAAGGCGGAAGGCCACAAAAAAGGCGGCCATGCGGAAGTCAGCGCGGAGATGGCGCTGCGCTCGGCGAAACGGCTGCGGCTGGATGGCTCGGCCTCGCACACGTTGCGGCTCCTCATCGAAAACCACCTGCTCATGGCCAGCCTGTCGCAACGGCGCGACCTCGACGACGACGCGGTCATCAAAAACTTTGCGCGGCAGATCCAGACCGGGGAGAATTTGAACCTGCTCACGCTGCTCACCTTCGCCGATTCGCAGGGCACGAGCGACAAGCTGTGGAACGGCTTCAAGGATTCCTTGCTCTGGCAGCTGCACGGGCGCGCCACGACGCTGCTCACCGGCGGCACGGAATTCCGCCGCGCCTCGGAAAAGCAGGTGGAACTGCTCAAGCAGGAAGTCCGCGAACTGGCTTCGGCCCCGATCAGCGACGAGGAGCTGGACGCCCATTTTTCCTCGCTGCCGCCGCGCTATTTTCAAATCCACACCGCCCGGGAAATTCTCGACGACCTCGAACTCACCCACCGGTTCATGCACCGGCTCATCCAGCAGGGCGACCGCGCCCTGTCGCCCGTGACGGCGTGGCTGGACGAACCGGACCGGGGTTACAACGTCGTCAAAATCTGCACCTGGGACCGGGCCGGACTGTTCGGCAAGATCGCCGGCTCGTTGAGCGCCGCCGGGTTGAACATCCTGAGCGCGCAGATTTTCACGCGCACCGACGGCATCGCGCTCGACAACTTTTTTGTCAACGACGCCCGCACCGGCAATCTGGGGACGCGCGAACAACACGACAAATTTGCCGGACTGCTGGAAAAAGTCCTGAACGGGGAGGCCGTGGATCTGTCCGCCCTCATCGCCCGCCAGATCACGAACCGTCCGGTCTATCACGCCTACGCCGGCGAGCAGATGGCGACGGAGATCCATTTCGACAACGAGGCCTCCGAGGCGCGCACGCTCATCGAGATCGAAACCGAAGACCAGCTCGGCCTGCTCTATGCGATCTCCCAGACCTTTTTTGAACTGGCGGTGGACATTGTCGGCGCCCGCATCGTGACCGAACGCGGCGCGGCGATTGACAGTTTTTATGTGCGCGAGCTGGACGGCGAAAAAATCACGTCGCCGGAACGCCAGCGGTTGATCGCGGAGAACCTGCGCGAAGCCATCCGCCGGTTTGCCGCCAAAGGCTGAGGCCGGCTGCGGCAATGTCCTGATTTGCTGTTGGCGCGCGGGCTTTAGCCGGAAGAATTCTTTTAAACCACGAAAGACACGAATCACACGAACCTAAAGCTGCGGCGGTGGCGGTTGGTCTTCGCTTTGGGTAGTTGCCCATGCACGCGCACCGGTTGGTGCGATCGAAGCCGGAACCTCAACCTCCTGGCCGGTCTTCGCTTTCGTGTGTTTCGTGTATTTCGTGGTTAATCCAACTGCTCTTGAAAATAGGACACTGCCCGGCTGCAAACCAGTTGCCAGCGGCCCGGCCATTTGATACAAGCTGTCCGGTGGATTGCGCCGCAACAATGCGGCGCCGGACGCGGGTGTGGTTCAATGGTAGAATGTGGCCTTCCCAAGGCTGAGACGAGGGTTCGATTCCCTTCACCCGCTCCACTCATAATCGACGACTTAATTGGCAGTGCAGTAAAAATGCAGTAAATCAACTTGGCGTTTTCTGTGTTGGGTTGACTTCAAATTCCCAACTCATTGGATGAATTGGATCTCTCGTTTGGAATTTTCCCCGATTAAGCGGCCTTGCATGTTTATACAAATAATTTGTATATTTGTGCAATGGTTGGTCGCGCCAAAAAAACCACTCCGGCTGCGCTCTTCGATAGCGCCGAAGAGCAGCAGGGCTATTTCACCGCCAAACAGGCGGCCGATGCCGGCTACCAGCTGGGAAGCCAAGCCCATCACGTCAAATCGGGGAATTGGGTGCGCGTCGAGCGGGGCATCTACCGGCTGGCGCGCTTCCCTCAATCAAATGAAGAGCAACTGGTAATCTACCATCTGTGGTCACGTAACCGGGTTGGCGCGCCAGAAGGCGTGTATTCGCACCAAACCGCACTCAGCATCCATGAACTTTCAGACGTCAATCCGTCCAAACTGCACATGACGGTTCCACCCACGTTCCGACGGAATGCAAAAACACCGAAGATACTGGTGCTACACCGCGCGCGCCTGGATGAGAAAGACATTGTGCAGCGGCATGGCTTCGCTGTGACACGACCGCTTCGTGCCATCTCTGATCTGGCAGTGGCTGAATCGGTCTCCCGCGACATCATTAAACAGGCCCTGACGCAAGGACGGCAACGTGGGCTGATTACCGAGCGTGAAATCTCGGAGCTGCGCCATCAGGGACAAAATTCTAAATGGTTTAACGAACTGCTGGTTGAGGGCCAGCGATGAAGGCGCCACAAAAATACGCTTCCGCCACCGCGTTTCGCACCGCGCTGGAAGACCGTCTGAAAAAATTGGCTCAGTTGGAACATATCGATCTGCAGCGGGTTCGTCGGCAAACCGCATTCGACCGGCTGCTTTGTCGGCTGTTTGCAAATCCAAAGGCTCCGTGGTTGCTGAAAGGCGGTTATGCCATGGAATTGCGCCTGAAGACCGCTCGCACCACGCGCGATATAGATCTGGCGGTGACACAGCTTCCGATGCCGACGGCGGATTGGGATGCTAACTCGGCAAATATCCTCGAGTCGCTACGCGAAGCGGGCAAGCTGGACTTGCTGGATTTTTTCACCTTTGTGTTTGGCAATGGGATGCAAGACTTGGATGCTGCACCCTGCGGTGGCACACGTTTTCCGGTTGATGCCCAATTGGCCGGACGTTCATTCGTGAAGTTTCACTTGGACGTGAGCTCGGGCGATGTTTTGCGCGAGCCATACGAATCACTCTCCGGCCGGGACTGGCTGGGGTTTGCTGGCATTGGCAAAATGAACTTCCCGGCGGTTTCACCGGAAGAACAATTCGCCGAAAAGCTCCACGCTTATACCTTGCCGCGAGTGAGCCGGGAGAATACCCGCGTCAAAGATTTGGTGGATTTGATTCTTTTGATCGAACAAACCAAATTGGATGCTGCCCGCCTGCCGAGGTCCATCCTTGAAACTTTTCAACGGCGGAAGACCCACGAAATTCCGGCCGACCTCGCTTCACCACCGGCCTCGTGGTCCAAGCCATTTGCGGAGATGGCGGCTGAATGCGGACTGGAGCCGGACATCGGGAAACATTTCAGTCTGGTCAGCCAGTGTTTCCGCAAGCTGAGGCTATGACGCCGACAGGCGAACTCAACCATGAGCGCATCGGACTCCACTGATTCCAAGCTTGCTCAAGCGCTGGCGGAATGTGAACGGCTACAGATGGAAAATCGACAGTTGCGGGAACGGTTGGGCATTCCCCCGATGGACATCGCCGTCCAAATTGTCTCCGAGTCCAGCACACAGGTCACGGTTACAGCCAAATCCAGCCCGGACGAAAAGGTGAAACTCTTCCGCAGCCTGTTCCGTGGCCGTGACGACATCTATCCAATCCGCTGGGAAGGCCGGAATGGCAAAGCTGGGTATTCGCCTGCTTATCCAAAAATATGGAGTAATCCGTTCCAGAAAAAGCCCGATGCGCCAAAGGAATACTTTCCATTGACGGATCAAGTGATTCACGATCACCTCACCGGCAAACTAACGGCTGGTGTTTATTCGCTACTAACTGATGAATCATGTTGGTTCCTTGCTGCTGATTTCGACAAGGCTACATGGCGAGACGATGTGCGGGCATACCTCAATACGTGCGGCGAATGGAAAGTGCCCGCTGTTCTCGAACGATCCCGATCTGGAAAAGGCGGGCATGTCTGGATTTTCTTTGAAGCACCGCTGCCCGCCCGCCTCGCCCGGGAACTCGGCACGGCAATCCTCACCCGGACAATGGAACGGCGACATCAACTCGGCCTGGATTCCTATGACCGATTTTTCCCGAGTCAGGACACAATGCCAAAAGGCGGCTTTGGTAATCTCATCGCACTGCCGTTGCAACATCTGCCTCGAGGCAACGGGAACAGTGTTTTTCTTGATGCCAATTTCAATCCGCACTCGGATCAATGGGCATTTCTATCGAGCATCCGCCGGATGACGCACGCAGAAGTCGAAAATACTGTCCGCGAGTTCGTCCGCAGCGGAGACATCGTCGGTGTGCGGCGCAGTGTTACCGACGACGAACAAACAGAAGATCCTTGGACGCTGCCGCCATCGCGGAAGAAAAAGGATGAAATTATATCCGGCCCTTTGCCGCCGAAGGTGCGCGTAGTTCGCAATAATTTAATTTATGTCGAAAAGGAAGGATTGCCGTCCGCGATGCTGAATCGCCTGCACCGGCCCGCAGCATTTGAAAATCCGGAATTTTATCGCGCACAGGCGATGCGATTGTCCACTTTCGGCAAACCGCGCGTCATCCGCTGTGCGGAGGAGTTTCCAAAACACGTTGCCTTGCCTCGCGGTTGTCTTGGTGAAATCACCGGACTGCTTGAATCACATAAAATTTTGGTGGAACTCGATGACCAGCGCTTCGCTGGTCAGGCGATTGCTGTGAAGTTCCACGGGCAGCTTCGCCCCGACCAGCAAGCCGCAGCGAACGCGATGCTTGCCAACGATGACGGCATTTTGAGCGCAACGACCGCCTTCGGCAAAACCGTCGTCGCCGCATGGTTAATTGCAGCACGGAAGACCAACACGCTTGTCCTCGTTCACCGCCGTCAACTACTTGACCAATGGCGTGAGCGGTTGGCTACATTTCTGAATCTGCCCATCAAGGAAATTGGGCAAATCGGTGGTGGTCGGCGCCGTCCAACGGGGATTATTGACGTCGCGGTCATCCAAAGTCTGAATCGCAAACAAGTCGTGGATGATATCGTCGCCAACTACGGTCACGTCATTGTTGATGAGTGCCATCATCTTTCGGCGGTCAGTTTTGAACAGGTGCTTCGGCAGGTGAAAGCGCGCTACATCACTGGGTTGACCGCCACGCCGCTGCGAAAAGATGGGCATCACCCGATCATTGTCATGCAGTGTGGGCCAATTCGCTACCGAGTGGACGCGAAAGAACAGGCGCTTGCGCGACCGTTTAACCACATCGTCGTTCCGCGACCGACAAACTTTCGATTGCCGCCCTCAACCAAAAAACCAGAAATGCACGAATTGTATGCTGCGCTGGCCGATAACAAATCTCGCAATGATCTTATCTGCATTGATCTGGTGCGCGCCATAAAGGCTGGTCGGTCGCCAATCCTTTTGACTGAACGCACCAGTCAGGTTGGTGAATTTGCCACAAGATTGGCTGGCGTGGTGAAAAACATTGTGGTGCTGAAGGGCGGCATGGGGGTAAAACAGCGGCGCGCCATCGCGGAACAACTGATGGCGATTCCTGACGGGGAAGAAAGAGTTCTGCTGGCGACAGGCCGTTACATCGGCGAAGGATTTGATGATGCGCGTCTCGACACACTTTTCCTGGCCATGCCGATTTCCTGGCGCGGCACCTTGCAACAATATGTTGGACGTCTCCACCGGCTTTATGACAGTAAGCGCGAAGTCATAGTTTACGACTATGTGGATGGCTGTGTGCCGGTATTTTCGGCAATGTATTCCAAGCGTGTGCGCGGCTATCAGGCCGTTGGGTATCAAATTCAAGATCGGGACTAGCGGAGCTGTCAGAAGACTCAAAAATCGTTTCGACAGTGAACACAAAAGTTGGCCATTTTATGCCACTTTACACCACCCAAACGAGGGTTCGATTCCCTTCACCCGCTCCACTCATAATCGACGACTTGAAAAAGAAAAGCGCTGTCGGGGCAAGTTGTTAATAAAAATGTTTATGTAAAAGTGCAGGAGGACCTTTTCATTGAGGGGTGGATGGATTGCTTCAGTGTCGCAAATGGCGATTTTCACGGGAGCTTTTCGACAGCTTGAGATCTGAAAAGCCAGCCCACTTCACTTAACCCTGACAGATGCCGGCCCACGCGCTAAATCCAGCCGGAGATTTTTCTGAATCTGCTTGCGCCAGTTGTTCATCACCTGCGCCTGCTCCGCATAGTCCGGCCACCTCGACACGGCAGCACGAACTTCTTCGACGATGACCTCGGCGCGACCGCGCTTCATCAAAGCGCTTTTCGCGCAGGCGCGAAAATCCGCCAGCGTGAAGCCATCGCGCTTGCCGTTCATCGACATTTGATGCGTTGCCGTCCAATCGCCGGACGGGTTGTAGCTGTAGGTCACGTCAAAAGCCGGGGTGAGCGACCAATGCCCGGCCTTGTCCATCAAGAATGCGATGTTCTTAACGTGGTCATCCTGATTCCGGGCGATGATGTTGAACGCCATCCGGCGGAATTGTTCTTCCACCGCTGCCATTGGCAGATTTAGCTGACGGAGGGTCAGCAACGCCTGCTCGTAGGAGTAGGCGCCCGCCTGGTTGAAATCAAAATGCGCCAGTGCACACAGCGATTGCATGTGCAATTTCCCGCCGCCTTCAAGCCGGTCAAAGCGCCGGGTCATGAAATGCCGCCGCCCGCTTTCCTCCAGCAAACGACACTCGCTCATGGTCACGCCCGCCGCCTTGGCCATCAAATAATAGGCGTATTCAATCGCACCGTAACCCTTGGGATCTTCCAGTTCCTTGTCCTGGTTGCCGAGGACCCCATCGAATTTGAGCAGCCAGTAATCGAATCCCTTTCCGGCGGCAATTTGCCCCGAACGAACTTCGTGAGTCTCGCGGTTCCAGGCGATGACCGCCTTGGCCCGCGCGCCACCGGCGGAGGTGCCGACCCGCAGGATGTCGTTCAACGCGTTTTTCCGGCTCGCGCTGGCAAACGTGGTTTTCAGATTCTTGCGATGGGTTAAAACTTCCGACGCCAGCCTGACCAGGGCATCAATCTCAATTTTCTTCGCCGACTGCGGTTTGGGTCCGATGGCCGGCGCGAATTCCAACGCGCCCATGCCGCGTGCACCGGTGTAGCAAAGCCGCTCAACGGCATTGAAACTGCCGGGTGTCCGGCCCTGTGTCGCCAGCCACGCGTCAATCAGCGCGTTGCCGAACCGGTCCGGCAATGAATCCGCCAGCAACCCGGGCAGACCGTGAAAAGTCCGCCGTGGTAATTCCGGGAACACATACACCCGGTCACTCAACGGCATCATGATGGGCGAAATCTCAATGCTGCTTTGGGCAAACGCCGGATCATACTGGAACGCCGCACTGCTGCCGCCGTCTTCCAGTGAAACGGCCCCGATGGTGCGTCCCCAAAGCTGGACTTCGGCCATCGTCATGGTTCATTCCCCCATTGCCATTTTTTAGCGGACGGCTTGACGGCTTTTGCCGGGGAGGCGCGCTGCCGCTGCCGGCCGCGCAACTTCAATTGCGCAACCGGGCTGGGCACAGGCTCGGGCACCAGGGTGTCGAGGCGTTCCAACACACCCAGCACGCGGCACACCCGGATGAAACCCGACAACTGGGTGGCCACCGCCCCCGATTCCAGCCGTTCCACCGTGCGCTTGGAAACTCCGGCCTGCTCGGCCAGCTGGCCCTGGGTCAGATTGCGTTCCAGCCGGATCCGGGCCAGCCGTCCGCCCAGTTCCGCGAGCACCACAGCATCCGTGGCTTGTTTGGTTATTTTCATAACACGCCTAATCTGGCGAATAAAATCTATTTTGTCAATGAACTCGCCATATATGGTGAATTTTAATTGAAATCATAAATCGTCGTTTGAGGCGATTATGCTTCAGGCAAAGCCTTGTCTCGCCACTGGCGGCACTTTGCCAGTCCGCCGTGACCAACACGGATTTTTGCTGCGTTTGCCGAGGTGGTGAAACGCCGCCGATTGGCAAAAGGCATCAGCAAAGCTGGCCTCGCCGAAAGAGCAGGGCTTCACCAGACGTATATCGGACTGCTCGAAAAGCCGGTCGCGTTGCTCCACGACCGGCTGGCGCGGATCAACGGTTCCGCCAGCCCGGTGTGGTTCGCCACCGGGGCGCTGCCGGGCGAAAACCTTTTCGCGCCCACCAACCGCCTGGGAAATTTCCCGCCGGAATCAAAATGAATGCGCTGAGGATTCATTTCGCTGTGGGCGAAAAGATGAAAATATCGGCGACAAATTAATTAACGCCCGGCATTGGGGATTGAGAAGTAAAATGTCGCGCCGCCATCCACCGCTCCTTCCGCCCAGGCCCGTCCGCCGTGCCGGTGAATGATCCGCTGGACGTTTGCCAGCCCAATGCCACTGCCTTCAAATGCCTCATGGCTGTGCAGGCGTTGAAACACCCCGAACAGTTTGCCCGCGTATTTCGGATCAAAACCCGCGCCATTGTCACGGATGAAAACCACCGTCTCACCATCGCCAACGGTGGAACTGATCTCGATTTGCGCATTGGCACAATTGCCGGTGAATTTCACGGCATTGGAGCATAGATTCACCAGCACCAGTCGCAGTAATGCGCGGTCGGCTTGCACGGTCGGCAGCGGCAGGATTTTCCAGACAATGTTCCGTTTTTTTGTCTCGGCTTGAAAATCCTCCACGGTCTCCCGGACCAACTCTTCAAGATTGACGTTCGTCTTTTGCAAATCCGAACGTCCGACATGCGAGAAGGCCAATAAATCATCGATCAAATTTCCCATGCGTTGTGCGGCCTGGTGAATCCTGGCCAGCGAACCAAGATGGTGTTCGGAAAGCGACGGCCCGGCATCTTTTTGGAGTTGGGCGATGAAGCCTTTGATGTGCCGGAGGGGCGCCCGCAGATCGTGGGAGACGGAATAGCTGAAGGTTTCCAGTTCATCGTTGACGACTTGCAGTTGGGCCGTGCGTTCCACGATCCGTTGTTCCAGTTGAGAGTTGAGCACGCGATATTTAAGTTCCGAGTCAAGAATCGCCTGCACACTCCGCGCTTCAACCTGTTCCGTCCGCAGTTCCGCCTGTTCCGTCCGGGTCTTGGCTTGCTCGGTGCGCGTTTCGGCTTGTTCTGTCCGGGTTTCCGCCTGTTCGGTCCGTGCCTTGGCTTGTTCCGTCCGCATCTCGGCCCAATCTGTCCGCTCCTCCGCCTGTTTCAGCAGCTTGTCGTGATGGGAAGCTTCCACCAATAATGATGGACGCTCGGGAATTAATGACTTGTTGAGATTCATACATGGCCAATCAGCAAAAAACCCCCGCCATTGCCATGGGGTATTCTCCCCATGGCTGGAACGATTCGCCGGATTGCTCAATATCCACGCGGGTTGCAGACGATGACGAAAACTCCTCTTTCCGCCAAAATTCCGGCGAATGTCCGTCCGCCCGTCCTGTCGTGTTCAATGATGGGACATGGCTCTTAGCCGTAACCATGCAGTTGAACTGCGGCAGGAGCGCGGCATTGATGCCGCTTCACCAAACTAATTGCAGGAGGCATGGAGTTGAGCACACCGTCCAGTGCGGAAGTTGAAGTGGCATAAATGCCGCGCCCCTCCGCGCCAGCCCCTGCCTTTGCGGCCTTTGCGGCCTCGGCGTGAGGTTCTTCGGCATCGTTCCGGCTAAGCTTGTTCTTTCACCCCAGGCCAATCGAGATCAAAGCGGGCGAGATATTTTCGAAGGCGGTCCGCATCATTGGCCGTTTTGCGATGCTCACGTGCCGCCGCAAACAATTTGCGCCCCGCGTCAGATACCCTCTGCCACATAGTCTTGAACGAAGTCCATCAGCTCCTTTTCATTGAGGTCGGACACAGTCCAAAAAGTCATCCCTGCGTTTGACCAGTGGATCACATTATAGCCTTGAATTGACGCGGACGCGGCGGGTTTGGAGTCCTTTTCGTTTGCGGGCCAGATGAAAAGATTGATGACGTGTTTGTTGCGATGAAAAACCAGCGCGGCCACGCTGCGTCCGCTGATATAATCCAGCCGGCCGCCGATGAGCGGAAATTGTTGCGTGGCTAAATCTTTGACCGGCGGCGAGAAATCAAGCTTGCCGTTGAACCACGGCTTGACCGTGTGCTGGTCGGTTGACACCACGTCCATCACATGGCTGACCATCAGCGAACGAATGTGGCTGGAAACAATTTCCTGCGCGAGCCGTTGTTGCGGCGAGGGACCAGTCAGCGTAATAATCAATAGTAGCGCCAAGCACGCGGTGGCAACACTGGTTGTCACGCCAGTCAGCCAGTTCCAATTTCTAAAATCCCACCAAGACTTTGTTTTCAATTGCGAATGCAATTCAGCCTGCACGCGCCGGCGCAGTTCCTTTGGTGCGGTGAAAAAAAGCGAATCTTGCTTCAGCGCTTTTTTCAAAGCCTGAGCGTTGTGCAATTCAAGCGCGCACGCGGGGCAATCATGAATATGTTTTTCCAGCTCCAGAATGCGCGCAGCGTCCAATTCGCCGTCGGCGTAGAAATCAATGAGCGGTTTGGCTTGCTGACAGTTCATCGTTGGTCTCCGGGTTTGAATTCGCCGGCGAGGCGCTTTCGCAACTGCTTCCGCGCGCGCGCCAGGCGCGACATGACCGTGCCGATGGGCACATCGGACAGGTCGGCGATTTCTTTGTAACTGAATCCTTCCATCTCGCGTAAAATTATCATTTCTCTAAATTCAACCGGCAATTCCGCTATGGCGCGTTGAACGGCAGCCGCGTCGGCGACGCGCAAATTCATCGCTTCCGCGTTCACGGAAACGTCCTCGACCGCCAGCACCTCGTCGTCCAGTTCGCCGGCGATTTCTGATGGCCGATTTTTTTGCAGCCAGTTGTAAAACGTGTTGCGGACGATCGTGAGCAGCCATGCGCGGGCGTTTTCGCCGCGAAAACTGCCGAAGAACTTGAACGCGCGGAGGCTGGCTTCCTGCGCCACATCCTGCGCGTCGTGGTCGTTGCCAGCCAGCCAGCGCGCGAGATTGTAGGCCGCGTCCAGGTGCGGCAGCACGGTCTGTTCAAACAGTTTCAATCGTTCACGTTCTTCCACCAAAGCTATTTTTCGTTCACGCTGTCATTTAGCAAGACAATCCTTCGTTGAATTTTATTCCCGAAAAGATTGATTATTTTCCGGGAATAATTGCGATGCCGGCGTGGCCCTGGCGTTTTTTATATAAAAACGCAGCATCGAATGCGCACAGTCAGGACAGTAAACAAACTCAAAGTTATGAAAAACCCAATAAACCGATTTGGGATTATGTCGTTCACAAGCAATCTGGGTAGGGCGCGTCACTACGTGCGCGCCGTCGTGTGCCCAGCCACGCGTTCGGCGGGCAGAGGACTGCCCGCCCCACCCATTTTGCCCTCATTGTTTGTCAAAGGCATGATCCCGAACCGATTGATTTCCCGGCATCGTAATCGAAGTAAAATAGCCCATCAGCGGGTTCTGTTCCGCCGATGGGCTAGAGGTTATCACCTTCTCTTAACGGGCGGCCAGGCCAGCAGCGCTGGCCGGGATGCCGCTGGCAGCGCCCAGCGATTTGAGCGACCCATCGGCAGCAATGCGGAACGCGTTCAGCGTGCCGTTGCCATTGGCCAGCGAGAACAGGATACGGCCATCATTGCTCGGGGCCATGTCCACGGGATGGCTGCCATTGCCAATGACTGCGGCCACACCGTCCGGCTCCAGCAAATGCAGGCTGCCGTCGGCCGCCACGCTGAACCCGGAGAGCGTGCCGCTCCCCGCATCGGCGGTGTAAGCATAGTGCTCATCAGGAGTAAGCGTGAGCCAGCACGCTGCATGTTGTTTGGTCGGTACTGACGCACTGATGACATTAAGGTCGCCGTCATCAGAGACGGAGTAGGAGGAGGCGGTGCTGTCGGTGGCCTCGGAAACGAAAATACGGTCGTGCTGGCCGACCGAGAATCCAAACGGATCCGCCCCTGCGGACGCAAAGGTCTGGTGAACGGCGGTTAGACCGTCATCGCCGACGGTGAAGGTGTCGATCAGATTTGTAAGTCTTTCGGTCACGATCAAGGTATTTCCATCGTGGGTAAATGCGACCTCTGCCGGTCCGGTGTTGTCGGCGCTCAAAGCCCGGGTTGATCCGGGCAGAGCCACAAGCCGGCCATCAACGAAGAAGAAGCCGGTGATGTTGTCTTGACCGCCAGCGAGGCCGCCGGCATTCACCACATATAACAGGTTGTGATGCAGTGCCAGGCTCACCGGCATCTGACCGCCCGAGTTGACTTTGTCCACGAGTTGAAGGCGGTTGTGCGCGGTTGAAAAGACGGAGATTTCATCGCTGCCGGCATTGCACACGAAGAGCCATTGGCCGTCGTGACTCAAAATGACCGAGCCCTGGTCTGACAGGCCTCCTCCCGTGCCGCCACCGCCGGTCGCGACGCTTCCGGCGCCGTGAAGGGCGCCGTGTTCATCCTGTTGAAAAACCAGCACGTGATTGGCGCCGGCCGCGTTGTCCATGGTGTAAACAACGCTGTGATCATCAGCTTTGGCCGTTGCTCCCAACAAAGCCAGGCCGAGTCCCAGCCCGCTGAACGTTTTTGTGAATATTGATTGATTCATAATTGATTTTACTACTTTGACTTTTTCTTTGCATGTTTCCCCGGACTATTGCCTCACGCACAAGCGCAAGATATTCCGGTGTTCAATGCTGGCAGCCGGGCCCACTCGCGATTGGAGCCAGACCGTCGCACGCCATGGAGTCGGGCAAAAAACGAAATCCTTACAAAAGAATTATTCAGAGGGAGGCGGGGTTTTTAGGCCCGCTTGCAGGCGTGCGCGCAGTTGATCCTTTTCTTCGCGCGAAAGCTTTTGTGGCTGCGTCTCAAGATCCTCCGGCGGGAGCTCCCTGGCCGCTTTGCGCAGGAGCTGCACTTGCGTGTCATAACGCCGGCACCAGATGCAATAGAGCAGGTGCCCCTTCAACGCCCAGCGACGGTGCCATGGGAGCTTGGCATCCATGGATTGAGATATAGGCGCGTGGCTTCGCGGCAATTTAACATATCCGCGCAAACACGTTTGCGCGGATAAGTAGTCAATGCCAACGAACCGCGGAAGCCGAAGCTATTCTTTCAAACTGGCCAAGAAAACATGGCAAGTTCATTTGTCATGGTCGGATTGGTCCTTCCCATGACGAGGAGTCATGACGTTGTCGGTAACAAAATCAGCTACTTGCCGGCCCAGCCGTTGTCCCGCAGCAAGGTCGAAACGGAAATGTTGTCCAGCAAAGATACGGCTTAACGTCGCTTCCTCTGCGGCGGCTGAAAGGCTGGTGAACGAACGTTTGACTCCGGGCAAAACTTCCGAGGTGACGCTGAACTCAAAATCGTCCTGCTCGAAAAAGGAAATCAATATCTCCGCTCCGGCGGCGCTTAGGACGGCATGAGCCCCGGGATAGGACGGGTCAGGGGCCGTCTTACCGGCTTCCGGGAGCCAATTTGGATCCGCCATGGTATCAGGGTTGTTATCAATATCGGCAGCCCGGATGGCGGTCACTGGTCGCCAGAAATTGTAAGTGTATTTGGCGTCGTAGAAAGCAATCACACCATCGGCGAGCGACAGATTTAGCAGCGCAAACAACCGCGCGCTCTGCTCAATATTCAGATTATGACCCAAGGCCGCCGTCTGCGCGATTTCATTCCAATAGTTCTGGATGGCCCCATTCCAAAATATGCCGGTCAAGGCCTCGTCCGCCGTTGCGGTGGTGCTATTGGTGATTCCCAGAGATTTGATTTCGTTGAGGGCCTCACTATAGGTACCGCTGATCAATGCCGGGGGCGGACCGGGACGAAACTGATTCGCGCTGTCCAGGGCAAACGGCACGACCTGAGACCAATGCGTGAACTGCGGTTGCGGCGGAAAATTCGGCGGTGTGGACTGGTAATCGCCGGGCGCGCTTCCGAAGACATACGGAACCGGCTGGGCATTGGCTCCGTCATTGCTCCGCAGAGCCAGGATGCGATCCGCTACGGTCTGACCTATGAGGATACCTTCGACCTTGTCCTTTCCATCCGGAATTTGTGCCAGGGATTGCTGTAGTTCGTCACCAAGTGCGGCATGGAATGCTGGATACAAGGCAGCAAGCACCTCGTGCGCCGCCGCAGCGCTGGCGGCCTCCTCGGAAGCGTGGCGCGGAACGCCGGCAAGACGAACCAGGTAAGGTTCATGGGTCCGGGCGATGGCGTTAACAGAATCATAAATCGCGGCATGCATGAGCGCAAAGCTGCGGGTGGGATGGATCGTCGCCGGCTGCGCGCCCGGCGTGCGAATAATCGCCAGAAGTATTCTGTTCCACTGCAACACTGGGTTGGGGGTGGAGGCGGCCAGGCCGTTCGTCGAGTGGTGCTTATCATCCGCCGGCGGCTGGGCGGCGAAGCAGTTTGGCGACTGCGCGCAGAAAGCAGCGCACAGCAGAGTCAATGTAACCAGGATGTTCTTACACATAGCTATTCTCCGATTTTGTCGTTAAAGCGGGAGGGGCAGAAGTGGACGAGTAACAAACTCGTAACGAATGCACGTCGTTGCCTGTGTCCTCTCGCACAAGTCCAGACCGCGAAATTGAAGAAAAAATTCCCGGAATTTTTGCCCCTTGGTTGCCCGAGTGAAAAAGTCCAATTACCTGAGAGCCAGTCTGAATAATCAGATTTTTGGATTGGCGTTGAGATTCGAATGGTTTGTTTGATTGCGAGTGCAAGAATAGTGCAGGAGGAGTTGACATTCGACTTGGGCTCAGGCGGCTAATTTTAAGCGCAGCTTCAGTTGGGGCGTGAAAAACGCCATATATGAGACCCGTCTTACGGATGCCCAATGGGCTTGCCTCAAACCGATGCTCTCCAAACCCGCCAAACGCGGACGCCCGCCCATTGATCGGCGGCGCATCTTGGATGCCGTCTTGTATCTCGTCAAGTGTGGCTGCCCGTGGCGTTATCTGCCCCTCGACTTTCCCGCTTGGAAAACGGTTTACCATGTCTTCCGGCAATGGACCTGCAACCACCAGTGGGCTGCGCTCAATGACGCCCTGCGCACGCTCGTTCGGAAAACTCACGGTAAGCGCTATCAGCCCACCGCTGCCATTCTCGACAGCCAGAGCGTCAAGTCCGCTGGTCACGGCCGCGGGGTTGGCCATGATGCCGGCAAGCGGATCAAAGGCCGCAAGCGGCAGCTGTTGGTGGATACCTTGCGGTTGGTGCCCGGCGTGGCCGTGACCCCGGCCAGCACCACCGAACGCGACGGGGCACAAATGGTTTTGGGCCGGGTGTTGGGCTGGTTCACCTGGCTCAGTATCCTGTGGGTGGATGGCGGTTACACTGGCGAAACGTTCGCCCAATGGGTCAAGAGACTCCACCCCAAATTGGCGGTCGAGGTCGTCAAACGCTCCCACGATACGCTGGCTTCACCGTGTTGCCACGCCGTTGGGTAGTGGAACGCGCCTTCGGCAGGTTGATGCGCCAGCGGCGACTGGTGCGCGATTACGAAACCACCGAGACCAGCGCCGAAGCTTGGATCCATATCGCCATGATCCGCATTCAACTCCGCCGATTGGCTTGATTCCTCATCCTTCATGAATTTTCAGGCTGACTCTGAGGCCGCCGGTGAAGGCCAGGAGGCGAGTAGTAAACGAGTTTTCACGGGCTTTGGAGGTGTCATGGCGCATCGTTGCACAAATCGACAGATCAAACCAGAGTGGCCGGTCATGCGCGCAGGACGCCGGCGTCAGGTCTTGGGCGGATTAAGATTTTGCGAAACGATCAAGGCAGGTTGAGACGCAGTGACAGCAGGCGACTTTCCCGCTTGCGCCGGCGCGTTCTGAATTTCGTCCGTCACTTCCTTCGTCGCCTTTTTGAATTCCTTGATGCCCTGGCCGAGACCTCTGGCCAGCTCGGGAATTTTCTTGGCGCCAAACAGCAACAACACGGCCAGCAAAACTATGATCCACTCCATACCACCGAGAAAAGCTGCGAACATGGTATTCATAAAATATTCCTTCCAACTATTTTCAATTTTTTAATTTCAAAAAATGAGTTCTCCCGGCGCGCCCTTGCCCGGGCGCACCGGTCGGTTAACCCTCGTTTCGATCGTGCAGCTTCTTACAGGTCGCGCCTGGCCGCATCGGCTTCTTCCGCGAGCGCCATTACAAAGTTAAAGAATGCTTTATCTTGTCCAATGAACAGACCCATGTCGGTGAAAAATGCGATGGTCGCCACCGCGCCAGCCAGCTTCGCGGAGATTGGCCGGATCACCGAGCATGGCGGCAGATTTTTGGCGATGAATTCGCACGGCGCCGGGAAGATTTGATTAGTATCGTTTGGATCGGCGTTATCCGTGCCGTCGGGCGGATTGGGCAGAGCCGAGGCCAGCGGCAATTGCGGAAACAACACATTGCCGTTTAGATCCGTCACTTCGAGCGCATTGCCGGCCTTGTCCTGCCAGGTTTGGAAATGCTGAATTTCGGTTCCGCCAATGGCACCGATAATTTGGAGCACCTCCGGGCTGTTCGCCTTGGGCAGCATTGATTGATACAGGCTGGAACCCCCTTCCTCGACGGTTGCGAAGTGAAAGCCCGCAACATTCCCGATGAATTGGATTTCAAACCCGTTGGGGTCCAAATTCCCGTCGGAATCAAACGGCGACGGCAGATCACTGTTCGGAATGCCGGGCACGTTCACCAGGTTGACCAACTTCGGGAACTGGGCGCCAAAATCAGGATTCAGCGCACTCCGGTAACGGGTATACCAGCTTGTGTCCACGGTCAGATTCATCAAGTTGGTCAACCGTTTGGCGGTCTTGTCCGATCCAGTCGCCTGACTGCTGGGCAACGTGCGAAACGGTTCAAGGCTCACCGCTGCTTGGCCCTTGGACTGTAGATAACCATTGATGAAAGCCGCGTGGCTGATCTCATCACGAGTGTTCAGATTGACATACGTCGCCTCGTCACCATCCAGAATATTCAAGGCCAGTTGATAGGACTCATTGCCCAAGGCCAGTTCATTGTATTGCTGCCAAAGATCGGCCTCCAGAATTTCCGCCACCGCCAGAAACCGCAGAAGTGCCGCGTCACCCGCGCTTAACCTGCCATTGAAGAGACGGGGGTGGATAAAGTCCGGGCGAGCGCTCGTTTGACTGCTCAACAAGGCACCAACGGGCAATGCCGCCGTTGCGCTCGCCATCCCCAACCGTTTAATAAAGGACCGCCGACCAATTGTGCCTTCGGACATGATGTTATTTTTATTTTCCATATTTCACCTGTTTTTTTTGTGTTGCGTTGTTTCTCGACGAGCATGAATCATTTTTTTTGCTCATGCCGTTGTTTCAATTGAATTGAGATGAATGAAATCCAATTTCGTTCCGCTTTTGATAAGCGGAGCATCCCCGGCTGTTCACACGCGAGATTCTTCTTGTTTGGCAACGGAGAAGATAAATCGTTCGGTTTTTTGTCCATGCCGTCATTTAGCAAGACCATTCTTCACCGAATTTTATTCCCGGAAGCATTTTAATTTTTCCGGGAATAATTGCCATGCACGCAGGGTCTGGATGTTTGTCACATGAAAAAGAACATCCAATGCGCGATCTGGACTTCGGAGAAATTCACTCCCAAATTAACTCGCTTATTTCCGAAAATAAATCCCGGCCGCACACACTCAGGACAGCAAGCCAACTCAAAGTTTATGAAAAACAAACCAAACAGAATCACGGACGTTCGCCATCTATCAGTTGATACTGAACGCACCGTGTTTAACGGCCACCTTCACCAGACGCTGAAATCGGTCGAAGGCAATGTGACCGCGCACGAGACCGCCCGGCCTGCGGACGCCCGGTTCGCTCGTCGTGAATATTCCGTGGTTCAACCTGCTACCGGCCAACGGGAGGCGTGTTTCTGCTGCCCTCACAGGTTGAGTCACGGCCGCTTTTGTGGTGGATGAATTGCGCCGCTCGCTCCCGTTTGGTGTCCGGCGTGCGCGAAAGGATAAAAACTTATGATTGCTCTTATTCTTTATGCTCTGACGATCTTTACGTTTGCCTGTTGGATTTTGGGATGGTGTTTCTGGCACGCGTATCTGGCCTTCAGCCGGTTTTTCAAAATTCACAATCACAAACGGCCAACTTGAAAATTTATGCCCCACGCCATTTTAGCACAAGTGAACGATTCCGCCGCGCAACCTGGCGCGAGTGGAATCATCGTAAAATTGCGGAAGGCGACAAGAGTGAAAATTCCAATTGGCTATCAGGATGAAACAGGTTTCCACATGGGCGTTAAACCTGCCGGAAAAAAGTCAATTGGCACCGGTTTTGGGAGATAACAAAACAAGGCTCAATTTCACCGCGTGGAGAATTCAAAAATCTGCGTGATTATTCAACTGACATATCCGGTAGTTATAAATGTAAGCGCAGTCCCGAAAACCCTCAGGGCTTCGTGAGAACACGGTCAATAAACTAAAAGTATGAATCTGGATCCACTATTATGAATATAAATGCTCATCCAAAATCAAACAGGTTCCCAACCTGCTCTGGCCAGGCCAACTCCGGCAGCTTCTGCTCGAGCACACACCATCTTGACTTTCGTCCAGATCGCGGGCTGATGATGTGCCTTGGATGGCTTCGTTTGTATCAAACCATTCTTTCGGACAAGTCCAGAACACACCACGCCAAGGTTTTTTCATTTAGATGCCGACTCTTGGCGCCTGGCGTGTTCACATCTCCAACCACCTCATGTAATGCCCCATGAAAAACCGCTCAACCAGCAAGTCGGACCAAAAACGAATCGTGGTGTTCACATCGGAAGAACACCTCAGAGTTCAAGAACAAATCGAGCGGCGTGCGCGCGAGCTTTGGTGTGCGGGAGGACGTCGTCACGGCACCGCCTTAAACGATTGGCTCCAAGCCGAACGTGAAGTTTTGGAGCAATTCATACGGATTTGTGCCCGGCGACACTCGTTGCCCCAATCTGCGGTTGGCGTCGCAGGGAGCAAATCAGAGACCCAGATTCTGAAACAGGGGCGAACTGTTACGGCAAGTCACCTACAATCAACATCCACATTGGCCACTTCCCACTAATGAACACTATATCTGACAAGAACATAACCAATCCGTATTCGGCAAAAAGAATGACCAAGCCGGTCAATTTCCATTGTTCGGCCCCGTCGGCACAATCTGTTTACATGATAGGCGATTTCAATTGGTGGAATCCGAATACTCACCCCATGCGACGCCGTGAAGATGGCTGGTGGTTCATTGAGGTGCAACTCACCCACGGTCATCATCAATATCTTTTTCTGGTGGACGGCCAGCCGGTTCTCGATCCAAAGGGCACAGGCATTGCCCGCAATGAGCGCAACGAACGGGTTTCTCTCATCGCAGTGAGTTGATCACTCATCTTTGGCGCATGAAAATTCATCACCTTTGCACCAACATTGTCAACCCGTGGAGAATCATCAATCACTTCGGGAATGCCTTGCCAGTCCAAGGAACCGACGGGAAACGCGAACTGGTCGGAGGAAGTGATGGTGATTACACGGCCGCAAAGGAGTGGGTTTCACTATTTGCTCACGAGATTGTTTTTAAATCGTCGGTTAAACGGCGGCAGCGACACGGGTTTTCGTTTGTAACCGGCCCGGCTAAATGAGGCGTTAAATTTATTCGCGACATTTTAGCCGGTCGTTTTGCAAGGAGGTAAAATGTTGGGAACAAACCCCGATAGCTTATGCTTAAAAGTTCAGCCAGCCTGTTCTTGGGCAGCCTGTTCGTCATCATCGGCGCCGTAAATGTCTGGCTCATTTTGCAGGCTTCGGCGCGGGTGAAAAATGCCCGGGCCAGTGCCCGCTTGATCGCGGCGCATCGGATTGGAGGTTACATCTTCATCTTAATGTTCTGCACCATGAGCTATTTCATGATCAGCAGACTGAAGGATAGTTCCGGCACGGTTTCGTCGGGAACGATGATTCACATGACCTTGGCGATGCTGCTGACGCCGCTGTTATTTATAAAAGTCCTCATCGCGCGCTATTACAAGAGTTACTACAGCCTCCTGATGCCGGTGGGATTGTTGATATTCGTGCTGTCGTTCGTGTTGGTGGCCATGGCCGCCGGGCCTTATTTCATTCGCAATAGCAATATCCACAATGTCTCGCTTGAGGAAATCAACCTGACGAATGCCACCATGGATCTCACGCAGGCCGCCGCCACGATGCAGGAACGTTGTTCCAAGTGTCACAATCTGGAGCGCGTGGTCTCGGCCCGCAAGGATACCCGTGGCTGGCTCTCGACCGTGAACCGCATGCGGCAATTGCCCGCGTCAGGAATCTCGGCAGAAGATGTCAAAACAATCATTTTATTTCTGGCCTCTTTAAAATCGCCGGAACAGTCCAGTCCGCAAGCCGACTTGGCGATTGGCAGAGCGTTGGTGAATCAGCGCTGCGCCGCCTGCCACACTCTGGATCGAGTCTATAAAACTGCGAAAACACCAGCTGAATGGCGGGCGACCGTCAACAAGATGGTGAATGAAGCCCAAACCGATGGAAACCCGGGAATTTTTCATCCGGGCGAGGATCAACAGATCGTTGATTTTCTATCGAAGACCCAAACGCCGGAAGCAGTGAGTCAAAGACAAGCGCAGGCCAGCATGGCAGCATCCAACGGGATAAGCCTGGTCAAGCCCGAAACTGACACAACCATTCAGCCTATGGCCGAACATGGTCGCGCCAATTTCAAGACGGCCATTTTTATTTTTGCCAGTTGTTTGGGAGTCACGGTGCTGATCGTTCGACGACCTGGAAAAAGTCCGGTTCCTTCACCCAATGGTGCTTCCACTAAAATTTCCCAAGAAGCGGCGGGAACTGTCCAGTCTGCTCCTTCTTCAACTCATGGCACGGTTATACTAAAGTTGGTGCGAATCACCCGGCAAACGCCAGATGCCAAAACATTGCGGTTCACGCTGGCGGAGAACCGTCATCTTGCGGCCAAACCGGGACAATTCCTCACGTTCTCATTCTTGTTCGACGGGAAAAAAGTGATTCGATCTTATTCCATCTGCTCATCACCCGCCGCAACGGGCTATGTTGAAATTACTCCCAAACGCATCGGAAATGGCTGTGCATCAATATATCTAAATGATCGCGCGGAAGTCGGGATGACCGTGGAAGCCAGCGGTCCATATGGACAATTTTGCCTTGATGAAACGAAACACAAACGGGTTGTTTTGATTGCCGGCGGCAGCGGCATCACTCCGATGATGGCGATGCTGCGTCATATTGACGATTACTGCCTGCCCACAAGCGCCACGCTGTTATATTCCGTGCGGAGGAACGACGACATCATCTTCCGCAGCGAATTGGAAGAATTGCGCACCAGACTGAATAATTTCCAATATCACATCCTGCTCTCGCAGCCTCCTGCCGAATGGTCCGGGCCAAAAGGACGACTCAACCGCGAATTCGTCGAAAGTAAAATAAAAGAACCCGCTTCGAATTATTTTTTTATTTGTGGCCCCGGCCCATTTATGGATGCCGCCTGCCAAATTCTTTCCAGTCTGGGCGTGGCACCTGAAACAATTATCCAAGAGAGCTTTGGCAGTCCGCCGCCATCCGGCAGTTCCCAAGACCCGGCAATTACGGAAACAGCCTCAACCATTGAATTCGTTTGTTCCAAAAAAACTCATTCAGCCCGTCAAGGGCAGACCTTGTTGCAGGCCGCCGAACAGTGTGGTGTCAACATTCCATCGGGTTGCCGACAGGGACAATGCGGAACGTGCAAGATCAAACTTTTGGCCGGAGCCGTGTCCATGGATGCGGAACAGGGACTTCCGCATGATTTAAAAGTGCAGGGATATGTGCTGACTTGCGTGGGACATGCAAAGGGTCCGGTGAAACTGGATGTTTGAAAATTGCACTGATAGTTAGCATAACAGGCCATTCTTGATTGGATTTTATTCCCGAAAGCTTTTTTATTCTCCGGGAATAATTGCCGGATGCGCGCGGTCTGGATGGTTGTAAAATGAAAAAGCGCATCCAATGCGCGACGTGGATTTCCGGGGAATTCGTCCCAAAAATTATTTTTAATTTGCCGGGAATAAACCCCGTGCGCGTGCGGTCTGGAGGATTGAACAAGTTAAAAATTTATGCAAAACGACAACAAAAAACAAAATACCAAACTAGAAGTTCGTTTGGCGGCGGATGCCGTCAACCCTGACCAGAAAACCGAAAATGACGGCGTTGACCGCCGTGGTTTTTTGACGTGCATGGCCTGGGCCGGAACGGGAATGCTGTGGACCGTCGCCGGCGGCACACTTGGTTCAATGCTTTTGCCCCGGAAGGCTGGCGCGGCAGACGCGGACAGCATGATGTCAAAGGGCAGTTTCAGTTTTGTCCAGATCAGCGATTCGCACGTCGGCTTCAACAAGGAAATGATCAACAAGGACGTGGTCGGCACGCTCAAGCAGGCGATTGCGCGTATCAATGCGATGCCGAAAGCGCCGGATTTTGTTTTGCACACTGGCGACCTCACGCATCTGGCCAGCGCGGACGAATTCGACACCGTTGACCAATTGATGAAGACCATCAAAACCCAGCAGGTTCTTTATGTGCCCGGCGAACATGATGTCACCGGCGACAACGGCAAAGCCTATCTCGACCGCTTTGGAAAAAACACCAAGGGCGCGGGCTGGTATAGCTTCGACCATAGCGGCGTTCACTTCATCGGCCTCGTGAACGTGGTGGACATCCAGCAAAATGGACTTGGCGCGCTTGGTCGGGACCAGTTGGCGTGGCTGCAAGCCGATTTGAAAGATCGCTCCAGCGAGACGCCCATCGTCATCTTCGCGCACATTCCGCTCTGGATGGTTTATCCCGAATGGGGTTGGGGCACGGATGATGGTGCGCAGGCGTTGACCTATTTGAAACGCTTTGGCTCGGTCACCGTCCTGAACGGCCATATTCATCAAGTGGTAAAAAAAGTGGAAGGCCGCATGACGTTCCACACGGCGATGTCCACGGCGTTCCCGCAACCCGAACCCGGCAAAGCGCCGAAACCCGGCCCGATGAAAGTGGAGGCCGGCAAACTGAACGATTTCCTCGGCATCACGGATGTGAATTACGTCGAAGGCAAAAGTTCGCTGGCCGTGGTGGATTCGACGTTAAGCTGATCCGCCACCATGACTGCAAAGTTTTTAACCGCTATCGCGCTCGTGGCGTTCGTGTTGACTTCTTGGTCTCAACAAACCACCAACACAGACGTCCACGGCGCAGACGCATCCCACCCGGCAACCAGCACCATAGATGGTCGCACTCTTTTTCTTAAAAATTGCGCTCATTGTCATGGTGCCACCGCCCATGGTGACGATGGACCGGATTTGCACGATCTTGGTTTGGCCGACGACTGGATTGCCAACCGAATCCGCAAGGGTAAAGCGGGCGAAATGACGGCATTCGCCGGAAAACTTCAGCCGGCGGAGATTGCTGCACTGGTTGTGTATGTCCAGTCTTTGAAATGACCTGGCCCCTCACTCCATTGAAAAGAAAATTGGCATGGCTTTTCGTCGCGCTTGTCACGGGTTTCGCCTTGTTGCAACTCACGAATCCGCCGCGCACAAACCCGGCGGTCGTGGGCGATTTGATGGCCAGAAACGCGCCGCCGCCGCAAGTTGCGGCGATGTTGCACGCGGCGTGTTACGATTGCCATTCCAGCGAAACGCGCTGGCCTTGGTATTCGCGCGTCGCGCCGATGTCATGGCTGATCGCCAGTGACGTAAAGGAAGGCCGCGAACACTTGAATCTGTCTGACTGGCCGAATGATCCGGAACGAGCCGTAAAACGGCTGGAGAACATGCGCGCCGAAATCAGCTCCGGAGAAATGCCGCTGAAGAAATATACTAAAATACATGCTGATGCCCGGCTGACGGAAAGCCAGCGCAAGGGATTGACAGACTGGCTGGACGCGGAAGCGGGGCGGTTGGATTTATCGACCGCAAAATAATTTCATGAATTAAGGTTGCCAACGTCCGATGTTTCTTTAATTTGGGACACCTCATTCCCAAACCTCAATCGCCAGCCGTGCGATGCAGCCCAAAATGGTCAGCTACATGACGCCTTCGTGAAAATAGAGCGTGATTGGCTGTTTGCAGAGCGCCTTCTGTGCGTCAACTGGATGGTTGGGCGAGGCGAATTCGTGCTCGTGGAGTTCAACATCATGGGTTTGGTCGTAAATGCAAGTATCAAAACTGACCTTGCTGTTGCTGTCGCAATGAAAATTCCGGAAATGGATGTCGCGCGAGTTGGAAATTTTCACCGCCCACGGAAACGGTTGAAACGAATGACTGACACTATAGCTGTGGAAATTGACGAAGGTGATGTCGTGGGATGAATCAATTTCAATCGGCAGGCATAAGCCGCCTTCGCCCCACTCTTCCCCAGTCTGCAGCGCGTAAAAACCCCAGTGCGCGGCATTTCGCACTTCAATTCCATTGTGAACATGATGCTCGCTTGAAATCTGGCAAGCGCAGCCGGGCGTTCCCCTGTCGGATACAAGCATTCCCCCGTGTGCAAATATCGAGGGCGTCCAAATATCGAGGAATGTGCCGCCACCGCCATCAGTGATCCAGAGGCTGGGATATTGGCCGTCCCAGTGGCGATCAGGATTTGGATCGGCGGTGTGATTGGTTATGATGATTGCCTGGCAGAAATGGTTTTTGCATGGATGATTAAAGAATGCGTGAAAATCGTTTTGTTTTTTCAATCCTCATCAAGAGGGATTGACCACGGCGGACGCGACAGGCTTAATGGTTTCAAGCGCATTTGTTAGAATGGATTTTTCACTTTTTTGCCTTCGTCCAGGTGAAGATGACAGATCACTTTGTAGGAGAAAAGTGCAGGATCGTCGCGGAGGCAGGTGCAACCTGGACCGTCGGGTCGCCGGAATTGCCGCCGTCAACCGCAGTCCATTGGCCCGCCCAGATTCCCTGCGCGTTGACGGAAGCGCCGCCCAGCATGACATCCGTCTTGGCGGCGACGTCCTGATCATTCTGCACCAGATCCATCCGCTGCCATGTTCCCGCAGCCGTGGCATTGGGCAATTGGAGGGAAACCGACGCCGGTTGCGCTTTGTCACCATAACTTTTGTTGATCAGGGTCACATAAATGGAGCCGTCCCCATCCTGATAGGCGTAGGCGTTGAAATTGAAATTATTTGTCGCCTGTAACTTTACGTCCAGTGGTCGTCCATGCGCGCCCTGGCTGAAAGCCAGATAGGCATAGGCTTGGGGCCGCATGGAAAATCCCGCACCATTCGCCTGCCGCAGAAAGGCGGCGTAGTTCGGAGGGCCAAACTTTCCATCGCGACCCACCGATTCGCCCGTGTGAAAGTTCATGCCCAGGATGTGATGCGCCGCCCACCAATTGATGCAATCCAGCGCCCACAAGGTGGACGCGTAGGTGTCGCTCGAATCCTTGGCGCCGCCATTGTAGCAACTGTTCAACTCATCAATCCGGTAAGGCACCCCTTGGACGGCCAGCACCGCGCCGACCTTGGCATAGGCATTTTCATAAGAGCCGTGGAGCTTGTTGGAAAGAAAGCGGTCACGGGCCGCGGGTGGATCCGTTTCAGCCGCCCGACCTGAACCCAGAAAATAATAATGATCGCTGGCCATTGCAAGGTGCCCGTCGGCAGACACGTCTTTCGCCAGATGCACGGCAAAGTTTCCGTCGGCGCTCGGCCCGTCAATCATCGCGTTGGGAACCGCCTTCAAAATGGCGTCATACTGCGGCTTCCATTGCGCATAAAAGGATGCATAAGTTTGATGGGGATCGGCGGGACGACGCACATTCGGCACGTTGGTATTCGCGGAATGATCCAGATCTGGCTCATTGGTTTTGGCGGGATACAAATGCGGCTCATTGCCGATGGAAAAACACTCCAGCACATCCGCATCGTTGGCCGCGATATAACTGGCGAGGCGCGCCGAATTGGCCGAGTCGCCATTTTTCAAACGGAATGAATAAATCACTTTCACGCCGGCAGCCCTGGCGAAATTAAAAAGCGCATCAATATCCTTTTTCTGCGGAACCGGGATGCGCGGATCGTCCACCGCATTGGCGCCGACGCGAAGACTCTTGATGCCAAGGGTCTTGAAAGTGTTCAACAGCGCCTTGTCGCCGGCATCGAAATAGTAGTATCCATCCTTGTCGGGCAGAAGCATTGATGACTCGTAGCTCAAGCCTAAAAAACGAGGTGGAAGGTCAGCGCCGCCGGCATCAGTCACGGTGACGGCCACAGGCTGGGTCTGAGCCACGGCGAGATGAGGAATCAACATTGTCAGTGTGAACAACCAGAGCGGGAATCGGAATTTTTTCATTTGCCTGGAGGAAGAAAGGTGGTTCAAAAGATCTAGATTAGAGTTTGCGTCATGGCACGGCGATGGAATAAATCTGGCCGTCGAGGATGAGGGCGTAAAGTTCGCCGTCCGAGTCTTCGGCAAAGCTGGAGATGTTTTTCTTTTGCTTGAGCACTACGTCATCTTCGGTGACTTTGTGCGCGTCGGCGTCGTAGCGGAATCCCCAGACTGTGCCGGCAATGTAATCAGCGTAGATGTAGATGCCGTCGAGGGCGGGGAATTTTGTCCCGCGATAAACGTAACCGCCGGTCACGCACGATCCGGCGCCGTGGTTGGGGAATAACGATTGCGGCAGCATGCTTGTCTTGTGCGGATATTCCATGACAGGTTCTATGTATTGGGCACCGACGGGGCCGGGCTTGTAATGGTGCGCGCCTTCGCGGACGCTCCAGCCATAATTGCCGCCCTTGACGATTAAATCAACTTCCTCCCACAAAATCTGGCCGACGTCGCCCGCCCATAAATCGCCGGTCTTGCGGTCGAAACTGTATCGCCACACGTTGCGCAAACCGTAAGCAAAAATTTCCTTGCGCGCGCCGCTTTCGTTGTCCGGCTCATTCATATACGGATTGTCGGGCGGGAAGCCGTATTGCAATTGGTGCTGCTGCGCGCCGCGTCCAACGGTCGCGCGCGTATTCACGTCAATGCGAAGTATTTTGGCAAGCAGGGTGGAAGTGCTTTGGCCACTGCCGAACGGATCGCCGCCGAGACCACCATCGCCCAAACCGAGATAAAGATAACCGTCGATGCCAAAACACAGTTCGCCGCCCTTGTGATTCCAGAACGGCTGTTGGACTTCAAGCACGACGCGCTCGGAACTCATGTCCGCTTTATCCGGGTCGTTGGTTAATACCCGGAACTCGCTGATGACACTGCGGAAGGGATAATTTTGCGGCTTGGAATTTTGATCCGCTCGATTTTTTTGATTGTAGTATATGTAAAACAGGCCGTTGGTCTTGAATCCCGGATGAAACGCGATGCTCATCAGACCGTCTTCGTTTTGAAAATAAGGATTACGGTCTTCGATGTTCAAAAATTCCTTAGCGTTGCCGCCGTCCGAATCTTTTTTGAAAACGAGGATTTTTCCGGCCTGACCGACGGCAAAAAACCGTCCTGAACCGTCCGGGGCTTCGCTCAACCAAACCAGCCGGTCAATTTTCAAATTTGGAAAAACCTGTTTGAGTTCAATTTTCGGCAGCGGTTGCGCCGACACGATGTCAGCCAACATCAGCGAACAGAAAATTTGCGACAGAAGAAGATGGAATATTTTCAAGGTGCGAGGATGAAAACGAAATCGAGACACAATGAATAGTCGGCAAAACTGCCGATATGCCTGCGTCGGCCGATCGGGCAAGTTAAGAGTTACGCAACCCGGTATTCTGATTTTACGGATTCGTTAACTTGGCCAGGTTTGAAATTACACGAAAAGATTTCTCCTGGTTTTTTCCGCCGTGGTATTCGTAGCCGCCAACCGGGTGCGCAGCAAAATGGTCATGCCGATGTTTTTGCGCGGCAGGCGACGAACTTGAACGGAGATATTGAACTTTAACTCCACTCAGGAAATTGAGTGATATTTAAATCTAACGTGGAAATAGAGGCCATGTCGGAATCTTCAAGGCTAAAATCAAAGATATTCAAGTTTTCCGCGATATGCGCTTTCTGGGAAGACCTGGGGATGGCAATAATTCCTCTTTGGTAATGCCATCTCAGGCACACCTGCGCAACGGTCTTGTTGTATTTCTTTCCGATGGTTGCCAGCGTGGCATTGATGAAAAGCCCATGACGGCCTTCCGCAAACGGTGCCCAGGCTTCCATCTGTATGCCATGTTGCTTCAAGTATTCCAGTGATTTTCCTTCCTGGAAAAACGCATGGGTTTCAATTTGATGGATCGCTGGTTTCACGCCGCTGTTCGCCATCAAGTCGTCCAGTTGGGCGAAATCGGCATTGCTCATGCCGATGGCTTTGATTTTCCCCGCATGATAGAGCTCCTCCATGGCCTTCCAGGAACCCTTCCAATCGCCGCCGGAAGGCCGGTGAATCAAGTAGAGGTCTAAATAATCCGTGCCCAGCTTAGCGATGGACGTTTGAAATCCTTTCTTTGCCTGTTCATACCCCATGTCGGCTTTCCACAGTTTTGAGGTGATGAAGATTTCTTCACGTTTGATTCCACTTTGTCTGATTCCTTCGCCTACTTCCCTTTCAGTGTTGTAGATCATGGCGGTGTCAATGAGACGATAGCCCAGAGTGATGGCATCTGCCACGCACCTTACGCCGACGTCGCCTTTGAGTGTCATGGTGCCCAATCCAAGGCGTGGCATTTGCAGGCCGTTATTGAGTGTCACGAGCGGGATCAAATTTTTCTGGATGCTGGCATTTGGCGCGGCAAATGACCGCGCGCTACCGAGGCTCAGGAACATTGCAGAGGCGGTAAATTCCGCGCTGGTCTGCAAGAACTGGCGGCGGCTCATTCCGTTGGAGTTGCGTTCTTTATTCATATTGGCGGTATTGCGGCTTGCTCCGACGCGATGCCGACAAACATCGACGAACAGATAATTTGTGCCAGAAGGAGATGGATTGTTTTCAAAGTTTCAGAATGAAAACGAAATTGAAACAAAATTGATAGCCGGCAAAACTGCCGATATGCCTCCTGTGGCCGATCCGGCAGACTGAGGATTAAGCGACCCGTTATCCTGATTTGAGGATTCGTTAGCTTGGTTGGGTTCAAAATTAAAATCGCATGAAAAGATTTCTCCCGTTTTTTTCCGCCGCCAATGCCGCTGCCGCCAGTGGACGCAGTGAAGTGGTCATCGGCGATGTTTTTGCCCGGCATACGGCGAACTTGAACGGTCAATGGCATGTCATCTTTGATCCTTATGACATGGGCTGTTTTGATTATCGCCGCCAGCCTTGCGATGAGGCGGCCAAGCCCAGCGGTGGTGTTTTTCTGGACCGGCAGCCGAAGGACAGGACGGAACTCATTGAATACAACTTCGACACCAGCCAGACATGGAACGTGCCGGGGGGGACTGGAATTCGCAGCGAAGAGCATCAGGAGGACGTTTTCAAGCGCACGCTGCCGATGCTGGAGAAAATTCCCGGCTTCACCGGCTGCACGCCGTGGATTTTGTGCGACTTTCGTTCGCCCCGACGACCGCTGCCGGGCATCCTGGACGGCTGGAATCTCAAGGGTGTCATCGGCCACGACGGTGAAAAGAAAAAAGCCTTTGCCGTGCTAAAAAAGTTCTACGACGAAAAGCAAAACAAAAACCGGCGATGTAAAATAGTTTTTGACATGAAAACAAAACTTCCATTCTTTCTGCCAGCCTGCCTGATTCTCGCCTGCGGTTTTTATTTAAGCGGATGCGCGTCGCCCGGCGGGCCGCCGCAAATCAACGGATACAAGGGAACTCCATTTCACGACAGTATCTTTCATGGTGGTCCGCAGAAAATTCCCGGCCGCGTGCAATGCGCCTACTATGATTTAGGCGGAGAAGGCGTCGCCGATCACGATTCGGATGCCATCAACAGCGGCAGCGGAACTTTTAACAAACCGGACGGGACATATCTCAAGCAGTTTCGGATGAATGAAAGCGTTGACATCTCCTACACGAAATTTCACCACCAGACGCCGATTGACGACAATCCGTTCGAGCTGATTCAGCCACCCGAAAATCAACCCTACGTTGGCTGGACGCAGCCCGGCGAATGGTTCAACATGACGGTCGCCGTCAAACGCGCCGGAGTTTATACCATTGACCTTTTATACACCTCCAACCGCGGCGGAAAAATTTCCCTGGAATTGAACGGCAAGCCTTTGGTTTCTTCCATTGACGTCATTTCAACCAAAAATGACAAGGAAACTGTCCCGTGGCGTCAATGGCATCACTGGAATCTCATGACCAACATGGCCGAAGTGGAATTGCCCAAAGGCGTGAGTGTATTGACCCTTCACGTCCTCACTGAAGGCAATATAAATTTTGCCTGTCTTGATTTTAAGCCGAAAAATAAATGACCGCCATGCATTTTCATTTTATCACCTGCTTTGGGCGTCTTCCGTCGCTTGCAGGTGGCAGGCCGCGAAGTTATCATCGCGTCGTGGCACCAAAGAAAATGTCCTGCGTTTGGCCGGTGCTCTTGGCCGGAGTATGTCTGTTCGCGGTGGAAGTTTTGGCGACGACGAACAATCCCGCGTGGGCGGCACGGGTCTGGCGATTGGATGATGGACTGCCGGACAACAGCGTAACGGGCGTTGCCCAAACGCCTGACGGTTATCTCTGGTTGGCAACCGAGAGCGGATTGGCACGGTTTGATGGCGTTCGTTTTCAGAATATTGCACTGCCGATTCCCTCCGGACGGACTCGTCCAATTATTCGAGTGATGTTGCTGGGTTCGGAAAATCAAATATGGCTCGCGCTGGAAGGCGGACGGGTGATTTCGTTATCGTCTCTGGCGACGAATGTGTTCACGACGACGAACGGCCTTTCGGGGGTAAGACCCACGGGTATTGCTCAAGATCAAAAGAGTGATGTGTGGATCGGCTACTCGGATGGCAGCGTGTGCCGGATCGCCAAAGGATATGTGACTCGATTCGCCGACAGTAATGCTCCAGCCGGCACCGGGTCATGCATTTTGGGAAGCGACATCAAAGGCCAGGTATGGTATGCGAAGTCGGGACATGTGGGAATTATACGCGACGGAAGTTTTCAATCGCTCCTGACATTGAACGAGCACATCGTTCAACTGGGACAAGCTCGATCGGGTGGGATGTGGGTTTGCGCAGGGTTGCAATTGTTGCATTGTAATGAGAGCGGCATAGCAACGAATTGTGGCACGTTGCCAGCGGAGCGTTCGGGCGTCGAACCGACGGTGGTATTCGAGGGCCGGAACGGTTCGATTTGGCTGGGCACATCGGTAAACGGTTTGTTTGATTACGACGGAACGAATTTCGCGGATGTAGAAACCTCACAGGAAGAGATCCTGAGTTTGGGGGAAGATAATGAAGGAAATATCTGGGTAGGAACGGGCGGCGGCGGGTTGGATCGTTTGCGTCCGCGTGTGGTGGAATTGCAGACGGCCGAATCCGGTTTGCCGTCCGCAACAGTGCGTTCAATTTGCGAAGATAGCGCGGGCGTAATGTGGGCTGTCGCACAGAACGGTGGCTTGGCCCGCCGCACGGACGGTAGTTGGAAGACAGTCACCAGCAAAGATGGTTGGTCGGGCGCTCGTGCCAGTTGTGTTGTCAGCGACGGCGAAGGCGGAGTATGGATCGGCACTTATTCCAGCGGGCTTGAACGGTGGGCCAATGGCCGGTTTAGTGTGCTGGGACGCGAGAATGGTTTGGGTGGCGACATCGTTCGCGGGTTGCTGGTGGATCACGCCGGTGATTTGTGGATCGCCCTCGAATCACCCGTGTGCCTGCAAAGACTTCATCAAAACCAGTTTCAAACCTTCGCTCAAACCTCTAAAGGGGCCATTCGCGCGCTGGCCGAAGACACGGCGGGGACTCTCTGGTGCGGGACACTGGACGGTTTTCTCCTGTGCGTGGAAGGCGATACGCTCAAGGACAAAACGCTGCAAACCTTTTCGCGGCCCACGCCTATCCGCTGCATGAAGGCGATGCCGGACGGCAGCGTGTGGATTGGCTACGCCGGCGCGGGACTAGGCATCTGGCACAATGGTAAATTCGCGCAAATCAACGAGGTGCAAGGTTTGTACGACGCGTATGTCTGCGCGATGATGGCGGATGATGACGGTGGATTTTGGTTCGCGTCGGATCATGGGATTTTTCAAGTCCGCCAAGGCGAACTCGAAGACGTGGCCGGGGGCCGGGCGAAGCAGGTGCATTCGATTCCTTTCGGGCGCGACGAGGGTTTGATGAGCTTGCAAGGCTCTTACGGTTTTGCACCGGACGCGGCGAAGAGTCGGGATGGGCGTCTATGGTTTCCGATGCGCACGGGGCTGGCGGTGGTGAATCCCCTTTACGCGCCTCCCACCCGTGTGCCGCTTCCGGTTTTGGTTGAACGCGTGGCAGTGGATGGGCGCGCGGCGCAAACGGATGCCGGACGATTTGTTTTGCCGCCGGAGCATCGCCGGTTGGAAGTGGATTTCACCGCGCCGACTTTCGTCGCACCGGAAAACATCCGCTTTCGTTACCGGGTCGAAGGCTGGGACGATGGCTGGATCGAAGGCGGCACGAAGCGCAGTGCGACTTATTCACGATTGCCTGCGGGCGACTATACGTTTCGCGTCACAGCCTGCAACAATGCCGGTATCTGGAATGAAAACGGAGCGGCGATCGCGCTGACTGTCCCACCGTTTCTCTGGCAACGCTGGCCGGTTCGCGCCGCCGTTCTTTGTGTATTCACACTCGGCGTCATCGCCGCCGTGCGCTACGTTTCCTACCGGCGATTGCGCCTGAAACTTTCAAGACTGGAGCGGGAGACCGCCTTGCAGCGCGAACGTGCGCGCATCGCGCAGGACTTGCACGATGACATTGGCGCAAGTTTGACTCACATCGCCTTGTTGAGCGAACTGGCGCAAAAGAATTTTGACAAACAGCCTCAGGCCAAAGGGCATCTTGACCAGATTTTTCGCACCGCACGAACTGCAGTTCGCTCATTGGACGAGATAATTTGGACGGTTAACCCAAAGAATGATACACTTGACCTTTTCATTGCCTATCTCTGCACCTATGCTCCGGACTATCTCCGGTCGGCGAGCATACGTTGCCGTTTGGATGTCCCTCTGGACGCACCGACCATGCCGCTGCCCTCTGAAGTGGCTCATCACTTGTATTTGTCGGTCAAAGAAACATTGCACAATATTGTCAAGCACGCGGGCGCGAGTGAGGTCTGGCTGCGGATGCGAATTGCGGCAGGAACCATCACACTGACGATCGAGGACAACGGCTGCGGCTTCCAAACTGAAAGCAAGACTGCACCGGATGCAGAGGGTTTGGGCAATTTGAACCGGCGACTGAGCGAGATTGGCGGACGTTGTGAGCAAAGCAGCGAGCAGGGAAAAGGCACGACAACTACGTTCACCGTGCCGTTAAAAATACCGCGAACGTGAGATGGTAAAAATGTCCGCAGAATTAAAAATATGGCTATAATCATTACTATTGTTGAAGATAATGACGCGGTGCGTCTGAGCATGCTCGATATTTTGGAGAGTGCGCCGGACTATGAGTGCGTCGGCGCGTTTTCCAGCGGCGAAGAGGCATTGCGTGAAATACCAAAGCTTAAACCGCAAGTCGTGCTCATGGACATCGGCCTGCCGGGCATCGATGGTGTCGAGTGTGTGCGTCAACTCAACAAGGTGATGGAACTTCCACAAATTCTTATGCTCACGGTTCACGAAGACCCGGATTCCATCTTTAATTCGCTTGCGGCAGGTGCTTCGGGCTATCTGCTCAAGCCGGTGCGTGCCGCTAAATTATTGGCGGCGGTGAAGGATGTGTATGCCGGCGGCGCGCCGATGACTAGTAATATTGCGCGCAAAGTTGTGCAGTCGTTTAAGCGTGTTAGTCCAGTTGCAAGACCCACGGCCGAAAATCTTTCGCCGCGCGAAGTGGACGTGCTAAATTATCTGGTTAAGGGTTTCAGCTATAAGGAAACAGCTGATGCAATGGGAATATCTTACAGCACCGTGCATTCACATATTGAGCACATCTATCACAAACTTCATGTGCAATCCCGCGCGCAGGCCGTGGCGCGTTACTTGAGAGTTTGAAGTCACCACCTTCTCTCCTTAGGCTGGAGTCAGAATATTTTTATCGGCAGTTTTGCCGATTACCGCTTCTTAAATTACAAAGCTAGACTGTGTGAGAATGCGTTTTAAGCTTCACATTCAGCTTGGTCAGAGATTCGTCAGGAATTGTCTAGCGGGTTTCCTTTTTATCAGTCCTCTGCTCACTCATTCTGAGGCGGCGACTTACTATGTGGATTCCGCAGGTGGCAACGATGCCAACAGTGGCACGTTCACAAATACTGCATGGCAAACCCTGTCCAAAGTCAATGGAACAACCTTCTCGGCGGGCGACAACATTCTATTCAAAACCGGCGGCAGTTGGACCGGCTCGCTGCATCCCGGGGGATCCGGCGCAACGAATAATCCGATCATCATTAACAGTTACGGAGCCGGCCCAAAGCCCATCATTGATGGTAATGGACTCATTGGCACTGGCGTGGTCTATCTGTTTAATCAGCAATACTGGGAGATTAACAATCTTGAAATCATCAACAACGCCGCCGCTGGAGGCGACCGGCGCGGGATTTATCTGGCCGCGCAGAACTTCGGATTGGTTCACCACTTGTATGTTAGAAATTGCTACATCCACAACATCAAGGGCATTGTGGGCCAGGATAACGCCGCCAAGCGGACTGCCGGATGCCTTGTTGAAACGATTAGCGATAGCGCGGTGCCGACGCGGTTTGACGGCATTCTTATGGAGAATTGCGTGATCTCGACAGTGGACAATCAAGGAATCGCCTTGAACAATAATGTTTCAGTTGCGGATTATCCGGGAACAGCCAGTTGGAATGCCCGCAAGTTCACCCACGTCGTCATTCGCGGAAATTTGATCAACGATATCTCGAAGAACGCGCTGATCATCCGGCTGACCGACGAAACCGGGCTGATTGAACACAATGTTTGCTACGACACGGCTTTTCGCGCTGGGACGGGCAACACCATTTATGCCCGTAGTTGTCGGGGAACGGTATTTCAATTCAACGAAGGCTATTTGAACAGAACGACCGACTTCGACGGTTGTCTCTATGATTCGGATCTTCAAAGCCCGGCCTGCATATTCCAATACAGCTACAGTCATGACAACAACCACGGCCTCTTCTGGCTGGACACCGACGCTGCGGACACCAATGTCATCGTGCGTTACAACATCAGCCAGAACGACAGGGGCAACATCTTCTGTCCGAATTACCCCTGCGCCAGCGCCTACATCTATAACAACACGGTCTATGTCGGCGCGAACCTCTCGCCGGTGATCATCAATGAAAAAACGGTCAATACAAAAACTTACTTTTTTTACAACAACATCATCTACAACTCCAGCCCGACTGCGACTTATAATTTTGTCGGCCTCAACGGTGGCAGCCGCACCTGCGACTACAACGTCTTTTACGGCCAACACCCGGCCGGCGAGCCGGCGGACACCCACAAGCTCACCAGCGACCCCAAGCTGGTTGCGCCGGGCACGGGCGGCACGAATGATCTGAACAGCGTCGGCGGCTACAAATTGCAGGCCGGCTCGCCTTGCATTGATTCGGGAATGACAATCGCCAACAACGGCGGACGGGACTACTGGGGCAATGCCGTTCCTTTTAACGGAACAACCGACCGGGGCGCAAACGAATGGTCTGGCGTCCCGCCGGTAGTTTCCACCCAGCCCGCGACAGGTCTGACAGGCGGCGGCGCGACTTTAAATGCCTTGGTCAACCCCGGCGGAGCAGCGATGGCCTATTATTTTCAGTTCGGCACCATCACAAATTACGACAGTGCCACTTCTATGAATTACTTGCCTGCTGGCATCAACTCCCTCACCGGCAGTGATTCCATCAGCGCACTGTTGCCAGGCACCCTTTACCATTTCAAAGTCGTGGCCACCAACAGCATGGGGACTGGCAGCGGTGCGGACGCCACCTTTACCACCGTCGCAATTTCACAGTTGCAATTGGCGTCACCGGCCTTGCTGGGTGGCGTCGCGTTTCAGTTCTCTTTGACCAACGCTCCGGGCGTCAGCTTCAAGGTCTACGTCACCAGCAATCTCGCGTTGGCCGCAGGCAACTGGACTCTGCTTGGCATGATGACAGAAAGTTCCGCCGGCCAATACCAGTTCACCGACCCGCAGGCGATAAACAACGTTCAGCGGTTTTATCAAGTTCGCTGGCCTTGACAGAATGATCATTGGACAAGAGGTTCCATTGCCTTCGGCGTAATCTGAACATCGGCCTTCTTTGCCAACTCATCAATCATCTGGTCATACAATTGATCGAGATAGATTGATTTCACACGAGACTTGATTTCTTCAAAGGAAGGATAATGTCGCGGAGTTTTTGAAATACACCTTACGATCTTAATCTCGCTTTTGGAAACAGGGATCATCACACTCTGCCGGGGAGACAGCAGTAACACTTTTTTAGCCTGTTCGTCGTCGGAGAATAACTCGCTGACCCGGCTCTCATTCATCTCCTCGAATCGTTGCCATGCGGCTTTGATATCTCCGCTATGTTCTTGGGCGGTTGTTTTCAGATCGGCACCCGTCTTTACTGCACAACCAATTTTCTGCGCGACCACCTGGAGTGTTTCTCCAGTGGTTTCAGAATTGGATGCTTGTAGCGTGACCATCTCAAGTGTGGATGTTTCTCCTACGCGGAATTTTTTCTTGTTCCGCCCGTAAAACTTTTTGACCTGCCTGTCGCTGACATCCCACCGGCTTTGCGCGAGTTGTTCTGTTGCGCGGAGTCGCAGCTTCGCCATCCAGTGTCCGTAATATTGGAGTTGGGTGTAGCGCACAGGTCCGTAGACCACCCGGCCTTGTTGCACGGCCGATTCGCGTTCGTTGTTCATTATTTCCAGATTTTCCACCAAGCTTGCATACTGAATGTTATCGACCAGCCTCAGTTCCAGGAACAAGAGTTGTTGCACTTTCTCACGGACGATCCGTTGGACCGTTCGTTGCCAGAGCAAAGCGCGGGGTGTTGTCCCCGAAAACTTTCGATCCCAAAAATTTGTTTCGTAATCGAGGTTGGACTTTGCCTTGAAGAATTGAAACACGCCCGCCCGCTCCTGCTGCATAAACCAGACGAACTCCTCCTTGGGGACGGATTGCCCATTCACAAATAAAACCGGGACTGCATTCGTGGATGGCGCGGTTTCTTGCGCCATTCCAAACGCCGCACTAATGAAAAAGCAGGACCAAAGCACAACATTAAGCAAAAAGCGCTTACAGAAAAACAAGGTGCCAGAAGTAGATTTCACAACGTTGTTTTGGCAGTTGCACAAGTGTCCAGATGTGCGACCAGACAAATTTTATTGTGGCGAACTGACCGCTGCAGGCATATCGGCAGTTTTGCCGACTATGAAACTTGCCGCCGCAAGCTAACAATGAAAAATCAATCCGAATATTCACGTCAAACGAGTTTTCAAAGTCATTACCAAGAAAAAACAATATTGAACCATAATTAACCAAACCGACGAAAACAATGGATAAACAATCAACACTTACATTTCATTTTCTCCTGACGAGGAACGGTGGGCTCAATTGCATGGCATTTGCCATCCTGTTAGCCGTCGTTACGGGAATTTGCGCTCCCAGTGTTGAATTTGAAGCGCCTCCTCTGGGCGAGTATGGCCCGATTATAGGCCATGCTTCCGGGCTGGCTACGCCATCGGAGTATGAAGTCATTCTCCTTGACTCTCAAAATAATAAAAAATGGTGGGATAAAACCCATAACGTCCACGGCATCCCCATCGCGGACGATGGAACATTTACGGTTGCATCTTCTGCGGCTGAAAAAGGATGGGTCAACAATACTAATGTCCTGAAAGCCCCTTTCATCGGCGTGTGGGTTGTTTCCACGAACTTCGGCAAATTCAGCGTTGAGGGCGTTCCCCTGCCTGAAAAAATCTCACGTGGCGCGGTGGCTTCAAGGATCATTATCCGCACCGGACCGGGCATGGTTCCTGTCGTAGATTTTGACGCGCCACCCGTTGGCACAAACCAGCCGGTTACAGGCCAGATTTTGGGACTGTCCAATCCTACGCGCTACCAGGTTCTGATGCTGGTTTCCGCAATTACCAACATCTGGTGGGACAAAACCCATGATGTCGGTGGAATTCCGATTGCGGAGGATGGCTCATTCAAAATTGAAGGCTGGGTGGTTGATCCTCATGATCTGACTGTTCCCATTATCGGGATATGGATTGTTCCCACGAACTTCCCCGAATACACGTCCGAGGGAACAGTGCTGCCTGAAAAAATTCCACAGGCCGCCGTCGCTTCAAAAATCCAAAACCGAAGCGACATGCTTGCATCACCCTGAATGTAATAAATGTGACGATTGCAACCCAATGAACAATTTCATGCAAAAATATCGCCATTCCGTAATTGTGACGATGGTTGATCCGCACGGCACCACATAAGATTTGTCTCATCCTTATTCCATGCAAAAAAAACAATTCCATTGTCTCCGACGTAGCGGGTATTCCTGCAAGAGCGCGTTCACCCTTATAGAACTGCTGGTGGTGATTGCCATCATCGCCATTCTGGCCGCGATGTTGCTGCCCGCGCTGGCCAAGGCCAAAGTAAAGGCGCAAGCGATCAAATGCCTCAGCAACAACAGGCAAATCGGCCTGGCCATGATCATGTATGCAGGAGACAACAATGATTACTTGCCGCCTTTGAATACGGTCGCCTATCCTCCTCCGAATCCAGCGCCACCGGGAGTTTATTGGTATTTCCAATATCTCAACAACGGTAATTACATTACCGCCAACACGGTTTCAAACAGTGTCTGGCGCTGTCCGGCGGTGCCCGATAAGGATTTGATAAACGGCGGTCCTTATGGTCTATTGGAAGGCTATGGCCCGATGGAAGGCAATAACGGCAACGATTCGGGTATTCTTCGTTTCGGCATGGTTAATGGCCAGAAGGAGGGCAGCCGAAAATTAGGATCATTAAGACGCTCAAGCCAACTCTGGTTGTTTGGCGATGTGGGAACTCCAAAAATTAACGGCAATCAGAACATATTTCCAGCTGGTGGCTATAGCACCGAGTTCAGCACCAGACAGCCGATCCCAGGGTTGCTTCCAGGTCAGGGCTGGGTTCCTCAGAACCCTCCCAAGCAGGCGGCCTGCCGTCATAATAGGCGTGCCACCTTTGTGTTATGCGATGGACATTCCGAAAATTGGAAATGGGAGGATTTGGTTACAGATAAAGATGATGTCTTTGCCATCAATTCCTATTGAAATATTAATGCAGTCGCCCATGAATCCCAACTCCGCAAATCTGATAGAGTTTACCGATTTCAGGCCATCGGCAGATTTGCCGATTCCCAGTGCTGCGGCGCTGTGCTAAATTTTTCGCACATCCCGGAACGCAACCATTGTAAACGACTTAACAAGTGTCGCCGTCGAACAATAATGTTCTTATGAAAACAAAAGAAAACCCCCAACAAATACAAAGTATAAATCAACGATTCAGCACACTTCGCAGGATTTCGCTGGCGTTGCTTTTTGCAATTGCCATGGCCTTTCTTGCTTTGTCTGGCAAGGCAGCCAACATTCTGGTGAATCCCAGTTTTAATTCGTCCCCTCTTTTTAACCCTGGGTCTTGGACGCAGCACAGCCCCGTAACTTGGAGTTCGAGTCCTGCCTCGGCAGCGGATCATTCATCGGTTAAGCTGATTCGCACTGGGGCTGATGGCCTTTGGTTTCAGGGTAATTATGGCAATGGAGGCCAGTCCATAGACCAATATGTTTCGCAGACCTTTGCTTGTTTTCCGGGAAACGTCTATACTGCAGATGCTTGGTATTCCGCATATGTGAGCTTCGCGGGAAGTTTAGGCGGCAGCGGCGCCGGTGGTAGCGGTCTATTTCAAAATGATGGTGCCAATGAAGACGGATGGGTTGAAGTGAAGTTTTATGATTCAGGCAACGTTGTGCTTGCGGATTACAAGTCAATAATAATTGATCCTGTCTATGATGCCAATGCTGCGGCTACGCTGACTTTAGTGACCAACACGCTTGGCAATGTCTATTTACCTTGGGCAAATTTTCCAGTGACCAACCAATATGATCCCTCTACTTTAGGGTTAAATCAGGATCCCCTCGCCAATGTTGCCGGCATTACAAATACATTGGCTAACGGACAGATGACAGCACCGCCGGGAGCGGTAAAAGTGGAATTCAGCATCCATCTCTATCAGGCTGCTTTCGAGTCTGGCGCTCCCTTCTGGGATGATGCAACCTTGAACCAGATAGCTGGGCCGTCTCCATCGGTCATTACCACCACTCCGGATGGCACGCATTTTTTCAACGGTGCCATCACCAGTTTCACTTTCAATGTCACTTCGGCGGCAACGGGAGGCGCGCCTCTCCCCACCAATTCAACCAGCCGCGTTGGGATTATTGTGAATGGTGTGAACAAAACGGGGAGCCTCCAATTTAGCGGGCCATCCACAAATCTGGCCGTGATTCTGCCGGGTTTGGCAACAAATTCGCTTTACACCGTAAGCGTGTCAGCCACGAATAGTGTGGGTTTGGTTTCCACGAAATCAGTCAGTTTTGATACTTTCCCCACCAATGTTTTCATCGTTAGCGCTGAAGACTATGATTTCACCAACGGTCTGTTCATTCAAAACCCGACACCCACTTCGGCGCCTGGCCCCAACAGCTATTTTGGCACGGCGGGCACTTTAGGTGTGGATTTGTCGACATACAATGGGACAGGGATATTGCCGGGGAACGGCGCCGCACAGCTTATCCGTTCAGACGGCTTCTCGGCAATGCAACAAGCCAGCGATTTGCAGTTGCCTTTATATTCGGCACAAAATGATCCGAATGTGTATAACGTTCAAATCGCGTATAACAATGGCGGCAACTGGTTTAATTACACGAGGAATTATCCGACAGGCAATTATCTTGTCTACTTGCGCTACAATAATCCAACTGCGGGCACTATTGAAAGCCTCAACGTGTTGACCAGCGGGTATGGGACGCCTACGCAAACGACCAATAGAGTAGGGGTGTTTATTGGCGCCGCCACGGGGCCAAGTTATGCGTGGGTGCCCCTGACGGACGCTTTTGGCAATAGAGTAATCGTGAATTTGCCAGCGGGACAAAATACGCTGCAACTGTTGAGCGGTAACGGCGCTGGTGCTGGCGGTATTGCTAATTTTGTTGACTACATATTTGTTCCAGCGGGCATTGGATTCCCTCCGTTCATTAATAATTTAAGTCCTAATAACGTCAATCCGCCGGTTAATGCGAATATATTCCTGAATATCACGAACATTACCTTTTCGGTCGGTTCTGCCTTCAGCACTGTTGCCTCAAACAATATTCACGCATTGGCGAACGGGGTTGATATCACGTCAGGGGCAACCTTTACCGGCAATAACACAAATTGGAATGTGAGTATTCCCTGCCCGCAAAATCAACTGATCACGCTGGTCATAAATGCCACGGATGCCAACGGATTATCCAACAGTGTCGCGGAGACCTTTGACACCTTCAGCCAGAATAATTTTATGATCGAAGCTGTGGACTTTAACTTCAATGGCGGTCAATTTATTGACAACCCGGTTCCAACGGCAGGCGTTGCGCTGGCAACGAACAGTTATTATGCCGGCGGCATTTTTCAGACCAATATGGCCGTGCAGAATGTAGATTATAACGGCTTCAGCGATGGTGGGGGCGAGGCTTGGAATTACCGGCCTCTTGATACAGGTGTCGGCCAGGAGGTGACCGCTGACTTTAAGCGCGACAAATTTATCACCGCTGGCGCTCAGGATTATAGCATAGGATTTTGGAATGGCGGGTTTTGGGAAAACTACACCCGCACATTCCCCACGAATAATTACAATGTCTTTTCCCGGATGGCAGGCGGTAATGGCCCCTTCAATAATACCACATTGTCATTGGTGACCGGTGCAACAACGTCGACTCAAACAACCCAGCTTTTAGGCTCATTTGCCGATGCAGACGCAGCCGGCTGGACGACATGGCACTGGGTGCCCATGCGGGACACCAACGGCAACCTTGCGAAAATTTCACTCGGAGGGGTTGAAACGGTGCGGGCGACCAGCGGGAATAATCTCAATGCACACTTCTTTATGTTTGTGCCGGTCATTCCCCCGGTGCAGATTGGCGCCTCAATCAGCGGATCCAGCATTTTGCTCAAATTCCAGACCCAGAACGGGAAAAGTTATACGGTGCTTTTCAACAGCACTCTGACCGGAGGCACTTGGCAAACACTGCCCAGCGGTAGCGGTATTCCCGGCGATGGCACGGTCAAAACTGTGACTGACGCAGTGGGAGTGGGACCAACGCAACGATTCTATAAGTTGCAGGTTCAGTAAAGTCGGTGTGGATTGCAATTGGGCTGGGGAAACAACTGGTCGGCGCCGGGGCAAAGTTGGCGCCGACCTTCTAATATACAAATGAACGAGATGAATTAACCCCACCCCGCTTTCAGGTGCGGTGTTCAAGGCGATTGTGACTGATTCCATCCAATGACAGGTAAACGTATATCCATCAATCACGTTAGGATTGGGATTTCAAGTTCGGCTTTTCTGGCAAGAGCGGCTGCCGGCTTTATTTTTGCCATTGGATTATTGTTTGCGATTGAAATTCACGCGGCCAATGTTCTGACCAATCCGGGATTTGAGACGGCCGGCCTCGCCGGTTGGACGACCTTCGGGCCGAATAATAGCAGTGAAAACATCGCCGGCATTGCCCATGGCGGGGTCAACTATTATAAAGTCTATGGTGCGTTCATCGGCGCGCAGAATTTTACGGGTCTATATCAGGACAAACCCTCGACTCCGGGCGCGAACTACTCGGCGGATGGCTGGACTTATACAGCTTCCAGCGATGGCAACGGCATTCACGGGCAGGATGCGATTTGGCTTGAAGTGAGTTTTCGGGATGCGTCATTCAACGCCCTGGCTCTCTATCGGTCGGTGGTCGTGACCAGCAACAATTTAGCCAGCTTCGGCGGGTTGAACACATGGTTCGCTTTGCAGGTCACCAACCAGTGTTCCTTTACGAATGCTTCGACGACAGTGCTGCTTCCGGGAACAGTGACGAACACTGTAGTCAGTCTGGTGGCGCCGGCGGGCACTGCTTATGTGCGGTATCAAGTTGTTTTTTCGCAGGGACCGGACAACGCAAACGCCTCGATGTATTTCGATGACCTCACGCTGAACAAAACCGGTGGCACGGATTCGCCTGCCACTCAGTGGAACATCGTCTGGAGCGACGAGTTCAATGGCACTTCCGTGGATGCAAACAAGTGGGCGTTCGAGACCGGCAACGGAGGCTCCAATCCCGGCTGGGGCAACCAGGAACTGGAGTATTACACCGGTCGCACAAACAACGCTTACGTCAGCAATGGTTTGCTGCACATCGTGGCGCGGGTGGAATCCATGGGCGGATTTAGCTTTACCTCCGCCCGCATGAAGACCCAGGGTCTATACGCAACGACCTATGGCCGCATCGAATGGCGCGCCGCCCTGCCTGCGGGTGTCGGTATGTGGCCGGGTCTTTGGATGTTGGGGTCGAACATCGGTTCTGTCGGCTGGCCGGGTTGTGGAGAAATTGACGTCGCGGAAACCAAGGGGACGGAGTTGACCAAGGTCCACGGCAGTCTACATTCTGGAAGCGACGAAACCACCATTTATACTTTGCCTGGTGGAGATTCGATAACCAATTTCCACAACTACATGGTGGATTGGGAACCCAACTCCTTCAGCTTTTCGGTTGACGGTCATGTGTATGAAACCCAGACCAGTTGGACAAGCTCGCTCGGTCCCTATCCTACACCTTTCAACGCGCCGGAATTTCTTCTGATGAATCTTGCCGTGGGGGGTAATTTCGTGGGTAATCCTTCCGTTGCTGCCATCGAGGCGGGCACCATTTTTCCCGCCGAAATACAGGTGGATTACGTGCGCGTTTTGGAGCAAACAGCGCCGCTCCAAATTGTCGCGACTCAATCAAATGGCAATGTTGTTTTGAGTTGGCCGGCAAATATCGCCTGCCATTTGCAAGTGCAGACAAATTCTTTGGTGAATGGAAACTGGTATGATCTTGCCAACCCATCGAACCCGCTTGTAACGGTGCCCAACCAAAACAATGCCAGCGTCTTTTACCGTTTGGAATCGCCGTAAAATACGCGCAACGGATTTACAGGCGGGAATGGCATGGTCGGAGCGCGTCGTATAGAGCGCTCATTGACCGCGAGTTTTCAGCGTTTGAATCCTGGCCTGAACAGCTTCGTAATCGTGCTGCGCCGCTGTGTTCGTTGGATTCAGTCGCAATGTGATTTGAAATTCCTTGAGTGCTTCATCGAGTTTTCTTTGTTTGGCAAGGATCGCGCCGTAATTCAGATGGGCGCGCTCAAAGTCCGGGCGAATGTTGACCGTTTCAGCAAACTGCGCCTGCGCTTCCTCCATATTCCCCCCAGCCGCCAGTTCGACTCCCAATAAATACCGCGCCTGCCAGAATTTCGGGTTCATCCAGACGGCATTGCGAAAATAACCGATGGCGTCATCCCGGTGATGCGCCGCTGCCAGCGCGACCGCTTGCTGGAAATGGGCCGCCGGCCCGTTCGGCTGAAGATCGGCAGCCGTGTGATAATGCGCCATGGCTTGATCCGTTTTCCCCTCGCATTGCTCCATGAATCCCCAGTTCAGGTAGGTTTCAACGTAGCCGGAGTCGATCTTAAGGACACGGCTAAAAAATCCGGCGGCTTCGGTTGTTTTCCGTTGGTTGCCCAGAATCAACCCCATTTCGTTCAGGGCTTGCACATAATCACTGCGAATCGTCAGCGCCCGCAAAAAACTTTTTTCCGCACCGCTGGTGTCCCCAAGCCGGACCAGCAACCGGCCAATGATGCAGGGAGTCATGGGGTTCTGCGGCAATAATTCGCTGACGCGTTGCTCCTCCCTGGGGGCTGCGGCCAAATCGCCAGATTGATCCAAAAATTGCGCGAAGTTTTCACGCAAAAAATAATCGTCGGGAGACAGCGCCAATGCTTCCTCATATGCGGCACGGGATTGCACGCGGGTTTCTTCCGTCATTTGCGAGTTTAATTCCTTCAGCTTGGCCATGTAAAATTTTGCACGCGAGACATCATTCAATTGATCGGTGAAAGGCGGCTCGGAGACGCGGCTGTAATTTTCCTGCCAGATGCGGAAACGATCCCATGGTGAAACGCCCAGCCGCCGGTCGCATAATTCCGCTGACGCCCATTCGCTTTTGCCCTTGGCCAGAACGGATTTCGGGAGCAGCTTTAAGGCTTGTTCCGCAAACGCGCGCCCCAGCAAATAGTTGCCGTCAAAGTTCAAATGCACATGCTCATAAAATAATTCATTGCCCGGAATTTTATCCGGAGAACTTGGAGCCAATGACGCGAAGGCGTCCCAAAAGTAAACGCCGTGCTTCGCCTTGGCCTCCGCCGCATTTTTGATGATTTGATTGATGCGGCTGTCGGCGCGAAAAGCCAGCGTGTCATCGTCTCTGGCCAGTTCAAAATCGCCCAGAGCTTGAGCGGAATTTGTCAGCGCAAGCTGGCAATGTCCCGCGCGAAAATGCAGCTCGGCATATTGCGGATCAATCACGGCGGCTTGTTCATATTTTTTGAGCGCGCCTGGATAATCACCTGACGATTCAAGCGCGATTCCCTGCTGATAAATTTCATCCCACTGTGTTTTTTGGGATTCTTTCAAACCGGCTGAATGCAGGGAGCCAAACGGGGCGCAGTCCTTCAAATTACTTCCCACCGTGCTTAAAATAACCGGCACGCCGGCGTTTCGTCCCGCGCGTAAAATATCATCCAGATTTTTTTTGAAATTTGCATAAGCACGCAGCCGGTTTGGATCGTCATACCGAAGCTGATGGTCTTTGAACATATCCAAGCCGCTCCATGTTTTCGGGGCGGATGAATGATCGCCCCATTGCTGCCTTAAACCATCCAAAAACTGGCCGATCTTTGTGGTTTTTAGGGCGAGGTTAGCCCGCACTAAGCCCGCTCCCGGCGCGCGCGAACCGAACACGGTGCCCGCGCCAAAAGGCCCGACCATTTCATTGTTCCCCATGTAAATAATCCACAAATCGCCATCGCACCGCGCACATTCGCGGGCAATGGGCAAAATCACATGAGAGTTGATGGCCGTCATCGCCACGCAGACCACTTCAAAATCCGTTCCAGGAAAACGTTCACGCAGCAAGACTTGCAAATAACGCCAGGCGCCAAAGGTCGGATCGGGATCGCCCATCGCCGCCGACTCGCCAAACACAAAAATGCGGCAGGTGTTGGCAGGCTTTTTTACAAGCATCCGTTGCGGCACCGGGGTGCGGGCCAGCGCAGGTGGAAAAAATCGGTAGCCAAACCGGTCATTAGGCACGTAATAATCTTCCCCGCCGATTTTCGTTTTCAGAAAAAAACTCGTGGGATAACCATAGCCGGACAAGCGCATGCCAAGCTCAAGCCCGCCAATGACCAGCAATGGGATTACGACTACCGCGAAGATTCGGTATAACCACAGGCGGCGTGCCGGAATTTTGGACGCCGGTTTTTCACGCGATAAACTCCTTCCGTTCGTAGAACGCGCTTTTTTTGGGAAATGCTTTTTTGGCTTCAAATGAGTAGGAGCAGATTAAAACAAGTAGACGAAGTAAGTTCAACCGTGAAAATTTTGAAAGGATTTTGTTTGATGTCTAATTCAATCAAATCCGGACACTATGATGCCAGGGCAAAGTTCCCAACATCGGGATTTGGATTGTTCCCACAAACTTCTCCCAATAAGCGCCGAAGGAACCGCCCCTGCTTATCGGCAGTTTTGCCGATTACGGCTTCAGCAAACATCGGTTAAATTGTTGCATCCCTTTAAAATCAGCCAACTCGCAAAAAACCATCTCACGTGAAAACCCGCCGAATTTTGAACATAACCCGCTTCTTATTAGTCGCGGTTTCCCTCTTTGCAGTTGCTCGGATTCAAGCGGCGTTCTCCCTTACCAAGGGGGAACTTTACGTTTACCAGATTGGCAACGGAAACACAAACGGTTACACGACCACTACCGCTGCGGCTCCGATATACATTGATCAATTTTCGGCGAATAAACCCTAAAGCTTCATTTCTATTTTCTAATCGAATTAGAATAACACAACCGAATGAGAAAAAGCGACGATCATGTGCCAACGCGGCCTTTGTGCAGTGCTTTCACTTTGATTGAATTGCTCGTGGTGATCGCCATTATTGCCATTCTCGCAGCGATGCTGTTGCCGGCGCTCGCGAGGGCCAAGGAACGTGCGAAACGCGCCATGTGCCTGAGCAATCTGCGCCAACTTGGCATCGGCATTACGATTTATACTGGCGACTACAATGATTTCGTAATACCTGCCAAACCCGCCGATAACAATATTACTCTGATACCGGGCAACCCGCCGTTCGTGCAATACTGCATCAGCACGACTTACGCCCCTTCGGTCCAAGGCGTGGGTATCCCGTTTGCTACTAATGCTCCTTCTGTTTGGTCGTGTCCCGAAATTCCAGGATTGCCTTACCCTGATACCGTTGATTTCCCACAATGGATCACTGGCTACCAATACTTTGGTGGCATCACCAAATGGTCGCCCAACGGGACTGTCGGCCTCATCCCCGGAACCCACAGCCCGGTCAAGCTCAGCCAGTCTAAATCATATTGGTGCTTGGCGGCGGATATGGTTGCCAAAATCAACGGCACTTGGGGCGGAACCGAGGCTGCTATCACTCCGCCGCCCATCGTCGCGTCCTACAAGTTCTGGCCGCCTCATAAAAAAGGTAATGCCCGGTATCCCGATGGCGGAAATGAAGTATTTGCGGATGGTTCAGCCCAATGGTGCAAAATTGAGACTATGTATCGCTTTACGACTTGGACTGGTGCCAACCAAATGTGGTTTTATCAAAACTTGGACGACATTCCGATGACCCCGTTTATATCTAGTCTTAAATGGAACCCTGCTGTGGATGCACGATGACCTGGACTTAAACGAACATCGGCCGTTATGCTGATTACCAAAATGCGAACCATATTTAGGTAGATTAGTTCCCATATCCTTGAAGTCAGATAACTCTAAAAAACTTGGCCTTATGAAAACCAGATATACTAGCTTATTTGCCAGTTTGGTCATGACTTTGGCGGTGGCGATTTCCGCGCACGCGCAAGTCACACTCCCAGACATCGCCGAAGCCACGGTTCGGGCCGGCGCGAATGAGAACGTGGATGTCCAGGAAATCACTGTGGGCTTTGAGCGTGTGAAGTATGTCCAGGACGCGGCAGCGGGGAACACCACGGCTTGCGCAAAGAGTTACTTCAAGTGGGACTTCACCGGTCAGAATCCCAATACCAACGCCGACTTGACCCTTTCCCTGACGGGTGTCGCAAACAGCCAGCTTTCGGCCATGCGAGTTTGGAGTTTGGACCAGGCTTATCCCGACTTCACGAACACTCCAGGGTCTTTGACTGATGTCGGCGTTCTCACTTGGAACAACGCGCAGGCCAACAGCACCAACTTTGATCTCCCCGGAGTGAGACAGGGAACCTTTCAAATGCTGACCAATGGACCTTTTACCGCGCACCCGGTGGCCAATTTCTCGGCCGCTGGCACCACGACCGTCATAATCCCGGCACCGTGGGGAAACCTGATCATCAGTAATCAGATGGTTCTCGTCATTTGTGGCACAAACAATGCCGCCCTCGCGGGCAACAATGGTTATCGCATGGCGATCAATACCACGGCCTTGGTGTTTCCGGCGCTGGTCGGCGCTCCCCCGTCCATCACTGCGCTCCCAGACGTGACCGTGACTGCCGGCCAAAACTCCGTCACGAACAGTTTCACCGTTGCTGATCCGGCCGGTAATGTGGCTACTCTTCCGGCCGCGACTCCTGCAGTGGATGGAGCGATTGTTACCAGCGCGATCGTGCTGGGTAGCGGCGCAAACCAGCAGATTTATGTGACCGCCGGCACCGCCGGGACTACCACGGTCGAGGTGACTATTGCTGATGAGAATGGTGACTTAGCACAGAGAACATTCAACGTGACGGTGCTGCCGCGGATTTTTCCGCCCACCATTTCCACCCCGGTAAACACCAATACGCTGGTTAACACGGCCGTGACCGTTCCGTTCACCATTGGAGATTTGTCCTCACCGGTGTCCACTCTTACGGTGACTGGCGCGGTTGATGCCGTCAGCGTGAACGAGCTTGCCAGCGTCTCGTTCGCAGGCTCCGGCACAAACCGCACGGTGACGGTCACGCCTGTGACCGGCGCCGACGGCGTGGGAATTGTTGATTTGAGCGTCACTGATACGAATGGCACCACGGTGACCACTTCGTTTGCAGTGATGGTATTGACCAACAGGGTCGTATTCACGGACCATTTCGATTATTCAGATGGTTCTCTGTTCGCAGGCTCCGACGCGGTCTGGTTGCGGCGCGGCAACATCCAACCTGTCCCGTTTAATGTGGTTAGCCTCGCGGCGAATATTGTCTCCGGCGCCAACAACGACAATGCTTATGCGGTGCTGGTGGGCGCGCCGTATGCGACGGGCAGCCGCTCGGTAATCTACATCACCTTCACTGGCAACTGGGTGGTCGCTCCAACGGCCGATTCAGGCTCGTTTGTCTCTCTGGCAAACAACAACACGACCTCATCACCCCAGGCCTGCTCCATTGGCTCTACGCCCGACATCGCGCTCGACGGCAACTTGAACCTGCGGATTGCCAATGGCGGCGGTTACACTGTGTATCCCTTGGATCTCGTGCCGGGCACTCCCTATAAAATAGCCGTCCGCTATGATGTGGATTCCGCCACAGCCACGCTTTGGATTGATGCCACAAACGAGGTGGATACCTCCGTCACCAACATCACCGCCACCGATATCGCAGCCCCGGTAGCGCTTTCGCTCGTCGATTTGAATCAGAACGGGAACACAGGCAACCTCGCTCTGGACGATCTTAAGGTGAGCGCTGTCACCCGGCCGCAAGTTAACTCCATCAGCATCGTCGGCAGCAACGTGCAAATTGACTTCACGGCGGGCGTGAACGATGCCACCACGGACTTCGGTGTGACCAGCACGACAGATCTCACCTCTCCGTTTAGTGATGTCAGTGCGACAATCACGTCGCTCGGTGTAGGCGTTTTCCGCGCCATGCTTCCAGCATCTGGCAACCAGAGTTTTTATCGTGTAAAACGCCAGCCTTTTAGTTTTTAGCGTGAATTCCAACTGCCGACAACGTGTGTATATGCGAAGTCGGAGGATGTGTTGGTTATGCGCCGATGCGAATTTACGCACCGGCGCAATTTTACCCTATGCCCGATAATTTGATGGCAATGAAGCAATGGTTTAGCAGACCGGCTGCGATGGCGGGCACCATGAGGCTTGTGTGCCTCGCACTTTTGACACCCGTCGTGAACCTTTCGGCTCAGCCACAGTCCCTGGGCACTGTGTCGGCGGCTTTCAAGGATCCTGACTCGGAGTGGAAGGATTACCCGACCCGCACTTTGGATAATTTACCAGGGGCCATCAGCGAAAAGATGGATTCAGGATTGACTCCTTATGGCGGCCAACTCTCGGTCAAAAGCAAAGCCACGGGATTTTTCCACACCACAAAAATAAATAGCCGTTGGTGGCTTGTTGACCCGGCCGGCGGTCTGGCTCTGCATAAAGGAGTGGCCGGGGTCGGCCCGATGGGAACAGCCGGTGCCAAGGCCGCTTTTCAGGCGAAGTTTGGCACCGGGACGAATTGGGCAGTGCAGACAACGGAGTTGCTGCGCAAATATGGCTTCACTGGCGTCGGTGCTTGGTCGGACACCAAGGCGCTTCGCTCAGTTTCGCATCCGCTGGTCTACACGCGCATATTGAATTTCATGGGCGAATATGGCCGGAAACGCGGCGGCACTTATACGCAACCGGGCCATACTGGTTATCCGGGTGATTGCATTTTCGTTTTCGATCCCGATTTCGAAACCTTCTGCTATGAACAGGCTCGATCACTTGCAGCCGACAAGGACGATCCGTGGTTGCTTGGGTATTTCTCGGACAACGAACTGCCCTTCAGACCTGGATCGTTGACCAATTACCTCTCACTTCCGGAAAAGGACCCCGGCCATCAGGCCGCGCTCGCGTGGTTGCGCACGCACCACGGCGAAAAAGCCACCGTCCGGGACGCCACCGCGCAGGATCAGCGAGACTTTCTGGAATTTATGGTGGAACGCTATTTTCGCATCACTTCCAATGCGATAAAAAAATACGATCCAAATCATCTCTTTCTTGGCTCACGTTTTTACGGTTCCGACTTGTCTCATCCGGAAGTGTTCCGGGCAGTCGGACGGCATGTGGACGTTGTTTCGGTCAACTGGTATCATGCTTGGTCCACCGACCCGGAACGTCTCGCCATGTGGGAACGCGAATCGGGCAAGCCCGTTCTTATCACCGAGTGGTATGCGAAAGGCATGGATTCGGGCCTGTCGAATACGGAAGGTGCCGGATGGGTGGTTAAGACGCAACGCGACCGCGGACGGTTTTATGAAAATTTCACACTCGGCCTGCTGGAATCAAAAGTCTGCGTCGGCTGGGATTGGTTCAAATATATGGACAATGACTCTGCCGCCACCGGGGCTGATCCCTCGAACCGCGATTCCAACAAAGGCATTTTGAGCAACCGCTACGAGCCTTATGATCCGTTGCTTGAAGCGATGAAACGAATTAACGAACGAACCTACTCGTTGGTTTACTATTTTGACAAAAAGGCGGTCCAATCGGAGGGACCCATTCGCTATTAAAAAACTGATTTATATGCGAACGAAAAGGTTTATTTGGCCCGGCTTGGCATTGATTCTCATATGATTCCATGCGCACGGAGAGGTCGCAAATGAAATGCGTGTGAATGACCTGCTTTCGTAAATGACGCTGGACGAAAAGATCGGCCAGATGGTGCAGGTGGATTCCGGCGCGTTGAAGGACAAGGCCGACGTAAAAATTATTTTCTTGGTTCGGTCTTGAGCGGCGGCCAGTCCGATCCTGCCGCCAGTGCGGCGTCCTTGATTCGCCGGTATTTGGCCGACTGTTCGAGCCAGCGCTCAAGCCAGAGAGGAAGTGACTGCGCGCTGCAGCCCGCAAACACAATCAGGTGCGCGTCTAAAGCTTCGGTCAGCGCCTCATCCGCTGTTGGCGTGAATTTCAGCAAGTCCACCCGCCATGGCCGGATGTTCCATTGACCGGCGAAATCTGCTCTGTGCGCTCCGCAGCTCCATCCGGTCAGAACCATCGGCGCTGACCTTCCTGATGCTGGCTCCGCCGTCAGGATTTGCCCGGCGGGCGGAATTGGAATCCGGCCCGTTTGATTTTTATCAAGTGGTCGGCATCACTGAGGCGGAAGCTGGATTCGCCAGGACACACGATGGAGCCGCGTTGGTGGAAAAACTCACGTCCGGCGGCGGATTCCCAGTAACTGACCCAGGCCGGCACAGTTTGGTGGAGCCGGTATGAAGATTCTTTACGCAACTGCCAGCCCGGCCGGAACGATTCAGTCCGAGTGAAACTGGTCTCACGCGAAGACCGCCAAAGACGCAAAGAAAACTGAATTCTTGAGTGCAAAAGCAACGCGCTGAATAGGGATTAGAATTCTTGTGAAAAAATCACTGACGGCCCCTTCCTTGCGGCCTTGGCGGCCTCGGCGTGAGGTTCTTCGGCATCGTTCCGGCTAAGCTTGTTATTTCAGGCTCGGCCAATCGAGATCAAAGCGGGCAAGATATTTCCGAAGGCGGTCGGCATCATTGGCGGTTTTGCGATTCTCCCGCGTGGCTGCGAAGAGTTTTCGACCCGCGTCAGACAGCGTGGCCGATTCGCGGCACACCCGGATGACGAAAGCCAGTTGCGCCTGATCAAACAGGTCGAGCTTCTCTTTCGCCTTGTCGCTGAGCACTTCCGCAAGCACGGCACCATGATCATCGGCTGCCATCGGGGTGGCCCAGCCGCCCTTCAAGCGTTCCATCTCACCCTCAAGCACCGGTGCGGTGATGCGGCCGCCCGGTGACAGCGTGGCCATGCGGGTGATGCAGGCGTTTAAGTCGCGGAAATTAGCAGTCCACTTGGCGGCTGGTGATTGGGCAAATTTCAAGAATGCTTCGCGCACTTCTTTGCTCATGGTGACGCGCTGGCTGCTCCTGCGGGCAAACTGTTCCAGCTCGTAATCCAGATTGGGTTCGATGTCCTCCGGGCGTTGGCGCAAGCCTGGCAGATGGAACGTCCACAGGTTGGTGCGCGCCAGCAGATCTTCGCGAAAGCGGCCTTCCCGGACGGCGAGTTGCAGGTCGCGATTCGTGCCGGCGATCAATTGAAAATTGCTGCTGACCTCGCGGTCGCCGCCGAATGGTAGAAAGCGTTTTTCTTCCAGTGCCCGGAGCAGCATGGCCTGTTCGTCCAGTCCCAGCTCGCCGATCTCGTCCAGGAAAAGCAGGCCGCCGTCGGCGGCACGCAACAGACCGGGGCGATCTTTGACGGCCCCCGTGAAAGCGCCTTTGACGTGGCCAAAGAGCGCCGACATGGCGGCATCTCCCCGCAGAGTGGCGCAGTTCACCTCGACAAATGCGCCCGCGATCTGGTGCCGGGATTTTTTGAGTTCGTAAATGCGCCGGGCGAGTTGCGATTTTCCAGCGCCGGTCGGTCCAGTCAGCAGGACGGGATCTTTCGCATTGATCGAGACGTGTTCAATCTGCTCAATCAGCTGGTTGAAATGTTCATTGCACGTGGCGATGCCTGACTTCAGGAACGTGCGCGCCTCCTTTTGTTCCTTCCCGAAGCGCGACGCCAGGCGGTCATATTTGGAAAGGTCGAGGTCGATGATGGCGAACTTGCCATCGGGGCCACGCCGCTTGGTGTCGGCTGGCGAGGTCTGCACCAGACGTGCGGGGAAGTGGCGCGACTCCGTCAGTAGAAACAGGCAGATCTGCTGCACATGCGAACCGGTGGTGATGTGGACGAGATAATCCTCCGTGTCGGGCTTAAAATCATAGCTGCGCGCGAAGTCATGCAGGGAGGCATACACCTCCTCAAAGTCCCATGGATCCCGTAGCGCCTGCTCGGTTCCTTGGACTGTGGTGTTTGCCGAGATGCGCGATATATCCGCCATGACCACATTGGCGGTGTCCTTGAACTTGGGATCGTAGATCAGTTCGAAGCGGTCAATCGGCAGCTCCGCGTGTTTGCACAAGGAAACGCTGGGACGCCACTTGTTCCACCGCTCCTGATGGAAGCCGGAGTCCAATACGCTGCCCAGCAGACCGATCACCACCTGTTTCTTGTTATGCATAGCGGATATTCCTGTGTTTTATCTTATCAGCTAGTCTTGTGATTCGGCAAACCAAATCAATTCACCGTGCTTGAACAATTATTTAGCCCGTTGTTATTGGCGTTTATGACTGTTTTGCAGGGTTTTTCCCGGTTGGCACGGTGACTGCAATAGGTGTTGGCAGCGTTAAACGAAAGAAAACATATGGCTAACAAATCAATCTTCCAATCCTTGCGCGGCGCGCTCTTGCCGCAGGCCGACGTGGTCAACGAAGCGGGGGGCCCGGCTTACATGCTCGCGCCGAAGCAGGCGCTCGCCCAATACGCGGCGACCGGCTGTTTGAACTCGACCTATTACGCCTCCGCCGAGGACCAGCTTCAAAAGGTGCTCGCCTTGACGAAGGAAGTGGACGCGCAGTTCGTCGCCAAGACCGCCGTGTATGCCCGTGAGAAAGGTTTCATGAAAGACATGCCGGCCGTGTTGTGCGCGGCGTTGTCGGTGAAAGATCCGCAATTGCTCCGCGCCGTGTTCAACCGCGTGATCGACGACGGCAAGATGCTCCGCAATTTTGTCCAGGTGTTGCGCTCCGGTGTGGTGGGCCGCAAATCCCTCGGCACGGTGCCGAAGAAATTGGTGCAGTGCTGGCTCGAATCTCGCACGGATGAGCAGTTGTTCCGGGCGTCCGTGGGCAATGCTCCGTCCTTGGCGGACCTCGTCAAGATGGTGCACCCGAAGCCGGGCAATGCGACCCGCGAAGCGCTCTACGGTTATTTGCTCGGTCGTCCACACCAGGCGGAGGCGTTGCCGGAGATCGTGAAACAGTTCGAGGCGTTCAAGGCCGGCAAGCGGGATGAGGTGCCGGACGTGGCGTTCCAGATGTTGACCGCCTTGGATCTCGGCAAAGCCGAGTGGACGGCCATCGCGAAGAAAGCGCCGTGGCAGATGACGCGCATGAACTTGAACACGTTTGCCCGTCATGGCGTGTTCGACAACGAGGTCATGGTGAAACTGGTCGCCAACCGCCTGGCGAGTGCTGACGCGGTGAAACGCGCTCGCGTGTTTCCTTATCAGTTATTGATGGCGTTCAAAGCGGCCGGTGGCGATGTGCCGAACTTGATTCGGGACGCGCTCCAGGACGCAATGGAAGTTGCGACGGAAAACATTCCGCGCATCGCTGGCAAGGTGTATGTCTGCCCGGATGTGTCCGGCTCGATGAGCTCGGCGGTAACGGGGCAGCGCACTGGAGCGACGACCTCGGTGCGGTGTGTGGATGTGGCGGCGTTGGTGGCCGCGTCCATCTTGCGCCAGAATCCGCAGGCCGAAGTGGTGCCGTTCGAGAATGACGTCGTGAACGTGTCGTTGAACAGCCGCGATAGCGTGATGACCAATGCCCAGAAGCTCGCCGCCGTCGGTGGCGGTGGCACGAATTGCAGTGCGCCGCTTGCGTGGTTGAACAAGAAGCAGGCCAAGGGCGACTTGGTGGTGTTCGTCTCCGACAACCAGTCGTGGGTGGACGCCAAGGGTGGCCGCGGCACCGAGACGGTGCGCCAGTGGTCGGTGTTCAAACGGTTCAATCCGCAGGCGCGGTTGGTGTGCATTGATATCCAGCCTTACGCGACGGTGCAGGCGTCGGAACGCGAGGACATCTTGAACATTGGCGGTTTTTCCGACCAGGTGTTCCAGGTCATCGCCGCCTTCGCCGAAGGCCGGTTGGGTGCCGATCACTGGGTGGGCACGATCGAATCGCTCACGTTGTGAGCCAGGGGAATTGCCCGGTCACGTCAATCCGGACGTGGCCGGGCCGGGGTGGAAACCATTTTTGCGGGCCGAATGCCGCTCGAGACTACATTTAAACTGTCATGTCTCGGCAACAACTTGTCGGCCCGCTCGCTTGGACGGAGCGCGGCTGTGTGCTGGGGCATCAGCCGCAGCGCATGGACAATGCGGAATAAGTTAGTCAGAGATGCTGCGGCTGGTCTGCGACACAGCCGCGCTCCGCAGAAGTTGATCTTTGAGAAAATTTGAAGCGGCGGGAATGCCCGCAGGACTACATGGTAGAGCGCCCGGCGAAAGCCGGGAGGCCCGGGTTCGTTTCCCGGTCCCGCGCAAGCGGGATAGCTCAGCAACTTGTCTTGCTCCCGATTGTCGCGCTGCTTCTTTGAATTTTATGGCGAATGCAGGTGGAATTACATTGGCAACCAGCGGATTCAAATTCCGCCCGACCAGCCGCAAGGCCGGTTGAGAATTCTCATCAACCCTTGTCGCCATTTTAATTTGTAGCAGCCGAGGTAACGAGGCTCATTCTTGGTCCGACAGCGGCTGAGATGGCAAGTCAGAGCCTCCTCACGTCGGCTGCTACGAGAAATTGATTTTTGTGGCGAATGCAGGTGGAACTACATCCTTAAAGAGGGCGAGGTTCCGGGTTCGAATCCCGGTGGCTCCAACAGACGGGGCCATAGCTCAACGGTAGAGCGCGTTTAATACGTTTCATCAACCCTTGTCGCCATGATAATTTGTAGCAGCCGAGGTAACGAGGCTCACTCTTGGTCCGACAGCGGCTGAGGTGGCAAGTTAGAGCCTCCTCACGTCGGCTGCTACGAGAAATTGATTTTCGCGACGAATGCCGGAGTAAACTACATGGACTCATCGGTTGCTGGTTCGAATCCAGCCTCTGGAAACAGAGTAGCTCAATGGTTAGAGCAATGAGCTTGTTTCTCCACTTTTGTCGTCGCGTTTATTTAGATCGTCACCTCGTAGCAGCCGAGGTAACGAGGCTCAAACAAAGAATAAATGGAGCCTCCTTACGTCGGCTGCTACCAGCCATAGATTTTCGGTGCGAATGCCGTTGGAACTACATCGGTCGCGAGTTCGAATCTCGCCGGCTCCATCAGACGGGGCCGTAGCTCAGTTGGTAGAGCGATTGTTTCGGCAACAACTTGTCGCGCCGTCTATTTGGTAAAAGAATAAATAAAACTATGAATACAGAAACAGCAGTGTCAGTGATCCAGCCCACGGGCGAAGCCACCGGCTTCATTCCGGCACCGGGCAATCATGGCAAGCCGATCACCGTCATTGGCACTGCGGCTATTCGCGATGGCTTCGATGCAAAGTGTATCGAGCAGGCATTGAACTCGCGCGGTGCGCCGGGTGTCACCGACCTTGTGCTCAATCCCGACGCACACGCCGGCTACGGCGCTCCCGTCGGTTGCGTGCTCGTTTCGCCGACGCACGTTTATCCCGGTCCCGTCGGCGTGGATATCAAATGCTCCATGAGCTTGCTCCAACTCGATCTTCCCGTTGATGCCGTGGCGGACAAAACTGTTCGCCGCGCGCTCATCAATGCGATTGTTGAACGCACCCCGACTGGTGCCGGCAAAGGCCAGCGCAATGTTAAGAAAGGTCGCAACGTGAACGCCGAACTCGGTCGTCGTGTCGCCGTTGAAGGTGCGTCCGAAGGTGTCTGCCAAGACCTCGGCATCCCGCCGGAGTGGGCGCAGCATTGCGAAGACGCGTTTCATGTCGGCCACAGTAATCAGCGCGACGACATCGCGGCCCGTATCGACTTGCTCATCAGCACCGGCAAGTTCCCAAAGTTTGAAGACAAGATCCGCCAGTTGGGCTCTTACGGCGGCGGCAATCATTTTGGCGAATGCGAAGCCGTGCAGATCGCGGACAATGACCGTGCCCGCCGTGCGGCTGAGGTCTTCGGCTTGCGCGATGGCTGCGTCGCGTTTCTCTCACACTGCGGTTCGCGCGGTTTTGGCTACACGTTGGCTCAAGGTCAATTCCAAGCTTTGCAGAACAAGTTTGCGACCTGGAATATTCCGTTGCCCGGCAACGATCGCGAATTGGTTTACGCTCCGCTCGGCACACAGGAGGCGGATGATTACATTGATGACATGTCGCTCGGCGCGAACTTCGCGACCGTGAACCACATGCTCATCAACCAACTCGTGCTCGAAGCGTTCCAGGAAATCATTCCCGGCACGCGCGGCAAGCTGGTGTATTTCATCAGCCACAACATTGCGCGCCGAGAGATCGTGAACAACCAGGAAGCCTGGGTGCATCGCAAGGGTGCGACGCGTGCCTTCCCCGCAAATCACTTCGCGCTCAAGGACACGCCGTTCTATGAGACCGGCCATCCGATCTTGTTGCCGGGCAATCCGACCGCTGGCTCCTGCGTGATGGTCGCCGACCCGGGCGCGGACAAAAGCTGCTACAGCGTGAATCACGGCGCGGGTCGCGCGAAGGGTCGCAAGGCCGCGATCCGCGAATTGGATCAGAAGACCGTGGATGACGAATTCGTCGCGCACGACATCTTGACGAACTGTCGCACGTATCCGAAGGACGAAGCGCCGGCCGCCTACAAGGATTTCAACGAGGTATTGAACTCCGTGCGGCTTGCCGGCCTCGCCAGCGAAGTCGCGCGCCTCCGCGCCCGCTTCGTGATTAAGGATTCGGACGACAGCTTGAAGGGCGCGGCGTGATGGTCCGTGCCGGACGGGCCACCATGACCGCTGTTGAAGGGTTGCATGCCATTGCATTCATTGGCACGCTCACGCCTGCCAACGATGTCACACCAACCGGACAACATCTTCGCCGGAACACAGGTCGTTTCGCTCGTGGAAGTGCGCGGGCCGAATCATTCCCTGGTGCACCCGCGGGGCGCGGTGGGGGTCGTCACCCGCACGCCAGCGGTTGAAGGGGAGAATTATCTCGTCCGCTTTCCCGACGGATTTGAGAAAACATTGGAGCCTTCGCAGATCGAAGTATTGAAACACTTCAAAGATCGCCTGGGTGAAAGTGGCGCGGGCGTCTCGCCTGCGAATTTTGATCTGGAGCAGTTCATCCTCTACCGCTGTGTCGTCGGCTCGCGCGCGTATGGCTTGGACAACGACGAATCTGACACGGACCGTCGCGGGATCTACCTTGCGCCTGCCGAGCTGCAATGGTCGCTGTTCGGTGCGCCGGAACAATTCGAGGACAACGCGGCGCAGAGTTGCTACTGGGAACTGCAGAAATTCATCATCATGGCGCTCCGGGCGAACCCGAATATTCTGGAATGCCTCTACTCTCCGGTCGTTGAAAAGGTCACGCCCTTGGGAGCGGAGCTATTGGCCCACCGCAAGGTGTTTCTGAGCCAGATGATTTTTCAGACGTTCAACGGCTATGCCCTGAGCCAGTTCAAGAAGATGGAACAGGATCTCCGCAACCACGGTGAAGTGCGCGTCAAACACACCATGCACCTGCTGCGTCTGTTGCTCGCTGGTGCCGCCACATTGCGCGACGGGCATGTGCCCGTTCGGGTCGAGGCCCACCGCGAACGATTGCTGGCCGTCAAACGTGGCGAACTGCCGTGGGCCGAGGTGGACGCCTGGCGCAAGGAACTTCACCGTGATTTTGAACGTGCGCTGACCGAAACGGCATTGCCAGAACGACCGGATTACTCCAAAGCGAACGATTTTCTGATAAATGCGAGAAGGAGGATGGTGAAATGAGAGGCCGCTTGTTAAATTTGATCAGTGTTCGTATGTTAAATCAAAAAATGCCGCCGATTCCTGAAATCCTCGATAGCGTTCGAAAGCTAGTTGTGGCGCATGCTGCGCATGACGAATCCGGCTTCGCCAAGAATGCTGAATCTATTGTTCGGGAGTTGACGATGAGCAACCGTCCGAGCGAGGCGAAAGCGCTCCGTGATGCGCTCGCATTGATAAAGCGCAATGGCAATGGCGGATCATCAAGTATGCAGACGCTTACGCGACCGAGTGAATCTGCAGTTACTTTCCTTTCAGACCAGCTGCGGCGCGAGCAGCTTTTTTTTCGTCCAGAGACACAGAGCGCTTTGGATCGTGTGGTTCTTGAACATCGATCTTCGCAACAACTTGCCCAAGGCGGATTACATCCGAAAAGGAAGATTTTGTTTTGGGGACCTCCTGGCTGCGGAAAAACTGCGGCGGCTCGTTTGCTCTCCGTTGAGCTTGGGTTGCCATGTGGGATTGTTCGACTTAGCAGCTTAATTACGAGTTACGTGGGAGAGACTGCCTCGAATGTTCAGAAGGCTTTTGCCGTGGCTGACAGCCGGCCAATGGTGCTTCTTTTTGACGAAGCGGACGCAGTTGCAAAAGCGCGTGGGGATCGTAATGATGTCGGCGAATTGCGGCGTGTTGTGAACTCATTGCTCCAAGCATTGGATTATTTTGCGCCGAAGGAGAGCATCGTTGTTCTTGCAAGCAACCACTCACACACATTCGATCCGGCGATTTGGCGTCGGTTTGATGACATAATTGAGTTTCCTCTGCCGGGCCAAATGGAAAGGGAGGCACAGCTACGGTTTTTAACTGGCGGGTTAAAGATTCAAGGTGAACTGAGTGCAGCAGCGCGAAAACTAGCGGCCTGTTCCTACGCGGACATTGAAAGGGCGGTTCGGGAAGTTGCTAAAACGAAACTGCTCACGCGTGCCTCGTCTACTCCAATCAAAGAAATTGTCCTAGAATGCGTCTCATGGCGTAAGCGATTGGCGGCTGCTGGATGTTTGACTCGCTCGACCAAATGAATCCTGAACTCCCTCCATTACATCTTTCTCCACCGACAATCCGAGCGCGACGCCGAGAAAAACCTCCATTTATTCAGTTGCCTGCTGTTTCCATCGCATCACGAACGAATAAGTGCCGTATCCTACGACGAGAAATTGCAGAAATCACGAATATAGCCCGGCAACTTTCTCCTGAACAGAGGCGCGCAATTTTTCTGAAGCTCAGGCATGACCGCCCGCTGACTAAGCTGGATTTGAAGGGCACGGGACTTGTTCTCATGGCTCCGTCAGCCGAAAATGAAAGTTTAGTGGTGTCTCGCAAAGAAGATTTAGCGAAGTTGGACAAGAGATTAGAAGAGTTCGTAGCGGATCAAGTGTCAGATCGCCCCAAAGGCACCGAGTTTGTTACCGGCGTTACGTCTATTTCAATCGCAGGCCCAAAAGATCGGTTATCTCCTGATTTAGCTTCTGAATACGAGGAATTGATAACAGAGGAATTCGTCATATATGAAATCGAAGTAGCGAGTTTCGCAATGCAGTCATCCACACGGTCAAAGGAGGTCATAGCCACCTTGGAAGAACTACGCCAGTTTCTTGGCGTGGTTGATGGACGTATTTATGAAACAGACTTTGCCGGTTCCGGTGCGCATGCCGTATTATCGAGCACAGGAGAAAAGTTGCGAGCGCTTGTTGAAGATCCGCGATGGTGGCGGCGTATAATATTTTTCGATAAGCGGCCGCATTTCCAAACATTTCAAAGCACCTATCAAGACTTCAGTATTGCCAATTCGAACATCACTGCTCCCCCACATGACGCAGAGACAATCTGTATTATCGATACAGGAGTTGCAGCGGCGAATCCATTCTTAGAAAAAGTTCTACGAACCGACATTTCTCGTTCCTTTCTCGACGGGTTTACGCCGGATACTGATCCCGTCGGACACGGTTCGGGTGTTGCTTCCTTGGCGGCATATTACCAAATTGATATGACGGCTGGAGGATCAAATCCAGCATCAGCGTTTGTGGTGTCGGCCCGAATAACTAATGATGATGGCGAGTTGGATACTGTTTACACAGACGACGACGGCGTGCATCGAGTTCGGCAAGCGAGGCTGCTTTCGAATATACTAAAGGATGTTGTCTTACACTTTCGCCCCTTTGGTGTCCGAGTTTTTGTTCTTTCATTCAACATCGTTGGGCATATTTGGAGCCAAGCAACGCAACAGCTAGTGCCGAGAAACTCATGGGTGGCGCGAACAATTGATCAGTTGTCAAAAGAGCACGATGTCATCTTCGTTGCAATCACCGGCAATATTACAGCAAGTGACCTTAACGACTTCGTTCAGGAACAAGCCTACCCTCAGTATTTAGTTCAGCCGTTAGCGAAGCTTCTCGACCCTGGACAAGCTGCGTTGGCGGTGACCGTTGGCTCAATTGCGCAATCTGAACGGGTGATTGTCGCGCCTGGAGTTCCAATTGCGAGAGAAAATCAGCCGTCACCTTTTACCCGGACCGGACCAGGCTTTGATGACTCAATAAAGCCGGATTTTGTCGAGCGTGGCGGTAATTTAGTCAATGATCAGCAACGAGGGATTTCGCATAACGCCGGAACGAACGTCGTAATGGCAAGCGGACAGCTTACCCCACCACTCCAGCACAGTCATGGGACGAGTTTCGCTGGACCTCGGGTGGCAAACCATATTGCCGGAATTATTCGTGACCTTCGTGCAATAGTTCCTGAACCGTCAGCTTCATTGCTCCGCGCATTTACAGCGCTCTCTGCAAATGCCCCGTCCAATTCTCCTTTCTTGAATTTGGATCATTCTCTGTGCGCGGCTGGTTACGGCCTTCCAGATGCCGCTCGCGCCACAGATTGTGCAGGGCATTCGGTAGTGCTTTTCCACGATGGTAATTTAGAGGCGGACCGTGTTGCGTTATTTCGAATTCCTGTTCCAATAGAAATCCGCAACTCAGGCCGAGCTTTGAAACAGATATCCGTGGCGATTGCCACTGCACCTGCCGTTCAGACATGGGGCGTGGCCGAATATCTCGCAACCCAAATGAAATTCCGGCTGTTTCGCGGTGATAAGCCTATCGAGGACATTGTTGCTATGATGCAGCGCGAAGATGGAGATGAAAATCTGGCGTCGGAAACGCAGGTTCGAGACTTGCCTGGAAAGTTAAAAGTTCGACGCCGATCCGTTGGAACGCTTCAACGAGATATATTTGAATGGAACGATCACGAAGATGTTTTCAGTGCGGATGACTACATCCTCGGCGTTTCACTTTCGGCGGCGTCTTGGTGTAAATCCAATCCTCCGAATGTGCCAATTGGAATTGCAATACGCATTGAAGATACGAGTGGCGTGTGCCAGCAGCTTTATACGAGAGTTCGCGCACGCGTTCAGGAACAAGCAAGGGCGCAAGCTTAGGAATATTTGTCTTTTTTAGTTTGTCATGAACATTGACCCGCGACTTCATAGGATCGTCGCCACTCAGACTTATCCGTTATTGTTCGCCACCATCAGCGGCGCGCATCATAGCTGACAAAAACCATTCGCTTGCTAACCTTTTCCCATGCGCACAATGAAACGTCTTGGAGTTTACGCTGGAAGTTTTGATCCGCTCACCATTGGCCATCTCTGGATGATTGAACAAGGTGTCAGGTTATTTGACCGCCTGATCGTGGGAGTCGGCGTCAACCCGGAGAAGCGATACACGTTCGCGTTGGAGGAGCGGTTGAGCATGCTGGGCGAATCTTTAAAGCAATATCGCAATCTGTCGATCACCTCTTTCTCCAATCGTTACCTCATCGATTACGCCCAATCAGTTCAGGCCACCCACATTCTGCGGGGCATCCGATCGGAGAGCGATTATGAATACGAACGGACCATGCGGAACATCAATGGCGATCTGGATCCAGCAATTTGTTCGGTATTCCTGATGCCGCCCCGCGACATTGCCGAAGTCAGCTCCAGCATGGTCAAAAGCCTGGTCGGGCCAAAAGGCTGGCAAAAGGTGGTGCGCAAATATGTTCCTGAGCCGGTCTACCGGCGATTCGTGAAAGCCTGACGCGTGAACTGGCCAGATCGAGAACGATGGTTGACGCTTTGCCGGACGGCGGGTGCGGCCGAGTCCGCGGCCGGATGGTATGATCGCCTGACCCAGGCTTACGCCGAACCGCAAAGGCATTATCACAACCGGCAACACATCGCTGAGTGTCTGGCAGAATTTGATCAAGCCCGTCATCTGGCACGGCAGCCGGGCGCGGTGGAATTGGCGCTCTGGTTTCATGATGCCGTGTATGATCCAAAAGCCGCAGACAACGAAGAACGGAGTGCTGCACTTGCGGAACGCTGCCTTCTGGAAGGCGGCATACCGGACGCACTTACTGAAACCGTGGCCAAACTCGTCATGGCGACGAAGCATCATGAGGTGAATGCGTCCGCCGACGCGGGGTTGATGGTGGATGTGGATCTCAGTATTCTCGGTCGGGAGGAGAAACGGTTTTCCGAATACGAACAACAAATCCGCCAGGAATACGAATGGGTTCCCGATGCCGTGTTCACTTTGAAGCGGGCGGAGATTTTGAAGAAATTTCATTCCCGTGACCGGATCTATACAACCGAATGGTTTTACAATAAATACGAACGGCAGGCGCGGACGAATTTGTCTGCATCCATAAATCATTTGAGCCAAGCATGACCATTGCCCACCCCCCCCCAACACCGCATCGTCACGCAAGAACAAGCCAAGAACCATGATTGTCAGCCACTCCGAAAAAGTTAAACCGGTTGTGCGTTCGCCGAAAGTGGCGACGCTCCTCGAAACCATTACCGGGGAGCAACTCCGTGAATGGGTGGAACACATTTCCGTGCCCCGACATTTTTCCGCGGAACCGGCACAAAACCGGGCAACCGCCGACTGGCTGGCGGGTGTGTTCGGCTCGATGGGATACCGCGTGGAGCGCCAGGGTAAATTTTCAAACATCGTGGCTCTGCCGGATTGCGCTTTGGAGAAGGCCATCCTGGTCGGCGCTCACTACGACTCCGTGCCCATGTGTCCGGGCGCGGATGACAATGGCAGTGCGGTCGCCGCCATGTTGGGCTGTGTGGCGGCGTGCAGTCTGTGGCGACCGGTTTTGCCGATCGTGTTCGTGGCTTTCAATCGCGAAGAGGACGGACTGCTTGGCAGCATTGATTTTGTTGAATCGTATCTGCCGCGCGCGCCATTCAAGGTCCGTTGTGCGCACATCCTGGAGATGGTGGGCTTCGCGAGTTCCGAGCCGGGTTCCCAACGACTGCCAACCGGCTTGCCGGTGAAGGTCAGTGACACGGGCGATTTTCTCGGATTGCTGGCCAACGGCTCTTCGACTGCGGCCATGAATCTGGTGCTGCGTCATGCCGGAACTTATGTGTCCGGGTTGCCTGTGACCGGGCTCAATGTAAAACTGGGACTGGAAAAATATTTTCCCGTCCTTGGCCGCAGTGATCATGCTCCTTTCTGGCAGGAGAAAATCCCGGCCGTGATGTGGACGGACACCTCGGAATTCCGGAACGACAACTATCATCGCCATACCGACACGCCTGAAACCTTGAATTATCCGTTCCTGAAACAAGTCACTCAATTGCTCACGGCTTGTGTGATCCAGCAGGCGCAGCATGATCTCAATAATGAACATTGACCCGCGTCTGAACCGCATTGTCGCCGCACAGCCTTATCCGCTGCTGTTCGCCACCATCAGCGGCGCGCACCTTTACGGATTTCCGTCGCCGGACTCGGACTTTGATCTGCGCGGCGCACATGTGCTGCCCATTGAAAAGGTCATCGGCTTGGAAGTGAGCGATGAAACCGTCGAGCAAGCGATGATTGTGCCACCTCACCCCGGCCCTCTCCCCATTGGATGCGGAGAGGGAGGCGCGCTGGAGATGGACATCGTCAGCCATGACGTGAAAAAGTTCTTTGGCCTGCTGCTCAAGAAGAACGGCTATGTTCTGGAACAACTTTTTTCCCCGCTCATCGTCCACACCACGCCGGAGCACGAGGAGTTAAAGGAGATCTGCCGCGCTCGACTTGATCCTCGTAGCAGCCGAGGTAACGAGGCTCATTTTACTCCGGGGAAAAGTCAGAGCCTTCTCACGTCGGCTGCTACGGGAGTCATCACGAAGTACCACTCGCATCACTATTTTGGTTTTGCAGAAACCCAGTGGAAATTGTTTCTCAAGGAATCGCCGCGCCGGGTGAAGCCGCTGCTTTACGTTTATCGTGTGCTGCTCACCGGCATTCATCTGATGCGCACGGGTGAAATCGAGGCCAATCTCGTCACGTTGAACGAAGAGTTCCGATTGCCCTACATTGCCGATCTCGTGGCGCGCAAGTTATCTGGTCCTGAGGACTTGGCAGTCGGCCAATTGCTGGATTCTGAAATAGCCTTTCACGAATCCGAATATCAACGACTGCGAATCGAATTACAGGCGGCGCATGACGCCAGCACGCTGCCCGAGTTGCCCAGTGACGAGACACGTGCGGCGCTGAATGATTTGCTGGTGCGCGTCAGGCTACAGTCGCGAGCGCTTTAGCCATGCCTACCATCTATCGGCTGCAATGCGCCGCTTGCGGTAAATCACCGGAAGTGGAAGGCGCTTTGGCTGGCTGGGTCACAACTGATGGCGGTGAGGGAGGTCAGATTCTTCCTGATGGTTATCTCGCGTTGAGGCTGGACAATGGGGAGTTCAAACCCCTGCCACACCCTGTTGAGGCCAGCACATTGCGACAACTGGGATTTACATGGGCCGGGGCGGCAAGACAAAGCAGGCTGTTTCGCGTCACGTTCAAGATTTGCCAGACGTGCGGCACTTTGCATGAAGAGCGTCAGCACCAAGGTTCGCAGACTGGATGTCTCGTCGCTACGGTTTCGATACCGGTCAGTGTGATAACCTTGAAGTTCGGTTTTGGGCACAGTTGGGGATCATCGTTGTTCAGCGCTTACGGGTTAATGCTGGGTGTCATAGGATTGGTATCGCTTGTCAACTGGCTGCGTTGGCGCAGCAAAAATGCCGAATTGAAATTAGCCAGTTGCGCCAAGTGCCAGTCAAAAGCTTTCATAACAATTCCAAAAGCGGTGCGACAGGTCTTGATGTGCCCGCACTGCATGACACAGAATGTGCGCTGCAACATTGCAGGGATGTCCTAATTATACGCGGCCAAAAATCATGAACTTGCCCGACGAACTGGCGTATCTGCTGCGCAAGGTGCCTGCACTTTCCCGTGCCTACCTCGTGGGCGGCTGCGTGCGCGATGCACTGCTCGGCATTGCCCACAAGGATTTTGATCTTGAAGTTTACGGGGTGGATTATGAAACACTGGAGCGGGGATTAAGCGCGCATGGCCGGGTAGATCTGGTCGGAAAATCCTTTGGCGTGATCAAGTTCACCGGTCGCAGTGGTGGCCAATGGGATTTCAGCCTGCCGCGCCGGGATTCGAAGATGTCCGCCGGCCACAAGGGTTTCGAGATCGAGTTCGATGCAGGGATTGAACCCCGGGAAGCGGCCAGTCGCCGGGATTTTACGGTCAACGCGCTGATGTTTGATCCGCGCACCGGCGATTATCTCGACTTTTTTGGCGGGCGGGAGGATTTGGAAAAGCGGGTGCTGCGCCACACGAGTCCAGCCTTCGTCGAGGACCCGTTGCGTGTGTTGCGGGGAATGCAGTTTGCCGCCCGGTTCGATCTGGCTCCGGCCCCGGAGACGGTAGGGTTGTGTCAGTCCATTGCGCACACCTTTCCAGAACTCGCCGTTGAGCGCGTGGGAATGGAGTGGTTCAAGTGGGCGGTGGCGGCTCAGCGACCGTCGGCAGGATTGCGCTTTCTGAAAGACACCGGCTGGATCCGGCACTTCCCTGAGATCGCGGCTCTGGATGGAACCCCGCAGGATCCGGATTGGCATCCCGAAGGCGATGTGTTCACCCACACCTGTCACTGCTGTGACGCGCTGGCGGAATTGCCCGAGTGGCGTGAGGCGGACGAAACCACCCGCCGGGTGCTGATGTTCGCCGTGCTGGCGCATGACTTTGCCAAGCCGCAGACCACGCACGAGGCTGAGCGTGAGGGGCGGATGCGCATCGTTTCGCCGGGCCACGAAGAGCAGGGTGGACCGCTCGCGGAAGCGTTCCTGACCCGGATCAATGCGCCGAATGAAATCAAGGAACGGGTGGTGCCTTTGGTGATGCATCACCTGGCCCATTTGCAGACCTCCAGCCCACGGTCGGTTCGCCGAGTCGCAAACTCGTTAAAACCTGCGACCATCGCGGAACTCTGCCTGCTGATGACGGCCGATCAATTTGGTCGTCCGCCCAAACCTCGCGTGCTTCACGAAGGTGTGGTCGGACTGCGAGTCAGGGCGGAAGAATTGAAACTTCGCGACTCCGCGCCCAAACCGTTGTTGCAGGGCCGTCATTTAATTGAGCGCGGCATGTCGCCGGGCAAGCAGTTTGGAATGTTGCTCAATGAAGCCTTCGAAGCCCAGTTGGAGGGCCAATTCACGGATCTCGACGGCGCGCAGAAATGGCTGGCCGGAAAAATTTAAACTGTATGAGTTACATCATCGTCGATGTCGAATCAGATGGTCCGATCCCGTCGGAATTCTCCATGGTCTGCTTCGGCGCCGTCCTGTTTGACGACCGCTTGGAAACATCTTTTTACGGGAAGACCCGCCCCATCTCGGACCGGTTCGTGCCCGAAGCGCTGGCGGTCAGCGGATTCTCCCGCGAGCAGCACCTGGGTTTTGATGATCCCAAATCGGTGATGGAAGCCTTCGCGCTGTGGCTGGAACAACACGCCAAGGGCCGGGCCGTCTTTGTGTCGGACAACGTGGCGTTCGACTGGCAGTTCATCAATTACTACTTCCACCGTTTTCTCGGACGAAATCCATTTGGATTTTCGGGACGCCGGATCGGCGATCTCTATGCCGGCCTCGTCAAAGACGCGTCCAAGGCGACTGAATGGAAGAAATATCGCGTCACGAAGCACACGCACAATCCTGTGGATGACGCCCGGGGTAATGCCGAGGCCTTGAAAAAATTCAGGGAACTCGGCCTCAAGATTTGATTGTAAAATTTATCATGAGCATCCTTCTCTTTTGTCGAGTGAACCAAGCGTGTAACTTTTCATTTTCAGATCAGGCAAAATCTTTGGTGAGCGTCACGCGGGACACCTTCTTGACCGAGGAATGGCAGAGGTTTCGATGTCGCGCAAACTTTCGCGCCAGGTCAGTTGGGCGAACGCCAGCACGAGGAACTGTTCATAGGCGGGCAGCTTGCGGGCGCGGAAGTTGCCGGGGTAACTGGCGACACACTTGTCGAACTCGTAATGGGGGGAGGCAGTCGAGGAGTTGGGCGAAGACGGTGCGACCTTCGTTCATAAGGTGAAAAACCGAGGGAATGCGGGAAACCATCCTCAAGGAGCCGTTGCAAAATTGAAATCGAAAAATGATCAGACCGCAAAAACAGCCTGATTTTATCAAGCCAGAATCACGATCAGCCAAAACTTAACCAGACAGTAATGAGAGCAGGTCTGGGCTCTCCGCGGATCGGGTCTTTTAGTGTGATGAGTCTGATCTGCCTGGCTGGTGAAACCCATGTCCTGTGTGAGATCAATTTTGCTCAGGTGTTCATTTGATTAAACCGTTGTGCCGGGCGGTTGAGCCCCCAACTCTCATTCACGGGTCATTGGACACTTTTGGTGATAAAATCAACGACCGGTTTGGGGTCCTCCGGTGCAAGCGGATAATGTCCTTCGCCTTTTTTTACGATGACCGTGATTTTGCCGCCAAGTTTTTCATATCGTTCTTCAAGCATGAGCGTGTTGTCTTTGAACCAGGGATCGAGACTGCCGCAAACGTGGAGCAGTGGCACGCCGGCTTTGGCCAGTGGAGCGAGTTTGTCGAGCGGCTGCGTTTTTGCCGTGTTGCTGTGCATGACGGGATTCGCGGCGTAGATGCAGGAAACTTTGTCCGGGTTTGCAATCGCCCAGGCATAAGCTTCGCCAGCGGCTCCTCCGTCACCTTCCATCACCGGCTTCTTGGAAAAGCCATGATCCGTGAGGTGCTGGTAAATGGTGTTCCATTGCTTCACGTCAGGTCCATCGCCGTTATACGGAACCGCGCCGGTGACGATGTAAAAGCCTTTGGCAAGCAATGCCTGGTCAACCACCGCGTCACGATCCACCATATCAGCGCGGAACACCCACGGATTTCCCGGAGCCGGTTTTCTCGGGGCGATGATGGTCGTGAACGCCTCGACGTTGGCGAGTTGTATTTGATAGCGATCATAGCATTCCGTAAAAAGCGGGCCGCGCAAAGTAACATAGGCTTGCTGACCCGGCAGATATTGGTAAGAACTGGCAGCGCTGTAGTAATGGCTTTTAGTCCAATTTTTGGTGTTGTCCACGGCGAAATCCGGCGGCGCGGTTTTGGTTTCATTCACACTTTGCTCGATGAAATCCGCGATGGGTTTGGGATCAATCAAACCATGGGGGTGATGACCATAACCTTCCTTGATCATCACGGAAATGCGCCCGCCGAATTGCTGATACATGCTCTCAATCGGCAGTGTGAACTTTCCCAAAATCGGATCAATGCTGCCGCAGACGTGAAGCAGCGGCACATCGTTCGTTGCCAGCGTGGCGATTCGCATCATCACATCCCAATTTCCACCGGGGTTGTCGGCGTAAATGCAGGAAACTTGGTCAGGATGTTTTGTGGCCCAGATATAGGAGTATTCTCCGCCCCGGCTCATGCCCACAAAGGCGGGTTTTTTGGACAACCCGTGTTTCTCCGTGAGAAATTCATACCAGGCATCCCATGATTTATCCGGCTTTAACGCCTCGCTGGATTCAATGTAGGCGATGCAAAAACCGCGCCGGAGCAACTCGACTTCGGTTTGCGGCTGATGATCCCAATAGACGCCTCGCCAAGACCACGGGTTTCCGGAAGCCGCCTGCTTCGGCACGACGAGGATGCACCGCCGCCGCCCTTGGACCTGATGCTTGATGCCGTCGCCTTCGTCCGGTTGCGCCTTGGTGGGAGTTATGGCGAGACTTTCTTCATCAATCAAAAAATCGTAACGGTCAAATCCATGCCAGGCGGTTTTATCACCTTCAAAGGCTGGCGGAGAACTTTGTGCCGCTGCTTCAGCGGCGCGAACCGGTCCGGCCAGGCCCAATCCACAAATGACACAAACCGTCAGCACGATGGCTTGCGTTCGTGTCGCCATGGATTTTTTGGAGGGGGTTAAGCAGTGCATGGTTGAAAATAACCGCAATGTTTCCCACGGCGTCATCCCCGAAAACGGGGAGTGTTGGAAAGTTCCAATTGAATCGGTTGTCCCATTGGCTTAGCCGTAACCCTGCAGTGGGAATTCAACGCAAAGGCGCCAAGAGGCAAAGAGGCAAAGTGGATACCGCGAAACCCGCAGACGGGCCTACGGCCGTTTGCGCTCAGGAAATGGTGACTCCCATGACTGGCCGTTTCTGGGTTCTAAACTCTTGCGCCTTGGCGCCTTTGCGTCTTTGCGTTGAAAGTTTTCCGCATAGATACGGCTTAGAGCGTGTCTGAAAATCCCGGAGCGCGGCTGTGTCGGCCTCGACCAGCCGCCGCCGGTCGCGAATGCTCGGCGGGTTGAGGCGCTTGCCACGTGCTGCGGCTGGTCTTCGACACAGCCGCGCTCCTTTTTCAGACACGCTCTTATCGGAACGGTGGAAGGACAGCTTCAAGCTGGCTTGATGGCAAATGTAACCGGGACGCCTGAAGCCAGAATCAAAAATATTCCGTCAAGGTCTGGTCAATAACTGGAACAGTTGTCCTGCAATCCCCGTTTATGGGGATGGTGAGCTGGCTGATAATGGCGTTAGTTGCTGCACGATGAAGCCCCAATCATGAACACAAAATGTTTTGCATCAGATCCATCATCACGTCCTGCTGGCAGGGGGTTCACATTCATCGAATTGCCGGTTGTAAGCCGTCGCCCACCAGGCAATCATGGCCGGTTTTCTCTGGCGTTCCGCGCGCATTCATTCTGCCTCCTGGTTCTGCTGTTTGCTGGCGTCAATGTTTCCGGGCAGACCACGAACACTGCTGAACGAGGTCCGCTGACAGGCGGAGAAATTGCGGGCGGCCAAAGTCAGCTGTTGTATCCGCCCAGTTACGACGAATGCTTTCAATCGTCGAAGCCCGTCGTCACGCGCAGGGATATTTACCGCGACGGCTGGATTGACCTGAACAAGAACGGCAAAAAGGATGTTTACGAGGATCAAACCCAGCCGGTCGGGAAGCGCGTTGACGATTTGATCTCGCAAATGTCGCTGGAGGAAAAAACCTGCCAGATGGCCACGCTCTACGGCTATCAACGCGTGCTCAAAGATTATTTGCCGACCATCAGCTGGAGTTCCGCGTTGTGGAAGGACGGGGTTGCGAACATTGACGAGCAACTGACGGGCTATCCCTATTTCAAAAAAGATCTGCCCGGCGTCGCTTACATCTGGCCGGCATCGAAACACACCTGGGCGCTCAATGAAATCCAGCGCTTTTTTATCGAGGACACGCGATTGGGCGTGCCGGCGGAATTTACGGACGAAGGCATTCGCGGCGTTGAACATTTCAAGGCCACTGACTTTCCCACCCAGCTTTCGATGGGCCAGACCTGGGATCGTGCGTTAATCCGGCGGGTTGGCGAAGTGACCGGGCGCGAGGCGCATGCTCTGGGTTACGCGAACGTTTATGCGCCCATCATGGATGTGTTGCGCGATCCGCGCTGGGGACGTTGCGAGGAATCTTACGGCGAAGATCCCTTCCTCGTTTCCGAACTGGCCATTCAGATGGTGAAAGGGATTCAGAGCCAGAACATCGTTTCGACGATGAAACATTTCGCCATTTACTCGAACAACAAGGGCGGGCGTGAAGGCCACGCGCGCACCGACCCGCAGGTCTCGCCGCGCGAAGCCGAGATGATTCACCTCTGGCCGTATGAACGCGTGATTCGCGAGGCAAATCCGTTGGGCGTGATGAGTTCCTACAATGATTACGACGGGGTTCCGATCACCGGCAGCCATTATTATCTTACCGACGTGTTGCGGACCCGATTGGGTTTCAAAGGCTACGTCGTCAGCGACAGTCACGCGGTGGAATTTTTGACGCTCAAACATGACGTGGCCGCCGATTATAAAGAGGCCGTGCGACAAGCCATTATGGCCGGACTGAATGTTCGCACCACTTTTACCCCGCCGGAAGATTACGTGCTGCCACTGCGCGAACTGGTGAAGGAAGGGGGCGTGCCGATGTCCGTTTTGGACGACCGCGTCCGCGACGTGCTGCGCGTGAAATTCTGGGAAGGCTTGTTTGACCAGCCTTACCGGCCGTTGACACATGTTGATGAAACGGTTCTCAATCAAACCAATCTCGACGTCGCGCGGCAGACATCCCGTGAATGTCTGGTGTTGTTGAAGAACGAAAATAATTTGCTGCCGCTCGATGCCGCCAAAATTAAAACCATCGCCATCTGCGGACCGAACGCCGACAACGAAAATTACGCCAAAGGTCATTACGGTCCTGATGATCCCGATGTCATTACCTTGCGCCATGCGTTGGCAGACCGTTTTGCCGGCAAGGCCAGGGTGCTTTATTCGAAAGGCTGCGATTTCTTCGATGCGAAATGGCCGGACACCGAAATCATGCGCGAGCCGCCAACTTCCGAAGAACAAGCCGGGATTGATGAAGCCGTCGCCAATGCAAAACAAGCGGATGTGGCCATCATCGTCGTGGGCGACATGCCGCGCGGTCTTCCCGAAATCCGCAGCACGGTGGGCGAGGACAGTTCCCGCACCAGCCTGGATTTGACCGGTCGTCAGGACGATTTGATTCGCGCCGTCGCCGCTGCTGGCAAACCGACCATTGTCATCAACATCAGCGGAAGACCCGTCGCCCTGAACTGGGCCAATCGTTCGTGTCCGGCGATCCTCCAGGCGTTTTTCCCCGGCATGTTCGGCGGTGACGCGCTCGCGGACGTGCTCTTTGGCGATTACAACCCCGGCGGCAAACTGACCTGCACTTTTCCCAAGAGCGCCGGCCAATTGCCGATGAATTTTCCGACCAAGCCCGCCGCCAACGACGAACCCACCGGCAAAGACCGGGTGAATGTTGCCGGATTACTCTGGCCATTCGGTTACGGTTTGAGTTACACAACTTTCAAATATGGCGAGCTGAAGATTCAGCCGGCGAAGCAATCCGCCGCCGGAAATATCAACGTGAGTTTCAAACTGACGAACCTCGGCTCGCGCGAGGGTGATGAAATCCCGCAGCTTTACATTCATCAGGAAGTCAGCTCGGTGACGACCTGGGAGAAACGACTGTGCGGATTTGATCGCATTCACCTGGCGCCGGGCGAAAGCAAGGTGGTTACCCTGACCATTGCGCCGGAAAATCTGTCAATTTGGAATCGAGAGATGAAACGCATCGTGGAGTCCGGCAAATTCAAAGTCATGGTCGGAGCATCGTCCGAAGACATCCGCCTCAAAGGCGAATTTGAAATGGCGGCCCAGCTTTAAGTGGGATGCTTTCAAATTTGGTTGACAATAAAAATTTTCAGAGGTTTCAAGGAATCAGCCGTCAAGGCGTCGTCAGGCGATAGAAAACCGATGGACCCACCACGGGTATGATTGCGTTGAAATTGCCTGAAGCGTCGAACGAGTTGGTCCAGGCCGGAACCCATACCGGTGCAGCCAGGTTGGTTGAATTCCAGATTCGATAGGTGATGAAGGGGGTGCCGTTGCTGCCGGAAAGCCCGATGCCGCCGGAACCGTAATGCAGGCTGGTAATCATTGGTGGTGTGGCCGGTGAATACGACAGACTTACTTTCCTGCCAATCGGATCATCAATGATGGAAGCGCCGACGGGAATGGTTCCCGCCACGAAGTTTCCTGCCCCGCTCCGCGTGCCGGCGTAGGAGAACAGGACGCTCGTGCCACTGGCCGGCGCGTTGCCCACATTGACAATGACATCGCCATTCATGACCAGGCTGCCAGTATTGGTGAGCATGGGTGCGAGGCTCGCACCAAAATTCGCAAGGTCGAAAGTCAACTGTGGATTGCTGTTGCCCAGGGTGAAAGCACCGCATTGCAGGAACGTATTGGCATTGGCTCGACGCAAACTCAGGTTGCCCCCGTTGTGGGTGTAAGCCAGCGAAACGGCGTTGGTAGTCGTGAGACTCAATGTTCCAGAGTTGATGGTTATACCACCGGTGAACGTATTGCTGGCTGAGAGCGTCAGCTTCCCCGTGCCGGTTTTGATCAAGCCGCCGCTTCCGGAAAGAATGCCGGACAAGGTGATGTCGAATGGATTGCCATTGGCGTCTGCCGCCCGGAAAGTGATTGGCCCGTTCATGGTTGCCAGCGTGATGGGCAGCGAGGAAGACCAGTTTGCCGTGGCCCCGATGGTTCCGCCGGAAAGCGTGCGCGAACTGGTGAAAGTCCCCGTGCCCAAATGATTCATGCCACCCGCGCCGAGATAAAGCGCGCCGCCGGTCAAGGTCAGGCCGCCATTGCCGATCGTGGAAGACGTGCCGAAGTTGATCGTTCCAATGGTGGCCGTGCCGCCGGCTATCGTGACCGCCGCCTGCGCCGCCGCCGTCAGGGAACTGCCAATGTTCAGTGTCAGGGGAACTGTGAGCGTGCCGCCTTGAATATCCAGCACTCCCCTGGCCGAGGCGCTGCTGAGTTGATGCCCAACGATGATGCCGGCAGTGCCGGTGTTGCCAGTGCTGAGGCTGCCGTTGATCAGGACGAGCTTGCCACTGCTTGCGCCGCCACTGCGGGCAATCATGATGACTCCCGCGCCGCCGGTGGCATTGAACGCTGCCGTCGGGCTGTTGACCGTGACCAGGCCCGAACTGCCGGTGTTGCCGATCTGAAAGGAGCCACTGTCCGTTAGCGTGCAGTTGTTGCTGATAACCAAGCCGCCGACTCCCGTTGTGGGGTTTCCCAGGTTGATGACAGGGTTGCCGTTGGCGGTAAAAGATTTTGCGGAAGTGGCGTTCAACTGAAGCGTGCCCAGTCCGGTGGAAGTGCCGCTCAAGAGGGCAGTCGAACCGCCGCCCAACGCCAGTGTTCGTCCGCCGGCGATGTTGAAGGTGGTGGCCGACAAGAGACAGTTCATTGTCACATCGAAATTCGCCACCACCATGCTGATTCCGGCCGAAGTCGCCAGCGTCAAGGTATTGCCCGCTCCAATGCTGACCGGGCCGTTCAGGTTGCCGAAGAAAATCAAACCATCGAGAGTCACATTGCCACCGAGCGTGAGATTCGTTGCTGTGACCGCGCCGATCGTATTATCAAACTGGCCGGTATTGCCCGCTGTCGGTGCGGTGCCGCTCCAGTCCGCCGCCGTGTTCATGGTCGCCGTGTCCGATTTGATGAGCGGTCCGACAAACGTCCAGCTATTGCTGAGCTGAGTCGTCAGGAAGGTCGTGGGTGAATCATTCTGATACTGAACTTTGCCGGCGTTCAAGTTGGTCACCAGATTGTATTCAAAGATTCCCGTGCCGGTTACGCCCGATTGAACATGGACGCCGATCTGCGCCGGATGATCAATGGTATTGTGTGACACGGTCAGATTTTCGGAGACGGTGCCTATCTTCAGACCGTCGCGAAGCGCGTATTGAATAAGGTTGTTGGTGATGATCGCCCGGGTGTAGGCATTGGGAAAAAAACTGGTGCTGCCGGGTGAACCGACGTGCATTCCATGTCGGTCTGTTCCATTCCAACCGCCACCTCGAAGAATGACGTTGCCGGAAACCAACGCGGATTCCAGCGGTCGTCCGGTGTCGCCGAAGATACTAACTTCCATTCCATTGTTTGCCGCCACACTATCTATCAGGTTGCCTTGCACAGTTACATTCGTGCCGCCCGCGATGCGGAGGCCATTGGCCCAATAGGTGGCAACCGAAGTATTGTTCACAATTTTGGTGTTTTGCATTTGGGGATTGGTGCCGCTGGCTCCCGCGTCGGAATAAGTCGTCAGGCCGTCATCGCCGGAGCCTCTAACAAAACAGTTCGAAGTAGTGAGGCTGATTCCTAATTTCGATGAATTGGGTGTGTTGCCATTGTTGAGATTGATGCCGTCCGCCCAACTGTCCGCCACCCGGCAGTCCCGGATCGTTCCAAAACTGCCGCTCATCCATTGGGCATCGCAGTGTTGCACCCAGACTCTTTCCACCAGCCAATTACTGCCGGCAGAGGTAAGCCCGGAACTGGCAGTTCCTCGATAAATGCCGTTTGAATCAACAAACACATCGCGTATCACCGAATTGGTATTCAGGCTGATTTCGGATCGCCAGCCAGCAGGCGGAGGCATTGGGACATTTTTATAGATCGTGGAATACCACATTCCCGCCCCTTCAACCGTGACCCCCTTTATATCCAACGCGACTCCTGCCAGGCTGTTGACCATGAATTTGCCTGGTGGAATCCAGACGGTCTTGCCCTGAGAACGTGCTGCATTGATGCAATTCTGAATTGCCGTAAGCGAATCGGTAGTAAAAGTCGGATCCGCATTGTAAGGTGCATTTGTTATGCAAAGCGAATTGGCCGGCTGGGTTTTTGCGGAAGGAACATTTTCCAGATCAATCGAATCTATGTCGTAAAACGTCGCTGTATTGGCGGCATCCTTCTGGAGCTTGATTGTGCTTCCGGCGGCAATCGGCGCGCCGGTGATAAAGGCACGGTTTTCGTCGTAGAATATCCACGGTGTGCCGCCGGCATTGGGGTCATCGGGAGTGGTGTTGGTGGGATTATTCCGGTAATTCCACGATTGCTTGGAACTCAGGGTGATGGCTTGGCGAAATACTCCATCCACATACAGACTGATTGTGTTCGTAATTCCCCCGCCGTTGGGAGCATCGGGAATACAGTTGCGAATCACAACGGCATTGGCGCCCGCCACAGGATTTGTCCACGACACGGAATCATTGAGATTGGTCAGCCAGACGTAAGCCATGCCCGAGGCCTCCAACTCCATGGTTGGCGCGCTGGGCACGTTTGATCCCGGTGTAAAAGCGTGAATGGTTGCGCCGCCGCCCAAGGTCCCGGCTTCGGCTTCCAGAACGGTGAAGGGAGTGATTGCGCCCGCAGCCAGCGCGTGATTGATGCTCGCATGGAACAACGTGAATCCACAAAGCAGAAAGAGATTATTTTTTACTATTTTCATCCGCTTGCAATTTTTGAGAATGAATCATGGATAAACCTGACGGTAAAACACCCCGCCATTGGCTGGATTGATGGTGATGTTGGTGCTGGTAACAGCATCGGATCCGGGCAACGTCACCCAATTGGTGCCCAGGCCGGCTCCCGGCGCGTTGGTCTGAATCTGCAAATGCCAGCCGAGGTGATCGGTCGGCCACGAAAGTGCGAGCGCACCGCCAGATTTCACACTGGAAAGATTTATTGGAGCCAGGGAAATTCCAGACCCAATGGCACCATAAATCTTGCACTCATAAAATGACGGATATCCGCCAGCCTGACTGGAGCCGGTCACCGTGACTCGCACATAACGCGCAACGGCCGAAAATGTGTCAGTGCTGTTGTCAACCGATGTGTTGCCTGTTTTGTCCACGACGGTGACATAGTTTGTGTCGTTGGTGCTGGTCTCAATCCGATACTGAAAGCTCCGCCCGCCGGCGCCGAACCAGTTGATGATGGCCGTCCCCAAGGCATGGTTTGTGCCCAGGTCCACTCGCCACCAAGAAGGGTAAATCGGTCCGTTTGCCGCCCAGCGCGTCGCCAGGCTTCCATCGTTGCCTTGGAATGGGTCATTGCCCGTTTGGAAACTGCTGGCCGTGACGGCTTGGGCTGCGGACAACAGAGCAGGGGCGACAATCGTCACCGCGCTTGAAGCGGCGCTTTCGCCGGTTCCGTTGGTGGCGGTCACAACATAATAATAACGCGTTCCACCCGTCACGCTGGCATCGAGCGCGGCGTTGGTGGAACCAGCAGCAACGGTCGTGTAAGCTCCGCCCAGAACCGTGGAGCGCTTCGTGTTGTAACCGGCCGCGTTCAGTGATGCCGTCCAACTCAATGAAACTTGGCCGATGGCTGCAGTCGCACTCAATCCAGTGGGCATGTCAGGGATCGGGGGAATCGGAATCAGAACTCCGGCCGGGTCTGAATTCGCGCTCTCTCCCAGTCCGTTAAACGCTGTCACCGCGTAGTAATACTGCGTCCCGTCCGTCAAACCAGTGTCCACCGCCGTGTTGGTGGTTGTCACCATAACTGTTGTGTAAGGTCCGACTGCGACAGTGGAGCGCTTCACATTGTAACCGGCCGCTCCCAACAATGCGGTCCAATTCAAGGACGCCCGCCCAGCGCCAGAGCCCGCAACTGCGGTCAGGCTGGTTGGTGCTGCCGGAATTGTCGGAACCGGAGCACCTAGAAATCCGGTCAGCCTTCTGCTGGCCGGAGTCGTTCCTGAGAGTCCCCAAGCGTAATTTTCGCCCACGGCAATTTTCTTCAGATTTCCGTCAACTGCGTCCCATCCGCCCACGCCTGAGGCGCTCCGTCGAAAAACATTTCCCGCCGCGTTGACGCCCCAAACCTCTTCTGACCCGACGGAAATATTCGTGATGCTTTGAGGATTGGAAACCTGCGTCCAGGAAACGTTTGTGGTGAGCGTGTAATAGATATTGGTCCCGTTGATTCCCCAAACAAAATTTCCGCCGGTGCTGATTTTGCCCAACGCCGGTCCGGCCACGGGAGTCCAGACACCGCCGGGCTTGTCAATTTCATTCACCCATCTGCGATAAATCAGACCCGCAGCATCGAGCGCCCAGACGTCCGCCTCGTTTACCGACAATTGAACCATGCTGCCGCTCTGCAAAGTCCACGTCGTGTGATTTTGGGTGGCTTGGCCGTAGGGCAGCTTGCAAGTGTAAACGGAAGTTCCATTAATGGCCCAGGCGTGATGCTTGCCGACCGACAGGCAGGTGAATTTGGAAATCCCGTTCATGGATGCGGAAGTCCAGGTGTCCGGCGCGCCATCGCTGAGAACGTGCGCCCAAACCCGGCCGGCGGAATCCAATGCCCACACGTCGAAAAATCCGGCTGACAACTCAACCAGATTTCCCGGTCCGCTGCTTTTGTTTGTCCAGGCATTCAAATTATGGAGCGGCCGGTAAACATCCAACCCGGTCGTGGAATACCATTGGCGCCGATACGATCCGCCGAGGTTTTCATGCGCGCTGGTTTTGTAATAGGCATCGCAGCTTTCCGCTTCGAACATCAGCGACTCGGTCGTCGGATCGGCGTATTGGCGCATGGCGGCGAGGTGTTGATTTGGAAAATTCCATCCCGGCGCATAGCTGGCAAAAATAGGACTGCCTTCCGGGATGTTTAAGAAACCTTCTTCCTGAATCAGCCGGGTGCCGGCGGCGCTGGCCTGCGCATAAAAGTTCAAGAGCGTGGAATTTCCATTGGCGTCCAATGGTGATTGGTAATCCGGATCACCAGCATCCGATCCGCTGGGGGTGCCGGTATTGGTGACCGGGTCCCAGTCGTTTGCCCAAACCGTATCGATCCGCTTCCGGCTGCCGCAGGAGGAGAATCCCCAGCGCGAACCATCCAGGAATAGGCGAGACGTGTAAAGCGTCCCACCCCAACTATACCAGGGGGCCACGCCCCATGCCGCAGCCTGCGCGTTGGCATCCGCGTCGGGAGAGACAATAAACACAGGATTCAGGCCATATTTTGCGATCATCCGGCTGCGGAGGTTCGCCATGAAAACGGACATATTGCCGTCTTGCACCATGCCAGTCGGATGCGCCGTCCAGATGTTAATAATGGGCCGCGACGGAAATGGCTGGTAAAGCATCGTGCTGGGAACATTATCGAACCACGGACTCAACCAGTATTGCATCACGTAGTCGGCAAGATTGGTTGATCCCCACGCAGGATAACTTCCATACATCGTGAAGTAGTCGCTGGCCATCGGCCCGTCTTCCAGGAACGTTGCGATTTGCAGGGAACTGGCCGCCTGCGGATTTCGTTTGACGGCTTCCACCAGCTTCTTGAGCCAGTGCCCTTCAAAGGTTCCGTCGCCGCGGATATAAGCCCGGTCCTGCAAATCATGGGTGAAATCCGCCGTGCTCCGGCAATGGAACAGCGGCACCTGCGCGCGCGAAGCCAGGAGTTGATCCACCACGATGTCCCAGTAACGATCGGTCCGACGGTCAAAATCCTGAAACATCGGCGCCCGATACCAGCTTCGCTCCTGATCATCCGAATAGTGTAAACCGTTCGTGTCCGTCTGGGGATACGCGCCGAACATGGACGAAGCCTCATTGGCGTTGAAAATGGAATTGTGATCCGACTGTTGGTTGAATGAAACAATCGGCGCAATCAACATCCCGCTGGTCGAAGGCCGAACCATGACAGTGTCGGATGCTTTCAGATTCGTTGTCGTGTCGCTGTCCTTGCGCAGCATCAACCAATCCAGAGAAACTTCTGATGTTTCAAATACAGCTCGAAGCGTGTGATAGCCTTGCGACAAATTGGTGGAACCGAGATGAGCTGGGGCAAACGAATCAACTCGACCGGTGTTCGGCACCGCAACGTTAGGGCGAAGAGTAACGCCATCAACTTCCAGGTGCATCACCGCTCCGGTAGTGGGCGCGCCGGCATTGGCCGTGAACCGGTAGCTGCCGGCCGAGAGCCACACGTTCGTATATTGGATCCATTCACCCGGCGCCGTATTACCCACATACCAGCCGCCGGCAAAACACGGCCGGCCAACCGCGAACCACAGAAGACCCATGGCGAGCAGGAGAGTAAACTTGGTGCGTGACTTTGCTTTCATATCTTGTTGTGTCAATGGAACCTGGCTTCCGGCAGTCCTGGAGAAACCTGCTGGTTAAGCACCGCCGTCGCTGAAATTCAAATGAACGGATGCAGTCAGGTTGCTGATGGGCGGCAGAATGTCCGTTACGGCGGGGGCAAGCGTGGTGTCAGTCGCCGACCCAGTGGCGCTGGAAATCAACCCGGAGCCGCTGGCTGGAATCAGAAAGCTGCCAGCTATTTGTCCGCAAGACTTGGATTTTAAGAGCCATGCTGCTTGAACTGCGGGCAAAAAAACTGGGATGAAAGCACGGGGCATCAATGAAAAGTAGCACGGCTTTCTATTTTGGCTCTACCCGCTTTCGGGTATGGCGATTCAGGTTCGGGCTACGTAGCTTGCTCGACAGTCCTTTTGCAACACGGCGCCATGTCACTGCCGCTTTAAATCCGGCTGCCATTGAAAGTGCGAGTTTTGAAGTATGAAGCAAATTAACCAATCGTCACACAGGCTGGCATTTACATTGATAGAATTGCTGGTGGTCATTGCCATCATTGCCATTCTTGCGGCCATGCTGCTCCCGGCCTTGTCCAAGGCCAAACAGAAGGCAAGCCAAGTTTCGTGTCTTAATAACCAAAGACAGCTGGCGTTGGGGATCATAATGTATGCGGGTGATTTCAATGATGTCATGCCTTCTGACGGTTCCCGTATTCATGACCCAGCCGCGGCACCTGACATGTGGATCTGGTGGAATGGATCGGATCTCTTTCACACCGCCAAACAAAGCCCGATTTTGTTGTTGATAAATGGCAACACGAACATATTTCGCTGTCCGTTGGATAATTATGCAACCATCCAAAGGCAATCAACGACAGTGAACAACTGGAATTTTAGTTACACCATGAATGGTTTTGAAAATGCGGCACACCAGGTCGCTGGCTGCGGTTCAACCTATGCTAATTCTTTGAACAGTGGCAATTTCGTGGCTAAAAAATTGGCCGGCATTTTTAGAACCGCAGACAAGATCATGCTGGCCGAGGAACCGGTCTCAACGCTGGATATTCCGACAGGTTACCCGGGCACCGATTATGCTGACGATGGCCGGTGGCTGCCGGCCGCTGGTGCCGGGGCTGGGCTGCCTGGTCCGACATGGGGTGGCAACACCATTACCACACGCCACAACAAGCGCGGTAACGCCAATTTCGCTGATGGCCATGCGCAAATAGTTGATTCCGTTTTTGCGTCAGATCCAAACCATTTTGATACGACATATTGAATTTGGTTAAAGGTCGTTGAGAACCCTTCAGAAGAGTCAGCCTGGCAACAATCAATTCAGTCATCCGAGCGGCGACAGCATTTTTTCAAACCCACTCTTTCGGTCCGTCAGGCTGTTTTTCGAAAAACTACCCGCTTTCGGGTATATAACCGGCAGATGGACTGAAGTAAATTTTTTCAAATCCTTAACCAGAACACCCGGCACGCATGATCTGCATAAAAATTTCCTCCCCGACGACGTATGATCCAATCCAACTCACCCCAACCCCAAAAAACTAAAAACCTAAAACCAACAACAACGCCTATGAAAATGAATAATCAACGTGCCGGGTGCGGCAAATATCCAAAGCAGGTGCAGGTATTGCAAAATTTTTCTGCGTTCATATGCCTTTTGCTCGGCATCTTTGCTTTTTATGCCAACAACGCTTCGGCGGCTCAATTGATTTGGGACGCCGGCAACACCAACAACGGAGCCACCATTGATTCGGCGAGCGGCGCTTGGGATCTTGATACCACCACCAACCTTAATTGGAACAACGGCAGTGGTAATGTGAGTTGGACTCAAACCGGCACCACCGCGGGTCTTAACGGTGCCATATTTAGTGGCCCGGACGCCGCCCCTGGCAGTTATGTCATTTCGCTTGATTCAGGCACTCAGATGGCTGTTACCAATTTGCAAATCAACGCGAATGGTTATGTGTTTACCGACAATGGCAACACCGCCAACACCTTGTTCATTAACACGGCTCTTAACCCTCCCAACCCCACTATGCTGGTCGCCAGCGGCAAGAGCGTGACTTTCAGTAACCGATGGTTCTTTCCTAACAACAACAGCGCTAAGGCCTGGCAACTCGGCACTAGCGGCGCTGCGTCCAGCGCTTCCTTTTTTGGCGCCATCGGCGGCGAGCAGATACTTTTTACCAGTACCAATGGCAGCACCTTTTGGTTGGCCGGTGCCAGCGCTCCGTCAGTGGTGACTATTAACGCGGATGTGAGGCAGACCAATGGCACCTTTACGACAACTGGGTTTTCAATCGGTCGTCCTGGTGGCAGCGTGAATTTGCAACCCACGGCCGGCGCTACCAATGCTCCTGCCTCATTCACTTTGGACGGTCCCAGCACGGTCATGACTTTGGCCACCTCAATCCAGATGGGTCGAAACACCAAAGGAAGTGCCACTGTAAATGTGCAGAACGGCGCCACCGTAAACATGGCTTCAGGAGCCAACCATATTCAGATCAGCACCGACAATCAGTCCCTCATGCAAATGACATTCAATATGTTTGGCGGAACTTTAAACCTGGGGACGGGATCATCTTCGATTAATTCAATTTGGTTCTATAAGAGCGGTGTGAACGCGGGCGGTGGTGGAACTGCGACATTTAACCAGACGGGTGGTGTGGTCAACGCCTGGGGAGGCATTCAATTTGGCATAGCATCTGGCACCGTCATCAATTCAGGTGTTGCGGCCCTCACCAATTCCGGGGGATTCCTCTACATCGGTCCCGGCGGTTCGATTGGCATCTCTAAATTTGCGAATACTGCAGCCACCAACTATATCACGCTTTCCGGCGGCACTGTGGGGGCATTGGGAGGCTGGATTTCATCCATGCCAATGACGCTGGCCACGCTCAACGGCAATATTACCTTCCAAACCGCAGACAGCGGTGGCAGCCCTTGGAGCATTGGACTTTCCGGTGCGCTTACGGGCCCCGGCGGATTTTACAAAACGGGCGGTGGCACGCTGACTTTGAGCGGCGCCAACAATTATTCTGGGAGCACCGTTGTCAGTAATGGCACATTGAAAATTGTCCCCGCCCTGTCGCCCACGAATGGTTCTCTGACCTTGGATGGTTCGGCTGGGTCGCCTGTCTTGTCATTGGTGCCTTCCAGCGTGCCGCAATCCCTGACCCTCAATGGCGACCTGACATTTGCCAACGGCACGCCGACGGCAGATTTTAATTTCGGCGGATTCACACCCAGCACCAGCATTGCTCCCATCCAGGTGCTCGGGAGTGGGAATGTTGCCTTCACGGCCACGCCAAATATCACAGTTGAGGGCACCGCAATCCCTGCCGGAACCTACCCACTGATTAGTTATGCGGGGGCTGTATCCGGCACCATGCCGACGACTCCGGCTTCGCTACCAGCCTCGACGAGCGGTTACATCACTAACATCGTCGCCACGAAAACCATCGCTTTGGTTGTGACCGCGTCGCCTGTATCTGCCGACTATGTGTGGGCAGTGGGGAGTGGCAATTGGGATTTGGTCACCAAGAATTGGATACGGCTTGGCATTCTTACAAATTATACGGATGTCGCCGGTGCAGCCTTTAACGACGCGGCCAGCGGACCTTTTCCGGTTACTATCGCCAATACCACAGCTGTAACTCCCCCGGCTGTGAAAGTTACCTCAACCAACGCCTATACCATTTCCGGTCCCGGCACCATTGCTGGTGCCAGCACAACCGTATCGAAGGCGGGCAGTGGTGCGCTGACCCTGGCAGGAACCAACACTTACGCGGGTGGCACAACGGTCATCGGCGGTCAGTTGAACATCAACTTTGGCGGCAGTAGCACTCTGAACTCAGCCATTGGCACCGGGCCGCTGACTTTGGATCTGGGATCAAAAGTTGACAATACCAGCGGCCAGAGTGTCACCTTGCAGCCAACTATTGTGCAAAATTGGCTGGATGATTGGACTTATCTGGGTTCAACTAACTTCGATACCGGCCTCGGAACGGTTACCTTGGGCAGCAGCATCGTCACCTTGAACGTGGTTTCCAACACGCTCGCGGTGAGCGGCCCGATTGGCGACGGCGGCAACACCTACAAGATTCAAAAAGCTGGCAACGGCACGTTGACGTTGCGCGTGGATAACAGCTTTGCTGGTGGCCTTGAATTGGTCTCCGGCCAGGTGAATCTTGGAAGCGCCAACTGCCTCGGCAACGGCGTCGCTACGTTTGACGGCGGCACCATTGATAACGTCAGCGGTGCGGATATGACTTTGAGCGGCGTGCTTTCTTATTCATTTCCGGTTGCCGTTAATGGCACGTTTACATACCTTGGCACCAGCAACAATCTGGATTTGGGAGGGGCGACGGTTGCCATCACTACTGGCGCAAGCCAGAACTGGAACATAGTCAGCAACACGCTGACTTTGGAAGGTGATCTCCTGATCGGCAACGCAACGATTACTAAAATTGGCAACGGCACATTGGCGGTAATCGGCGTAGGCACTGCCGCCCAATCTTCATTCATCGTCAACCAAGGTGAACTGGATGCGCAAAGAGTCGTGGGTGTCACCTTCGGAGCTGGTGGCAGTGGGCATGGATTTCAGGTGCAATCCAACGCCGTGGTTAAACTTCTGCCCGGCGGCAATGGCAACCAGATTTTAAACGGATTCGGCGCATCCTCCTACATTGTGCCAATCTTAAATGCTGGCGGCGTGCTGGACATGGATGGTTCGCCGGAAACCGTTGACGGCCTCGCCATCACGAACGGCGTATTGCGCAATAGCAATCCCGGAACAATCGCCACTTTGACCGTCACTCCCACGACCGGAATTCATGGCACCAACGCGGTCATCCTGGGCGACGTCAACAACCGGTTTGACGTTCCGACCCCGGACGCCGAACTGGATATTGCCGGCGAAGTGACTGGCAGCGGGTCATTGGTGAAAACAGGACTGGGTATTGTGAATCTGCTTGGCATCAATAGTTACACTGGAAATACCACCATCAGCAACGGCACCTTGGTGCTCAATTCCCCATTCCTGTCAACCAACTCGACGGTGACGGTCAATACCAATGCCGCGCTCGGCCTCAACGGGGTTTTGACGTTGAACTTTGCCAACTCGGAGACGAATACAATATCAGTCCTCACCTTGGGCGGGGTCAGCCAGCCCGCCGGGATCTATAACGCAACCACGGATCCGACGTATCTCTCAGGAACGGGCAGCCTGCAGGTGACTCCGTTAAGCACGATCAATCCGCTGCCCGGCCCGATTCAGGTCAGTGTCTCCGGCAGCACGCTGGCCTTGTCCTGGCCGACGAATCTGGGCTGGATTCTCCAGGACCAGACCAATTCGTTGAGCACCGGGTTGACGGTTAATAGCAATGCTTGGTTTGACGTATCGGGCAGCGTCAATGTCACCTCAACCAACATCCCCATCAATCCGGCAAATCCGACCGTGTTCTTCCGCCTGCGTCATCCTTGATCCGTCTACCCGCAGAACAGGTCTGATGAAGTTTGATCGGCGGGGGCGGCCTTATACTGGCTGCTCCCGCCTCAACTTGGGTTGAAATGAAACCATGAAAATGACCATCAAAGAAAAAGTTAACCAGCCACGGCCTGATCCCGGCTTCACCCTCATTGAATTGCTGGTGGTCATTGCCATCATCGCCATACTTGCAGCCATGCTATTGCCGGCTTTATCCAAGGCCAAGATCAGGGCCCAGGGCATCTCCTGTCTTAGCAATATGAAACAACTGCAGTTGGCGAGTATTCTGTATGCCGGGGATAATAATGATCGGTTCCCGGGGAATGTTGTGCTTGGCAATGGCGGGTTTACTCCAGTTGGCCAACCTGCAAAACTTCCCAATTGGGTGGGAAACAGCATGGGTTTTCAACTGGATGGATCTGGGGATGCGCAGCAAGGCGCTTCAACCAATGAATATTATTTGGGTGTGCGTGGAGACAACGTTCTCATCGGAGGGTTTGTTGCGGGGACATTGACCGGCTCCATTGGTGGTTATGCCAAGGCAGCGGGGGTGTATAAATGTGCCGCGGACAAAACCATTGATAAATTTTACAAAGTTCCACGGATCCGGTCATGTGCTGCCAATATGTATTGCGGGGCGGACGCAACAGCTTATGGCGCTTATGGGGGGACCCCCAGCTTTGGTTATAACGCGGCTTATAAGCCGTTTTACAAATACTCTGATTTTGGTCCCGGATTTGGCCCGACGGATTGTTTTGTTTTTTTGGATGAGAACCCCATGACTCTCAACGATGGATATTTTGAGTTTATAGCCGATGGCACCGGTATCAATGACCAGCCAGCCGTCAATCACGGCAATTCCAGTTCGTTTTCGTTCGCTGACGGTCATTGCGAACTCCATAAATGGTTTGATGCATTTCTCAATTATCAAACTCCCTATAATGCGTCACAGCAGGATCCCAAATGGCTTGCCGCACACGGCACGGTTAAAAAATGACCGATTGCTATGAATCGAGTTAAAAACGTATCCGCCAGGGCGGCATTCACCTTGATAGAGTTGCTGGTCGTCATCGCCATCATCGCCATTCTTGCGGCCATGCTGCTGCCGGCGTTGAGCAAGGCGAAGGATCGGGCGCTTGCGATCAGTTGTGTGAGCAATGAAAAACAGCTTGGCCTCGCCGTGATCATGTATTCAGGAGACAACAATGATTATTTTCCGTGCGTGCCCAACCGCTTTGCCGGAGGGACCGCCCAGAATTCATTGGGATTGAGGTGCGGCGTGGAATGGATGATTAAAGATCCCAATACCGGCTTGCCAACGGCAAATACGCCAGCTCCGATGCTGGCATCGGGACTGCCAAACCCCAAGGTATGGGTCTGCGCCAAACGGAAGCGTGGCCTGTCCTATGCCACTGCGCCGGGAGAGTTTGATCCAAGCATAACCGGTTTTCTTTCTTATGGATTTAATATGATTGGCGTTTTTGGTCGGATTGACCCTGCTAATAACAGCAACCTTTTGCCGTTCAAGTCGTCTCAGTCAGAAAGGCCAGTGGACATGGTGATGTGTGCGGACAGCAGCGGGGACATTGACCCGGCTAATTCAGGTGCTCAAGGCACCACACTTGCCGATGCCGCGTGGTTGGATATTGTTTGGCTGAACTCGGGCACTGGCAAATACCATCGTCTTCAAACAGCCTATGCGAAACACAATAAGCGCGTGAATGTCATTTATGTGGATGGCCATGCCGCACCTTCGCTGGTGAGCGCGCTTAATTATGGACAGTTTGCCGGAGCGTTTAGCGCCACTTCACCAAACGTGAAGTTACTTCAGGGGTTGTATCCATGGAATTACCCCCTGTGTCCTCCCTCATTTGATGGAATGCAATGGTCTACTCAACCAGAATAATGCCAGCGTTACCGGTGCGACATGATCAAACGCCCGGTGAACAAATTGCCAATCCAGTGATGCTGGTTTTGCTTCTTGGGCAACGATCTGAAATGGTAGAATGAATACTCCTCTGATCTTGGCGCGCTTGCTAATATTGCTTGCTCTTGGGTCTGGCGTGGTTGCAGAAACGCATGCTGCGCCTTTGGTTCTGCACCAGTTGTTTTCGAGCCACATGGTGCTGCAGCGCGACGCGGGTGATCCGGTATGGGGCTGGGCCACTCCCGGCATCACGGTAACCGTCAAGGTTTACAACGAAACCGCCTCTTTGGTTCAGACGAGGACCGCAATCGCCGACTTGGACGGTCGCTGGCAAGTGACGGTGGGTTCTTTTGGATTGGTTGCCAATAACGCTGCGTACAGTCTGACCATTGCCGATGGAACAACAACCATAACGCTGACGGATATCCTGATTGGCGACGTGTGGCTCTGCACCGGGCAATCGAATATGCAGTTCTCGCTTGCGGAAATCGGCGTGACCAATCTGGCAGCCGAAATCGCCGACTCGGTGAATTTTCCGGCGATCCGAAACTTCAGTGTTCCATTCGTCTCATCGTTCACCCCCCAGACCAATCTTCCGAGCGGCACCTGGCAGGCGGCCGGTCCGTTAACCACGGGAAATTTCACTGCGACGGGTTATTTCACTGCCCGGGAAATCTACAAGCAACAGCACATCCCGGTTGGAATCATTCGTTCCGCCTGGGCGGGGTCTGAAATCAAAAGCTGGCTCGACCCGTGGTTTGTCTCCGGAATCTCCGATTTCGCGCAGCCTGTCTTTGACCAGTCCGGACAGACGCCGGGAAGAGACACGATCTCCGGCCCATACAATGCGATGATTGCGCCGCTCGCACCGTTTGGAATAAAAGCCGTCGAATGGTATCAAGGCGAATACAACGTCAGCTGGCCTGAACAGTATGGCCGGCTGTTGCCGGGCTTGATGAGCAAGTGGCGCTCGCTGTTCGGACAGCCGAACCTGCCGTTCGTCATCATTCAGCTGCCAAACTTTGGCGGCACACAATCCCAGCCGGTGGAGACCGGCAGCTGGGCCGAACTTCGCGAGGCGCAGGCGAAGACGGTGCTGAACGACGCGAACACCCGGCTGGTTACGACCATCGACATCGGCAACGGCGACCTCCATCCCATCGACAAGCAAGACGTGGGACTGCGCGCCGCATGGGCCGCTGCGAACCTGGTTTATGGACAGAACATCGTGGATCAGGCTCCGGTTCTCATCGGAACGACAGTTGCCGGCACCAACGTCATCTGCACCTTTACCAACGTGGGCGCGGGATTGATGGTCGGGACGAAAACCTTGTCGCCGCTCAGTCCGGCTCAACTGGTGGCGGGTGGAACCGTGGGCAACTTTGCCGTCTGCGGCGCAAATAAAACATTTTTTGCCGCCAAAGCCGTGATTACCGCCACCAATCAGGTCACCGTTTTCAGTGCGAGCGTTGCGTCACCCGTTGCCATTCGCTACGCTTGGGGAAGCAATCCCTCCTGTAATCTCTACAACAAAATGACGGATGCGGTCGGCAATGTCACCAATGGTCTGCCGGCGGGATCCTTTCGCACCGATCCGGTCGACCGGTTGGCCGTGAATGCAGGAACCGGCACAGGTTATTATGCCTCAAACGCGGTGGTCGCCATCACGGGAAGCAATCTGACCGCACAGACTTTTCATCATTGGAGCGGTGATACCCATCTGCTTTCAGCAATCAATAGTTCAACGGTGACCGCCACCCAGGCCCAGGAATATGTTTCGGTGCTCGCCAATTACCAGATCACGGGAGCGCCGCCCGGGGTCGCCGCCTCAGCGTTGCCCAGTCAAATTTCCATCAGTTGGAATCCAATGGTTAATGTCCATTACAACTTAAAACGCAGCACCGTCAGTGGTGGCCCTTATACCACCATTGCTTCCGATCTGATTGGAGTATCGAGCTATTTGGATGCCGGTGTGACCGTGGGCGCCACCTATTACTATGTTGTATCCGCAACGAATCTTCTGGGGGAGGGGCCGGATTCAGTTCAAGTTAGCGCCATTCCGGCTGCCGGTTCTCCCACGTCAACCAACACGTGGGATGCAAATGGCATCACCGGCCCAAATCCAAGCGATGGGAGCGGAAGCTGGTTGACGGCCAGCAATTGGTGGAATGGCAGCACCAACGTGGTTGGCCATTGGACCAACGGTCCCGCAGACAGCGCCATTTTCGGCGCCGGAGCTGCGGGGGCCTACCTGGTGAACCTCAGTGGCGGCACGATCTATGCCTCCAACCTGACGTTTGCCACGCTGGGTTACACGTTGACGAACGGGGCGCTCAATCTTCTGGGCGCCGGCATGCCGGTCACCGTCAATGCGGGTGTCACGGCGACGTTGAAGAGCGCGCTGACCCTGAGCGTCAGCACGATCACCCTGCAGGTCAATAGTGGCGGCACGTTGAGTCTGGCGGGCGGCGGAACCTTTGGCGGTAATCTGACGGTGGCCGGTGGCGGCACGTTGGATTTGAATGCCGGGACATACGGGAACAACTTTGCGCTCTGGGCCCAAACCCAAGTGACGCAGGAGGCCGCGACGTTGAATACCTATCGCATCATGATCGGCTATGGCGGCAACAGCACCTACACGATGAACAGCCCGGCGGCGGTGGCAACCTCGACGGGCGGGGGTGGTGATTCGTTCATCGGCCGCAGCGGCAGCACGGGAACCTGGGATTTGAAACAGGGAACGGTGACATTGACTTCAGCCAGTGGCGGCAACCTGCGCGTCGGCCATGATGGGAGCAGCAAAGGCACACTCACCGTGGAAGGCGGCACTTTAAACTTGGGAAACAACGCGCTTTACGTGAACGCTGGCGCGACCAGTTCGGGCGGCTCGGGAACATTCAATCTTTCGGGCGGCACGCTCACGGCCAGAGTGGTTCAGTTTGGCGACGGTGTCAGCACCTTTGGTTCCGGTTCAACCGCAGCGCTGAATGTGACTGGTGGAACGCTTTATCTGGGTTCCGGTGGCATGGCCAATGGCGCCCTTGGAACGCTGGCGCGGACGATCACGCTTGCGGGAGGGACCCTTGGCGCCTCCGCAGCATGGACGTCATCCTTGCCGATGACATTGACGAATGTGAACGGCCCGATCACGTTTCAAACGGCGGATGCCGTCAATACCGCGCGGGACATCGCCCTTTCCGGTGCCTTGTCCGGCCAGGGCGGATTGATCAAGACTGGCGGCGGCACGTTGACATTGAGCGGAGCCAACAGTTACAACGGTGGCACCACGATCCAGGCTGGAACTTTGGCACTGACCACGACCAACAATGTTTCCATGTCCTACACCAATAATGGCGGCACGTTGAACGTGCGGTGGGCCAACGCGGGCAGTTCATTGCCGATGAGTGCGCTGGCCTTGAGCAGCAATCCGAAGCTCAATTTTGACCTGGCGAATTTGGGCAATGCGACCACGCCGCTGATCAATGCTGGCGATCTCACCCTGAACGGGAATGTGACCATCAACGTGTCCAACGCGCCCGCCAGCGGCACCAGCGTGTTGTTCAGCTATGCAGGAACGCGCGCTGGCGCGGGGAGTTTTGTGGCCGGAACGATACCCGTCGGCGCAACGTTGGTTGATGATGCCATTGGCAGGAAAGTGAGCATTGCGTATCCACCGGCCATGCCACCGAGGATTGGCGGAATCAGCGCAGGAGGTTCCGACCTCAATTTTTCCGGCAGCAACGGAACGCCGTTGATCACCTACCGCATCTTGTGTGCGACCAACCTTGCCGATGCCGTGTGGTTTCCCATCTGGACCAACGCCTTCGACGCTGGCGGCAATTTCAACACCAGCCTCCCGGCGAACCCCGCCAATCCCTCGGCTTTCTATCGCGTGGTGACTCCTTAGGGTTAAATGAGGAATCGGATTCGTTTTTTTCGTGGGTGAGAGGTTTTTAAACAATCTTGCCGCGCCATTTTTTAAGAAATAATTCAATGCACTACTGTCCGGTTTAGAAATCCATTAAACACTGGTGATTTTGCAGATTGGGTGATGGGGATGTGGGCGTCAGTTGAGAAAGAGCCTGTGAAATGGGCTTTTTCTCGAAGAGCGTCAGGCTCAAAATCTGTAGAATGGTGTAAAGACTGGCCTCCAGATGCAGACGTTTTTTCAAAATGGCGACGAGCAGGTAAACGGCGATGGCGTTCCAGATTTGGGTGCGCACGGCATTCGGACTGGTGCCGTAAAAGGCTTTGATGCGCAGATGTTGTTTGATCCATTTGAAGAATAGTTCGATCTGCCAGCGACCCCGATACAGTTGAGTGATGGCCAAGCGCACATCCTTAAACTTGCACGCCGCCAGTTCCTGCGCCACCCGGAGTTCGCCGGTCAAAGTCGGCGCACGGCGGCTGGGGTTTTTCGGAGCGACGGAAGTGATGGTTCGCATCCCAACTCTCCTCACAGCTTGCCGTCCACGCAAAGCTTTTTTCCCAACCGCACCAGTCAAAACTTGTGGGTGATTGAAAGGTTACGGGTGACGCTTACGATTGACGACCAGGCGAAACCGGAACAATCTATGGAAACGACCAGGCGTTTCTGGTCGGAAACCCATCCGGGATCAGCCCGCAATGGGGTGATGACTTTGGAAGTATCTGATGGATTAAAACCCCGGTTGCAGACCCTTCTACAGACGAATTGATAGATTGCCAATCAACTACGCACTCTTCACTTATTAATCACGCATTCCCTTGCATCTATTCCTGCAAGCAAGTTCAGGTAATTCGAACTAGATGATGTTTGTTCATCGGTCCATGCTTTGAGATGGCTAACTCGCCGGCGGGTAAGCTGGCCATCAACGGATCCGGCTAGTTTTGAAGCTTCTTCATGAAAATCCCCTCAATTGGTCGAATGACGTGACGGTTAATCCGCCGGCTTAACCGAGAAATTTTAGCACAGCTTCGGTTCGCGAGTGCACATGAAGCTTTTCATAAATATGTTTGAGATGAGTATGAACGGTGTTGGCACTGATTGAAAAGCGGCTGGCTATTTCTTTTGTCGTATAACCTTTGGAGAGTTCTTCGAGAATTTCCTCTTCGCGTTGTGAAAGCTTTTCCTCAACCGGTTGCACGCGAGAGCTTTCATAAAACGACTCGACGACACGGCAGGCAATCTGACTGCTCATCGGCGCACCACCAAGTTTAACCTCATTAATTGCGCGAATAACGTCAGTCGGCTCGGCGCGCTTGAGCAGATAGCCGCTGGCACCAGCCTTAAGCGCGCCAAAAATTTGCTCGTTGTCTTCATATACGGTCAGAATCAGCACTCGAACGGAGGGGCACAGTTCTTTCAGCCGGCGGGTACAGGCTACGCCCGACATGTTGGGCAGGTGAATATCCATCAGAACCACGTCGGGCAGAAGTCGCTGGACTGCTTTAATTGCATCTTCTCCTGAATCACAAGCACAAACACAACGGAAACCTGGAGCTTCGTTTACGTACCTTTCCAAGGTGGTGCGAAAATCACGGTTGTCTTCAACAATAACAATTTTTGTCAACATAGATTCAGGTTATAATATTTTTAAATGCATCCGGCAGATTGTGCCGGTTCCGGGATGAGTATCCTGCTCAAAATGACCGCCAATTTTCTCCATCCGGAGGCACATATTTAACAGGCCATTTCGTCCCACGCTGGCTGGTTGATCAATAAAGCCGTCGCCGTTGTCTTCAATTGTAATCTGCAGGGTCTTCTCCCGCCAATGGATCCGCAACCACAGTTCAGTCGCATTGGAATGTTTGGCGCTGTTGTTCAATGCTTCACGCACCGCAAGATAGAGATTATGACGCATCTCGGAGGTCAAAGGCGACATTGGCAACGACTTGTCCACGTCAAACCGGCAATTTATTGGTGTGCCACGAAAAAATTCGGATGCAACATGCCGCAAATAGGAAGCCAGGCTTCGTACCGAATCATTTGCCGGGTTGACCGCCCAAACGATTTCATCAAGGGATGTCACCATTTGATGGGACTTTTCTGATACTACCTTCAGCCGCTCACGGGTTGCCTTTGGGACCGATGAATCGGAACTTTCAACAGCGCTGAGAAAGCGAATTTGTGTCAACGTCGCCCCCAGGTCATCGTGCAAGTCTTGGGCAATCCGTGACCGTTCGGCTTCCAACGTTCGTTGGTGTTCGGTTTGTTCCCGGCGTTGTATTTCGGCAGCCAGCCGCAATGAGCGCTCTTCCACCTGTTGGCGTAACAGTGCGATCCAAATAAAAGCTCCAAGGACGACAAGCACCATGCCGCTGAGCACTTCTAATGAATGGCGAACGGTCCACCATGAAGGTCGTGCCAATACATGAACGTCCAATGGGGAATCAAGGAGAAGCTCAAACGAATCAATGTCTCGACCCGATGCCCAATCTCCCCCTTGCCCCGAGTATACGCCTGTCAATTCCAGCAGGCTTCCTGGCAAAATGTTCGACAAATTGCCGTCCTCCTTTTTAAGCCGGGCCACGAAGATTCGGTTGCCGGCTTGTAGCTCTAATACCTGTTCAGAAGGATCAACGCTTGAATCCATCAGTCTCGCCTGCATCCGAACCAGAGTGGCATCGAGCTGTCCATTTAAAGTGTTCCCCGGAAGCTGTCGGGCTACGGGCAACGCAGCGGCGCCGTTTTTTTGTGCCATGGCTTCCCGCAGAGCCGGCGAAGATCCGTTCATATCGGGAAAGCCGACGACTTCCACCAAGTCGCCTTTTTTTAATTCACCTCGCACCTGGGTCTTGAACCGCAAACCATTCAAGCCATCCATGAGAAAATACTCACCGTGACGCTCATGGATCACCTGGCCGGCAATCCTGACCCGCTTCAAGGCATTGGCTTTGGGATCGAAAAGCAGCAGATCAGAGACGCGTTTCAATGGCGTCTCAAATGGTGAGGATAATGCGGGTTCGTCCACGTTCACTGATGCATTGAAAAGTCGCAAGCTTGCCACAATTACTTGTTGAGAGTCGTTCCGTTCAGGACTATTCACACCTCGAATGCGAATGAGGGCTCCCTCTAATCCGCTGAATATCTGTGGGTCAATATCATGAAGCTCCAGCCTGATCTTACCTTCGCGTGTGAGTAGAACCAAGCTGTTCGCTTTGATGGATACAGCAATTCCTTGAATCTCTATATATTGAGTGTCCAGGCTCCCATTGATCAATTCGTCTCGAGTCGGCCGGGACGGTTCAGGCAGAATTCCATCCCCCAAATAAACTGCGCTTTTGGCATCAATGCTTGGAGCAAAGATATTTGTGGTTTTTCCAGTGATCTCCCAATACTCGCCAACTTTTGGCACCCGTCCTGTAAATGTATCATTTAATTTAAAAAAAATAGACCAAGTCGGGTCTTGAATGGCAAAACCTCCGACTATGCGTGCGGTAATCACTCCTCGAATCTTTATCGGGTGGCCCCGCTGAGCCTCGGCCCGAGAAAGCTGTTTGGCTTGCGCTGCCTGTGAAAGACCGGGGAGAAACGTGGCGTCGGCATTTGTTGTCGGAGCGACTTCTCTATAAAACTCGCTTTCCAGGAGCCATTTATTCCCGGAATGGCTCAACCATCCCAATGCCTCCATCCCTTTACCAATCTGTGGCGGAGCTTGAGCTGTCCTGACCACAATCTGGCCGGTCTGGTCGCTGATCGTAATGGAGTGATCTGTCAAATTTGAAGAAACTGTGCCAATGACGTGAACCATCGTTTGTGTTGGATTCTTAAAATTATTTTCGGTTAAGAAGTGAATTGGAACAATTGGATAAGCGATCCAATGTTCTGGAGTTACATCGATGATGGTGATTTGTTGCAAGTCTGGCACTAATAGAGAATACTCGGGTTGTTTGGCGATTGAAATGGCCGGCTGAAGCATCCCTTTGGCTCGAATTCGACATCCCAGTAGATGCTTCAACGAATCCGCTGTCGTATCTTCAAGTTGCAATTGAATACGGCCAATGCTTGATCGAAGATCAATATATGACGCTCCGGCTAGCTCGCTGACAAACGTAACCGTTCCCTCCACTTCAGCCCATTTGAAACTATTTTCTCCGGAAATAGGCTGGCTAAGAACAAGCTGAACAGCCTGGCTGGGTGGAGATTTCGCAGTCTCCAGAATATCCAGTTCGACGGCAGGGTCGCCGATGAATAATTTACTGCCGTCGTCGGATCTGGTCCAAAATGTATAAACCCCATCTCTTGGCACTTCGATGCAACCATCAAACAACAGCCCCACTTCCACCGTCCGGGTTCGGACACTGAGATCAAAATTTTTGACTGCTCCCTGTTTCTTCGCCGGCAGCAACGAAAAATCTGGCAGGCGCGCCCATTTGCCTTCATAACAGCGGTAGTTCAGCCCTTGCACCAGCCGGTTGGTTCCGCCCGTAAAATCGGACTCCATTCGAAACAACGATTCATTTGGGATTGGCCGACGGGACATGTTTGGTCCGGCCCACTCCACTTCCAAACTGCTCAGTCCCTCAGCATTGAACCACTCGATGCAGATTTGATGGCGTCCCTTTGGTAGAAAAACTGCACCGGTTGCCTCATAGATTGAATGGATGCCATCGTTATCCACCAGCGCTGTGCAAGTTGCTTGTCCATGGCCAACCAGACAACTTGCATTAAGCCGCACTTTTTGCCCAGGTTTAAGAACTGGGTAATTATTTATATCCAGATTAATCGCCATGGCGCCGGAGTCATCCTGAAGAATAAGCTGCCCGCGCGACCGCCAAACCCACACAACCGAACCTTCAAGCCTTACAAAGCAACTCCTTAACTCGTCACTAAAAGCAATATGGCGCAACTGCAGCACGTTGGTCACCGCAGGCTCGGATTGCCCGGTCTTGATGAACTGTTCCGCGCCAATAGCATTGCCAGGGAAAATTCTTATTCCAATCACGCACAGGAAGAGGAATGACCATTTTTTAAAATGCATTTTCCCGGATGCGGCGATCTTGAGGTGGCATTCACTCTGTCGCGCAATGGCACTCGCAGGAATTTTGGGTGCACGGCTTGCGTTCATAGTCGAAATCCATAATTGATATTTCTGTCAGAAACAAATTAAAAAATAAAAAAGGCGGTTTGCAGAATAATATCCTTGAGCAATATTTTGCCGTTAAAACGAGCCTTTTGCCAAAATAACGGTTGAAGTTTCATTTTTCGCATTTTTTAAAAAGGCACTGTTGTTCTAGCAGGCATTTTCAATGCCTTGCCGGCAACTGTTTGGAAGTTCAAAGAAGTAAACTCAAGGTAAGACGCAGACTGCCCGGCAGACAGTTCAAGTCCATGGTATAAAAGACTGCTTGATGCAAAATCACCTATTTAGGTGATGCGCCGAAGGGGGGATCCTGGTTTATGTTTGAATCAATCACTGAAAACCATTAGGCAAGCAACGACGCACAGAATTGTGATTGTTTTGAGATATAATTTGTGAAATCCACCAAAATTTCGTCAAAAATGCCAAATTTAAAAGCACGGACATTTTTTGCGTTCACGCAACCTGGGTCAATTGGCTGGACTGTCGCTGATTTGCCGCCGGCAATTGCTTTCCCCTCAGAATAATCATTAACCAAACCAAAAAATGTATTGCCACCAAATTAAAACCCACTTGAAAAATCTTCAACAATGCACCGCACGAGATATGCCATTTGTGCTGTGGACACGAAACGTAAAATCAATCTTGGGATTAATTCGAGCGATAACGGTAACAGCCGTTCTCGTTTGCGCCGCAAGCGCTTCGGCTACGTCTCTGACTTGGGATGCGGGCATTACAAATAATGGTTCCACAATTGATCCGGCGGATGGCACTTGGGACACCACCAATCTCAACTGGAACACTGGCAGCGGCAATGTGATTTGGACCCAAACTGCCAATAACAACGGCACCACCGGCGCCATTTTTGGCGGCGCGGACGGAACTTATGCTGTGACCATTGGCACGCAGGTCGCCGCGACGAACATGTTCGTCAATAACAGCGGCTATACATTTTCGGGGTCATCGGGAATCTGGTTTACACCCAATTTTGGCATTGATGTCGCCGCAGGGAAGACAACCACCGTGAATTGTCCGATTGCCAGCGGCAATAACCCCAATATTTTCAAGGTGACCAGCGCCAGTTCCGTTTTGAACATTGGAAACAATATGAATCAGGTTCAGCCGCAATTTATCGGCAGCGGCACCATTAATCTGACGGCTTCAAGTTTTACACCAAACACCTTGAGGGTGGACTGTAATAATTTTAATTTTACTTCCGGGACTTGGACTCCAATAACTGGCGTTATCTATATGGGTTTTGGCAGCACCACCTATGACGGTTTGAGTTCTTCCACCGGCACTTTGACAGTTGATGGTGGAACCATAAACCAACAGGTTGACAAAATCGTTGTGGCTCGTGGCGGTGGAACGGGAACGCTCATATTGAAAAGCGGTGCCGTCAATTCTCATACGACTGGAAGCTTCGGAGCCACCAGCCTGATTGCAATACCCAATAATGACACCAGCGCCAACCATGCCAGTGTTTATGTCTATGGGGGGACTTTGACCTTGGGCTCTCCCAGCATCGCCTGCCAAATTCAGATGATGTCGGGCGGTTCGTCGGCGGCTGAAACGGCATTTTTAACCCAGACCGGAGGCGTGATCACGACTTGGGGTGGAATTTTGATTGGTGGTTCCGGCACCTACAGCGGTGGCACGATAGCTTTGACCAACTCGGGCGGAAGCCTTTACATCGGTCAAAACGGCATCAACTTCGGAACGGGACATCCCGGCACCAACCTCATCAGCCTTTCGGGCGGCCTGGTGGGTGCCTTGCAAAACTGGAGTTCGACCTTGCCGATGAACCTTGACACGCTCAACGGCAACATCACTTTCCAATGCGCGGATAGTTCGGCAAGTCCTTTTAACATCACTCTTTCCGGCGCGTTGACCGGGCCGGGTGGATTCTTCAAAACCGGCACCGGCACATTGCAATTGAGCGGTGCCAATAGTTATGCCGGAACCACCGTGGTGAGCAATGGTATCTTGAAAAGCGTCACCGGCGCGTCGCCATCAACCAATGGCACGGTTATCGTGGACGGCACGGCCGGCGGCTCGCCGACCTATTCAGTCAACGTTCTAAACACGGCGCAGTATCTGACAAATAGCGGCGATCTGACCTATGCCGCCGGCACCATGACGGCGGATTTCAATTACAACGCCTTTGCCCCAAGTAGCGTCACGGCTCCGCTTCAAGTCGGCGGGAACGTGAATTTTACAGCCACTCCTTCGGTGACGATTGAAGGCAGCGCGATTCCAACCAACACATATCCCCTGATCAAATATGGTGGCACGGTCACCGGCACGATGCCGACGGCGCCGACGTCCCTGCCGGCCTCGACGACGGCTTACATTACCAATATCACCGCCATTAAGACCATTGCTTTGGTTGTAACCGCCTCGCCGGTGGCGGGCAGCCTGACTTGGGCGGTGGGCAGCGGGATTTGGGACATCAACACCACGGCCAATTGGAAGCAGTTTGGCAGTTCCGTCAAATATACACAGCCCAATGCCGTCCAGTTCGATGATACGGCGGCCGGGCCATTCCCGATCACTGTGGCGAATAATAGCACGGTCAGTCCAACGGCCATCACCGTTTCCACGACGAACGCCTATACGCTTGCAGGCAATGGTGCCATTGCCGGGTCTGGAACTCTCGCGATGGTCTCGTCCGGCACGTTGACGATGGCTGGAACCAACACTTACAGCGGCGGCACGTTAATCTCCGCCGGCCAGATAAATATCAACTACGGTGGTGATGGCAGCGTCAATTCCGCCATCGGCACCGGTCCGCTGACCCTGGATCTGGGTGCAAAGCTGGACAACACCAGTGGTCAAGCGGTCACGTTGCTCACGCCCATAGCCCAAAATTGGAATGATGACTGGACGTTCGCGGGTTCAACCAACTTCAATACCGGCCCCGGCGCGGTCACGCTGGGCAGTGCCAATGTCATCCTGACGGTGGTTTCCAACAACCTCGAAGTTGCTGGTCCCATTGGTGACAACGGACTCAACTACAAAATCACCAAGCAGGGCAACGGCTCATTGACGCTCAATGGGAGTGGAGGCAGCACCTTTAACGGTGGCTTCGGGCTTTCTACCGGTCAGGTCAACGTCAAGGATGGTTCCGCTCTTGGCTTTGGTATATGCACAATTGATGGTGGTTCAATTGACAACTACAGCGGTTCAAGCCTGACGATATTTCCGTTATCATATTCCTGGCTTGGAAGCTTTAGTTATGTGGGAGCCTCAAACAATCTGGATTTAAGTTCAGGGCAGGTTAATGTTGGCCCTGGGTTCACCAACTTGAACGTTGTCGCCAACACATTGATCACCGAGGGAAATATTGTGGCCGGCAATACGATCGTCCACAAGACTGGGCAAGGAACTTGGGACATTGCCGGTTCTGGAGGAGGCGAGAGCCTCGGACTGAGTGTTGACCAAGGCACGGTGTTGCTGGACAAGACCACTGGCGTGTCCGTTACCTTGGTTACCAGCGGCCTGCTGATTCAATCCAACGCCCTCGCAATCATTACCGGAAGCAGCGGCAATCAAATTAGAAACAGTACAGGAGGCACTGCCGTTCCTGTGACCGTCAGCACCGGTGGGGTGTTCGATTTGAATGGCCAAAACCAGATGGTGGATTTGTTTGTGAACAATAACGGCATATTGCGCAACGGTGCCGTTGGGACGACCAGTGCCTTGACCATCACTAATACCAGCACGTTGACGCTCACCGGCACAAACTGCGGGTTTGACGCTCCCGACAGTGCGGCGGTTCTGAATATTAACGCCACCGTCACCGGCAGCGGGTCATTGGTGAAGACCGGTTTGGGCACGGTGAGCCTGTTGAACAGCAACAGTTACACCGGCAGTGTCACGGTCAACAGCGGCACATTGACCCTCACTTATCCTGACCTTGCGACCAACGCAACGGTGACGCTGGCCACCGGGACCATTCTGAATTTGAACTACACGAACGGTCCGGCAACAAACATCGTCAACGCTCTTGTTCTGGGTGGCACAACCCAGACCAATGGTATCTACAACGCGACCACCGCTCCGGCCTATATTACCGGATCGGGCAGCTTGTTTGTGGGGTCTCTGGTCACAATCAATCCGCTGCCGGGTCCGATTCAGTTCAGCGTAACCGGTAGCACTTTGGCGCTGTCATGGCCGACGAACTTGGGTTGGATTTTGCAAAGCCAGACTAACGCGTTGAACGTCGGGTTGGTGGTCAACAGCAATGTCTGGTTTGATTTGCCCGGCAGCAGCAGCACGACCTCCACCAACATTGCCATTAATCCGGCCAATCCGACGGTGTTCTACCGGTTGCGCAGCCCATAACAATCTTCAACGGTGATTGGAATTGTTGGGTTCAATTCCGTCACGTTGGGTGGGTGGTAACGCGGCAGGAACAGTTGATGGGGCTGTTCCTGCCGCAAATCCACGGTTGAGATAAATAAACAACAAAGCGCCAGCCTTAAGCGAATAATATGCAATCAACAGTAAGAAATTCAGTCAACTGCCAGACGCGAGTAAATCAATGTCAAAAACATGGCTTCACGTTGATCGAGCTGCTGGTGGTGATAGCCATCATTGCCATCTTGGCGGCAATGCTGTTGCCGGCGCTGACCAAAGCCAGGCAAAAGGCGCAGGGCATTTCATGCCTGAATAACAACAAGCAGCTGACTCTGGCGTGGCAGATATATGCCGACGATAATCAGGATGTCGTGCCAAGCACGGCCGATGCAGGCGGTGGATTTGATGCGGATGGGCGGCGCGTCTGGATGACGGGAAGTGAAGTTCCGTTTGGCACCAGTGCCATTCTACTTGACCCTTCTGTTCCCAGTAATTGGGATATTAATCAAGATTTGACAAAGAGCGCCTTGTGGGATGTGGCAAAAAACCCCTCAATATATCGCTGTCCGGCGGACCAGCGTCAATGCAACAGCCCACCTGGTCAGGGTGGAAAATCATTTCCTCCTGTTCGCAGCATGTCCATGAATCAGGTATTTGCTTCCACATCTGCATGGATAAATAGTGGAGGCGGGAATTTTAAAATGTATAGAAGGAAGTCATCGATCTTGAAGCCTGTCAATACATTCGTATTTATTGAAGAAAACCCTTTGAGTATTAATGACGATGCTCTTGCGGTTCAGTGTAGTTCGACGCTTACACCTGGCGGTGAAAAAATCGTGGATTTTCCGGCTGTTTATCATGGTGGCAACTCGACTGCTCTGGCGTTTGCGGATGGCCATGCCGAAATCCACAGATGGCTGGGGTCAACCATCCTGCATTGTCCGTCAGGCCGCGGGGCTAATCCGTCGGCCACTGCTGCCGGCGACTCGGCGCAAGATGTTGATTGGCTGACTCAAAACACTTCTACACAGTAAACAAGGCATGTCTGGTGAAAAGTATTACGGCAAACTGGCTTTGGGGTTAATCCGGTCATCCGGGACTTGGACGCCAATAACCGGCGTTCTCTATTTTGGTTATGCCAACGGAGGATATGATGGTGTGAATCCTAACACCGGCACTTTGACGGTTGATGGCGGAGCCATAAACCAACAAGTTGACAAAGTCGTTCTGGGTCGAGCCGGTGGGACGGGAGCACTCATACTGAAAAGCGGTGCCATCAATGTTTGGACCACGGGCTCTGGATCCGTCAGTGCCAATGTCATCCTTTCAATCCCCAATAATGACAACCGTGCCAACCATGCCAGTGTTTTTGTGAATGGCGGGACGTTGACTTTGGGCAATTCGAATTACGCCGCCCGGATTCAAATGATGCCGGGCGCTTCGTCATCTGGTGAAACGGCATTTTTCAGCCAAACGGGCGGCGTGGTCAACGCGGGGGGTGGAATTACCATTGGTGCGAGCAGCGGTGCTTATGCTCCTGTCGGCTTTGTCAGCGGCGAAGAAAAGGCACAGGACATCGCATGCATCAACAATCTAAAACAACTTGCCATTGGATGGGGAGTTAAAAACCCAACCGTTATCGCTGCCTGATTTATGAATACAACGGTCATCATTGTTGAGAATGATCAGAAATTGAGCGGGCAACTCAATCAATCTTTTGAAACGACAACGCGTATAGTCTGTGTCGGCACCTACGCCTCAGTAGATGAAGCCTTGCCCAATATCATGAAAAAATGTCTGGATGTGGTGCTCATGGACATCAATCCGTCGGAAATGTCCGGCAGAGAGTGCCTGGAAAAGATTGAGAGGACCATCTCTGCAATTCAGGTCCTCACGCTGCCAGACCATTTACTCGATGTTATTGATGACGTTTGCAAAGGTGGAGCCCCAATGTGCAGCTCCATTACTTGTAAGCTTACAAACTATTTTCACCAAATTGGAATTTCTCCCCCCAAATCCGACAAGCTATCAGCGCGACAGCGGGAGATTATGGGGCTTTTGAAGCAGGGTTTTACTTACAAACAAATTGGAGACCAGCTTGAAATCAAGCCAGAAACAGTGCGCGCTCATATAAAAGCTGTTAGGCGTAAGATGAATGTCGGCAGCCGGATGGAAGCGGTGGTTCAGTTCTTGAATTAAAAAAAAACCGCATAATGAACAATAAAAACCGGTCTGTCTGGATTCCAAAACGGAAACCTAAAAAACATAAACCAGCCTGGTTCCGCAACGCGGCGGTGTCGCTGGCCGCGGTGGTTCTCGTCTTTGGCGGAAAGGCATGGGCCGCGAACAATCCGCTGAACACCATTGTCGCCGAAAATTATGACGTCAAGGCTGGCGCAATAAAGACTGAGTCTTGCAGTGAAGGTGGAAAGGATCTTTGTTCAATCCACGATGGAGCCTATGTTGTCTATAAAAGCTATGATTTTGACAGCGGTGTTGCCGGGTTCAAGGCCAGAGTCGCCAGCATCCAACACGGCTCGATTGAAATCAGGCTGGACAGCCCGACGGGATCGTTGATGGGGACGTGTTTGTTTAAATCCACCGGTGGCTGGCAGGATTGGCAGGATGTTTCTTGCAAGGTGGACAATTCACAACCCGGGGTCAGGGACATCTATTTGATTTTTAAGGGTGATACAAGAAGCGCCTTGGTGAACGTGAGTTCATTTGTCTTCGTGAAATCCATTGTGGCCGGCACGCCACAAATCCCACTTGGCTTTTCAAACCGGACGGATGTTGTGGATGACGAGTCGCAGGCAACCAATGCCTGGGGCATTCCTGAAAACGGATTCACGGAAGATTTTGAGGATGGTCGGCTAAAAAACTGGACGGTCAGCGGGATCACCATCAGCAAGGATGCGCTGGAACAAAACTACTCAGCGGCAAGTTCGGGAACCAATTTTAATTTTGCCTTCACTCCCGGCGCTTACATCAACCAGACCGACACAGGTGGCGAATGGCGGACGCTGGCCGAGGCATCGCTTTCGGCGGACATCGTGATTGACTCGCCCAACGCGCTTCCGGGCATCGGGTTTTCATCCAAGGACGCGAAGCAATGGATTTATGTCTCTCTCAATGCAGCCAGCAATTCGATTGATGTGTGGCGGAAACTTTCCGACGGCGCGCCAGCCAGAATAAAACCGTTCTCTTTGGAAACCACGAACAGCGCCGATGCAAAATGGATGCTTCAGCGGGGCGTGAAATACCGGCTGCAATTGGATTGGTCGCCCTATTCGGATGGGTTGATTGTTTTTCTGCACGATGACAAAGGCAATACGATTGCCAATTTTAGGACCGTGATTGACCTGCCGGTCGCGCGGCGTCCGCTTTTGGTTTGTTCCGGCGGCGATGCCCGTTTTGACAATCTTAAGTTTGATCCAACCCTTGATAATTGGAACTTCAAATGGCAATGGAAGAAAACGCCGGTGCTCGCTTCCGATGTCTGCAATCCGGCAATCTGGAAATGGAAGGATGGGAAATACTACATGATGTGGCGGAAATTCGGGGCGGACAATTACCACGGAATCATTTCCTCAACGGACGGAGTCACCTGGACACGGGTGAAAGATGAAGTGTTGAAATGCACTGGTGATATGAATGTGGTGGTTGACCCGTTTGGTGATGGCTTGGTCTATGTCACGCCCGGTGGTGGTGGCATGCCTTGGTGGAGCAGCGACGGCTCAAACAATTTTACAGTTTGGAATAAAACCGGGCTTAATCTCGGCAGTATCTTTGGCAACTGCCGCATACAGGAAATTATTGACATCAGGAAATATCCACAGATGCAGCCAGTGCAGTTTAAGGATGCAAATTATCGTTTCATTGCATTCTGCGAAGATTGGAACAGAGATCCCAAGCCTCATACGGTCGTCCTTTTGTCGAACACATTGACCAACTGGATGCTGGCCAATCCAGATCCAGTCATTCCACCGGGAACCAATTTCTGGGGCGAAAAGGGCAGCGCCATTGGTTCAGTCATTGTGCTGCCCGACGGGAATATTTTGATCGCTTCCTGCTCCTGCACATTTGCGGGTTACACCGGGGCACCGGAGCCCAGCAATGTGTCGGCGATTGTGGACGGCAAGCAGCCTTGGAAAGTTCTAAAACTGGGAATCCTGCCTGACGCTCCGGTTTCCCGGGAGCACGTGTGGTATGAAGGGCCAAATTTTGGGACCGCCCTCTATTATGAACCGGAAAATGACACACTCTATTTTTACGGCGGTTTCCATGATTATTACATCGGCATGATGCGGGTGGAACATTTCATGCAGTCCAAGCTGTTTAACTGACTGTGGCGTTTTGCCCCATTGCCATCCAGCAAACCTTTATCTTATGCGCCTCGTGACAGTTCGATTTTCAAAAATGAGGCCAGTCCTGTTGGCGAGTTATATCATGTCGTCGCTTTGGCTTTCTGCACGGGCGGATATTGCCAGCGGTTTGATTGCATACTTGACCATGAATGAGACCAATGGATTCACGGCCTATGATTCGACCACAAATTCCCATTATGCGACGCTGACCAATTTTACCGGCAGTTCCCAATGGGTGGCCGGCGAGACGAATGGAGCCTTAAGATTCAATGTGACCACCAATAATCAGCGGGCGATCATCAGCGACAGCGATGGCCGGTTGAATCTGGGCATCAACCCAGGCGCGACATTTTCGGTTGCGCTTTGGGTCAAGGCGACGCCGGGGGTCCAGCCATCCGGGGCGGGCATTATTGCCAAGGGTTATGGTCATGGAGGCGAAAAATTCGCGATGGATATCCAAGGTTCCTATCGGTTTTATGTCCGCAGTTCCGCTGGCACAAGCATCAACATCGGCCCGACAGGAACGGTGGATGGTAACTGGCATCATTTGGTGGGCATCTATGACGGCGTCAATACCACTGGCGGACTGAAGCTTTATATTGACGGGCAACTGGCAGGCACAAACAATGCGCCCGCGGCATTGCTGAATACAACTCACGATATCAGCCTTGGTTCCCGTGAGGATACCTCCTCATCAGGTTACACCCTGCCGCTTTATGGGACATTGGATGATGTGCGGATTTACAATCGCGCTTTGACCGTTGCCGACGTGCAGCAACTTTATCTGGCAGCATTTTTATCACCGGGAACCATTCCCAATGCAGAGTTCGATGCCATCAGGATGAAATGGCGTGACACGCTCAATGGCGGCACGAATCTGAACGCCTCTAATGCAAATGCCATTCTCAACCTTTCCAATCTGACGGTATCCGCACAATCTTATTGGACCACAATGAACAAATCGGTCGGACGCACTTATCTGTGGAGCGACCTCAACAAGCTGACCACTGATTCAGGTCAGATATGGTATACCTATGATCGTTTGAAAATGCTATCGCTGGCCTACAGCACGTATGGCAACAATCTTTATACCAACACTGCTTTGTATACAGATCTGTCAGGTGCGTTGGATTGGATGTATACCAACATTTACAATGAACAGAACACCAACCAATACGCAAACTGGTGGCACTGGCAGATCGGGATTCCGCTTAGGTTAAACGATGTTACCGTGTTGCTTTACGACAAGTTGACCGGCGCACAAATTACCAATTACATGAATGCGGTGGATCATTTCACTCCGGCGCCAATTTCAGATGGAGCGAATTTGGTGTGGACCGCCACCGTGGTGGGCGTGCGGGGAGCGCTGGTGAGGGACGCAGCCAAATTGAATGTCGCGTCAGGCTCGTTGAGCAGCGTCTTTCCCAATGTCACGAGCGGAGATGGTTTTCGCGCGGATGGCTCGTTTGTCTTTCATAACTATTTTGCCTATACGGGCAGTTATGGCGAGTCGTTGATTCAGTTTATGGTGCCGCTGATTGATATGTTCAACGGTTCCCGATGGGCCGTGGCTGATCCTAATGAGGCCAATATGTTTCAATGGGTTTATAATTCGTTTCAGCCAGTCATCTACAACGGCCTGATCATGGACATGGTGCGGGGCCGGGCAATATCGCGGTTTGACGAGACCAGCCAATTCATTGGCGGGGAGACCGTCGCCGCTATTATCCGGATGGCCCAGTTTGCATCGCCCGGTGATGCCGCCGCCTTCAAGAGCATGGCAAAGTATTTGATGCAGGCGGACACGGCTCAAAACTTTGTTGCCACTACGGATTTGGGAACAGTCGCTTTGGCCGAGTCCATCCTGGCGGATAACAGCATCCCTTCGCGGGGCGAATTGATCGGTCATTATACGTTCGGGCAAATGGACCGGGTGGTGCATCGGCGGCCCGGCTATGCCTTTGGTGTGAGCATGTTTTCCAGCCGCATCGGCAACTTTGAGTCCATCAACAAGGAGAACCTGCGCGGCTGGTATACAGGTTATGGGATGACTTACATTTACAATTCCGATCAGACCCAATTTGATGATGGCTTCTGGCCGACGGTCAATCCATATCGGTTGCCAGGAACGACCGTGGATACGCAAGTTCGCGCAGATTTGGTTCCCGCCAACGGTTATTCCAGTTCCGGGGCCGGCTTTTTGGGAACCAACAACTGGACTGGTGGAGCCACTTTGAACAACTGGGGCGCGGCAGGCATGCAGCTCAATGCCTGGAACAGTGACCTGACTGCAAAAAAATCGTGGTTCATGTTTGACAATGAAATCGTTTGCCTGGGCGTCGGCATCACCTGCACCAGCAACCAAGCCGTTGAAACCATTGTCGAGAACCGCAAATTGACCGGTGCCGGAACCAATGCCTTCATCGTAAATGGGATCGCCCAGTCGAGTTCACCAGGTTGGACCAATTCCCTGTCCGGCGTCTCATGGGCGCATCTTGATGGGAATACGTCTGGTGCGGACATTGGATATTATTTTCCACAGCCGGCCGCGCTTAACAGTTCGCGGGCAGCCAGCACCGGCTCTTGGTTCACCATTAACCCCTACGAAGTGGGTTCACCGACAACCCCACTTTCTCGGAATTATCTGACCCTGTGGTTCAATCACGGAACCAATCCCGTCAACAGCACCTATTCCTATGTGTTACTGCCTGGGAAATCAACCTCTGACACGGCGAGTTATGCAGCCAGTCCCCAAGTGTCAGTGATACAAAACTCGGGTTCCATCCAAGCGGTAAGTCAGGGACCGCTGGGAATAACGGCGGCGAATTTTTGGAATGACGGCGTTCAATCGGTTAGTGGTATCACCGTGAATCACAAGGCTTCGATCGTCGTGCAGTTGACGGAAACGAACGTGGCCGTGGCGGTGGCAGATCCAACGCAGACCAACACGACGGGCATCACCGTGACTTTGAACCAGCCGGTGACGCAAGCGATTTCCTTGGATTCGGGCGTAAGTGTCAGCCAGTTATCGCCCAGCTTGCAGTTCACCGTCGCTACATCCGGCGCGGCCGGGAAAAGCTGTCACGCGAATTTTTCCTACAACCTCACGAATTTTATCGCATGGCAGAACGTGCATTTTACCCCGGCGCAGCTTGCCGATCCCATCATCAGCGGACCGACAGCCGATCCAGAGCATGATGGCATCAGTAATCTGATGAAATATGCGCTGATGCTGGATCCGTGGCAGCCCGCCGCGAATACAGTTCCAATTCAAACCAGCATTGTCGGCGGAAATTTCGCATTTACTTACACGCGGCGTGAATGGGCCGCCGACCTGCAGTATTCCATTGACGTTTCAACCAACTTGACCAGTTGGGACACAAGCGGAACGCAGTTCAGCCAGAGCGTCTTGTCAGACGATGGCACAAAACAGGCCGTTCAAGTGACTGAATCATCCGCGGGCAAACCTTATCCGGTCCGGTATTTCCGTCTTCGGACAACTTATCTTCATCCCTAGCGAAAATGTTAACTACGATAAATTAATTACGATATGAAAATTTCGTTTATAAATGTTTCGATCCGGCTCAAGGCGGTTTTTGTCCGGGCATTTATATGCATGGCCTTGCTTGCCGGCCTTTGTCCGGTCAGTCGGGCGGCGAATTGGACCTGGGACGTCAGCCATAATGGTAGCGCAGGAAGTGGAGGGAGTGGCAATTGGGATGCCATCACGACGAATTGGTATAACGGCAGCGCCGATGCGGCTTGGTCGCAAACCAGTTCCACTGTGTCCACCAACGGCGCCATCTTTGCCGGTGGCACAGATGCGGCAGACGGAGCTTATGTCATCGCCCTTGGCACGCAAATCGCCGCCACCAACATTTTAGTCAATAACAGCGGCTATGCATTTTCAGGGACAAGCGGACTTTATATCTTTGCCAATGGCGGCATTGATGTCGCCGCTGGCAAGACCAACACGGTGAACTGTCCGGTGGTTCAAACCAGCGGTTTTGAAGCGACCTCGGCCTCGTCCGTGTTGAACCTTGCGGGCAACATCACTGGTGCGCCGGCTTTTGTTGGCGCAGGGATCATTAATTTGAGTTCGCCAAGTTTTACAGCAAACAACACCACTGCGGTGAACGTCAGCAATTTGAACTTTACGTCCGGGACCTGGACGCAAACCGCCGCCAACCTCTATGTCAGTTATGGTGGCGTGAATTACAATAACGCGGCTTTTGGCACCCCGACTTTGAATGTTAATGGAGGAACGCTAAACCAATCTGGAGGCAAAATCATCGTGTGTCGTGGTGGCACGACGGGAGCGCTCATCCTGAACAGCGGCGCCATCAATTTTTTTACCGGAGGTTCTGGAACCGTCAGCGGCAACGCCGTCATTGCCATACCCAACAATGAAGCCTCCGCCGACCATGCCAGTGTAAATGTGTATGGGGGGACTTTGACCTTGGGCAACTCCAGTTACGCCGCGCAAATCCAGATGATGTCGGGCGGATCGGTGGCTGCTGAGACCGGGTTTCTGACGCAAACGGGGGGAGTGATCACGGCGTGGGGCGGGATTTTGTTTGGCGGAACCAGCGTCAATTATAGCGGCGGCACGGCGGCGTTGACGAATTCTGGTGGTAGCCTTTATATCGGTGCCCAAGGCATCAACTTTGGAACGGGGGGACATCCTGGAACGAACCTCATCAACCTTTCGGGCGGCATCGTGGGAGCTTTGGCAAACTGGAGTTCAACCATGCCGATGACACTTGCGACGCTCAACGGCAACATAATGTTTCAATGCGCGGACAGTTCGGCAAATCCTTTTAACATCACGCTGTCCGGCGCGCTGACGGGGCCGGGCGGCTTTACTAAAACCGGCGGCGGCACGTTGACCTTGAGCGGAACCAATACTTATGCCGGAGCGACGCTGGTCAATGGAGGAACAGTTTTCATTACCGGTGGTGGAAGTGTTGCTGGCAGCAGTGGCTTTACCGTTACCAACAATGGCGTTCTCACGCTTATGAATGCTGCGGGCGCGAACAGCACTAATCGGATTGGCAATGCTGTGGCAATAACAATGAATGGCGGGACGTTTAATATCATCAATGATGGCAGCGTGGCGAGCTTTAGCGAGATAGCGGGCGCGATGATAGTCAATTCGGGCGTCAATACAGTCAATGTTTTTCCAGCGACCAATGGTCAGACTTCGACGCTTACCTTTGCTTCGATCACGAATTATGGCGGCTCGGTGAATTTTCAGGCAGGCGGTGCCGGGACGGCGCAAAATAAAATCTGGTTCACCAGCGCGCCGGTCTTGGGTGGCTGGATTACTGTCAATGGCAACCCTGCAGCTTATGACGCGGTAAACGGCTTGCGTGAAGCCACGACCTACACTGACATTGCTGCGCTCGGCTCAACCATCACCAATGCGCCCGCTGCAAATGTGCGCATCAACAGCACCGGGAGCGGCGGAAACATCCAGTTGGGTTCCACCACCACTTCCGTCAATAGCCTCCAGCAAAACACCGCCACGGCGGCGGTTGTGGCCACGGCGAACCAAACATTTCAAGTAAATCAGTTGACCATTAACGCCGGTTCGCAGTCACTGACGATTGGCGCTTCTCCGGGCGATGGCGTTCTTGCTGCCGGCAGCATGGGCGGCAATCTGGCCTTGGTGAATAATAGCGGATCGCCGCAGGGTCTCATCATCAACGCGGTTTTGGCTGACAATATTTTTCCTTCGTCGCTTACAGTTTTTGGCAGCGGAACGGTGACACTGGCCGCTCCCAACAATACTTTCAGCGGCGGCACCACCATCAGCAATGGCACGCTGGCTGTCACGACGGGAACGACCGTTACGATGCCTTACGCGAATCTGGGTGGCACGTTGAGTGTGAAGCGGGGCGCGGCAGGGACGATTCTGCCGATGAGTAGTTTCACCTCCGGCGGCGGCAGCCCGCAACTGACGTTCGGTCTTGGTGGAGCCAATTCGTCGGTGCCGTTGATTAATGTTGGCGGCAATCTGACGCTGAACACCGATGTCCGGGTGAATGTGACAAACCCTGTTCCCGGCACCAGCGTATTATTACAATACAACGGCTCGCGAAGTGGAACGGGGAGATTTCTTCCGGGGAATGTTCCGGCGGGAGTGGGGATAATTGATGACCCAGTCAGTCATCAGGTTAATCTGATTTATATTTCAGGGCCGACGGTGATTGTGCCACCGCACAATACGAATGAACTTATCGTGGCGGCGGCGACGCCGCAGCAATATGGCGCGGTGGGTGATGGCGTGACAGACGACACGGCGGCTTTTCAGAATGCGATGAACGCGGTCAACAACGCCGGCGGTTTTGGCGGTGGCGTGGTTTATGTGCCTTCCGGTGTCTACGCCTTTTCCAATACATTGAGCATTCCTCCAGGTGTGACGTTGCATGGTGATTGGATGGACTGGTCGCTCGGCACGAGCGGCGTGATGGGAACGCTCTTCAAAGTCTACGCCGGCGTCGGCCAGAGCAATGGCACGCCATTCATTACGATAAATAACGGCGCGTTAACGGGTGTTTCCATCTGGTATCCGAATGAAAATCCGGCGGGCATCACGCCGTATCCTTTCACGCTGCAAATCAGCGGGGACACCCTGGTGCAGGATGTGGCCCTGATCAACTCATATCAGGGAATTTTGGGAATCGGGGCAGCCAAGCATATTATCTCCAGAGTTATTGGTTCACCTCTTTATACGGGTATCCAGGTGGATCAGGAGTATGACATCAGCCAGCAGGAGGACGTCCGCTTTTCGCCCGACTACTGGTCCGCTTCGCTTTTACCCGGCGCACCGGCGGCGGGCGGTTTGCATGCAACTTGGATGCGTGCCAACGGCACAGCGGAGAGATTATATCGCGCGGACGGCGAGGCATGCATGGACGTGAACATCAGTGGTTATCACGTGGGTTTTTACTCCTTGCAGAGCACGAATGGAAACCCCTCAACCTCGTTTTATGGGGGATATATCAGCAATTGCGCCACGGCATTTCTGGACGCGACCGGCGGCGGCAACACCGGGATGGAATTCACCGATGTTACGTTGGATGGTGATCTTGCCGTGGATCACAACTCAGCCACCAATAATGCCTCCGCTTATTTTCACACCTGCCGGTTGATTGGCCACACCGGGACGGCCATCCACATGACCGGCGGCTCCGCCTCCAAGATGCAATTTCAAAGCTGTAATGTTTCCGGCACCGTCAAATTGGATGGCGGCATCGTCAACTTCGTCAATTCCAGTTTCACCGTGCCAGCCGGCAGCAATCATTGTGCGATGGCGTCGGGAGCAATTTATGCGGCCTTCACCGGATGCGATTTCAATCCAGCCCGGCAGATCAGCAGTGCCGCCGACGCAAGGCGGCTGGTCATCGATGGCCGGCGTGCCAGCACCAGCCCGCTGCCGTTGGTGAATTGGTCGGACATCCAGAACAACCGGTTGACGCGCCGTCCGGCCAAATTGGATTTATTTTTTGCTGCGAATGCAGCTGGCGATGGCGTGGCGGACGACACGGCGGCGATCCAAAGCGCATTGAATGCCGCCAGCACCAATGGCGGCGGCATCGTTTATCTGCCCGCGGGAAAATACAAACTCACCGGCACGCTCGACGTTCCCGGCGGGGTTGAATTACGCGGGTCCTATCCGTCGGTTCATCCGGCGCCGCTGTATGATGGACACGTCAAAATCACCGTGCTGCAGCCTTACGCGGGCGCGGGCACGACCAACGGCCCGCCGGCGGTCGCGCTGGAGGCCAGCGCGGGCATCGTGGGCATGACCATCCAGTATGAATTGCAGGATACCAATTGCACGCCGTATCCGCCCACCATCCAGGGCCGCGGTGGAAATGTGTATGCCATCGGCGTGCTCTGTCCCAACCCTTATTGGCTTGCGGATTTGAACACCTACACCTGCACGAACCATTTTCTGCAACAGGTGGACGGCTGGGCGCTGCGCTACGGCTTTAGGATTGGCAATGGCTCGTGCGGCACGCTGGTCCAGTGCATGGCCAATGAGACTTACTGGGATGACAGTAACTTTTCGGCCAGCCAGGATATTGGGGCCTGGCGTCCCGCCATTGAGTCTTTTGCCTTCCACAACCTGGAGTGGTTTGTCCTGGGCGACTGCCGGGAATTGCTGGCGAAAAATTTCCAAATATTTTCCCACATCTTCATGCACTGCATTGACCAGAACGGCCGGGGGCCGTGGATTAACGGCATCCTCACCCAGTGTGACGCGGCCGTGGAATGCTTTCAATTCGATGCGGCCGCCCCGTGTCAGATCAACATCGTGAACCCGGAATGGATGGTGACCTTGGATGGCGGTTACGGAGACATGACCAATTACGGCGTTATCAGCACGCCAACATTTCAGGGCACGGCACGATTCTTTAATGCGCCGTTGTGGGGCGGACGTTCTTGGGATTATTGGATTCAAGGCGGCGACGTTGGGTTTGAGCTGGTCCACATGGGTTATCTCAGCACTTATGGCACTAAAGTGGATGGCGGCGTCATTCACCTTATCAACTGTGGCTTCGAGGGCAATACGTCGTCGTATTACACCGTGCCTTTCAATTCTGCCAGCGCCAGTGTGCCCGGCAAGCTTTCCGAAATCATCGGTTGCTATGCCTGGACAGGAGTTACCAATTCGCGGGTTAATATAAACAACCCCATCAACTCTTGGGGCAATTTTGGCATCAACCAGCTGACCACGCAGGCGCCGTTTAATGTGACACCGCCGCAATTGCTTTTCAGCCCAAGTTTGGCGGCCCAAACCGTCTCGCTGTCATGGACGAACAACATGGGGGCGTTCAATCTCTATTCGACCCCCGACCTTGCGCCGCCGGTTATTTGGACAGCGGTGACAAATGCGCCTTACTTCGCCACGAATCGGTGGGCTGTGGTGGATTCCACCATTAATTCTCTTACGCGTTTCTATCGGTTGGGACCATGAAAACAGTTGATTTTTTTGGAATCGCGCGCTGGCATGGCGAAGTTCAGAGCCCAAAGCGGTTTGGGCTGATTCGCTTGGGCTATTATCGTGGGCATCGCCAAGGAAGTTGTTTGCGGGCGTCGCTCAGTTGATTTATGAAGATTTACATGTCATTTAGAACGCCATCACGCATGAAAAATATAATCGCCGCCATCCGTTTTCCAATCCTGGGAATCTTCACGGCCTGGTGCCTGCACCCGGGGCCAATGCGCGCGGCTGAAGTGGTGGATGCCAACGCCGTTGCCAAGGCTCCGGTGCGGCAGGTGCCGTCGCCCGGACATACGACCTACTTCGTGGACCCGGTTCACGGCGACGATGCCAACCACGGCACCGCCGCCCAGACGCCGTGGCGGTCGCTCGCGAAGGTGAACGCGCTCCGGCTCGCCCCCGGCGACAAAGTGGTGATCGCGCCAGGGCAGCACGACGGAACGCTGATGCCCGCCGGGGCCGGGACGGCGCAGGAACCGATCGTCATCGAGTTCCTGCCCGGCATCCATGAGTTCTCCGCGCAGACCGCCTGCCGCCGGCCCTGGTTCATTTCCAATTCCAATGACGACCCGCGCAAGCCCAAACCCATCGGTATTTTGATCGAAGACGTCCGGCACCTGCGCCTGCAAGGCGGCGGCGCGGAGGGAGCGGGCAAGACGCTCATCCTCTATGATGGACGCATGATGGAATGGGTCAACCACCGCAGCGAAGACATCGCCTATCGCGGGCTGGCCTTCGACCTCAAGCACCCGAGCATCTCGGAATTTCGCGTGCTGGAAACGGCGGAGAACAGCGCCGTCATCCAGGTGGCGGAAGGATCCGGCTACGCGATCAAGGACGGAAAATTCGCGTGGACCAACGATTTCGGCATCGGCTTTCGGCTGGTGCAGCAGGCCATTCCGACCAACGGCACTTGCTGGCGCAACGAACTCTGGGGAGGCAAGGCTTGGGATCCCTTCGCCACGGCCAAAGCGGAGGATTTGGCCGGTCGGAAAATACGCCTGTCCTACGAGCAGGGCTGCATGGGCATGATCGCCGGACACCAGTTCCAGTTTCGGAACATCGGGCGCGACATGTCGTCGGGTCTGAACGACCGCAGCCGGGACATTGTGTTCGAGGATTGCGCCGTCCACATGATGCCCAACATGGGGTTCGTCAGCCAGTTCACCGAAAACATCACCTACCGCAAGGTGCGCGTGGCCCCGCCGGCCGACACCATCCGCACCTGCGCCGCCTGGGCGGATTGCTTCCATTTCTCCGGTTGCCGCGGTCAGATCACCGTGGAAGACTGCCTTTTCTCCGGCACGCAGGACGATCCGATCAATGTCCACGGCACCCACCTGCGCCTCATCGAAAAGCTGGGCGAAAACCAGTTGCACCTGCGTTTCATGCAGCCGCAGACCTACGGTTTCGCCGCCTTTGCACCCGGCGACGAGGTTGCGGTCATCCATCACGCGAGCCTTAATGAGCTGCCCGGCAACCCGCACCGCAGGGTGACCGCCTGCGACCCCATGTCCGGCGACACCACCGGCAAGGATTGGCTCATCACGCTGGACGGCCCCGCCCCGGCCTTCGGCCCGAACGATGTGGTGGACAACCTCTCCTGGTATCCCAACTTCACGGCGCGGAATAATTATGTCACGTTGGATTCCTGTCGCGGTTTCCTCATCACCACGCGCGGCAAGGTCTTGGTGGAAGGCAACACTTTCAACCGCTGCCACATGCCGGGCATCCTGATCGAGGACGACGCCGAGGGCTGGTTCGAGTCTGGCCCCATCCGTGACATGACGATCCGCAACAATCGTTTCATTGACTGCGGCATCGTATTCAATCCCGCCTCCACGGTGGCCGGGTTGCCCGTTCACCAAAACATCCGCATTGAGAATAACTATTTCGAGCATGCCGGCATCTCCGCACACCATGTCCAGGACGTGACCGTCACTGGCAACCGTTTCGCCGGCAAAGTATCGGTCAACCTGAAGGACTGTCGCGGAACCAATATCGAAAACAACCTTGCCAACACCCCGGAAGAAAAGGACCAGTCAAACCAGCACAGCGATCTGACAAAATGAAAACCATGACCGCCGAAGTGCTCCCCGCTCTTGTCGCCATATTTCCCATGGTGTTAAAATCGCAAGGACCCAGCCTTCCGAGGCGAGTCACCTGCCACCACATCGTTTTCATCGGCACGATGGACAACCTTTGGGTCCATCCCCGCTTGTCACCAAAACGGTTCTTGGGTGTCGCAGAACCTGAAGCTCCTCGCGATTAATATGAATGAAAATTCCCGTGGCCTTCAATCCAAACCGCGCTACGAAATCTTGGACGGATTACGCGGCGTGGCTGCCGTGATGGTGGTTGCGTTTCACATTTTTGAGGCACATGCCGCCAGCCCATTGAGCCAGGTGATCAATCACGGCTACCTGGCGGTCGACTTCTTTTTCATGCTTTCCGGATTTGTCGTCGGTTACGCGTATGATGATCGCTGGGGCCGGATGGGCCTGCGGGGATTTTTGGCGCGCCGTCTCATCCGGCTGCATCCGATGGTCATCATGGGGTCTATCATCGGTGCGCTGGCATTTTACTTTGGGCAGTGCGGAATGTTTCCTTTGATCGCGAGCACGCCCGTTTGGAAAATGTTGCTGGTGATGTTGGTGGGCTGCACGCTGGTGCCGCTCCTGCCTGCGATGGATATTCGAGGCTGGCAGGAAATGTATCCTCTGAACGGCCCGGCGTGGTCACTGTTTTTCGAGTACCTCGCCAACTTGCTGTATGCCCTGGTGGTGCGGCACTTTTCCAAAAAATTGCTGGCCGCGCTGGTGCTGCTGGCGGGTGCGGCAGTCATCCACCTGGGATTGACGAGCCAGGCCGGGGATTTTGCCGGCGGCTGGTCGGTGGACGGGCAGAACTTGCATATTGGGTTTACCCGGTTGCTGTTTCCATTTTTCGGCGGATTGCTGCTGTTTCGTCTGGGGAAAATCCTTCGCGTGCCGCACGCCTTCTGGATGTGCAGCGCGCTGATTGTTGTAGTGTTGACCCTGCCGCGATTTGGAGGGGAAGCGCATTACTGGATGAATGGATTGTATGAGTCGTTGTGTATCATTCTGATATTTCCGCTGATCGTCGCCCTGGGTGCGGGTGGAACTTTGGGCGGCAGGTATTCGGCAGGAATTTGTGATTTTCTGGGCCGGATCTCATACCCAATTTATATGACTCACTACTCGCTGATTTACATTTACACGGCGTATGTGAAGCGCGGGAATCTTTCGCTGGCCCAAACGTATCCATATGCCCTGCTCGTATTCTTTGGAAGCCTGGCACTGGCGTATGGGTGCCTGCGGTTTTATGACGAGCCATCGCGGGAATGGCTGAAGCGGCGGTTCCTTTCGGTTAATGGCAAAGCTCGGACACCTGTGCCGGGGAAAAACTGATCGGCGCCAGAATGAATATTGTAACGTAAGCGTCCGCCGTGGCGCCACTGGATGGGAGCAGCATGCTTGTCATAAACTTCTGCTATGACAACTCTGAAGGGCGGCGAGATGGTCTTGAAAACGGACGGCCTGGGCCGGGTCAAAACGCCGGCGGAGCGATGCGAGAGTTTGCTGGATGAGTTCGAACGCAGTGGGCTGAGCGGTGCCAAGTTTGCCGCGCTGGCGGGGATCAAATATCCGACCTTCGCCGCGTGAGCCCTTCGCCGAAGGAAGCAAAGGAGTGCCGGCGGCCCGGCGAAAACCTCGGCCCCGCCCGCCGACCCGGCGCGATGGTTGGAGGCGGTGCTGGAGCCGGCAGCAACCGACCCCGGCAACCCGCGCACCGCTCCGGTGATCTTGCAGTTGCCTGGCGGCTCGGAGCAGATCCGCGCGGGGGTGCATTGTTTGTGTTCAGCAACCGGCGGCACACGCGTGAAGATCCTGTGTTGGGATGGCACGGGACTGTGGGTGTTAACCAAGCTGCCTCGGCGGGAATTCACATAAATGTGACATGCTGGTCCTTGTTTGCTTTTAATCTTTGGCATTTAATCTCCCGCGATGATTCAAAAAGTCTTGTTCGTGGGTATCGGGCTGGTTTTGGCAACGGCGGTTTGTCCGGCAGTTTTTGCGGCGGGCCAGGCAAAATACTTCGTCCTGGTGGTCTGGGACGGGATGCGTCCGGATTTTGTCTCGCCGGAGCTGACGCCAGCCTTGCACGCGCTGCGCGAGGAGGGCGTGTGGTTCGCCAATCATCACAGCGTTTTCCCCACTTCCACGGAGGTGAACGGCACGGTGCTGGCCACGGGCGTTTTTCCGCAGCGCAGCGGCGTCCTGGCGAACAAGGAGTTTCGCGCGGAGATTGATCCGCTGAAACCGTTCGGCACCGAGTCGCTGGACGCGGTGCGGCGCGGGGATGAACTGACGGGCGGAAATTATCTGCGCGTGCCCACCCTCGCGGAAATGGTGCGCGCCCACGGCGGAACAACGGCGGTGGCCGGGGCCAAGCCGGTCGCGTTGCTCCACGACCGGCTGGCGCGGACCAACGGTTCCGCCAGCCCGGTGTGGTTCGCGACGGGGGCGCTGCCGGAAGAAAACTTTTTCGCGCTCACCAACCGCCTGGGAAATTTTCCGCCGGCCGCCTCGCCCAACATTCCGCGCGACACCTGGGCGACGCGCTGTTTGACGGAGGCGTTCTGGGAAAAGGAAGTTCCGCGCTACTCGGTGCTGTGGTTGAGCGAGCCGGATTATTCCCAGCATCATCACGGGCCGGGTTCGCCGGAGGCGCTGGCGGCCATCCGCAACTGCGATGACCGCCTGGCCACCGTGCTGGCCAGACTGGAACAACGAGGTATCCGCGCCGAGACGGACATCATCGTGGTTTCGGATCACGGCTTTTCCACGATTGGCGAAGATGGCGATGTCGCGGCCGAACTGCGGACGGCGGGCATCAACGCGCGTTCCAACTGGGACAAGCCGCCGGAGCCGGATGACGTGGTGTCCGTGGGCAACGGCGGTTCGGTGCTGCTCTATGTCGCCGGCAAATCGCCGGTCGTGATCAAAAAAATTGTCGCCGCGCTCCAGCAGCAGCCGAACACGGGCGTGATGTTTACGCGCGAAAACCTGCCGGGAACGTTTCCGCTCGCGGAAGTGATGCTGGATTCGGCCACGGCGCCGGATGTGGTCGTCGCGTCTTCGTGGAAAATGACCGCCGGCGCCGACGGTCATCCGCACGCGGAAGTCGTCAACGACGGCTACGCGGAATACCAGGCCGGCGAAGGGATGCACGTCACGTTAAGTCCGACTGACCTGCACAATTTCTGCGTGGCGGCGGGGCCGGATTTCCGGCGCGGCGTCACCTCGCCGATCCCTTCCGGCAACGTGGACATCGTGCCGACGCTGCTGTGGTTGATGGGCCTCAAGCCCGCCGCGCCGCTGGACGGGCGCGTGCTCGGTGAGGCGCTGCTGGGTGAAGCGCCTGCGGTGCAGAGCGTGGAACTTGGCCGGCGCGATGCCGAAGCCGGGCTTCCCGGCGGCACCTGGAAACAATTTCTGAAATTCACCGAGGTCAACGGGGTGCGCTATCTGGAGGAAGGCAACGGTTCGTGGACGCCGCACGGTGATGCGGGGAAACGCTGACCGGAAAATAATTTTCCAACGCCGCCGGCAAAAAATGTCGGCGGCGTTTTTTTGCTGCCGTGCCCTGCAAACTTTCCCGCCGCAACCAACGCCCCTGATTTTTCCGCGACAAACAAAATGCATTTTTCCGCCATGCGTGACGGTGGGGTGACGTCCCGACGGCTTGTGTGTGTCGTCACCGAAACGAAACCGCCGTGTAACACGATTCGCCGAATTGACACCGAATCGTCGGTTGGCGCTTTCAGATTCCGGGTTACAACAGACGCGTGGCGCGAACTGGAAGGACAGTTCGTGGCTATTTGAATTTACCAAAACGAAAAAACCTGGAACCGAAAAACCTGAAGCATGAAAAAAGCATTGTTCAAACGCCTCTTCGCCCGCAGCGGGGAAAATAAATTCCGCGCCGCCCGGACCTTGGCGCTGGTGTTGTCAGCAACGGTCGCATTTTTTGCCACCGACATCTACGCCAAGCCACCCCCGCACAACATCTCGGCGGCGAATCTGAACGTGGTCGAAAACGACACCGGCAACACGGTGAATTCCGTAACGGTGACCGCGCCGCTGACCATCAATGACATGCGGGTCCGTCCCGGTTCGAACCGCGGCGATTATAATTTGCAGATCGGGGACTTGGTCAGCGATGACTCGCTCGGTGGCGTTCTGATGGTGGCCATATCGCAGAACGGACGTGATAACGGTGAACTGGCCGACGAGCAGAAGCAATATGCGGCGCCGGCTTTTGACGGCACGACCAACGGCATGTGGTGCGTGATCCAGGATCTGACCTCGGGTCGCGCCGAGATGAACATCAATTGTGGGGCGGCGTATTTTCGAACGAATGACTGGCTTTGCGGTTGGCTGCGCAACACCAATGCGGTCAACGGCGGTTCCAATACCATTTATACAGCCTTTCCCGGCGCGTTGCCGGCCAGCAAATTCGTCAACGGCACGACGCCAGTCGCGAGCTATAACGTGGGGACGGTAAAGAATGGCGAGTTCCGCGTCAGCCTGTTCAACCAGGGCTACGATTCCAGGACCAATCCCGGCATCATGCTGGTCAATCATGCGAAGAACGAAGGCAATTACGCCTCGTGCGCCACCAATGCGGACGGCACCTGGGAAATTTATGTCAAAGACAATTTTGCCAACGGCACGGCCTTGGAACAGGATCCGTTCGCTTTTGTGTTCATCCCCCGGACGAACACCACGGTGGTTTCGGGCAAGTTCGGATTGGATGCCACCGGAACCAATGCGGTGATCATGGTTTACAGCGGCAATACGCCGTCATTCACCGTCTCGAACATGGACGTGGGACGTTACCGGCTCACCGTTGCGGGCGGGTCACCGGACTTGGGTGTGCTGATCGTTTCATCGGAAGGCGGCAAGACCTTCAATTTTGACAACACGGTCAGCTATGAGGCGGACGGGGACGGCTGGATCATCGAACACCGCGATGTGGGAACGTTCCCCCCGCCGCTGGAAGCTTGCACGAATGAACCGATCGCTTCCTTTATTTACATTCCCGCCGCCACGGCCGGGGTCACGGTTTCTCCAACGAACACGCTGGTCACGTCCGAGTTCGGTCTGACCGCCACGTTCAATGTGCAATTGGATCTCGCGCCAACGAACGACGTGACGATCAACCTGTTTTCCAGCAATCCGGCCGAGGGCATCATCTCGACCAGCGCGGTTACGTTTAACTCCACCAACTGGAACATCCCGCAAACGGTGACCATCACTGGTCAGGACGATGCGTTGGTGGATGGGCCGGCGGCGTATTCAATCGTGTTGGACACCATCTCCAGCGGTGACTTGCGCTACAACGGATTGAATCCGGCCGATGTCCCGGTCATCAACGTGGATGATGAGACATATGGCATCACGGTGGCGCCGACCACCGGCCTGGTCACCACCGAGGCGGGCGGCACGGCGCAGTTTTTCGCATTTTTGAACCGGGCTCCGTCTGCGGATGTGACCATCGGGCTTGCGTCCGACACGCCGACCGAGGGAACAGCTTCCACCAACTTGCTGACATTCACCCCGGCGAATTGGAATGTCCCGCAAACCGTCATGGTCACGGGTGTGGCTGATTTTCGCAAAGACGGCAACAAGAGCTACAAGATCGTGACGGCGCCAGCCATCAGTGCGGATGCAAATTTCAACGGGATAGACCCGGTGGATGTCTCGTTAATCAATGTGGACATCGATAATCCGGCCATCAATTACAGCATTCCCAATCCGTTGACCGTCATCGAAGGTGGCACCACCAATTACTCGATCGTGCTCGCATCGCAGCCGGATTCCAACGTCGTCGTCACCGTGACTTCAGACGCCAGCGTTGCCACGGTTTCGCCCGCCACGCTCACGTTCACTCCGGCCAACTGGAACACGCCGCAGGTGGTGACAGTTTTTGGCGTGGATAATTTTGTTGCCGACGGCAACGTGGCGTTCGGCATCACCAACACAGTGGCCTCCACCGATCCGCTCTATGCGGATTTCAACGGCGCGAAAATCATTTCCGCGCTTCGGGTGGACAATGAGACCTCGGTGTCGCTGCCGTCGGGCGATTGCATCTATGGCATCGGGATGCCGGCGGTGGGCATTGATGGCCGTGCCAGCATCGCGGACGTGGATGCCACCACGTATGATAACGGTTCACTCACCTTCACACTCACCACCAACGGCACGCCGGACGACGTGCTCGCCATCCGCAACGACGGCACGGGCGACAACCAGATCGGCATTTCTGGCACGGACGTGACTTACGCCGGGAATGTCATCGGCAGTTTCACCGGCGGCACAAACGGTGCGGCTTTGGTGGTTTCGTTCAATGCCAATTCCACGGTCGCAGGCGCGCAGCAACTGATCCGCGCCACGACCTTCCGCACGACGACGAACAACCCGTCGCGTTTGACGCGCTTTGTGACGGTGTCGCTGAACGACGGTTTGGGCGTCACGTTCACGGTCGGCAAGTCGATCCGCGTCGGCACGCTCCGGCTGCTGCAGTTCCAGGAAGGCGCTGATTATGGCTATGGTCAATATCACGGCGCAGCGGATACGGCGCTTACGCAGTCCCAACCCAACACGGTGCTCTCGACGAATTCGGACCTGTTGATCGACTGGCCGGATGGCGGCACCCCGAACGAATCGCAGGTGTTGCTGCGATTTGATGATTTCACCGGCACAAACGACTGGCAGGTGCCGAGCAACGCGGTGGTGGTTTCCGCGGACCTGCTCGTGAACGTCAACAACACCGGCGACGGCGGACGCTTATTCCGGATGCTGATCCCGTGGGACGCCTCCAGCGACACCTGGAGCACGCTGGGTGAAGGCGTGGATCAGGATGATATCGAATCACGTTCAATTTATGAATCGCAGGTGGGCATAGAGGACGGCAGCGGCGCCACCGGCACGGGCATCATCACCATCGGGGTGACACCCGACGCGCAAGCCTGGGTCAACGGCACCAACAACTTTGGCTGGGTGTTCCGTGGCTGGACGTTGATGACGGACGGGACGGCGTTCAGTTCATCCGAGACGCCCATCATCGGAAACCGCCCGCGTCTGCGCGTGCTCTGGCTGGACCAAGGCTATTCCACCGCGAGCTTCCGCCAGGGCGTCATCGGCTACACCAACGCGGTTGACACGAACATCCGCCAGTCCACGCCGGACGCCAACTACGTGGGGGATGTCACCCTGTTCTGCGATGCGAATGACGTTGGCAACACAAACACCACCGAGTTCCTGCTCCGGTTTGACAACATCATCGGCGGCGGCACGAATCAGATTCCGCCGGGATCGCTGATCCAGGTGGCGGTGCTTGATCTGCCCAGCGTCGGGCCGGACAACATGGGCGACGGCGGCCGCTTCTACGCCATGTTGCAGCCCTGGGTTGATACCACGGCAACGTGGAACGCGTTTGGCGCAAACGGCATCATGCCGGACGGCATCATGGCCGCGTCGACACCGAGCGTCGTGATCGGCGATCCCAGCCTGAATCCCGATGCCCAGGGCACGATGAACACGCTTGAAGTGACCAGCGATCTGCAGGCGTGGGTGAACGGCGCGCGGCCAAATTACGGCTGGGGCGTCATTCCGTGGCCCGGCGGCAGCAACGGCTGGGGCGTGCGCTCCTCCAAGTGGACCAGCGTGGTCAGCGGCTACGCACCAGAACAGGAGCGTCCGCAACTCCGGGTTTATTACACACCGGGCGCGCTCGCCATCCCGGCAGTGCTCAAATCGTTGGTCACCAGCCCGTCGCTCGTCACGGTGCCGTTCATCGGCACCGCCGGGTTCACCTACCATGTCTGGCGCGCTCCCAGTGTAAGCGGTCCATGGTCGGACATGGGCGCCGCCACCGCCGACAGCAACGGCAACGGCAGCTTCAATGACTACGCGCCGCTGTCCGCCACCGCGTTCTATCGCGTGGTGTTCCAATAAAAATGCCAAGGCGGGCGCAGGTGAATCCTGCGCCTGCCAAAAACAGGAGACTTAAATATGAACGAGCCTAAAAAAAATATCCGGTCCGGAGGTTTCACCCTCATTGAACTTCTGGTGGTGATCGCCATCATCGCCATCCTGGCGGCCATGCTATTGCCCGCGCTTTCCAAGGCCAAGGACAGGGCGAAGCGCATTAGTTGTATCAGCGGCTTGAAGCAGTTAGGGCTGGGCAGCATGCTGTACGCCCAGGACTATGAGGGAAATCTCACCGGGCCAACCATCAACCCGGGAAAGGTCCCGCCGGCAGGAACATTCACCCCGACACAATACACGGATCGCGATGGCACCGATGATGATGCCAATTGGCTTTATTCTTATATCAAGAATCTTAAAAGCTACACGTGCGCGGGAACATTTAATGTTTGCAGCCCGAAAACCGGCACGTTCCCTTTTAGCACTCGTACCTACATCATTGATTTGATGGATAATGCAGTCAGCAAGACAGCCAACGGCACTAGCTACGAGATTTTCGGGACTTTTCCAGTCGATGGACACTCAACCAAGAAGACCGAAAAATCAATTAGTGCCAAAACGATTACAAAATATTCAGGCGCACTTGGCCAGCATGTCAGCCCCACCGACATTTTGCTGATGCTGGATGCTGACGATCATGCCAGCGGATTGGGCAGTTCACACGAAAACTGGCCTGATCCAGAGGATAACCACGGCGCGGAGGGCACCTGCATGAATTTCTGCGACGGCCACGCCCAATGGGTCAAGCGGGTGGATTATTTGAAAGTCACAAACTTGAGCCAGGACAGCAACAACACCGAACCAGAACCCAGTAATTAAACACCAAGCTGATAAATATGTTCGTAAACCAACAAAAAATGAAATACTATGAAAATGAATATTCAAAAGAGAGTTCTAACTGCATCAATAATTTGTGTTTTAACAACATGTCTGCACTCGAAAGCCGGATACGTCGCTTTCGGTGACCGTTTGCTTCAAGGTGGAGATCCGGTATCTACCAGCGAGATGAATGATTATTGGTCTGGTGGTGCAGCTAGTAGTGGTAACGGATCGGTCAGTTACTCAGCAGGGACCGTTAGTTTCAGTGGCTATGTTGATTGCCAGACAAGCGGTCACACAGATCCGTTTTATCAAAACGGACTTGGTGGAGGGACTGGTGGTTCTACTGCTAACTATATTTATGTAGATCGTTGCGGTTTTCAATGGGAAGGAGATAGTTCTGAAGTAACAAGTGTGACAGTGCAAAGCGAACTTAATTTTAGTGGAACTCTCGAAACTGGTGCTTGGATTAGCGGGGATAATTTGTATAAGGTGTTTTTTTGGGACGGATTTGCAGGTGCAAGCGTGAGTTTCTACACCGGCGGAGATGTGTCCAGCGGGGTGGGTGGATCCATTTCAGGAGGCAGCACCAATGGCGTTTCTTCGCCTATTTCTGAATCAGGACTAGCTGTAACCGATCAAGAAGGCCATACGGGTGACGATGGCTGGTATCAAAGAATAAATTTTAGCATAAATGACAGCCTTGAATATTCTATAGAAGGTTGTCCCGAAACAATTGCGATATCTCCCCAAATGTCGGCTGAATCTTACTGTTCTATAACTGTATTAAGCAGTGAAAATGCCGATTGGGAGGATATACAAGCGAATGCCGTGGGGAACGCTTCGATCAGTGGCTCAGTTTCGATTTCAGTTACTTATTAGCAAACCAACCGCGTCCGAGGCAGGGCAAGGACGCAAGAAACTGCAAGGGCGCATTGTGGTGCATATCAAGTGTTGGCGCCTGTGGTTTCTTAAGAGTCTTTAAAGCAACGGCCATAACTAGTTGGGAATCATTATGTCAAAGCTATGCGCAATTTGTTGTTTGCTGTTTATGGCTTGGCCTGCTGTAACAATTACTGCCGTGGGAAACAATTCTGAAAACAGCTATAATACAATAGCTGCCAAGACTGTAGCGCAGAATCTTGGCGGCTATTTTTCCCCCTCTTTGCACGCCAGAGAAAATTCTGAAGCGATACTAATGCCAGCTATTGTAGTCCAACAATTATTAGATGATTCTGCTACAGAATTGAGTGGCTATACTATGGAGTTCGATTCCGTGATAGAAGTGAGCAATTCGGCGGATAGTTCTCCTTTATTTGCATTTGCGCACTACATTGTGGGAAAAAATAGTTATAAGATCGTCATTATGTCGGCGAATCCAGAGCTGGGGAAAATCAATCTAACGGTTCCAGCTCGTGGACTTTCGTTTGAAAGTAATAGTAAAACATTTAGTATTTCTCATCTTTATTATACCAATTTAAATCACAGCTTTACAAGACCGTTTGGAGTACCGCCACCGTTCGAGTTTATGTATGGAGACTACCAACTTTCGCAGTTGCGTTATACAGATCGGGATGCGCTATACCGCAGAAAAATAATTAGTGAAATAAGAGGTGCCTACAGATTGCAAACAGTTACAAATCGTAGCAAAATGTGCGAACAAGTGCTGACGAATAGCGGTAGCCGTTATTCCGCCGTAGCAAAATTTAACAATGGCAAACTGAAAATGCTGGAAATGTTTTCCGATAGTGGTGCTCTTGATGAACATGTTGAATATGAGTATGCCGGAACAAGTAACAAGAGCTTAACGGCGGAGACAATTGTTTTTCCCGAGACAACTATTGTTGCCGGTTTTCAAGGCGGCAAAAATATTCGAGTGAATATTAATGACAAGGCATGTGAGGTGAAAACCTTTCCATTAACTTTTCGTCGAGGGGGTAGAGTGGTCAAAATTAAATATGGTGCTACTAACTGTGACAGATTGAACCTAAAATCTATCGAGGTTGTGTGTCAAACCAACGGACTTGGAAAAGTAAATATCCAAGTAAACAATTTTAATTATAAAGCGTCCGAATAAGGAACTAATAACGACCGGAAGATTAGTAATCCGGTTTCAAGATTTCCAACTTAAACAAGCTGAATGGATAGTTTTTTTAAAACATTAAATGTTAACGACCTTTTCGCGGATGAGACGCTAGTTCCATCCAGTTTGCTTGTTTAAAGCCATGAACATCAGCTCTCTGCTCCTTTCTGTTTTGCTAGCAACTGGTTCGTCACTCACTTCAATTCCTGCTGCTGATGCCGTCAAATGGCCCGGCCACGCGCCCGATGGTTCCATGCTGCTGCCGAATCAATGGTCGCTGCGACCGGCGGGCAGTCAGGTGGAGCTGGGCGATTTTCCGGTGAACATCGCCGTGTCGCCGGATGGAAAATTCGCCGTGCTGCTGCACTCCGGCTACGGTCAGAACGAACTCATCGCGGTGAACCTCGGGGACAAGAAAATCGCGTCGCGCGCCGATGTCAGCGAGGCATTTTATGGTCTCACCTTCAGCAAGGACGGCAAAAAGATTTACTGCAGCGGCGCGAGCGGCGAGGAAATTTTCAGCTTCAGTTTCAAGAACGGAGTTTTATCGAACAGCAACCGCATCGCGCTCCACGACGCCAGACAAAACGGCGTGCCGGCGGGCGTGGCTGTGGATGACGCGGGCAAAAATTTGTTCGCCGTCAACCTGTGGGGCGACACGGTTTCGCGCGTCCAGCTATCGGACAAATCCGTTCATGACATCGCGCTCGTCGACGGCGAAGCGGAAAAAACTTCCGTTACCGCCGCCGCGGAGGATGATGACACCGCCGCCGCGACCAAGCGCGCCAAGGCCGCGAAGCTCGCCGAAAATCCCGACGCCGTTTTTCCTTACGCCTGCCTGGTGGATTCCAAGCGCGACCGCCTTTACGTCAGCGAATGGGCCAGGGCGAACATTGCCGTCGTGGATTTGAAAACGGAAAAGGTCGTTGAGCATTGGGCCACGGGCGAGCATCCGTGCGAAATGGTGTTGCGCCGCGACGGAAAATTTCTGTTCGTCGCCAACGCGAACGACAACACGGTGACGGTCATTGACACCGGCACCGGCCGCACGGTGGAAACCATCTGGGCCACGCTGTTCCCGCAATCGCCCCGCGGCGCGACGCCGAACAGCCTGGCGTTGTCGCCGGATCAGCAGACGCTCTTCGTCGCCAACGCCAACATCAACGCCATTGGCGTGTTTGATGTCGAGACGCCCGGCAAGAGCCGCTCGCTGGGATTCATTCCGAGCGGCTGGTATCCGACATCCGTGCGCGTCACGCCGGATGGAAAAAAGCTTCTCGTCGCCAACGGCAAGGGCAATGTGGCGATGGCCAACCCGCGCGGCCCCCAGCCCGTCCGCGGCAAGTCCACCGAGCAATACATCGCGCATCTGTTCCGCGGCACCCTGAGCATCATAGATCTGCCGTCAAAAAATGAACTGACGCGGCAGATGGCCGCGTGGACGGCGGAAGTTTTGAAATGCACGCCGTTGCGCGAAGACGCCGCCGTGAGCGCCAAACCGTCGGAAGGCAATCCAATTCCTGCGCGCGTGGGCGACGACAGCCCGATCAAGCATTGCATATACATCATCAAGGAAAACCGCACCTACGACCAGGTGTTCGGCGACATGCCCGAAGGCAACGGTGATCCGAAACTCTGTTTGTTTCCCGAAAAAATCACGCCGAATCTCCACAAGCTCGCGCGTGAATTTGTGCTGCTGGATAATTTCTACGCCGAGAGTGAAGTCAGCGCCGACGGTCACGAATGGAGCATGGCCGCCTACGCCACGGATTTCGTCGAAAAGACCTGGCCGTTCAACTACGGCCACAAGAAAACCAAGTTTCCGTATCCGAGCGAAGGCGTGTTTCCCATCGCCGTGCCCGCGAGCGGCTACATCTGGGACCGCGCGCGCGAAGCGGGCGTGAGCTATCGCAGCTATGGCGAGTTCGTGCAAAACGCCGCCACGACGAACCAGCCTTCCACCACGCATTTGAAATCGTTGCAAGGGCATTTCGATCCGTGGTTCATCGGCTTTGACCTGGATTACTCGGACGAAATCCGCGCGGATCGTTTTATCAGCGAGCTGAAGCGCTTTGAGGGCGAAGGCGAAATGCCGCGCCTGCAAATTCTCCGTATGCCGAACGACCACACCCACGGCGTGACGAAGGGAAAAATCACGCCCACCGCCTACGTCGCGGACAATGATGCCGCCGTCGGCAAAGTGGTTGAAGCCGTCACGCGCTCCAAATTCTGGGCGACGACCGCCATCTTCGTGGTCGAGGATGACGCGCAAAACGGGCCCGACCATGTGGACGCGCACCGCACCGAGGCGCTGGTCATCAGCCCGTATTCGCGCCAGCGCGGCGTGGATTCCACGATGTATTCCACGTCGAGCATGTTGCGGACGATGGAACTGATTCTGGGTCTGCAGCCGATGACGCAGTTCGATGCCGCCGCCACACCGATGTTCAATTCATTTGCGGCCACCGCCAGCACCGAGCCGTATGTCGCGCTGCCGGCGAACGTGGATTTGCGCGCAACGAACACAATTGCGGCATGGGGCTCGAACATAAAATTCAATCTCGCCAAAGAAGACGCGGCGGATGACCTGCTCTTCAACGAAGTCATCTGGCGCTCGGTGAAGGGCAACGACCACGCCATGCCCGCCCCGACGCACGCCGGCTTCGTGATGGTCAAGGCGGGCCCTGAAGAAGATTAAACTTTGCATCACACATTTTTCATTATGAATATTTCCGCTTCCGTCCAACAATCGTCCATCGTGGCCGTGCTGACATGTTTCACCCTGCTGCCCGCGCTTGCGCAAACAGCGGCGCCCGTGCGCCAGGCCAGTGTCGAAGTGAATGACGCAACGCTGCGCACCACCGCCGGACTCCTGCCGAACACAAACTTGCTGTTCAACGGCTGGGGCATCACCCCGGCGGGCCAGCACGTCCGCATCAGCGACCTGCCGCTGAAGATGGTCGTGTCGCCCGACAAAAAAATGCTGCTCGCGGCCAGTGGCGGTTTCAACGACACCGGCTTGAGCGTGCTGGACATTGCCACGCAACAGCGCACGCAATTTTTCCCGCTGCCGGAAGTGTGGAATGGCCTGGCCTTCAGCGCCGATGGCGGGCGGATTTTTGTCGGCGGCGGCGATTCGGGGCGGATTTACCAATTCAGTTACGCCGGTGGAAAAGTCGGGTGCATCGCCACGAACGAGCCCGCTCCGGAGGACGAGCTGGTTTTCCTCGCCGGCCTCACCGTGCATCCGAAGACGGGAAGGCTTTATGTCTGCAACGAAGCCAATCATGAAATCTGGGTGCTCAATCCGACGACGCTCGCGCGCGAGGCGACCATTCCCGTCGGCGAGCATCCGCACTCTTGCATCTTTGGAGCCGACGGACGTCATCTTTACGTGAGCAACTGGGGTGGTCGCAGTGTGAGCGTGGTGGACACGCAGAAGAATCGCCGCGTGCGCGACATCGCCGTGGGGATTCGGCCCAATGATCTGGCGTTGTCAAAAGATGGCCGTCTCTTCGTGGCGTGCAGCGGCGACAACACGGTTCATGTGATCCAGACCAAGGCGCTGGAAGATTCCGGCGAGGAGGCCAGCCCGGCGCGGCGCCTGCCGGAGAACACGCGGGAAATCATTTCCACCTCGCTTTACCCGCAGTCGCCCGAAGGCAGCACGCCGGACGCCGTCGCGGTCTCGCCCGATGGCAAAACTCTGTTCGTCGCCAACGCGGACAACAACAGCGTGCTGGTGATGGACATTTCCAATTCACTGTTCGAGGACGCGCAGCGCAATGGCGAATCGGTCTCCGTGGTGAACGGGTTCATTCCCGTGGGCTGGTATCCCTCGGCGTTGTGCGTCAGCCCGGACAGCCAGACGTTGTTCGTCGGCAACGGCAAAGGACTCGCCTCGCGCGCAAATTTCCCTTCGACCGATCCGGCATTGGTCAAAAAGAAGAACCGCAACAACTCGCCCGCGTTCGATTACATCCCGCGCACCTTGGAAGGTTCGGTCTCCTTTATCGCGCGCCCCAATCCCGCGCAGATGGCGGCTTACACTGAACAGGTGCGGCGCAATTCGCCCTACACGCCCGAAGCGTTGCACCGCGCGCCGATCCGCAGCGCGAGCGTCATTCCCGATCAAGTCGGCCAGCCGTGTCCCATCAAATACGTCCTCTACATCATCAAGGAGAACCGCACTTACGACCAGGTTTTCGGTGATATGAAGGACGCGGCCGGCCGGCCCGTCGGCAACGGCGATCCGGCGCTGACGATTTATGGCGAACACGTCACGCCCAATCATCACCAGCTCGCCCGCGACTATGTGCTGCTCGATAACTTGTATTGCAACAGCGAGGTGAGTGTGGACGGCCACAGTTGGTGCGATGCGGCGATGGCGACCGATTTCAACCAACGTTCCTGGATCATCTCTTATTCCAAGCACGGCAAGCTGCCGGGCAATGCCGAAATGGAAACGCCTTCCGCCGGTTACCTCTGGGACTTGTGCAAACGCAACGGCGTGACTTTCAAAACCTACGGCGAAGGATCGCGGAAAGTTCCCTCCGTCAATCGCGGACGCTGGACCGGCACGCGCGACATGAACAAGGTGAAGGGGTGGATAGATGATTTGCAGGCGGCGGAAAAAACCGGGCAGCTGCCGCAGTTCATGATCATGTCGCTCGGCGAAGACCACACCAAAGGCACGACCCCGGACGCATTCACGCCGGAAGCGTCCGTGGCCAGCAACGACCTGGGCCTTGGACGCATCGTCGAGGCCGCGAGCAAGAGCAAATTCTGGAACGAGATGGCCATCTTCGTCATCGAGGACGACGCGCAGAATGGGCCGGACCATGTGGACGCGCATCGCACCGTGGGCCTGGTGATCAGCCCCTATTGCAAGCGCGGCGTGGATTCCACGATGTATTCAACGGCGAGCATGGTGCGCACGATGGAATTGATTCTCGGCCTGCCGCCCTTGACGCAATACGACGCCGGGGCGACGCCGATGTTCAACTGCTTCAGCACGGACGCGCAAATCGCTGCTTACAACCCGCTGACTCCGGGCGTGAATTTGACGGCTCGCAACACGGAAAAATCTCCCGGTGCGAAAGAATCCGCCAAAATGAACTTCCGCGAATACGACCGCGCACCGGAGGACGCGTTGAACCGCATTCTCTGGGCGGCGGCGAAGGGAACGGATGCGCCGTATCCCACGCCGATTCATCGCGCGGTGTTCACCAGTCCGCTCACCGGGGACAAACCGTAGGCTGTGCTGCAAGGTTTATGAGATTGAAGACGTGCCTCCGCCAGTCCGGCATCGCGCAGCTGGTCTCACTGGTGCTGGCGATCAACCTGGATTCCTCCGCGGCGGATATTCCGCAGTCCGTTTCTGAAAAAAGTCCGGGCGCGCTTTTGGCGGCCCACGCGCACAACGATTACGAGCATCCACATCCGCTGTTCGACGCGCTGGCGCAGGGTTTCAACAGCGTGGAAGCGGACATCTGGCTGGTGGACGGCCAATTGCTCGTTGCGCACGATCTTGCCGATGTGAAAAGCGCCCGCACATTGCAGGCGCTGTATCTCGATCCGCTGCGCGAACGCATCCGGCAAAACGGCGGCCACGTTTTCACCAACGCCGTGTCGTTCACGCTGATGATTGATGTGAAATCGGCGGCGGAACCCACTTATGTCGCGCTGCGGAAATTGCTGCCCGGCTACACCGATGTGCTCACCGCCTGCACTGAAGCCGGAACTCAAACCAATGCGCTGACCCTCATTCTTACCGGCAATCGTTCGCTGGAATTGGTGGCGGCGGAACCGGTGCGCTACGCGGCCATTGACGGCCGTCTCGCTGATCTGAACACCCATCTCACTCCGCAACTCGTCCCGCTCATCAGTGAAAACTGGACGCAACAGTTCAAGTGGCGCGGCACCGGCGCGTTTCCTGAAGACGAACAAGGCAAGTTGCGGCAACTGGTCGGGCGCGTACACCAGCAGGGACGCCGCCTCCGTTTCTGGGCCTTTCCCGACACGCTGGCCGGCTGGCGCGAACTTCAGTCGGCCGGCGTGGATGTCATCGGCACGGATGATTTGGTTGGGCTGGCGAAATTTCTTCAATCTAATCGGTCTTGAAAATTTATATGCCTTGCTTGCAAATGATGGCGCGCATCCAACCGTTCTCACCCGGCGGCGGCAGGGGACACGGGCGGATAATCCCCGGAAATCCTTGGTTCAAGAAAATAACGGTGGGTGTGGCCGGAGCGTTGTGTGCCGGCTTGATTTCCGCCGGCGCGGCGCCGGTCCAGCACTCCATTTCGGCGGCGAATATCGCCGTGGTGCAAAATGACACGGGCAATGCCACCAGTTCCGTCACGGTCACCACCACGCTTTCCATCAATGATTTTCGCATCCGCGCCGGTTCAACCCGGGCGGACTACAATGTGCAAATCGGCGGGGTGTCGACGGATGATGTGACCAACGGCATTTTGATCAGTTCCATCGATCAGAATGGCCGGGACAACGGCGAAGTGACCAATTTCCCCGGGATGAATTATGGCACCAGCGCCATTGATAGTAACGCCAGCGCCTCGCCCGGTTCCAGCGGCGAATATTGGATCCCTGTATTTCAGTCGCCAAACAATGCGGAGTATAACTTCAATGTCGCGGCGGCATACTTCCCTTATGCCAACGGATGGTATGGCGGCTGGTTGAACAACTCTGCCGGCGTCAATGGCGGCGCCAATAATCATCTCCTCGGCCATCCGAGCCTGGTTTTGGGCACCCATGTCATTGACAATGGCGGCGGCAAGACCACGGTGAATCTGCTCCCGTTCGGACTGGATGCGCGCAGCAACGCCGTCCTGCTGGTTGTCGGCGGGAAGAATGAGGCCAACTTCGCGGTGTCGGCCACCAATGCGAATGGCACCTGGACCGTGTTTTGCCGTGATGACAACGGCAGCAGCGAACAGGATTACATTGCGTTTGTCTGCATTCCACTCACGAATCACACGGTGGTGTCCGGCAAGTTCATGGGGGATGCCAGCATCATCCTGCGAAGCGGCCCATTTCAGGTCAGCAATCCGGGCATTGGAACGTATCACTTGACGATTCCGGGGGTGAACCCGGCGGATGGCGTGCTGATCATCTCGCCGGAAGGCGGCGGCGCCAACAACGGGGATAACCTGGTCTCTTATCAGGTGAATGGTGACGGCTGGAACATCCAGACACGTGACCAGACAACGGGCTATACCCCGGCATTGCAAAATCTTCCCGCCACGGATGCGGTGGTATCGTTTGTCTACATCCCCGGCCCAACGCCGGATACCAACTCGTTGCAATGGTCGGGTTCTCCAACCAACCAGTGGGACTTGTCCGGCAGCACCGTTTGGCGCGTGCCGGGCAGCAACACGCCGGCCAGTTATGCGGATGGCAGCCAGACCACTTTTAATGATGCAGCGTCAAATTTCGTCGTCAATCTGGCGGCATCCGTCGCGCCGTCCGGGGTGATCGTATCCAACAACGCGAACAATTACGTTTTTGGCGGCAGCGGCAAAATCAGCGGGTCTGCCGGTTTGACCAAGCAAGGCAATGGCCGGCTCATCCTTGATACCACCAATGAATACACGGGCGATACGATCATCTCCCAGGGAATTTTGGTGCTGGGCGCGGCCGGGGCCATTCCGGGCGGAAACGGTTTTGGCGATGTCACCGTGAACGGCACGTTGGACGTGGCCGGGTTCAGTTCCACCATCAATAATTTGTCGGGCAGCGGCAAGGTGGATAATCTTGCCGCGGGAGGCACGGTAAAATTGATGGTGTATGAAACGGCAACCAACACCTTCTCCGGCATCCTTAAAAACACTTCCGGTTCGCTGGCGCTGGCACTGGATGGCGGCGGTATTTTATCCCTGACCGGCGGCAATACGTTCAGCGGCGCTTGCACGGTCAGTAATGGAACGCTGGTGGTCAATGGCTCGCTCGGGGCCGGCGGGGTGGAGGTTCAGACCGGGGCCAGGCTGGCGGGAACCGGAACCATCAATGGCCCGGCCACGCTGGCCGATGGTTGCGGGTTGGGGCTGACGGCAAACCTGCCGCTCACCGTGGGCGCGCTGACGCTGAACGGATCCGTGAGTGTCACTGTCTCCGGGAATATCTCTTTGACCAGCGCGGGGACGTATGTCCTGTTGCAGCATGGTGTCGAAAGCGGCAGCGGTGCGTTCACACTCGTTGCCCCGCCAGGTTTGCAATGCTATGGATTCACCGCCTCCCTGATGGATACCGGCACGCAGTTGCGCCTGGTGGTCGCCCCCACCGGCGTCACCGGCACGATCGGCGATGTCCGGCATGTCGTCATCTTGATGAACGAGAACCGGTCGTTTGACCACTACTTCGGCACGCTCCATGGTGTGCGTGGGTTCAATGATCGCAATGCGTTATGCTTCACCAACCAGTTCACTGATTTCTACCAGCCTGCCGGTGCGGGCTATGAACTGCCGTTTCATACTTCCATCCAATGCCTGGCCGACTTGAACCACACCTGGCCCGTCACGCATGCCACCGTTAATGGCGGTAAAAATGACCAATGGATCCCGAACAAAGGAACCGAAACCATGGCTTACTATGAGCGCAGCGACCTGGCGTATTATTATGCGCTGGCGGATGCCTACACGATCTGCGACGAGTATCATTGTTCGGTACTGTCTTCGACTTTTCCAAATCGGCTCTACTGGTTGACCGGGATGATCGATCCACATGGCCTGTACGGGGGGCCGGAGATCGACAATACCTCACTGGCCAGCGGTTTCACCTGGACCACTTATCCTGAGCGTTTGCAGCAGGCGGGTATTTCATGGAAAGTTTATCAGGTCGCCGGGGACAATTCCGACAATGTGCTCAACTTGTTTGCCGCCTATAAAAATGCGCACCCGGGAAATCCACTCTATGATCGCGGCCGGGTCAACTCCGCGACGCTGGCCGGCATGGTCAGCGGTTTCCAAGCCGATGTGGCGAACAACACTTTGCCGGCGGTTTCCTGGATCATCGGGCCGGGAGGTTATACCGAGCATCCGCCCGGCTCACCGGCCAACGGTGAATCGCTGACCAAGCAGTTGATCGATGCGATCGCCTCAAACCCGGTGGTCTATAATTCGACGGTTTTCATCTTTGATTACGATGAGAACGACGGATTTTATGATCACGCCATGCCCATTCTACCGCCAACGGGGACGCCGGATGAAATGGTCGGCAGCCTGCCGATCGGGCTGGGCATACGGGTGCCGGCGATGATCGTCTCGCCGTGGTCCAGAGGAGGCCGCGTTTGCTCGCAGGTGTTTGACCATACCTCGGTCCTCCGCTTTTTGGAGAACTGGACGGGCGTCAAGGAGCCGAACATCAGCGCGTGGCGCCGTCAGGTTTGCGGGGATCTGACCAGCGCCGTCGATTTCGCGCATCCCAACCCGAACCGCCCCGTTTTTGCCGGCGTTACCGGCATCTCGTGTGACACCGGCGAAACGCCGGCCGTGCCATCGCCACAAGTCTTCCCGGTCCAGGAGGCCGGCACGCTGATACCACTGCCGCTGCCATATCAACCGGATGCCTTTTGCACGTTGAATCTGGGAGCGAACACGGTCGCCATCACGATGACCAATTCCGGAACGACCTCGGTCCATTTTGGAGTCTATCCCAATGCCTATCGCAATGACGGTCCCTGGCCATTTGATGTTGTCAGCGGACAATCAAGTTCACTCAGCCTCGCCGCGACTGCCGGCAAGTATGATTTCAGTTGCTACGGACCGGACGGATTTCAGCGCCGGTTCGCCGGCAACTTAACTGCGGACTATCACCAGCTGGACGCCTTGGGATATATCAACCCGGCGATCGGTGGAATCAAGCTGGAGCTGGTCAATACGACTGCCGCCACCGTTACCTTCACGGTCACCAATGGCTATCTCGCCGGGGCCGTGAACAACTATGTGGTTTTGGCAAACCACACCAATCTCGTGAATGTTGGCAGCGAAACCAACAATGGACTCTATGACGTGACCGTCACCACCAGCGCGGACAGCCTGTTTCTCCGCCGTTTCCTGGGCCATGTGCAAACCTCCGCGAACGTGTCCGCGTTGACCTCTTCGAAAAACCCGAGTGTTTTTGGCGACAATGTCACTTTCACGACCATGCTGGGCGGCTATGGCACGCCAACGGGGAGCGTGCAGTTTAGGACCAACGGCGTCGCGGCCGGAGCTCCGGTGGGGTTGATCAATGGAACGGCGTCCATCACCACCGGTTCCCTCGCTTTTGGCACGAACTGGATTGCAGCGGAGTATGCTGGAGATTTTCTAAATCAACCGGCGACCAATTGGTTGAGTCAGGTTGTCGTGTATGAAACACCGGTTATTTCCTCAAGCGCTGTTTTGGCGGGCGGGGATTTTCAATTCAACGTCAGCGGGCCGAGCGGACAGCCTTACCGGATTCTTTCCACAACCAATCTCACATTGCCCGGTGGTTGGATCGAGGTCTTCTCGAATCTGTTTGGCGAAGGCGGGTCGGTATTTACCGAAACGAATGTCACCGGAACATCGGCAAGGTTTTACCGCGTGGTCTCACCCTGATCAGGCATTAATGCCAAAGAAAGCGGGAACTGCATTTACGGACCAAATCGATAGGCCCCGTCGGTGTGGGCAATGACCAGTGAATAGGGTTCGACGTGAATCCTGTCCTTTAGACTTAATCAAATAGTCCGTGACAGTTTGGGCAGTTCTGGGCTGGTGATTTCCCATGCGCGCAGTTTCGGATGGTGCAAGGTCAGCCGGCCAGGTTCGCTCCCGGAGACGTTCCACGGCACGCCTTCGTCAGCCGACGACCCGCACCAGGTCAACGCCAGCAGATCATGGGTGCCGTTGATCCAATCCGTTTCGGCGGTCAGCAGGATGGAATGCCAGGACAGGATGTGCGTGCGCTTTTGCGGATCGGATTCGCGCTTTTTATGGCGGGAAAACCGAGCAACGGTTGGATGGCCACGGCGAGTTTTCCGTTGCTCGCCCGAGCGAATTCATCGATTGATTCAGTCAAGCCGCCGTCCGGCAGCGGCTGGCTGAATGTGCCGAGCCACGTTGACAAACACGCCACCGGGCCGGATGAGTCGCAGGATTTTTTCGTCAATGATGTGATGGTTTTCCGGGGTCAGGGCGGCGAGTTCCACGACGACGTCCGAGGTGGCGAACAGTTCTTCCAGCGAATCCAAACGTTTGACGCCGTGGTCGGAAAAAATATTGTCCGGCATATGCGGCGAATACACCTGGATGTCAGACGTGAACGGGCGGAGCATGGGCACGAGCTGCTGGCTGATGAGACCGAAACCATGAATGCCCACCCGCCGGCCAACGAGGCTTTGGGTCATCCTTCCACTGGCCGTCACGATGCATCGCCACCGCCCAGTGTGAGGCGCGGCGCAACGCCATGAGCATGAGCATCAAGGTGCATTCCGCGACGGTCGGACTGATGGAACCACCCCAATTGGTGACGACGATGCCCTGTTCGATCAAGGCGCGGGGAACCAGTTTGCGAACGCTGCCGGCCAGATAGCAGATATAGCGCAGCGAGGTCAGATCCGCCGGCAGGATTTCAGAATTGAGGGAGGGCGTCTGCCACGCGGAGACCAGAATGTCACCGGGCGCATTGCGCCACAATTGATACCACTCGTCCGGCCGGGCCAGCGGGAGCTTGATGCGCCGATAGCCGGGAACCAGCCGTTCAAACTCCACCCACATTTCGCCGGGAAAGAAATCCGCAATTTCAGCATCGCTCAACGCCACGATGACACTGCTGTTTGACATGAAGTAATAATTATCAATTTATAAGGAACATGCAAGTTAAGAAAATGGGAGGCCCGGTGGTTTCGCGGCGGACCGGCGGCGGGGAGGTGAACTGTGTTGACAAAACGCCCGAATCGAAACCGTGGAGAAAGCAGGACCCGGCGTTGGCGAAGATCCGCAATCAGGCCACCGGTCCGGAACTTTCGCGGATGGTCAGTTGCGCTGACAGCACCACGTCGGAAAAGGAGCCATCGCTTTGGCCGGCGGTTTGCAGCAATATTTCCGCCGCCTTGGACCCCATTTTTTCCGGGTCGGTATTTGCGCCGGTGATTTGCGGATATTCTTCTTCGCAGATCCGGGTGGCGTCAATGGCAACCACGCTGACCCGTTCCGGTATGGCCCAGCCTTTCTGGCCGAACAAATTCACCACCCCACGCGCCATCAAACCGTTGTGACACACCCAGGCCGTGGGCAGGGAGCGGGGCGCGCATTGCTCCAGAATGGCCTCGGCGGTTTTGCGTCCGCCCATGCGATCGCCTTCAACCGAGTCGGCGGATTGATTTTCCGGCAGTTCCAACTCGTGTTGGGCGAGCGCCTCCACCAAAGCCTTGCGGCGCGTGGCGTTTTGCCGGAGCAGTTTATTCCCGCCGATCCAGCCAAAACGCTTGTGCCCCAGCCCGACCAGATGCTGAACCAGCAACTCCGTTGCCTGTCGTTCGTTGGGCATGACCGAGTGGCACAGTCCGGGATAACTGGAAGACACCGCGACAATGTTCCGATGCAACGAACGCAGGTCCTGCAGAAAATCTTCGGCCACCTCGCCGAGAATCACGACGCCAAACAGATTGTCTTTTTTAAGTTTATTCTTCAGGGTCGGGCTGCTGAGGTGATCCTCGGCTCCCAGAAAAACGGTGTTGTAGCCCTGCTCGGAGAGCGTTTCATGAAGTCCGTGCTGCACATGACTGAAAAAATTGCTCTGGGTGTAGAGCCGCAGGCCCGCCCGCAGGATGAAGCCCACGTTTTGGGTTGCCAGCGGCGCGCCATTGGCCTGCATGCCTTTCGGCCGGTAACCTTGCTTGACTGCGTAATTCCAGATGCGCTTGTAGGACTCCTCGCTGATGTTCTCGCGTTTGCCATTGAGGACAAAGGACACGAGGGCCTGCGAAAAACCAAGATCCCGCGCGATTTGCTGTTGAGAGATGGTGCGCTTTTTCATGGCTGGCGAAATCACTTATGCCCCAATTCAGCTTCGCCGCCAAGGCAATTAATAATCCCGATGCAACAAAACCATTCATTTAATTGCCTTTTGGCGGGCTGTGGCGTCAAATCAGCTGACAATCTTAATAGTTATAAACAAGGTTGCCCATCTGATATGGTCCCGCTCTGCATTTCCAAAAATATATTCCGGCTGGTCCTGGTTGCTGGAATGATCCAGTCCGGGTCGGTTGTGCCATCCGCCGCCGGGGCAGGCAATCCTGACGCTTCTATTCCCAAACAGGCCCCGCGCACCTTCACCGTATTGCGCGAGCCTCAATAAAGAATCGATGATGCCTCCAAGGGAACACTGGTGGCGCACTGAACAGAAAGGAGGTGGATGCGGGTTGTCCAGCTAAAGTTCAGCCTAAGTTTGCTTGAATCCGCGCCGCCGCAAGATGACAATCCGGGCCGGTTGATTTAAGCAGGCATGATAGCATCTCAAGCCATCGAATGGAGAGCTTCTGACTTATGAACCCGGGATTGAAGTCGCCGGCCGACGTCCGTCCGGTGGTTCGTGGTAAATCCATTTTTGTCGGCGAAAATAAATTGTTTGTCCGCGGCGTGACGTATGGGACGTTCCGGCCGGACGCCGAGGGGGGGCAGTTTCCCGTGCGCGAAGCCGTCGAACGCGATTTTGCGCTCATGGCCGCCAATGGCGTGAACTCCGTCCGCACCTACACAGTGCCGCCGCGCTGGCTGCTTGACGTGGCGCAACAGCATGGTTTGTTCGTCATGGTCGGACTGCCGTGGGAGCAGCACATTTCATTTTTATCCGATTCCAAGTGCATGCGCTCCATCGAAGCCCGCGTGCGTGAGGGGGTGCGGTCCTGCGCCGGACATCCGGCGGTGCTGTGTTATTCCATCGGCAACGAGATTCCTTCGCCCATCGTGCGCTGGCATGGGCGACGCCGCGTGGAAAAGTTTTTGGAGAAGCTGTATCGCGCGGCCAAGAGCGAAGATCCGCCGGGGCTGGTTACCTACGTCAATTACCCGTCCACGGAATATCTGCGCCTGCCGTTCGTGGATATTTTCTGTTTCAATGTTTATCTCGAAGCGAAACCGACGCTGGAAGGCTATCTCGCCCGGTTGCAAAATCTCGCGGGCAACCGCCCGTTGCTCATGGCGGAAATCGGTCTGGACAGCCGGCGCCACGGATTTGAAAAACAGGCGCAGGCGCTCGATTGGCAGGTTCGCACCGCCTTTGCCGGCGGTTGCAGCGGGGCCTTTGTGTTTGCGTGGACGGACGAATGGTATCGCGGCGGATTCGACATTGAAGACTGGGATTTCGGCATCGTGACGCGCGACCGCCAGCCGAAGCCCGCGCTGGCCGCCGTGCAAAAGGCTTTTGCGGAAACGCCGTTTCCCCGCAACGAAGCCTGGCCGCGGGTTTCCGTCGTCGTCTGCACCTACAACGGCTCGCGCACGTTGCGCGAAACGCTCACCCACCTCCAAACCCTCAACTACCCTGATTACGAAGTCATCGTGGTCAATGACGGGTCGCGTGATCATTGCGCCGCCATCGCCTCGGAATTCAAGGTGCGCCTCATCACCACGGAAAATCGCGGGTTGAGTTCCGCGCGCAACACCGGCATGGCGGCCGCCAACGGCGAAATCGTGGTTTACCTTGATGACGACGCGTATCCGGATCCCTACTGGCTGGCGTATCTGGCCGCGACCTTTCGCGATACGAAACACGCGGCGGTCGGCGGACCGAACATCGCGCCGCCCGGTGATGGCGACATCGCGGAGTCTGTGGTGAACGCGCCCGGTGGGCCGGTGCATGTGCTGCTGTCCGACACCGAGGCAGAACACATTCCCGGCTGCAACATGGCGTTTCGAAAAAGTTGTTTGGAAGCCATCGGCGGATTCGATACCGCCTTCCGGGTGGCGGGCGACGACGTGGATGTCTGCTGGCGCATTCATCAGCGCGGCTGGACAATTGGGTTCAGCCCGGCGGCGATGGTGTGGCATCATCGCCGCAATTCCCTGCGCGCTTATTGGAAGCAGCAACAAGGTTACGGCAAAGCCGAGGCGCTGCTGGAACGCAAGTGGCCGGAAAAATATAACGCCGTCGGCCACATCAAATGGGCGGGACGGCTCTATGGCCACGGTCTCACCCGCATGCTGCTCCGCCGGCAGCATGTCTATTTCGGGTCGTGGGGCAGCGCCCCGTTTCAAACGTTGTGCGAGTCCACGCCTAATCTGCTCACCATCCTGCCGACCATGCCGGAATGGTATCTGGTCATCGCGGCCCTGGGCGGACTGTCTGCGTTGACGCTGCTCTGGCCGAAACTGATTTTTGTCCTGCCGCTGTTCGCGCTCGCCGCCGGAGCCACCGTGTGGCAGGCCGTCTTGAGCGCCTCGCAGGCGTCCTTTCCGAGTGCGCCCGCGTCACGCCGGAAACGCGCAAAACTTTTTACCCTCACCGCGCTGCTGCATCTGGCGCAGCCGGTGGCGCGGCTGTGGGGACGCGCGCGCCACGGCCTGACCGCGTTGCGACGGAGCGTGCCGCACGCCCTGATTCTGCCGTTCCCGAAACGCGCGACGATCTGGACGGAAACCTGGCGCTCGCCGGAGCAGGCGCTGGAATGTCTCACGCGCTCGCTCCGTGTCGACGGGGCGGTGCTCCTGCCCGGCGGCGATTATGACCGCTGGGATGTCGAGGTGCGCGGCGGCTTGCTCGGTGCGGCACGGCTGTTCATGACGGTGGAGGAGCACGGCGCGGGCAAACAACTGTTCCGGTTCCGGTGCTGGCCGCGATTCAACCTTGAAACCATTGCCGCCATTGTTGTATTCACCAGCCTCGCATTGGGGGCGGCGCTGGATCAATTCTGGTGGGCCTACGACATCCTGGCGGTAATCAGCTTGGGGCTCCTCGGGCGGATGCTGTTCGAGTCCTCTTGCGCGATGGCCGCGATCGCCCGCGTGCTGGAGCGCGGCTTTGAAGAAAAAAAATGAGCAACCAGCGCAAGCATTCCGATTTTGCGATTTACCGCCGGCTGCTGCTGGAGGCGAAACCGTTCTGGCCGAACATCGCCGGGCTGTTCGCCTTGAGCCTGCTGGCCACGCCGCTGACACTACTCAATCCGCTACCGCTCAAAATCGTCGTGGACTCCGTGCTCGGTGCGCACCCGATACCCGCGTGGCTCGCGTGGATTTTTCCGGTGGGAACGCACCGCACGGATTTCATCGTGCTGGCGGTTGTCGCCGGAATGCTGGTCGTCATCGCGCTGCTCAAACAAGTTCTCGATCTGGCGTTCGCACTGTTGCGCAGTTACACCGGCGAAAGACTGGTGCTCGCCTTCCGCGCCAAATTGTTTCGCCACACGCAAGGGCTGTCGCTTGCCTACCACGACACCACCGGCACGGCGGACTCGACGTATCGCATCCAATATGACGCGCCCGCCATCCAATGGATCACGATTGACGCGTTCATCCCGCTCGTGTCCTCGCTGCTGACGCTGGTGGCGATGATCGTGGTGATGGCGCGCATTGACTGGGCACTGGCGCTGGTGGCGCTGGCCGTCGCGCCGGTGCTTTACATCGTCTCGCAAATTTACGCCCGCCGCCTCAAGCTCCGCTGGCGCGAGGCCAAGGATCTGGAAAGCTCCATGCTCTCCGTCGTGCAGGAGGTGCTCGGCTCGGTGCGCGTGGTCAAAGCCTTCGCGCAGGAAGACCGCGAGCAGGAACGCTACGTGGCCAGCGCCGGAAAAAACCTCCGCCAGCAGCTCAAGCTTGCGCTCACCGGCGGCAGCTTCGGCCTGATCATCGGCGTGGCGATGGCAGCGGGGACGGCGACTGTGCTGTTCCTCGCCGCACGGCACGTTCAGGCCGGGCGCATCACGCTTGGCGACCTGATTTTGGTGATGAGCTATCTCGCACTGCTCTACACCCCGCTGCAAATGGTCAGCAAGAGCGCCGCGAGTCTGCAAGGCTCGCTCGTCAGTGCCGAACGTGCATTTCAATTACTCGATGAAATGCCGGAAGTGGTTGAAAAACCCGATGCCCGTCCGCTCGCCCGCGCCCACGGTGTTGTGGCGTTTGAAAATGTTTCCTTCGGCTATAACGCAGAGCGTCCGGCGTTGCACGACATTTCCTTTGCGGTCGCCGCCGGTGCGCGCGTCGGCATCGCCGGCACGACCGGCGCGGGCAAGTCCACCCTCGTGAGCTTGCTGCTCCGGCTTTACGATCCTGCGAGTGGAAAGATTTCCCTCGACGACGTTGACTTGCGCGATATCAAACTGCGCGACTTGCGGAATCAATTCGCCATCGTGCTGCAGGAGCCGGTGCTGTTTTCCAGCAGCATCGCCGAGAACATCGCCTACGCCAGACCCGACGCGACCGAGGCGGAAATCATCGCCGCCGCACAGGCCGCCAACGCGCACGATTTCATTTCACGCCTGCCGCAGGCCTACAAGACTGAAGTCGGCGAACGCGGCGTGCAGCTTTCCGGCGGCGAACGCCAGCGCATTTCGCTCGCCCGCGCGTTCTTGAAGGATGCCCCGGTTTTGATTCTCGACGAGCCGACCAGTTCCGTGGACGTGAAGACCGAGGCCGTCATCATGGAAGCGATGGAACGCCTGATGCGCGGGCGCACTACGTTCATGATCGCGCACCGCCTGACCACGCTCGACATCTGCGATGTGCGGATTCAACTGGAACATGGCCGCGTCGTTTCACTCACGCGCGCTGCCGCTCAACCGATCAACTCCGGCGTTGCATGAGAATCGCGCTCGTCTCCCAGGAATATCCGCCCGAAACCGCCAAAGGCGGCATCGGCACGCAGACTTTTCTCAAGGCGCACGGGCTGGCGGCGCTCGGCCACGAAGTGCATGTCATTTCGCGCAACGCGAAGGACAAATCATCCTCGCGCACCGACCACGGCGTCCAAGTCACCCGGGTGCCCGGCTTCGAAGGGCGGATGCAAATTTTCACCGAAACCGCCGACTGGCTGACCTACAGCGGCGAAGTTGCGGTTGCGGTCGCGGCGCTGCACGCGAAGTCGCCGTTCGACGTGGTGGATTTTCCCGAATGGGGCGCTGAAGGTTACGTGCACCTCCTGAACCGCACCGAATGGAATCGCATCCCGACGGTGATTCATCTCCACGGACCGCTGGTGATGTTCGCGCACACGATGGACTGGCCGGAATTGGATTCCGAATTTTATCGCACCGGCACGATGATGGAAGGCACCTGTGTGCGGCTGGCGGATGCCGTTTTTTCCTCCAGCCAATGCTCCGCCGACTGGTGCGCGAAACACTACGAGGTGAATCGCCAGGCGATCCCCGTGATCCATACCGGTGTGGACACGGAATTGTTTTCACCGCGCGACGTGCCGAGGGCGGCTCGTCCGACGATTATCTTCGCCGGAAAGCTCGCGCGGAACAAAGGTGTTCACCTGCTCGCGGAAGCGGCCGTCCGGCTTGCGAATGAATTTCCCGGACTGCAACTGCGCCTGCTCGGACGCGGCGAACCGAAAATTCTGGATGAGCTGAAAAACCTCGTCCAATCCGCCAACGCGCCGGACTTGCTCGACGCACCGGGCTTCGTGGACCGCACGGAACTGCCCGAACATTTTTGCCGCGCCCACGTTTTTGCCGCGCCGTCGGAATACGAGGGCGGTCCCGGTTTTGTTTATCTCGAAGCGATGGCGTGCGGCCTGCCCGTCATCGCCTGTGCCGGCAGCGGGGCGGCGGAAGTTGTCCGGCAGAATGTGAACGGACTGCTCGTGCCACCGCAAAACGTCGAGGCGCTGACCGCCGCCCTGCGGTTGCTGCTCAAGGATGAAGCCAGCCGCGAAAAAATGGGCGGGTTTGCCCGGCGCTTTGTTTTGGCCGAAGCCGACAGCCGCGCTTGCATCAAGAAGCTGGAAGCGTTTTACGCCGCCGTGGTGAACCGCGTAAAGCAAAACCAATCCATGCCATGACCGCCACGGCCACCGTCACCACCCGCTTGCTGCCCGGCTTCGACGATCCGTCGTTCGGCCCGGCGGATTGGGAGCACGTGCTGGCGACCGGCCAAAGCGACGTGGTGTTCCTCGCCTGGCACTGGCAATCCGCGTGGTGGGAATCCTTCGGTCGTGGCGAACTGCTGCTCATCGCCGCCGAGCGTGCCGGCGAAGTGGTGGCGCTCGCGCCGTTGTTCACGGAAGCGGGGATGATTTATTTCGTTGGTTCGGGCGGCTCGGATTATCTCGATTTCATTGGCGACATCAATGACCCGGAGATTCTTGACGCGTTGCTGGGCGAAGCCAGGCGCCGTGTCCGGGATTTCATCGGCTTCGTGTTTTATCATGTGCCGGAAAGTTCGGAAACCGGCTGGCGTCTGCGGCAGGCAGCTGGGCGGCTGGGTTTGAAGGCAGTTGAAGAAGGCAGCCTGCTGGCGCCGGCGCTGGAATCTGGGGCGGACAAACAAAACGCCGTCGCCGCGGCCAATAAAAAAAGCCTGGTGCGGCACGAGCGGGGCTTTTTGCGCGACGGACGGTTACAGGTGGAGCATCTGGACGCGGGCGAACAAATCCTGCCGCACCTCGAAGAGTTTTTCGCGCAGCACATCCGTCGCTGGGCGGCCACCGCATCGCCAAGTTTGTTCAATGACGAAACGCAGAGGCAATTTTATCGCCGGCTGGCCCAAATGGCGTCGGACGCCGGCTGGCTGCGTTTCACACGGCTCGAATGGCAGGGGCGTGTCATCGCATTTCATTTTGGATTTTATTATCGCGGAAGTTTTCTCTGGTATAAGCCGGCGTTCGACTTCGAACTCGCGTCACGTTCACCAGGTGAGGTTTTATTGCGCCAGCTGTTGCTAAAGGCAATGGATGAAGGCGCGCATACGTTTGATTTCGGGCTGGGCGACGAGGCGTTCAAGTCGCGCTTCGCCACGCAGATGAACATTGTCCGCAACTGGGGCCTATACAACCCTGACGCGATCAAAAAATAATTTTCACCATGAGCCGCATTCTTGTTCTCGCGCCGCATCCCGACGATGAAGCCATCGGCTGCGGCGGCACATTGCTGCATCACGCCCGACAGCGTGATCAAGTTCACGTCGTGTTTCTGACTTCCGGCGAGAAGGGCGGTCATGGACGTTCGGAAGCGGAAACGATCCGGGTGCGCGAGGCGGAGGCCCGCGCGGCGGCCAAGATTCTGGGGGTCCAGAAGATCGAATTCTGGCATCTGCCCGACGGCGCGGTGCGGCCGACACTGGTAGCGGTGGATCGGGTGCGGATAAAATTGAATCAATTCAAGCCGGATAAAATTTACGTGACTCACGACCGCGAGATGCACCCCGACCATCGCGGCGCGGCACGCTTGTTGCGCCGGGCGTTGGCTGGCAGGAGTGGAAAACGCCCCGACGTCCTGGGTTACGAAGTGTGGACGCCCATCCAAAAACTTTCCGGGATCGTGGACATTTCGCCCTTCCTGGAAAGGAAACTGCGGGCGGTGAAAACGTATCACAGCCAGTGCGCGGCCGTCGGCTTCGTTGAGGCGGTCCGCGGGTTGAACCGTTATCGCGGCGAGATGCACAGCTGGCCGGGTGGCGATTACGCGGAGGTTTTCACACGGCTATGATTCACCACGTCTATGCCAACCAATCGAACGCCGGCGACTGGCTTTCGGCGCGCGGCATCCAGTCACTGCTCGCACCGCGTGAAGTGCACGAGCATTTCTGCGACGAGCCGTTCGTGCCGAAGACGCTGGCGGAACTGGAACTGGCCGGGCCGGACGATTTCATCATCATCGGCGGCGGCGGATTGTTCATGGACTATTTCGTCCCGTTCTGGTCAGGCTTTCAAAAAATCGCACGGCGCGTGCCGTTCGCCATCTGGGGCGCGGGCGCGTGTGACATGAAACTCGCCCAGTCGCGTCCGCCGCTGAAACTCGTTTCTGAAATCATCCGGCAAAGCAAGTTGTGCGTGGTGCGCGATGAGTTAACGCGAAAGATTTTCAGCGATTGCGAACTGCCGCCGCCCGTGGTTTGTCCGGTGTTCGCGGCGCTAAGTTCGATTGGCGGCGAGCAAAAGCGGTTGCTGCATGTGGACCATTATAACAATGTTGGCGCGGAAATTTACGAGCGCATGGTCGGCATCGCCGAGGAGTTCGCCGAACGCACCGGGCGAAGCTGCCGTCAGACGAACAATCTCATTTCCGCCGGGCATAACGGTCAGTTGCAAAAAACCCTCGATCTCTACGCCTCGTCGGACCTAGTGCTCACGTCGCGCCTGCACGGCTGCATCATCGCGCTGGCGCTGGGGCGGCGCGTGCTCGCGGTTTCCGGCGATCACAAGGTGGAATCCTTCATGCACGCGGCGGGGCTGGACGAATGGGTGTGCGGCCTGGATGAAATTGATTCGCTGTCTGCGCGCCTCGAAAAATTGCCGGGGCAAAAACTTCCGCTGGAATTTATCGGGGAAGGCCGGCGGCAAAACCGCCTCGTGGCGGATAAAATCATCGCCCTGCTATGAAAGCCATCGTCACCGGCATGATTGCGAGCTATCCCGTCGGCGGGGTGGCGTGGGATTACGGACAATACGCGCTCGGCCTGGAGCGGCTGGGCTACGAGGTTTTTTATCTGGAAGACACCGGCTGGCAGACTTACGACCCGCGCAAGGGCGAGTATGGCGAAGACTGTTCGTATGCGGTCGAATTCTTGAAAACGTCGCTCGCGAAACTCTCGCCGACGCTGGCGGCGCGCTGGCGGTTTCGCAACCTGGACGGAAAAACTTTTGGCCTCGATGACAAAACCTTTTCCGGCGTGCTGCGCGATGCTGATTTATTTCTCAATGTTTCCGGTGGCACGCTGCTGCGTGACGAATACATGGCTTGCAAACGCAAGGTGCTGATTGATTCCGATCCGGGCTGGAATCATTTCCGGAATTTTCCCAAGTGGGATGCGAATCCAAACTGGCAGGGCAGCCATGGCTATCGCGCCCATGATTTTTTCTTCACCTATGCCGAGCGCATCGGCCAGCCGGATTGCATCCTGACGGATTTCGGACTGGCGTGGCAACCGACACGCCCGCTGGTGGTGATGGATCAATGGGGCGCCGAACCGCCCGGCGCAAAGTGGACGACCGTGATGACGTGGAAAAATTTTCAGGAAACCATCCAGCACAACGGCGTGACTTACGGCACGAAGGAAATGGAGTTCGGCAAGATCGAGCAACTGCCGTCGCGCACGCCGGCGAAAATCGAAATCGCCGCCGGCGGCGGTTCGGCGCCGCGAGAACATTGGCGTTCGCTTGGCTGGAATGTCGTCGAGTCGCAGGACATTTCGCGGACGACGGAGGATTACCGTCATTACGTCCAAAGTTCGCGCGGTGAATTCAGCGTGGCGAAGAATGTTTATGTGGCGACGCGCTGCGGCTGGTTCAGCTGCCGTTCGGTTTGCTATCTGGCGGCGGGCTTGCCGGTCGTTGTGCAGGACACGGGCTTTTCGGAATTCATTCCGACGGGCGAAGGATTGTTTGCGTTTTCAAATCTGGATGAGGCCGCGCGCGGAATCGAAGCAGTGGAGAAAGATTACGCGCGGCATCAGCGCGCGGCGCGCGAGCTGGCGCGGACGCAGTTCGCTTCCGACGTGGTGCTCGGAGATTTGTTGAGGAGGATTGGATTATGAGCGGACACATCAATGCGGACGAACTCAGGGCCATCACCGGCGGTTGGGATCACGCGACGCTGCCGAAAAACGTCCGCGTCGGCGTGGATTGTTTTCTGGAGCGGAAAGAAAGTTTCAAGCGCTTCCGCAGCACGCGCGAGCCGGGACTGATCATAGGCAATCGCGTGAAGATTTATACCTGGACGGAATTCAACATCGAACCAACCGGTGCGGTTGAGGTGGGCGATGATTCGATTCTGGTCGGCGCGGTTTTCATGTGTGCGGAGAGCGTTCGCATCGGACGGCGGGTGATTGTTTCCTACAACGTGACGATTGCGGATAGCGATTTCCATCCGCGCGATCCGGAGTTGCGCAAATTGGATGCGATGGCAAACGCGCCGGAAGGTGACAAGTCGCAACGGCCCGCTGTCGTCGCGCGGCCGGTAGTGATTGAGGATGACGTATGGATTGGGATTGGCACGATCATTTTAAAAGGCGTGCGTATCGGATGTGGCGCACGGATCGGCGCAGGCGCGGTCGTGACGAAGGATGTTCCTGCCGGCGCGACGATGGCCGGAAATCCGGCGCAACTCGCGGAGCCCGGAGAAGAATCCGTATGAGCGCCGCCCATTTGCCTCACGATTGGTTCCCGCGACCGCTGCCGTCGAACGTCGTCATTGGCGCGCGAAGCTGGTGCTACAGTTCGTTTGCCTTTTTGCATTATCAAAGCCGGCGACCATGCGGGGTGCGCGTGGGACATGACAGCGGAATTTACCACGGGTCTTTTTTTGACCTTGGCCCGGACGGCGAGGTGGAAATCGGTGATTACGCCACGCTGGTCGGAGCGATCATTTCCACCAACTCACGCGTGGTCATCGGCGATTACGCGTTTCTGGCGCATGAGGTCGTGTTGGCGGATTCCTCCACTGCGCTGCCGGGCGAGGAGGAATCGGAAGGTTGTGAAACGGTTTCTCCCAATCGGTCTGCCGCCATACACGTCGGTAACAATAGCTGGATTGGCGCGCGTGCAGTTCTGATTTCCGGCGCGGAAATAGGCGAGGGGGCCATTATCGGCGCCGCCGCGGTGATCAATTTCAAGGTTCCGCCTTATGCCGTCGTTGCGGGAAATCCCGCCAAGGTGGTAGGTTGGGCAAAATAACACAGCCGCCCACCCACCACGCCGGGGCAGGCAAGTCCGGCGACTGCGAAAGGCGCAAGCGGAGACTGAAGCTGAACTGCAATTCATTGGTCCATTTGCGCCATTGCATCCGGCCTGCGTGATGCGTGCGGCAGATGAAACAAATTTACCACGCAGGTAACTTTTTAGACATAATCCCGAAGGCCTCGTGGAAATCGGAACTGACACCGTGCTTTCAAACGTGATGATTGTGATGCATTCCGCGCATTCATCGGCAGTTGGTGTTTCCGGCACGTGATTTGCTAAAGTGGGTTTGATTGCGGCCACGCGTATTCCGTGCCTGCCGCTTGCCGTTGACCGCTAGGGCTTTGGAGTTTGGCGGGTGTTCCGCCATTTTGCCGGGAAAAACCGGTTGGATTGGAATGCGGCCGGTGTTATTCTCAGGCACTGCCGTCAGTGACGGAGCCATCGTTGGCGCGGTTGTGCGGGCGGGCTTTAAAAATCTGCCGATTACCGTGATCGCCGTATTGCAGATCGTGTGACAAGCTGGGTTAAACAATCAAAAAAACGACATTAAACGAACGCCGTTTCTGTTCGCGCGATACAAAATGGAAGGAGCTATGACTCGTCTTAAGACAGGTAGACAAGGACCTTCCTTGTCTATCCGGGCTTTTACGCTCATTGAACTGCTGGTGGTGATAGCCATTATCGCCATTCTGGCGGCGTTGTTGTTGCCGGCCTTGGCGCAGGCCAAAGCCACGGCATTGCGGTGCAAGTGCCTGTCCAATCTCAAACAGATTGGCACCGGGGTGCAACTGTATCAGAATGACGCGGCCGACAGACTCCCAGGACCGATCTGGACCGGACAGCCTTTCCAATATGATCAGACCACCACCAATTGTCTGACTTTGGCTTTATGGAACTACTTGAGCACACCAACCCCGTCGGCGGATATGGCGAATTCGCCATTGTTTCTTTGTCCTTCCTTTGACCAATCCGCACCGACAGCGCCGGCGGGTGCCGAGCGCATCAGCCTGATCGTGAACCAGGACATCGACCCCGGAACGGCCGTCGTTCATCCGTTCGGGTATCCCGCGCACGCCGGCAATCCGACCTACGAGCCGCTGAAAACGTCACAGATTGGAAATTACGGATCCGTTTCGGAAATCTATGCCCTGACGGACGCCGACAAAAAAAACAGCCCGCCCGCGAACAACCCGTGGTATGCCCAGCTGCCCGCCAAACCGGCGCATGGAAATTATCGCAACGAATTGTATTTTGACTGGCACGCGGGCACCAAACGAATCCCCTGATGCGCGCAGCCCGGATGGAGTCGGCCGCATCGGCCGGCTCAGGGAAAGGAAAGTCGGACGCGGTAGTAACATTCCGGTAAAGCAGCGCCGCCGAAATTGGTCGCCGTCTTCACGCTGCCATTGCCGGCGATGTTGGAAATCAAACCGCTCCACGCGCCGATGGCCAGGTTGGTGCGGGCTTCAATGAAATAATTTCCGCTGCTCATCGTCGAGAAACTAAGCAGCACGTTGGTCCCGGCGATCTTGAAGTCGGTGATCTGCGGCGGCACAGGAATCGTGACGGTCAGGGTCGCCACGGCGCTCGTGACCGCGCCGTAATAGTTCGTGATGACGACGGTGTAAACTCCCGCGTTGGTTGGTTGCGCATTGTTCAACGCGTAAAAATTCGTCGTCGCGCCCGCGAGATTGGTTCCGCCGAAGCGCCACTGATAACTCAACGGCGTGGTGCCCGTCACGCCGACGGTGAAGGTGACGCTGTTGCTCACGGTCACGGTTTGCGACACGGGCTGGTTGGTGATGCCCGGCGGCAGTTTGGCCAGCAGGAACGCGTGCCGGACCCCGTTTAACGTCCCGAGGCCGACGATTTGCCCGCCGTCATTGATCGCCCGCGCTTCGTTCAAAACCCAACCGGCGCCGGAGTCGTCCAGCAGGTTGTTCAGGTCGAACGGCGAACTGTTGGTGCAGATGAACGCGTGGTAGATCAGGTCGCCCGCGTCCGCGAATGAGCCGCCGACAATGAGGTTGCTGTTGTTGATGGAAAGCGCATAGCTGTAATGGCCACCGAGCGTTTCCAAATCCGTGAAATTGGTGGTATAACGGAAGGCGTGAGCATATCCGGTAGTGGAATCATCAACGTAACCGATGATGTTGGTGTTGTTATTGATCGCCAGTCCGTAAGAATCGCTCCAACCAAAATTTCCAAGGTCGGTCATGGAACTGCCATTATAAAAAAAGGCTCTAGAACTACCGAAGTTCTGATAGTAAGCGGTTCCCGTGACGTGGCCCGCGTCATTGATGCTGGCAGCATACGAGTCCACGTTATTGCCGAGAAGTGTGCCGATGTCGGTCATCGTCCCGCCGCTGTAACGAAAGGCGTGGTCGTCCTTGGACGTTTGGGAAAACCCGGTGATTTGCCCCGAGCTGTTGATGTCATCCGCCTCGGCCGCCGCGCCGCCGCTGAGCGTGCCGAGGTCTTTCATCTGCGGATTGCTGGCGATGCCGTCCGTGCCGCCGGGCGTCCAGAGAAACGCACGACTCAGCGTGCTGTTGGTGAGGCGGGAGCGGCCCACGACCCGCAGCGCGTCGTTCATGCCGAGCGCGTCAGTGTTCGTCGTGCCTCCGAGCGTGCCGAGATTCGTCCACGCCCCGCCGTAAAGCACCGCGCGATAATTGCCATTGATTTTCAACATGCCGGCCAACTTGCCGGCATTGTTGATCGCGTTGACGGTCTCGGGCGAATTCGTGAACGCACCGAGATCCACGACCGAATAGGTTTGGGCAAATCCAGAGTCAGCCGCCAGGCAGACCATCGCGACCATGATCCACTGGCGCAAGCTTTCCATTATGTTCTGACTGGAGGGTTTCATCCTTAAAACGGAAGACGACTTTAGACTGCCTTTTGCGAATCGACCAGCAGGAAATTCAAGCTTAACGCAACCGATTTACCCTCAAAAGAATTCGGATTGCGTGGATTCCATGCGGGTTGGTGGTGAAATATCAAGCCGAGCAAGGGGCGAGTATCGCGTCCGTCATGCCGTGAACGATTTTTTTGTCGGCGGGCACGATCGTGGCCAGCACGCCGCCCAGTTCCGAACGCAGGTTGTCGCCCTCGCCACTGACGAAATAATAAGGACATAACCGCGTCCGGCCTTTCATTGGCGTCACTTCGTTCTTGGTGAAGTCAAACCAGCTCGCATCTACCAGCGCGGGTTTGTGGAAACGTTGCAGCACGCTCGGAGACATTTCAAAATTTCTCAGGGCTGCATCCACCGCCGCGCTCCAGTCGGCCGACGACAGATCGCTGCCGAGATAAACGCCGCGCGCGCCCCAGGCGTTTTCCGAGAAGCCCGACACCTTCAAGATCAGATCGCGATCCTTCTGCGACATCGCCTTGAGCTGCGACCAGTCCGTGAGATTCAGTTCCGGGATCGCCGCATGCGGCGGCATCGGCGCCGGATCCACCAGCCAGGTGTAAGGAATGATTTTCTTCAGCCGCGTGAGAAACCCTTCACCCAGTTCCTGCCGCCAGAAACTGTGCAGGTTCCGGTTCCACAGCAGCGCGAACAGCATCTTTTCCTCGAACATCGGCTTGGGCGGCGGCGTGAGGCGGATATGCTTTTCCGCCGCAAGTTCAAAAACCTTCTTCGCGTTCAGCACGTTCGGCAGATCAAACAACTCAAAGAAGCGATAAACCGCGTCGCCCTCGGCAAAATCTTCAAATTTTGAATTTTGAATTTTGAATTTTGAATTGCCCAACTGTCCTGCCAGCCACGCCATCTCCGGCCGATATGTCGCCGCTTCCTCCGATACGACGATGTGAACCTGCTTCGCATCACCGAAGATGGATTCAAACCCGCGAATCATCCCATCCGCGCCGCCGAGCAGGTTGAGAGTTGAAGATTGCGAGGTGAGAGCAGAATACGTTTTGTTCAACCACGCCGTCAGCCCGATGCCACCAGGCACGGAATCCAGTTCCGTGATGCTAAAGCCGGTTTCCGTCAGCAAAATGTCCGGACGGATGACGCGCGGCACGTCGTTCTTGAAGGCGACCGAGCGTTGCAGTGCGATGAGGTCGGCGGGCTTGCCGAGGTCGAGCCAGCGCGCGACCCATTCCGGCTGCTTGCCCTCGACGCTCTTGCGGTAAAGCAGATTGGTCGCGCGATAAAATTGCAGCAGCACACGCCCCAGCGATTCGATTTCCTTCGCCAGAGTCTCGTCCAGCGGAAACGGCGCGGGCGAAATCTTCCATTCCATGCCGGCAAAAAGTCCGCCGGCGGGAATTTGTTCGTGGATGAATTTGGCTTGGTCGGCGGCGCTCATAAATATTAATTACAGTTGGGCACAGGTAATCGGCTAAATTAATTCCTGATTTGCCCGTTCCCAATGCCCAGCCATTTGTAGCTGGTCAATTCGTCCAGACCCACCGGACCGCGCGCCATCATGTTTATTTGCTCGTTCATTTTTTGGCCTTGGGCTCTTTTGCGCGCCGGGCTTTTTTCATCCGCAAGGTCAGCAGCGTGTTTTGCAGGACGGGAATCACCCGCTGGTCCTTGGGGCGGTTCGCGGCCTGCTTGCTGGCGAGGATGCGTTCCAGCGGCAGCACCTTGAGCTTTAATCTGCCGATTTTGATTTCCAGCGCGCGTTTCCATTCCTCGGCGAATTTCCCCAAGCCATCCATGCGGATCACGACGTCGAACGGTTCGCTGCCCGCGCCGCCCAGCATGGGCGGATTGTAACCGAACGGGGGAATGTAGGCGGCGCCCACTTTGACGAGGGCGGGAATCAATTTCGGATCATTCAAATCATCAAACCAGAGGTCAATGTCTTCAGTCACGACGGGCGCGCCTTGCAGGGCGGCGGCGGAAAGCCCCACCACCATAAAACGGATTTTATGGCGGAGCAGCGTCCCCAAAAGACGCAGTTCAGCTTCTGAAAGCGGCAAAACCTCGGCCACGGCGCAAACTCCGGTTGAGCCGCGCGAGCGGCGGTGATTGCAGGGAGATCAACGTGAGTCGCACATCTTCCGGGTCGGCGTCGGGATGCCGCGCCATGACGACGCCAACATCCTCAGCCAGCTTTTTTGCCCAGCGGATGGCAGCGGTGGTGGATGAATTTTGCCTCACGTGAAAATAATAATTTATCCGGCTGGTTGAATCAACTTCGCACTTGGCCGTTGCCGATGCCGAGCCACTTGTAACTGGTCAGTTCGTCCAGGCCCATCGGGCCGCGTGCGCCGATCTTGTCGGTGCTGATGCCGATCTCCGCGCCCATGCCGAATTCGCCGCCGTCGGTGAAGCGTGTGGAGGCATTCCAATACACCGCCGCCGAATCCACCTCGGCCAGGAATTGTTTCGCGTGCGCCTCGTTCCTCGTGATGATGCTGTCCGAGTGCGCCGATCCAAAATGATTGATGTGGTCAATCGCGGCCTGCACGCCGTCCACCACGCGGATGTTCAGGATGTAATCCATGTATTCGGTGAACCAGTCCTGCTCGGAAGCAGCTTTCAGCCGCAGTTGAGAGTTGAGAGTTGAGAGTTGAGCGAAGGCAGTTTCGTCGCAGCGCAACTCAACGTGCTTTTCGGCGAGTTTCTGCGCCATCGGCGGGAGAAACTTTTCCGCGACTGATTTGTCCACGAGTAGAGTTTCCATCGCGTTGCAAACGCCGGGGCGTTGCACCTTCGCGTTCATCACGATTTCCTCGGCCATCTTCAGATCGCCGTCGGCATCCACGAAAACGTGGCAGACGCCCTTGTAATGTTTGATGACGGGAACTTTCGAGCAGTCCGCCACGGCGCGGATAAGACTCTCCCCGCCGCGGGGCATGCAGAGGTCAACGTATTGCGTGAGCGACAGCAAAATGGGAATCGCCTCGCGGTCGGGCGTGGGCACGACCTGAATCGCATGTTCAGGAAAGCCTTTGCAGGCGGCCTTTCCCGCGTCAATCATCGTCTTGGCGATGGTCTGATTCGAATTCAACGCCTCCTTGCCGCCACGCAGAATCGTGGCGTTGCCGGATTTGAAGCACAGGCTCGCCGCGTCCGCCGTCACATTGGGGCGCGATTCGTAGATGATGACGACGACGCCGATGGGCGTGGAAATCTTTTGCAGCTTGAGGCCGTTGGGCCGCGTGCGTTCGTCGAGAATTTTTCCGATCGGATCGGGCAGGGCGACAACTTCGCGCAGGCCCCTGGCCATACTGGCGATGCGTTTGTCGTCCAACTTGAGCCGGTCGAGCATCGCGGCGGAGAGTCCATGCTGCGCGCCAAATTCCATGTCCAGCGCGTTGGCTTCCTTGATGGCGGCGGCGTTCAGTTCGAGCGCCGTGGCCATCGCGAGCAGGCAGGCGTTTTTCTCCGCCGTGGTCAGTTTTGCCAGTTCGCGCGACGCAGCCTTGGCCTGCCGGGCCAGTCGCGTCATTTGTTCATTCAAGTTCATGCGGTAAAATCTGTGCCGCCAAAGTTAAACGAATTATAGGGGAAGTCAAAACGGAGCGCGGATTGTCCTCAATCCGCAGCGGGTGGCCAGTTCGGGAACGCTGCGAGTTGAGACAACGCGCGCTCCGAAGACTACAAACCCGTTCTTTCCGTCAGGGCGTTGTCGCCCCAAGACGGAAGAAGGCCGCGGGATCGGTGTCCAACGGCAGCAGGATTTGCATCGGGCCGTTGGTGCCGGCGAGCGCGCTGCCAAGCGGTGACCAATCCACCAGGTTTGTGGACCACCAGGTTTGATAGGTCACGCCGGGGATGCCGGTCCAGTTGATGGAAAGATTCGTTTCGCTCAGGCCGGCTGCGAGGTCGGGCGCAATCGTCGTCACCATCAGATAATTCTGATTGGTCGCCGACGTGGGAAGGTTCGTGTAGCTCAACGAGCCGGGCGCGAACATAAAACTGCCGGACGACGGCGTCACCGAACCATTCCAGCCGGTCGGCACGCCGATGGCATAATTGCCGCTGCTGTCTGTCATGGATCCAATGAGTCCGCCGTTCGGTTGCAGCAAGACGCCGGCGACGGGTGCGCCGTTGGTGCCCGTGACGGTGCCCGAAATTGTGGGGATCGTGATGGTGAAACCGTTGGTGTAAGTTTGCGCGAGCGGCTGGCCAAAGATGTTCTTGATGGTCGTTGCGACCTGGATGGAATAGTCCCCCAAAAGATTTTGCACCGGGAAACTCACGCGCATCGTGGCAATGCCGATGGTGGTCGCGCTCATGTTTTCCGGCACCACCGGTCCGGCGGGCGTGATGAGCGTGAAGTTGGCCGACGAGGCGGAGGCGTTATCAATCGCCTCGTTGAAGGTCAATTCCAGCGAGCTGACGGTATTGGCGACGATGCCGGTGGGCGACTGGGAAATGATTTGAAAATCAGGGAAAATCGTCGAAAGAAAAATGCTGCCATTCTGGCCGGGCGCGGCGCCGTTGCCGCCGTTGGCGTTCGTGACGCCGGCAAATAAATTCGTCGGCGAATAAATCGCGATCCGTCCGCCGCCGCCGCCGCCGCCGCCGAGCAGTTCGCCATCGCCGCCGGCTGCGGAAATATTTCCCAGTCCCGTCAGCGTGTTGGCGGAAAGCCAAACACTGCCGCCCGCGCCGCCGCCGGAATCCTCCGACCAGCCGAAATTGCCGTTCGCGCTGATGGTGCCGTCCACATTGAAGGTGCCGCCGACACTGACGCGTAATGCACCGCCGCCCTGCGCACCACCGGTGAGCGTGTTCAAGCCGTTGCCGCCGCCGCTGCCGAAATCCACTGGCTGCGTGGCCGAGCCATAATTGGTTCCGCCGATTGCGCCGCTGGAAGAATTTCCGCCCAGCCCGCCGTAGCCGCCGCCGGAACCTTTGTTGTTGATGTTCGTGCCAGCACCGGGGCCACCGGCCTGCGCGTAGCCTTTGTTGTCCAGATTCAAACTGCCCGCGAGATTGAAATCTTTCAGCACGGCCAGGGTGAGATTGGATTGCGTTCCCATCATGGTGAGCAGGCTGTTCGCGTTGATGGTGAGGTTGCTCAACGCCGGGAGCGGCGTGAGCGGAACCACCGTGGCCGCGCCGGAGATGTTCAGGTTGAACGGCGACGTCGGCAGGGAATAACTGCTCGAGAGCGGCGTGTTGGTGCCAAAGACGCCGCCGTTGTCCACGAGCAATGTTCTCGTGTTGCCGACGCGCGTGTAGATCGTGCCCGCGCCGCCGGGATAAGGCGCGTTGCCGCCCGCCGCCGAAAACTGGCCGGTGAAATTATTCGTGGTGCAGAGCAGGGCGATGCGTCCGCCGCCGCCGCCACCCGCCGTGCCGGTCGTGGCGCCGCCGTTCGCAGAGATGACGCCGCTGCCGGCAAGGGACAGAATAGTTTGCAGATTCAAACTGCCGCCGGCGCCGCCGCCGGCGTTGAAATCGCCGTTGCCGCCATTGGCCGACAACCGGCCATTCACCGTCAAGGTTCCGGGGAGATTCAAATTCAATGCGCCGCCGCCATAGCCTCCCTGATTGTAAGGCGGAGATTGAACACTTCCACCGCCGTTGCCTGCGAAGGTTGGTGACTGGATTGAGTCGGAAGCCAGTCCAAAGGTGGTGGAATTCCCGCCACCATAACCACCGTGGCCGCCGCCGCCGCGAATGGTGGCACCGCTGTTAAAGGGAATGTTGCCGGCAGAATCCAAATTCAGCGCGCCGCCGGCGTCAATCGTAAGCTTATTCGCGACCAAGGTGCGTGCACCGGTGGAAGGTGTCCCGGTCAGCACACCGTTGGTGCGGATCAAAATATTATGCGCCGTCCACAAGCCGAGCGAGGGAAGCATTCCGACGGCTTTATTTTGAACCGTCACGTCCATGCTGACAGAATCAAAAGTGGTATTGGTGCCGGCGTTGTTGGCGTTGTCCAGCACGAGCAGGCCGTAATTTTGCGAGTTGGTTTTGTAATAAACCGTCCCTGCGCCCCCATAATTTGCGCCACCGCCACCGTAGGCGGTGATTGCGCCGGTAAAATTATTGCTGTTGAAATAGACCGCGATACGTCCACCACCGCCGCCGCCGCCGATGTTTCCCGCACCGGAGCCGCCGTTGGCGGTGATGCTGCCGGAGCCGGTGAGTGAATTGAAATTCAGATTCAAGCTGCCGCCCGAGCCGCCGCCGCCGCCCGTGCCGGAACCGTTGCCACCATTGGCGGAAATCATTCCGTCCAATTGCAGCGCGCCGTTCACGTGGAAGTTCACATAGCCGCCACCATTGCCGCCATAGGAAAAGGAGCCAACGCCGCCGCCACCGCTGCCAACGGACGCAGGCGACGTGGTCGAGTCATAGGTGGAGCCGAAAATTGGCGCGGATGAATTTGAAGTTCCCGCCGCCCCGTAGCCGCCATGTGCCGCCCCGCTGCATTGATAATAGGGGGAATTGCCGTAGATATAACCACGTCCGTTGCCATTGCCCGCCGTATTGCCGAAGGTGTCGGCGATGATGCCGCCACCGGGCAGGATGGTCGCGTTGCCATTCACCGTGAGATTGAAAATGCCGCCGCTGTTGTAAGCCGGCATGAACCAGCCGTTGGAATTGATGAGCAGATTTGCAATGATCTGCGAGGATGAGGATGGCGGCGTGACGACGGCACCGTTGCGGATGATCAGGCTGCTGGCGGAGTTGAGGCTGGAAACCGGAGTGTTCGTGCCGCGATGACCGGCATTGTCCACGATAAATGCGGACAGGATGCCAAAGCCAGCGTTGGTGCGGATACAAATGACGCCGGCACCGGCGTAGTTCGCGCCACCACCACCGGAAGCCGACAGGGTTCCGGAAAAGGAATTCGACGTGAACGAACAGGCAATGATTCCACCTGCACCACCGCCGCCCACTCCGGTCACGCCGCTGCCGCCATTCACGGAAAGAATGCCGGAGCCGAGCAGGCTGCCGCCGGTCAAATTCAGGCTGCCGCCCGCGCCGCCGCCGCCGCCCGTGCCGGAACCATTGCCACCATTGGCGGAAAGCGTGCCGTCCACCAGCAGGCTGCCGGTGATGGTCATCTGAATCACGCCGCCGCCCGTGCCGCCGATCGCGTAAGTGGCATTGCCGCCGCCGCCGCTGCCCGCAAGCGTCGGAGCTGTGAGCGAATCGTAGCCCGCGTTGCCGCCGATGGATGAAGTATAACTGAAGGGGTTTCCGCCATACCCGGCATGGCCGCCGCCTCCGCTGGGATAATACGGAGCGCTGGCATAATTTCCACCCGCACCGCTGCCTTGACCTTGGCGGTAGCCAAGCGCATCGGCGCTGATGCCGCCGCCCGATTGAACGGTGACATTACCAGAGGCATTCAGAGTCCAAGTTGCCACTTGTGTGCCATTGGTGATGATGATCCACGAGTTTGAACTGATCAGAAGATTTCCAACGAACAAAGAATTATTGGCGAAGGCGAGTGCGCCGTTTTGCAAAGTGGTGTCGGTGGTTGGCGACGAGAGCATGGCTGAATTTGCACCCGCATGGCCGCCGTTGTCCACGATGAGCGATGCACGGTTCACGGAATTGGTTTTTATATAAATCGTCCCCGCGCCGCCGTAATTGTAACCGCTGCCGCCGTAAGCCGTGAGGCTGCCGGAAAAAATATTCGTGGTGAAATAAATCGCGATGCAACCGCCGCCGCCGCCGCCGCCGATGGCGTCCACGCCGTTGCCGCCGTTTGCCTGGATGGCCCCACTGCCGGCGAGCGTGCCAACGGAGAGTCCGATGCTGCCGCCGGCCCCGCCGCCACCGCCCGTGCCGGAACCGTTGCCGGCATTGGCGGAAATCACTCCGTCTACTTGCAGTCTGCCGATGACCGACAGCGAAATCACGCTGCCGCCGCGGCCGCCGATGGAAGTGGATTGATTTCCGCCGCCGCCGCTGCCAGCCGCACTGGGCGAGGGGATGGAGTCATACAAGGTTCCGTTGCCGCTGGAATAAAAATAGGCCGGATAGCCGTAGCCGCCTGCGCCGCCATGACTGCCTCCATTGCCCGGATATGGGGTCGAGCCATAGTAGCCACCTGCCCCGGTGCCGGCACCCGCCGCGTAACCCAGCGTGTCGGCCGTGATGCCCCCGCCGGGTTGAATCGTGGCATCGCCGCTGATGTTGAGCGCCAGGCTGCTGGGCGCCGTCGTCCCAATGGAAGCCAGCCAGCCGTTGGAAAAAATATTGAGGCTTGAAAAAGTCACCGAAGAGCTGGCCGAGCCGATGGCTCCGTTGCGGACAATCAAACTAGCCGTCGAGCTGGACGAGAGCATTGTATTTGCTCCCGCGTGACCGGCGTTGTCCAAAATCAATTGATAAGCAGATGCGGAAGGTGGTTGTAAATAAATCGTGCCGGCCCCGCCCCAGTTGGCCCCACCGCCGCCAGCGGCGAGCACTGCGCCATTGAACGCGGGAGCAGTAGTGGAATAAATGGCGATGCGTCCGCCGCCGCCGCCGCCGCCGATGGTTCCCGCGCCACCGCCGCCGTTGGCCAGAATCGTGCCGCCGCCGCCCACGGTCGTGGCCGTGATGTAAATGCTGCCGCCGGCCCCGCCGCCGCCGCCCGTGCCGGAACCGTTGCCGCCATTGGCCGAAATCGCTCCGTCCACCTGCAATGTGCCATTCACGGAAATGCGCAACGCACCACCGCCGTTGCCGCCGAACGAGAAGGTGGAATAAGTCCCGCCGCCGCTGCCAAAAAGCGTCGGACCGGTTTGCGAATCGTAGGTCGTGCCGGCGGCGGCGTTCGTGGGCGAACCGCGCGCGCCGGTGCCGCCGTGCCCCGCGCCGCTGCACGGATAGTTACCGCTGGCATAAAATTGTCCCGCGCCGTTGCCGCTGCCCGCCGCGTAGCCCAAGGCATCCGCCGTGATCGCGCCGCCGGATTGAACCGCCAGCGTGCCGGTCACATTTAGCGTCATGATGGTTTGCGAGAGCGCCACGAGTTTGCCGCCGGTGGCGACGGTCACGTTGCCGGCAGTCCATGTGCCGGAAGGAATCACGCTCGCGTTGCTGCGGATCAACACATCGGTATTCGCCGGCAGTGTGATGGTGGAATTAGTCCCGGCGCGTCCGCCGTTATCCACGAGCAAGAATCCATTTTGCCCGGTGACTGCAGTGTAGGTCGTCCCCGCGCCGCCAATTTTCCAGCCGTTGCCGCCGATGGCGCTGAGGCTGCCCGTGAAATTATTGGTGCCGCATTGGATCGCGATGCGTCCGCCGCCGCCACCGCCGCCGCGAACCGGTTCGCCCGCGCCGCCGTTCGCGTGGATGCTGCCGGCGCCGCTCACGCTCGCGGCGGAAAGCCAGACGCCGCCGCCCGCGCCGCCGCCCGCCCGGCTGTTGGTGGCGTCCGCACCGTTCGCTGAAATTACACCGTCAATATTGATGTTTCCGCCCGCGATGATTTGCACCAGACCGCCGCCGCTTCCGCCGGTGCCGGCGTAACTCGATCCGCCACCGCTGCCGAGATTAACCGGTTGCGAAACCGAGCCATAGCAAACGCCCCCGAGCGCGTTGCTGGCGCTAATGCCGCCATTGCCGCCGTAACCCGCGCCGGAACCGTCCGGGAAACTGCCGGTTGCTGTGAAGCCGTGTCCCATGCCGAGCGCACCGCCGTAGCCGATTCCGTTGGCGTTGATGCTGCCACCACTGGCAACCGTGACGTCGTTGGTCACGGTGAGGGTCAATCCGGATTTCACGCCATAAGACCAGGTGTAACTCACCAGCACCGTCGCGCCGTCCGCGATGGCGGAAGTGTTCGTCCACTGGAGCTGGGTCGTGCCGTCAGGTTGTGGCAGTGCCACATAATCCACAGTGTTCGTGTAGATGATGGCGTGGCTCAAATCCGTCACCGTGACCGGTCCGGAGATATTGGTGTGCAACAGCGTGGCGGGATTGGTGCTGCTCAAAATTTGCGGCTCATCCACTGCGCTAACCAAAAATGAAGTGCTGGCGTTGGGATAAAATGAATGGGTCAGCACGCCGCCGGGCGCGACTTGCAGGCTGGCGAACGAATGCGCGCCGTCCACCGTGACGGTGCAATTGCTGATGACGATATCCGCGCCCTCGTAGCTGGTGTCCAGCGCACTGATGGCGGTGGTGTTGGTCAACACGACTGCGTGCGAAGTGAGGGTGGTGAACAGGAGGGCAGAAATCACCTGTGGAAAAAAACGCTGAAGCTTTTTCATGGCAGTTAAGGAGCCTTGTTTGGGCGTTCTTCTGATTGTTGGATTGGGTTCCCTGAGCTTCCTGCAAACCGCCGGCCAATGCAATTCCAAAACGGCTGGTAAAAAGCAGGTTGCCCGAATTCTCCGGCTCTGATTAGCTTCACCGGATGTTCGCCTCGCTGATTACGATCGTGCAGGACCCCGGTTATTTAATCCATAACCCGTGGTTGATCGTCGTCACCGCGTTCCAAATCTGGATGCTCGTCCACGCCGTCCGCAACTCTGAATGGCTTTGGGTTTTGTTCATCGTCATCGGCTGGGGAATTTCCGCCGTGTTTTACTATTTTTTTGTCTATCGCAACTCGGCCTCTGCCACCAGCGGCTTTGAATTGCCCGGCGCGCAAAGTCGCAAGCGCATCAGGGAATTGCAGGCGCAAATTCATCACATCGGCAACGCCTCCCACCATTACCAGCTCGGCGATGTTTATTTTCAGCGGGGCAAACTGGCCGAGGCTGAAAAGTGTTATCGCGCCGCGCTGGAACTTGACCCGAAGGATGTGGACACGCGGGCGCACCTGGGCCAGTGCCTCCTCCGCCTGAAACGTCCCGCCGAAGCGCGCCCGCTGCTGGAAGGCGTCATGCGCGAAAAGCCCGAACACGATTACGGTCACACGATGATGGCGCTGGCGGAAACGTTGATGGCGCTGGGCGAAACCGACAATGCACTCCTCTACTGGCAGCATATCACGCAGAACCATTCCTATCCGCGCGCCAAAGTTCAGCTTGCGGAACTTTACATTGCGAAGCAGCAAAATGACCTCGCGCGCACACAGCTCAAAGACGTGGTGAGCGATGATGTTCACGCGCCGGCATTCCAGCGCAAGCGTGACCGGATGTGGATCAGTCGCGCAAAAGCTTTGATGCGGAAATTATAGTCACGTCTGCTTTTACCTTTCGTGGCGGGGCCAATTGTCGCATGATATCGGAGTGTCGAATCTTATTGCCATCGTAGGCCGCCCCAACGTCGGGAAATCCGCGCTGTTCAACCGTATCGTCAAGCGGCGTATTGCCATCGTCCATGACCAGCCCGGCGTCACCCGTGACCGTGTGAGCGTCGAGGCCGAATGGCAGGGGCGCATTTACACGCTCGTGGACACCGGCGGCATCGGCCTGCTGCGCCGCGAAAAATCCGAGGACGTCATCACCAAGGCGGCCTTGGAGCAGGTGGAGATCGCCATCGAAGCGGCGTGCGCCATCATCCTCGTCGTGAATGTGCAGGAAGGCGTGGTGCCGCTCGACCGCGAGGTCGCGCAGAAATTGCGGGCCAGCGGCAAACCCATTTTGGTCGCGATCAACAAGGTGGACACCAGCCTTGCGGAAAAGAACATGGACGAATTCGCCCGGCTGGGTTTCGAGAAAATGTTCCCCGTCAGCGCGATCCATGGCGAGGGCATCACCAATTTGATGGATGCGGCGACGGCTTATCTGCCCGCAGTCAGTAGTCAGCAGTCAGTAGTTGGTAGCGATGCAGACGGCGCGGATGTTTCAGCTGCTGACAACCAACTACTGACCACTGACTCACCCGAAATCGTGCGGCGCAAAAAAGGCCCGCTGCGGCTGGCGATTGTCGGGCGCCCGAACGTCGGCAAATCGTCCATCATCAACGCGCTGACGAAATCCGAGCGGGTCATCGTCAGCCCGATTCCCGGCACGACGCGCGACACGGTGGATGTGCCGTTCGAGGTGGAGACCGAGGGGGTGCGTGAAAAATATGTCCTCGTGGACACGGCGGGCATCCGCAAGACGCGCAGCATTGACGACTCCGTGGAGTTTTTCAGCGTGCAACGCTCGGAAGAAGCCATCGCGCGCTGCGACATCGCGATTCTGGTTCTGGACGCCGAGGCCGGCATTCTGGAACAGGACAAAAAAATTGCCGACCGCATCGTCGAAAACCGCCGTGCGTGCATTCTGGTCGTGAACAAGTGGGACTTGTTCGACAAGGATATCCGTGAGAAGCGCAAGGAGGAGATCATCTCTCGCGAGAAAAAGGAGAACCGTTCCGCGCCCAAAAAGATGACCACGCTGGGCGAATTCGGCGAGTGGGTGCAGAAGAAATTGTTCTTCCTCGATTACGCGCCGGTGATTTTCACGTCCGCGAAATCCGGTTTCCACCTGGACCGTCTGCTCGAGGCGGTCCGCTACGTCGCCGCGCAATTGCAGCAGAAAGTGCCGACGGCGATCTTGAATCGCACGCTGCATGACGCCGTGGAAAAGCGCCAACCGGTGAGTGCGGCCGGTCACCGGCTGAAATTTTATTACGCCACGCAGGTGCGCCAGTCGCCGCCGGCGTTTCTGTTGTTCGTCAACCGCGACGAGCTGTTTTCCGACCCTTACAAAAAATATCTGGCGAACGAAATGCGCACGGCGTTCGGTTACGAAGGCTGCCCCATCACCTTTGTGCCGAAGGCGCGGCCGAAAACCGTTGAATCCATGCGGAAACCCAAGCCGCTGGACCAAAATCTGGCGGGCAGGATGGATGCATATCGTGCCGCACGCCGCGAAAGGTATTCCCGCAAGCCGAAGAGAAAAACGCGGGGGAAATAAGTCTCACACCTTTCAGGACCAGCTAGTGGATTTAAAATGTAGTATTGCGATGATTGGTTGTGTCGTGTGTCTGCTTGCACCGCAACTCGCCCGTGCCCAGGGCGTCCTTACTTGTCTCGCCAATACCAATCAGTCCATTGCGGGAAGTTTAGGCATGGGCTCAACCGATGGCTCCATCGGAGCACAGTTTCAAACGGGCACAAATAGTTCAGGCTATGTTTTAAATGGTTTGGAATTACTGTTCGCCGATGCAACTGGAAGTCCCATCTTTTCAGGTTTGAGTGTTGTGTGTTTTTTGGATTCCTCGGGTGCCCCGGGATTCCCGGGCACCATTCTCATTCCCGAACAAAATCCATTAACTGCGGGCCTTTACCATTACACCCCACAAACACCTGCCACCCTGGAAGGTAACTCGCGGTATTGGATTATTGTAGCCGTCACCAGCGTCAGCTTTTCTACTGCTTACAATTTGAGCTATACCAGCACGACGGCGGCCTCATCAGTTGATGGCTGGTTCATCACTGGCAATACTGCGATTGGGCAGGCTGGCATCCCGATGTTTGCTATCAACGCGACGCCAGTGCCAGAGCCTTCGGCCTTTGTGTTGCTCGTCGTGGTCTTCGTATTCGTTTTCTCAGCCGAACAACTGGTCGCCATCCGCAAAAAATCGGCACTGTATTGAAGCTAAACGGTCAAGATGAAATTCCATGACATCGATTCGATTTTTTAGATAGGCAATGAGAAGTTTTTTGTCCGCAGTGGCGAATAACTCACCATTTTTTCAAGCTCGCTGCGGAAATTTCATTGAATTCATTTGGGAATATCGTTCGCGTAACTTTTCTGTGAAATTTTCTTGAAAGATACCATAGGTGGTAGCATGATGGCTTCCGTTCCCCAATTAGTTGGGGAAATTGAATTTGGTGCGATTTTGAGGGTTTCTCGTTTTTTCTTGGGAAATTCGTCGTATTTTGAACCATATCCGGTTTCTGTCTCACTCTTGAAGCCGCTTAACAAATTAAAAATCAAATTGGAGTAAACCATGATTGATGCCCGTGAAGAAGTTTCGTCGTCGGCTCCCAAAGCCGTCCACCACCGCGCCAGAAAAGTCTCTGGGTCGCGCGTCGTAAAAAGCGCCAAAGCCGCCGCCAGAAAATCGCTGCCCGTCCAGCGCGTTTTCAGCGACGCCAAGGTCAAGCCGTTCGACCAGATCGAATGGGAAAAACGCACCGCTGAAATCACCGATGACAGCGGCAAGGTGATCTTCAAGCAGGAGAACGTCGAAGTGCCGAAGTCGTGGTCGGTGCTCGCCACGAAGGTCGTCGTCTCGAAATATTTTTATGGGGAACAGCACACCTCCGAGCGCGAAACCTCCGTGCGCCAGCTCATCCACCGCATCGCGCGGACGATGGCGGATTGGGGAATTAAGGATGGTTATTTCAGCAAGGCGGACGGCGAAATCTTTTTCGATGAATTGACCTGGCTCTGCGTGAATCAATACGGCGCATTCAACTCGCCCGTGTGGTTCAACGTCGGGCTGTTCAGCCAATACGGCATCGGCAAAAACTCCGGCAAGGGCAACTGGTTCTACAATCGCCAGACCAAGGTGGCCGAACGCGCCAAGACGCAATACGAATATCCGCAGGGCAGCGCGTGCTTCATCCAGTCCGTGCAGGACAACATGGAAGACATCATGCACCTCGCCTACAGCGAGGCGATGCTGTTCAAATACGGTTCCGGCACCGGCACCGACCTGACGCCGATCCGTTCCAGCCGCGAGAAATTGAGCGGTGGCGGTCGTCCCAGCGGTCCGATGAGTTTTCTGAAAGTTTATGATCAGGTCGCCAACGTGGTGAAGTCCGGCGGCAAGACGCGCCGCGCGGCCAAGATGAACACCCTGCGCGACTGGCACGGCGACATCGAGGAATTCATTGACGCCAAGCAGAAGGAAGAAAAGAAGGCCTGGGCCTTGATTGAGCAGGGCTACGACGGTTCCTACAACGGCGATGCCTATGGCAGCGTGATGTATCAGAACGAGAATCTTTCCGTCCGCGCCAGCGATGAGTTCATGCAGGCCGCGCTCTCCGGCAAGGAATGGCAGACCAAGTCTGTGAAGGGTTTGCCCCTGCAGAAAAAAGACGCAGCCAAGCTGCTCTACAAAATCGCCGAAGGCACGCACATCTGCGGCGATCCGGGCATGCAATACGACGGCGCGATCCAGAAATGGCACACTTGCAAGGGCACCGAGCCGATCCATTCCACGAATCCGTGCAGTGAATACGTGTTCCTCAACAACACCGCGTGCAATCTGGCGTCGTTGAACCTGATGAAGTTCAAGCGCGAGGACGGCAAGTTCGACATCGAACGGTTCAAGGCGGCCGTGCGCATTTACATCACCGCGCAGGAAATCCTCGTGGACAACGCGAGCTATCCGACCAAGGACATCGCCGAAAATTCCCACATCTTCCGCACGCTTGGACTCGGCTTCGCGAACCTCGGTTCACTCTGCATGAGCTACGGGCTGCCTTACGATTCCGATGAAGGTCGCGCACTCGCCGGAGCGATCACCGCCATCATGACCGGCCATGCTTATGAACAAAGTGCGGACATTTCCGCGAACATCGGCGCATTTCCGGGTTATCGCGATGCGCGTTGCGCCGGGGTTGCCAAAACGGTCGCCAAGGACAACGTCGAATCCATGCTCGGCGTCATCAAGCTTCACCGCGAAGCCGTTGAATCGATCCAGCCCAGCGCGGAATTTAATTATCTCAAGGAGGAGGCGCGCAAAACCTGGGATGGTGCGATCGCCAAAGGCCGTCAGCATGGCTATCGCAATGCGCAGGTCACCGTGTTGGCGCCGACCGGCACCATCGCGTTCCTCATGGACTGCGACACCACCGGCGTGGAACCCGACATCGCGCTCGTGAAATACAAACTGCTCGCGGGTGGCGGCATGTTGAAGATCGTCAATCGCGGGGTGCCGGATGCGTTGCGCCGCCTCGGTTACAGCGCCAGGGAAAACGAAGCCATCATCGCCCACATCGAGAAGCATGACACGATTGAGGACATTGAAGAGAACGGTAAAATCGTTGCCAGCGGTCTCAAGCCGGAGCATCTGCCCGTATTCGACTGCGCGTTCAAAGCCCACAAAGGCAAGCGCAGCATCGGCTATCTCGCGCACTTGAAAATGATGGGTGCCGCGCAGCCGTTCATCAGCGGCGCGATCTCCAAGACCGTGAACATGCCGAGCGCCTGCACGATTGAAGACGTCCGGAACACCTACGTCGAGGCCTGGAAAATGGGGCTTAAATGCGTCGCCATCTATCGCGACGGCTCGAAACGTTCGCAGCCGCTCAACACGAAAAAGACCAACGAAGGCGGCGACAAGACCGTGACGGCCACCACTGCCGTCGATGTCGCGCCGCTCGAAAACCGCATCAAAGAACTCGAAAGTGAAGTCTCCAAACTCCGTGCCGATTCCGGCAAGCCGTTGCGCCGCCGTCTGGCCGACACGCGCCAGGCGCTCAACCACAAATTCGACATCGCCGGTCACGAAGGTTATTTGACCGTCGGACTTTTTGAAGACGGCCAGCCCGGCGAACTGTTCATCACGATGGCCAAGGAAGGTTCGACCATCGGCGGACTCATGGACAGCGTCGGCACGCTCACGAGCATGGCGTTGCAATATGGCGTGCCGCTGGAAACACTCTTGCGGAAATTTGCACATCAGCGTTTCGAGCCGAGCGGTTTTACGAAAAATCCCGAGATCCGCAACGCTTCTTCGATCATTGATTACGTTTTCCGCTGGCTCGCGCTGCAATTCGTCCCCGGCTACCGGGAAAGCCTCAACGTCGGCCGCACGCAGCCGGAACTGGCCATGCCCGGCCTGATGGAAGAGATAAAAAAAAAGGTGAATCGTCCCGTGCCTGAACTGCCCATCGCCGAGGATCATGACGTTGTGGAGATGAATTCGGAAAAGAGCAACGGCCATGGACGCGGTCATGCGAAATTGACTTTGACCAGTTCGTTTCAAAACCAGGGCGACGCCCCGACGTGCCCGATCTGCGGCCATGTCGCCGTGCGCAACGGCGCGTGCTACAAATGTCTGAACTGCGGCGAAAGCCTCGGTTGTTCTTGAGGAACCGAACCTGCAACGGGCCGGGGAATTTCGATTCTCCGGCCCGTTTTATTTTGTTTTGAATCGTCCTCGTCCTCGTTCTCGATTTTCAAATCGGATTTTCGAGGACGAGAACGAGAACGAGGACGAATTTATGGTCGCGGGCTTGTTTCGTTTTGGCGGCGGCATTATGTTTCGGCCATGAGCGACAACAACTTTATCCGCGAAGATCCCTGGCGCATCTTCCGCATCATGGCCGAGTTCGTGGATTCCTTTCAGACGCTTTCGCATGCGGGACCCGCCGTCACCATTTTTGGTTCCGCCCGGACGAAGCCCAGCGACCCGTATTATCGCGCCGCCCAGGACATCGCCAAGGGTCTGGCCAAGCATGATCTCGCGGTCATCACTGGTGGCGGGCCGGGCATCATGGAAGCGGCGAACAAGGGTGCGGTGCAGCATGGCGGAAAATCCATCGGGCTGAACATCGAACTGCCGCATGAACAAAGCGGCAACCGCTACGCCAATATTCCGATCCATTTTCATTACTTCTTTGCGCGCAAGGTCTGCTTCGTGAAATACAGCCTTGGTTTTGTTTATATGCCCGGCGGCTTTGGCACGCTGGACGAATTTTTTGAAGTCCTCACCCTGGTGCAGACCCAGCGCATTCCGCAATTCCCGATCATCCTGTTCGGTCGCGAATACTGGAAAGGTTTGATCGCCTGGATGAAGTCGCGCCTCGAAAAGGACAAGCTCATCAGCCCCGGCGACCTTGACCTCGTCAAAATCACGGATGACGTGAATGAAGTCATCGAGATCATCCGTGATTACGAACGCCGTGTTGGTCCGCCTGTCATCACGCCCAAGGCATTTGCGTAAATCAGACTGGATTTATGGATATTTGGATTTGTGGATTATTGGGAAGACGGATCGCTAGCGGCCATTTATCCAACAATCCAATTAATCATTCATCCGCCCTTAGTTTATGCGCCCGCTGATCCAGGAAATCCAAACCGCGCACACGCCCGAATCGCTCGTCGAGCAATTGGGTGATGAAAGCGGCTTGCCGCGTCGAAGCGAGGCGAAGGCGGGAATTGTTTTGCTTCGCAGCAGTTCGTTTGATTCGCCGCAGGCGCGCTACTCCTTTGTCGCGGCCAATCCGTTCCTCACGTTCCGCTCCTTTGGCTCGCGCTGTGAAATCTCCAGACCCCAGACCCCGGACCCCAGACCCCAACTTCAATACGGCAACCCTTGGCATGTCCTCGACGCGCTGATGTCCCGCTATGAACTGCTCGATGAGATTGACCTGCCGTTCCCGCTCGGCGGCTGTTTCGGTTACTGGGGTTACGACCTGAAGAATTTCACCGAACCCAAACTCCCGCGCCGGGCGGTGAATGATCTGGAACTGCCCGATTGCCACGTCGGCTTTTATGACAGTCTCGTTGTCTTCGACCATCGCCTTGGCAAAGTCTGCATCGTTTCCACCGGATTAAATTTTGACGGATCGCGCTGTGAGGAGCGCGCACACACGCAAAGTGAATTTTGGCGCGCCAAGCTCGCGGGCAATGCAGGGCCAACCCTCGCCCCGGCCCTCTCTCTTTCCGAAAGGGCGGGGGGGAATTCATTCCCGCCCTTGGCCAATCCGGACGCCGTCGATTTACGCGAAACGCGGGAACAACTTCTCCCTCGCCCCCGCCGGGGGGGAGAGGGCAGGGGTGAGGGGGCAATCTCATCCAATTTCACAAAGACCGATTTTCTCGCCGCCGTCGAACGTGCGCAGCGTTACATCCGGGCGGGCGACATTTATCAGGTGAACCTTTCGCAGCGGCTGATGGCACAATGCGAATGCTCCGGCTGGGATGTTTTTGAAAAATTGAGCGCCGTTTCGCCCGCCCCTTTTTCGGCGTTTCTTAATTGTGGCGAATTCCAGGTTGCTTCGTCCTCGCCGGAACAATTTCTGCGCCTGAGCGGGTCGCACATCCAAACGCGTCCGATCAAGGGCACGCGCCCGCGCGACGCCGACCCGACGCGCGATGCCCAGCTCGCCTACGAATTGCAGACCAGCGCCAAGGAACTCGCCGAACTGGTGATGATCACCGACCTGCTGCGGAATGATCTGGGCAAGGTTTGTGAATACGGCTCCGTGCAAGTGCCGGAGCTGGCCAAGCTCGAAAAATTCGCGCAGGTGCAGCACCTCGTCTCCACGGTCGAGGGACGGTTGCGGAAGGATGTGACGCATTTTGCCGCGTTCGCGTCGTGTTTTCCCGGTGGCAGCATCACCGGTGCCCCGAAGTTCCGCGCGATGGAGATTATTGACGAACTCGAACCGCTTTCGCGCGGGCCCTACTGCGGGGCGATCGGCTATCTGGGCTTCAATCGCGAAAGCCAGCTGAACATTGCGATCCGCACGGCGGTCTGCCGGGACGGCGTTACGCATTTTAACGTCGGCGCCGGCATCGTGGCCGATTCTGATCCCGGTGCGGAATACGAAGAAACGCTAGCCAAGGCAGCGGGTTTTCTGGCGGCGTTGGAACTGGCATGGGCGGAGAAACCTGCGCCACAGCCCGCCTCTGGATAATTTGCGCTTCGCCGGAGCTGGCGGCTTTCAAATTTTTTGCCGCGAAAACCGCAATAAATGAGCGGTTCGTAAATTTTCTGCTCGCGGAATTTTTGCGGTTCGCGTAAACAAGAGGATATAAGGATTTGAGTTCATGACGGTTTTCCTCAACGGGCAATTTCTATCTGATGCTGAAGCGGTTGTTCCTGTGAACGACCGTGGCTTCATGTATGGCGACGGGCTGTTCGAGACGCTGCGCGTCGTGAACGGCAAACCGTTCCGCATGGCCCAGCATCTGGAGCGCATGACGCGCGGCGCGGACTTTTTAAAAATCAAACCACCGTTCACGCCCAAGGAACTGGAGAAATTCGCCCGACAGCTCACCGAGCACAATCAGATGCCCGATGCGATTCTGCGCGTGACCTTGACCCGCGGGCCGGGCACGCGCGGTTACGCCCCCAATGGCGCAAGCAGCCCCACCATCGTCATGACGTTGCACGCCGCACCGCCATTGGACAAGCCGGTCGAGTGGAACTTGGTCACGTCGTCCTTTCGGATTCCGGCGAGCGACGCGCTGGCTTCCTTCAAGACGACGAGCAAAATATTGCATGTCATGGCGCGCGTCGAAGCGACGGAAAAGGGCGCGGATGAAGCGCTGATCATCAACACCAACGGCGAGGTGGCCGAGACGGCGAGCGGGAATCTATTCTGGGTGTATCAGGATAAAATCTGCACGGTGCCGACGGGGCGGGGGGTGTTGCCCGGCATCACGCGCGCCATCGTGTTGGAAATCTGCCAGGTGCTGGGCCTGCAAACGAACAAGCGCGTCATCAAGCCGGAGGCGCTGCGGAATTCTCAGGGACTCTTCGTCACGCAAAGCGCCCTGGGCATCGTGCCGGTCATCTCCTTCGACGGCGAGTCGGTCACGCCTTCGCCACTGGTGGATCAAATATCCAGCGCCTACAACGAGATGCTTAAACGGGAGCCGACTTAAGCATTTCATTTCCCGGATTAGCTTTATTTAAATCGTCACCTGCCTCTTGCACTTGGCCCAGGGCCGGGCGTATGGTTGGTCGGAACCACGAGGTGATTTATGATTAACATAAACTTGGATCGTTGCCTCTCCTTCATCAACACCCAGACCGCTCCGACAACGCATACGGGGACACCGGTGGGCATGCGGCGTGGGGTCACCATCAACGAACAAGCCGGGTGCGGGGCGGGGATCATCGCGGAAAAAATGGCAAACTATCTGCAGGAACACGCGCCGACGCCAGGAGTGAAGTGGACAATCTTTGACCGCCAACTCATGGCCAAGGTGCTCGCAGACCACAATCTGCCGGGGTCGCTTGAGAAATTGCTTCCAGAAGACCGGATATCGCGAGTCCAGAACCTGCTCGCTGACATTTTTCAGGTGATGCCAACCGAGAACACGATGTTGAAGCTTCTCGCCGAGACAGTTTTTCACCTGGCGGAACTTGGGAATGTCATCATTGTCGGTCGCGGGGCCAACATCGTCACGGCGCGTCTGCCGCGCGTTCTGCATGTCCGCCTGGTCGCCAATCTGGAGGACCGCATCGAGCGCGTCTGCCATGAATACAACAAGACGCCGGTGGAGGCGCGGCACTACTGCCTGGAGGAGGATCCCGCCCGCACCCGGTATTTGAAGGCGTATTTCAAAGCGGACATCAACGACCCATTGAACTATCATCTGGCCATCAACACCAGCCGCTTCGATCACGAAAGCACCGCCCGGATGATTGGCGAAGCCTTGCTGCGGCTGCCGTAGCAATTCAAAACTTGGGTTGGCTGGCGGCGGCGGTTAAATTGCGCCGTGCCAATTCGGAAAAAAGCATCTTTCAAGCGCCCGGGCCGGGGCGGGGACTTTCTGGTCTGGTTGCTCTTGATGGGCTTCCTGGGTGGCTTGGGTTGGCTTTGGTGGCATGAGAAACATCCGGTCAAAGTCGCTTCCAAACCAACGCCGGCAACCGCGCGTGTCGTGGAAAAGGCAAAGCCGAAACTAAAAACCCAAGCCAAACCGATTCCGCCCGTGTTGCCGGTTCAATCGTCTCCGGTTCCAGTGCCGTCCGCCGAACAGACAACTGTATTTCCGCGTCCAGTGCGGGATGTGATGGAGGCGCAAATCGCCCTGGCGCGGCGCGCGATTTCGCCAGGTTCGCTGGATGGAGCAATCGGTTCGCAAACGCGTGCGGCCATCGCCGCGTTTCAGCGTTCCCGGAATCTTTTCCCGACCGGCTCGCTCGACACGAACACGCGGCCGCGCCTCACGCTGGATGCGCCGACCCTGACCGATTACATCGTGACCACGAATGATTTCGCCCGGCTGCAGCCCCTCGGCAAAACCTGGCTGGAGAAATCGCAGCAGAGCGCGCTCGATTATGAAACGGAACTCGAACTTGTCGCGGAGCACGGCCATGCGCATCCGGCCCTGATCCGGCAGCTCAATCCCAACGCGAACTGGACGAACCTCGCGGCGGGAACTGTGTTGAAGATTCCGGATGTGAGCTATCCCGAACCGGCCGGCAAGGCGGCGTGGGTGGTCATTCATTTGTCCGGACGATTTCTGGAGGCGTTCGACGCGGAGACGAATTTGATCGCGCATTTTCCCTGCAGCATCGCAGCGAAAGTCGAGAAGCGGCCGGTTGGCGAATTGCATGTTTCTGTTCTCGCGCCCGATCCGAATTACACGGTCAACCCGGAGCTTTTTCCGGAGTCGTCCGAATTGCAGGCCCTCGGTCACAAATTAATTTTGCCGCCCGGCCCGAACAACCCGGTCGGCGACGCGTGGATCGGTCTGGATCGGCCGGGTTATGGCATGCACGGCACGCCGGTCCCCGAGCAGGTCGGACGCACCGAATCGCATGGTTGTTTCCGGCTGGCGAACTGGGACGCGGAATACATGGTTAAACTCGCAGGGGTCGGAATGCCGGTGCTGGTTGAGCCGTGAGGAGCGCGGGCGGCTCGTCCGCAAATCACAAGCTGAACTCGCGGACGAGTCGTCCGCGCTCCAGCAGTTCCAAATTAGCCTGGAAATTATTATTGCCGCGCGCCGCAGTTCGGCCAAGCTGTGAGGGAACTTAACGAAAGAATAATTATGATCGCATTGCTTATCTTTTTGGCCGTTATCGTCGTTCTCATCCTCATCGTCGGCGGCTTTGTGGCCGGCATCTATAACAAGCTGGTCACAATGCGCAACCGCTACAAAAACGCCTACGCGCAGATCGACGTGCAGCTCAAGCGCCGTTACGACTTGATCCCGAATCTTGTTGAGACGGCCAAGGGCTACATGGCGCACGAACGCGGCACGCTCGAAGCCGTCACCGCCGCGCGCAACATCGCCTACGCCGCCTCGAAAGCCGCCGCCGCCAATCCCGGCGATTCCAGCGCGGTCAAGGGGCTGGCCACCGCCGAAGCCGGGCTGGGCGGCGCGTTGAGCCGTTTGATGATGGTTTCCGAGCAATATCCCGACCTGAAGGCGAACCAGAACATGATGCAGCTCACCGAGGAACTGACCTCCACGGAGAACAAGATCTCGTTCGCGCGCCAGGCTTACAACGATTCCGTGATGACCTACAACACCGACCGCGAAGTGTTCCCGAGCAATCTCATCGCCGGCATGTTCAACTTTGGCGCGGCGGAACTGTTCGTCGTGGACAAACCGGAAGAGAAGGTCGCGCCGAAGGTTTCGTTTTCGTAAACGGCTTTGTAGGAGCCGAGGTGACGAGGCTCTAATATTTACCTCCGCAAAAATTGAAATGAGCCTCGTCACCTCGGCTCCTACAAGAAATTTATGGACTTCTTCGCGCGACAGGACCAAGCCCGGAAAAAAACCAAGTTGCTGGTTTTTTATTTCGTCGTCGCTGTCATTCTGATCATCGCGCTGAACTATGTAGTCGGCTTGGTGATTCTCACTGGTGCCCAGTCAAGCCAGCGTCAACGCGACCGCTACGAACCGGCCCCGCCGCTGGTGCTTTGGGATCCACAGATTTTTCTGGGCGCATCCGTGATCACGCTCGCGATTGTTTTTATCGGCAGCGCTTTCAAAATCAGCCAGCTCAACGGCGGGGGGAGCGTCGTGGCCGAATCCATGGGCGGGCGCCTGGTGAATTCCAATACCACCGATCAGGACGAGCGCAAACTGCTCAATGTTGTCGAAGAGATGTCCATCGCGTCCGGTGTGCCCATGCCGAAAGTCTATGTGCTCGACAACGAGGAGGGCATCAACGCCTTCGCCGCCGGGCACACGACCGGTGATGCCGCCGTCGGCGTCACGCGCAGTTGCATCACCAAGCTGTCGCGCGACGAATTGCAGGGCGTCATCGGCCACGAGTTCAGCCACATTCTCAACGGCGACATGCGCCTCAACATCCAGCTCATGGGCGTGCTGTTCGGGATTCTCTGCCTCGCCACGGTCGGCCGGATTTTGCTGTATGTGCGCAGTGGCAGCAGTCGTGATAAAAATCCGCTGCCGCTCATCGGCATCGCGCTGCTGATCATCGGCAGCATCGGCGTGTTTTTTGGCCGGTTGATTCAGGCCGCCATCAGCCGCCAGCGCGAATTTCTGGCCGACGCTTCCTCAGTGCAATTCACCCGCAATCCCGCCGGACTTTCCGGCGCGTTGCAGAAGATCGGCGGCTACGGTTCCAAGATGGAATCGCCCAACGCGCCCGATGCCGGCCATTTGTTTTTTGGCAATGGTCTTTCCAGCGGATTTCTCGGCGCGCTGGCCACGCATCCGCCGCTCGAAGACCGCATCCGTGCCATTGATCCGTCCTGGGACGGAAAGTTCAAACGCCTCACGGAGGACAAGCCGGAAAATCTTTTCCGCCGCGATTCGTCGCGTTCGCCGATGCCGGATGCCTTTCGCACGGTGCTGGGCGGCGTCATCCTTGGCTCGGGCGAGGCGGCCAGACCGCCGGTGATCCAGTCGCGTTCCGTCCTGCCTAATCTTGGCACGCCCACGCCGTTGCATCTGGAATACGCCGAGAAGCTGCGGGATGCCCTGCCTGAAAGCGTCAAGGCCGCCGTGCATGAACCGCTCGCCGCTGTCGCGTTGATTTACGCGCTGCTGTTGAGTCCAAACGAAACGACCCGCGCCAGCCAACTCGCCACGCTCGCTAAAAATTTGCCGCCGGAAATGTATGGCAACATGGTGAAGTTGTCTGCCGACATCACCTCCGCTGCCGTGCCGGCGCGACTGCCAATGGTCAACCTGGCCTTAGGCGCGCTGCGGCAGTTGAGCCAGGAACAGTTTGCGCAATTTTCCAAGACGCTCCAGTGGCTGATCCAAAGCGACGGCAAGATGGAGCTGTTTGAATTCGTGCTGCAGAAAATCATTCTTCGCCATCTCGCGCCGCAGTTCGGCGGAGCACGTTCGCCGGTCGTCCAGTTTTACACCATCAAGCCGCTCGTGCCGGATTGCGTGGTCGTGCTCTCCACGCTCGCGCATGTTAGCAGCAAGGACGCGGGCGAGATTCAAAAGGCGTTCGATGCCGGCGCGCCCTATTTGCGCGCACCGGACGGCGGGCTGGCATTGCTGCCGCGCGATCAATGCGGCTTGAACCAGATTGACGCCGCGCTCAATCGTCTGGCGCAGGCGGTGCCGCAGATTAAAAAGAATCTCATTGATGCCTGTGTCCATGTCGTCGGCGCGGACGGCGTGATTCAAGAAAGTGAAGCGGAACTGCTCCGCGCGATCGCCGACACGCTTGACTGTCCGATGCCGCCGTTTCTGTCGGTGGAATGAAAATGGGACAGGCTTCCAGCCTGTCTCTCTTGAATTGACAGGCAGGATGCCTGTCCCACGACTTTATTCCCGGAACGTCGCTGACAATTGCACTTTGAATGCCTCCACGATTTTTGCGTGCGCGGCATTCACCTCGGTGTCGGTCAACGTCTTCTCCGGCGAGCGATAGGTGAACGCATACGCGAGACTCTTCTGGCCTTCCGGCACGTGCTTGCCGCGGAACACATCGAACAGCTCCACGCTTTCAAGGTTGGCGGGCTTGGTCTGCCGGACGCTCTGAAGCACGGTTTCGTGCGTCGTGGCTTCCGGCACCAGCATCGCCACGTCGCGGCGGATGGTGGGAAATTGCGGCAATGGCTTGAACGACTTCGCTGGATTCCGCCGCGAAAGCAACAGATCCAGATTCAATTCCGCGAGCAGCACGCCGTCGCGCAAATCGTATTTCTTCGCCAACGCCGGCAGCAGCTGGCCGACTTCGCCCAGCACCAGCTTCCCGCCGAGGGCGATGCTCGCTGATTCAAGGAACGATGCGGTGGATTCCGCGCGTCGCGTGAAGGTGACGCCGCGCAAGCCGAACTGTTCCAGAAATTCTTCGAGCAGCCCTTTCAAATCGTAAACGTCGAACTTCGCGTCGCGATCCTCGCCGCTCCAGAAGGGCAGGGCGCGCTGGCCGGTGATGGCGATGGCGACGTTGCGATTCTCCTTTGTCTGGCCATTGGTGTTGGTGAAAACGCGGCCCACTTCAAACAACGCCACATCATGATTCTTCCGGCTCACATTATGCCGCAGCGAATGAATCAGTCCCGGCAGCAAGCTCGGGCGCAACACGTCCATGTCGCTGCTGAGTGGATTTGCCAGCGCGACCAATTCGGCATTCGGCATTCGGCATTCGGCATTCGCGACAAGCGTTTGTCCCTGCGCTTCATTCAGGCCGAGGCCGCTCAAAATCCTCCGTGCCTCGGCGAGCTGATCGTGAACCGAATCATAGACGTTCGTGCCGAGCGCGCCGCGCGGCGGTGTGCTGGGAATCTTGTCCACTCCATGCAGCCGTGCGACTTCCTCAATCAAATCCACATCGCGCTTCAAATCCACGCGCCACGTCGGAATTTCAAACGTGCAGATGCCGGGTGTTTGTTCCACCAGCTTCAAGCCCAGCTTGGTCAGGAAAGAAATTTGTTCGGTATGCGGGATGGCGATGCCGAGCAGCGACTGGCTTTTCGAGAAGTGAAGTTCAATTTGCTTGGGCGCGGCTGGCTTGGAGAAATCATCGATCGCGTGCCCCAGCACCTGGCCGTTGGCCAGATCGCAGATCAACTGTGCCGCCCGCCGGCTCGCCCAATCGCAGATGCCCACGTCGCCGCCGCGCTCGAAGCGATAAGAAGAGTCTGTGCGCAGCTCGAGTTTCTTGGACGTGGCGCGGATGTTTTGCGGTTTGAAATATGCGCTCTCAATCAGCACGTCCACCGTGTTCGCACTGATCTCGGAATTCTGTCCGCCCATCACGCCCGCCAGCGCCACGGCTTTCGTCTCGTCGGCGATGAGCAACATCTGATTCGTCAGCGTTCGTTCCTTGCCGTCGAGCGTCGTGAACTTTTCACCCTCGTTCGCGCGGCGGATGACAATTGCCGGCACATTGGTTCCGCTGCTCTTGAGCAGATGATAATCGAACGCATGCAGCGGCTGGCCGCTTTCCAGCATGACGTAATTCGTGATGTCCACGACGTTGTTGATGCTGCGGATGCCGACTTTTTCCAAAGTGCTTTTCAGCCAGTCCGGGCTGGGGCCGACTTTGACTTTGCGGACGATGCGCGCCGTGTAGCGCGGGCACAACTCCGGCTCGTCGTTGCGCACGGCGACCAAGCCGCTGGTGGTAGGGACGCGTTCCACCGCGTCCCCATCTTTTCCAGAAGTAATTTGGGACGCGGTGGAACGCGTCCCAACCAGATTGATTTCCGGAATTTTCAGCGCATTGCCGGTGATCGCCGCGATTTCGCGCGCGATGCCGATGACGCTGTTCAGGTCGGGCCGGTTCGGCGTGATTTCCAGATCATAAACCACGTCGCTGCCGCTGCGGCCGAGATATTCGGCGAACGGCTGGCCGACCTTCGCGTCCGGGGGCAGGATGAGCAGACCGTCCACTTGATCCGGCAGGCCGAGTTCCTGCGGCGAGCACATCATGCCGTGCGATTCCACGCCACGAATCTTGCCGACTTTGATGGTGAACGGTTCCTTCTCACCGGGCTTGGGCGGCAGTGTCGCGCCGGGCAGGATGAGCGGCACCTTGTCGCCAGCCGAGAAATTTTGAGCACCGCAGACGATCTGGCGTTCGCCTGTGCCGTCATTGACGCGGCAGACGGTGAGTTTGTCCGCGCCCGGATGCTTGTCCTTGGTGATGACCTGCGCGACGACGATGCCGGTGAACTCGCCGCCGAGCTTCTGCACGCCCTCGACTTCGACGCCGAGCATGGTGAGTCGCTCGGTCACTTCCTCGGGCGACCAGTTGAAATCAACGTATTGTTTGAGCCAGTTAAGGGTGACTTTCATTGGAACAAAATTAACTTATGGGAAAATTTTCAAACCGATTGCCGCGGCACATTTCCGCATATTCAAATCCGTGGAAACAAATTCAATTGCGCCTTGCAAATCAGCGGTGGCGATGTGAATGCCGTCCAAGGTGCGTGTGAACAAGGGCGGTTTTGAGCGGTAAAGCCGTAAAACCAAATTACGAAACCGATCTTCCGTCGTCTCGTTCATCGGAACGAGAACAACCGTGCCACTGGCCACATCGGCGAGGAACTCGTTGAAAATTATTTCCGCTGCGCCGGACGGAATCAAGCCATCCGTTTCTTTTCGCGCGAGAACGCAAAATAATTCCCAGCGCGCGAGCGCCGAGGTGTTGATGCCGCCGGTTTGTGACCAATGGGCGGAGAACTGCGGCGAATCCGGCTCGGCAATATACAATTTGGCCAGCGTGGACGTATCCCAGTAGTGCATACGTCACGGACGGTCGGCGCGGGTTTCCTCCAAAATCTGATCCACCGTCAGCCCGGTTTTGCCGGTGCGATACTTTTCTCGCAAGGCCGCCAGTTCCTTGACCCGGAGAGCCAAATCAGCTCCGCCATTGCCGGGCGCAACGTTCGCGCGCGTCAACCGCGCCTTGGGCTTGCCTTCGACCGTGATGACCACGTCCTCGCCCTGACTGGCGAGTTCAACCAGCCTCGGCAATTCGGCCTGGGTTTTGGACAATGTTGCAGTCATGGCCGAAGAATACGATTTGTGAAACGATTGCGCAAGCCGGGGCCGGGCATGGCGAGGCACCCGGTCAATTCCTCGGGCGACCAGTTGAAATCAACGTATTGTTTGAGCCAGTTAAGGGTGACTTTCATTGCAAAAATGGTGCCGCATTAAATCACAAAGCATTCCAACACGAAATGAAATTCACGCCGCGCCGCGATCCAAATTGCCCGACCCGGTTGAAAAGCTTCGGCCGACGACCACGCCGATGATTGTGCCAATGATGGCGCCGGCCACAAAATCCGAGCACCAATGGATGGTCATGGAGACGCCGAGGCCGATGTAGCCGGCATAGCCGATGGCCAGCCAGCCCAGCCATCTTTGTTTTGGAAAGAGCGTGAACACGGTGGCGGCCATGGCAAAGGCGATGGTGGTATGCGACGACGGCCAGCCCCAGAAAACCCCGCCGCGCAGAAACCCAAAATGGAAAACCCGGCTGATGTCCGTGCCGGTTTCGTGCAGGGCAGGATGGACACGGGCCGTGACTGCCTTGTAGGCGGAAGAGACGAGTGAGCCGATGAGTTCCGCCTGACCAATCGCCCAGCCGGTCATGGTGATTCGGTCATGGCTGAGAATGAAGCCCGACACAATCAAGATGAGCGGCAGGATGATCGGCGCCAGTCCGCCGATTGGCGCGGCGGGAAACATCCACTTCCAAAGCTGCGGATCCCGGGTGGATTGAAAATAAAACCAGTCGAAACCGGACGTGACGAGAATGGCCGTGAGCACGAGCGCCAGGAGCTGCCAGAAAATCATCCGGCCTTTGAAGCAGCCGATGAGGTTGCGTGGCAGGGTGACAAGGAACCGCTTCACCGGGGAAGTTGTCCGGTCGCTTCCTGAGACGGTGATGGGAAATCAACGTGAGCTTTGAGGAGGCACATGGCGACTCTTATTTTGCGTCGTTGTCATAAAATTCGACCTTCCCGGTGGACAGGTCATACATGCCGCCCACAATTCCGATTTCTCCGTTGTCGAGCATCCCGCGCAGAATCGGGCTGCGTTCGCGGATCTCTTTCATGACGAGTTTCACGTTTGCCTCGGACACGTCGTTGACGAACGCATAATTTTTGGTCGTGCGCGGTTGGACATCGGCGGGCACGGCGTCGATCGCAGGTTTGATCTTGGTGAGCAGGCCGGTGAGATTGCCGAGTTCGACGTTATCCACCGCGCCCTTGATCGCGCCACAGTTGGAATGGCCGATGACCGCGATCAGCTTCGCGCCGGAAACTTTGCAGGCGAATTCCATGCTGCCGAGGATGTCGTCATCGAGCACGTTGCCGGCGACGCGTGCGCTGAAAATATCACCGACGCCCTGATCCAGCACGAGTTCGATGGGCTGGCGCGAATCCAGGCAGCTCAAGACCACGGCGAACGGATACTGGCCGGATGCGGTCGCCTTGACCTGCGCCGGGAAATCACGGACCAACGACTTGCCGGCGACAAAGCGCGCATTGCCAGCACGCAATTCCGCCAGCGCCTGATCCGGCGTCATCGCCGCCTGCGATTCCTTCGTCTGCACCGCGGATGCCGCGGCCACCATCGCCGCGCACGGTGATCCCGGCATGGCGCAGCAAACCGGATGGGAACTCTCGCAGCCTGCGGTGAACAGCACGGCGGCGACCAGACCGGCAAACAACCCAAAATGATTCAATGAATGTTTCATAAATTTAAAATGGTCAGGGTGACTTTCATGTAAAAGTTATCAGTCGTGGAATGGTGATGTCAAACATGGTGAGCAGCAAAGCAGCCGGCTGATTCAGAGTTTCCCTTTGATCTCATCCAGGGCCTTGGCGAGGGCGTTGGCCCGTTTTGCAAAATCCGGTTCGTAGATGACCTTGACGAGAACTTGCTTCGCTTCCGGGTCCAGGAAGAGCACCGTGGGTGGCGTGTAATGCGGATCGGGCGTGTGCAGGGCATCATCCATGAGCGGCGGCACTTTGTGATTCTCCGCATACGCGTCCTCATAGACAAGCACCGCCTTGTCGCGCAGGGCGTAGAAGGCGTGCAACGTGGCTCCGCGCGAATTCGTGAGCGCGATGGTTCCCCGGCCGTCAAGCAACTGAGGTGCGGTGGCGATCCAGGCGATGGGTTTGTGGACGGCGGCGGCTTCCTTCTTGGCGCTCTCCAGATCGGCGGTGCGATAGGCGGAAATGGTTTGTTCGTTGATGGTGACCGTCAACTTGTCGGCGGCGTGACTGCGGGAGGAAACCAAGGCCAGCAGCGCAATCAAAGCCAGGCGCGGGAATTTTTTGAGCCAGTTGAGGGCGACTTGCATCTGTTTATTTTTTCAAGTCGTTAAGATCAGAAATTGCCTCAACCAATTTGCCTAGACCATGATTCAAGTGAGGAACTAACGTTTTTGCGTCCTTACACATCAAAATGGAATGCGTCGTGCCAACAAGAATCACAAAGTAAATACCCGTTTTATGGATTGAAGCCAGAATGTCGCCAATATTCTTTACTTCTTTATCAAACTCCAATTTATGAACGATTCCATGTCTCAGATTATCTATATTTTCAAGTTGCTCACGCGAAAACATGTTGTCGGATAGTGAGGCATAAGTAGGGCGTGAAACTGCATGCAAAATATCAGACCTTTTCAAGAGGGACTCACGGCTTAATGTGCTGATATGCTGGTTGAGGACGTCATTTTGGATTCCTGTTAAATCTTTGGCTTCTAATTCAGAAAGAGTTACTTTGCGTCCGCTTAAATATTTAAGCCAATCACTTCTTTTGGCAATAGCGCTCACACAAATGCATTCTTGCAATACCACATCAAGGAGTGAATGCGCAAAAACTAACAGAGCCGAATCTAAAGGAGTGAGGCAACCATCAACTGTTTTATCACAAATCTCTTCAACTTGTTTTTTTTGAGCGCTGGTGTCTCCATCGCTTGTTTGAATTCGTCAACCCATTCCGGGATGTTCCCCATCACATCATTAACTCCTAGAAGTGTCGGCATCGCTGCAACTTCACCCATGAGTTTTTGGGCGACATCTTGTTTTCCTTTGCCGACAGCGGCACGAACAATTGCCCTCACGCGAAAAAGGCGAAGCATTTGTGCGTGAAAATTCAGGTAGGCAGCCGTCAGTTGTGTTGATTCAGGTGTCGCCATTTTTGTTTCTTGATTGTTGAAAATTAAAACTGTTTCAAGAACCGCACGTCGTTTTCGTAGAAGAGGCGGATGTCGTTGATGCCGGAGCGGAGCATGGCGGTGGGCGGTTTCATAACTTGGCTGCGACAGGCAGGACTTTATCAAAGTGACTGTCGCAATGCTCCAAGGCCAGCTGGTTGTTCGCCGCGCAGGCGGCAACTACGATGTCGGGCGTGGGGGCGGTAACGCCCTTTTCGCGGCAGCGACGTGCCAGCATTCTGGCACTCGCCCAAACCGGCTCGTTAACCGGATAAATCCGCAATTCCTTTTCCAGTTCTTCAAGTGCTTTCTTTTCAACGTGGCCTTGCGCTCCATTCCAAAGCTCCACCAAAGTCATATCACACCATGCGGCTTCGCCTCGCGCGAGCAGGTGCTTGACGCGCTGCCCCGGTGCGCTATCACGTCCGCGCAGGAATTCAATCCAACCGGAGGCATCCACCAGCGTCATTTAGCAGCCTCCCATTTGTGATCCTGCCGCATCCGCCGGAGGTCGGCCTGCGTCATGAAGTTCGGGCAGGAGCCGTGCAGCCGCTCGGCCATTTCTTCGAGACGCCGACGGCGGTTGAATTCTTCCAAGGCGGTGACGACCGCGTCGCGTTTGGTTTTCGCGCCGGTGTGCTTGATGGCTTCCCGAAGCGACGCATCTGGAATATCAATGGTCGTTTTCATGATTCCAAAATACGTTGATTCGGAATCCAGTCAACCGTGATTTAGAATCCTAAAACTGTTTCAAGAACCGCACGTCGTTTTCGTAGAAGAGGCGGATGTCGTTGATGCCATAACGGATCATCGCGATGCGTTCGATGCCGAAGCCGAACGCCCAGCCGGTCCAGACTTCCGGATCGTAGCCGACGTTCTCGAACACCTGCGGATGCACCATGCCGCACCCGGCGATCTCCAGCCAGTCCTTGCCCATTTTCTTCACGAGCGCGCTGCTGAAATCAATCTCGAAGCTCGGCTCGGTGTAGCTGAAATAATGCGGCCGGAAACGGATCTTCACGTCGCTGCCGAGCAGTTCCTTGAACACAAATTCCACCGTGCCCTTGAGGTCGCCCACGGTCACGCCCTTGTCCACGTAAAGCCCTTCGATCTGCTGGAAGGTTGGATTGTGCGTGGCGTCGGCGTTGTCGCGGCGATACACGCGGCCCGGCACGATGATGCGCACGGGCGGCGGCTGCGATTTCATCACGCGGATTTGGACGGAACTGGTGTGCGTGCGGAGAAGTGAACTTGGGCCTGGCGTCTGGAGTCTGGCATCTGGGGAAATATAGAAAGTATCCTGCGCGTCGCGGGCGGGATGGTCGGCGGGCGTGTTGAGCGCGTCGAAGCAATGATACTCGTCCTCGATCTCCGGCCCGTCGGCGACGGCGAAGCCGAGCTTGCGGAACGCGCGCACGATGTCTTCCGTGACCTGTGTGAGCGGATGCAGTTTGCCAAGCGCGCGGCGGCGTCCAGGCAGTGTGAAATCCGTCGGCTCCTTCGGCAGCGCGGCGGCAAGTTCAAGTTCCTCGCGGCGGGCGGCGAGCGTGGCCTCGATCTCGACCTTGGCGACATTGATCAATTTGCCCGCGGCGGGTTTTTCTTCTTTCGAGAGCGTGCCGAGCTGTTTCATCAGCGCGGTGAACTTGCCGTTCGCGCCGAGCCACGCGCCCTTGGTCTGTTCCAGCGCGGCGAGGTCGGGCGCGGCTTTGAGTTCGGTCAGCGCGGTTTGTTTCAGTGGTTCGATGTCGTTGAGAAATCCGGCCATAAATTTTCAGAAGTTTAACCGCAGAGAACGCAAAGAACACAGAGAAAAAACTACAAAAACATTCAACATTGAACATTCAACGCCCAACATCAAATGGGCGCGCCGTGCTTATATTGGAGGTTGAAGGCTCAATGTTGAACGTAGAAAGTTCCCGGAAATAAAAAACGGGCGAGCCTTTTCAGGTCGCCCGTTGAGATTAATTGCTGAATGCGCTTATGCCTTGGCCAGCGTGGCGGCGGGCTTGTTCTTCAGCGCGGTCTTGGCGAGGGTCACCAGTTCGCCAAAGGCGGCGGCATCCGTCGCCGCGAGGTCGGAGATGACCTTGCGGTCGAGCGCGCACTTGGCGGCTTTCAGGCCTTCCATGAAACGGCTGTAAGTGAGGCCGGCTTCGCGGGCGGCGGCGTTGATGCGGATCTGCCACAGGTAGCGGAAGGTCCGTTTCTTGACGCGGCGATCGCGATAGGCGTATTGACGGCCGTGGTCAACGGCGTCGGACGCGTAGCGATACAGTTTGGACCGCTTCAGGCGAAAGCCCTTGGCGGCCGTCAACATCCGTTTGCGACGTTTGCGGGAGGCGGGAGAATTGGTTACACGCATGGTTCGTTATTCGTTAAATGGTTGAGTGCGTCAATCGTTAGTGGCTGGTCGGCAGATTCTGCGTGATGCGATACGTGTCCGTATGATCCATGACCGCGCTCTTGCCGAGACGGCGGCGGCGCTTGGAGCTTTTGCCTTGCAGCAAATGGCGTTTGCCGGCGTGACTGCGCATGACTTTACCGGTGCCGGTGATTTTGAATCGCTTGGCCACGGACTTCTTCGTTTTGATGCCTTTGGGACGTCGCATAAATTTATTATTTCAATTACAAAAGGGCGCGCACTATACGCAGCGGATGCATCCGAAGCAAGCGCGATTTTCAACTCTCTGAGTTGTCTGGTGAAAGTCCGGCGTGAAACCGGACAAATCCGCCATTATGGCTTCGTCGAGAGGTTCGACACCGGCGGGGGCATGGTGGTGTTCGTCGCCGGGGTCGAAATATCAATCCGCGCCCCGGCATTGAGCTGGGCCAGGATGGTGTCGGTCAGGTCATTCTCGCCGTTGGTGTAAACCACGGTCAGCGTGCCGTTGACGGTTTCCGCCGCGGAATCCAGCACCAGCGAATAGCCTTCGGCCTTGGCCTTGGCATTCACGGCCACTTTGATCTCGCCCAGAATGTTTTCGCGCATCCGCTGGCGCTGTTCGCCCAAGGTGGTCTGGGCCTGGCGTTCGAACTGGTCGATGGCGGTCTTGGAACCCTGCAGTTGTTTCAGCTTTTCATCGGCGGCTTGCTTGCGGCGTTCCCGTTCCTCGGAGGAAATGCCCTGGTCGTTGACCTGCAACAAAAGTTTCTGGTAATCGTCGCTGCCTTTTTTCAGGTCGTCCTTCATGCCCTTGTCGTCCTTGTCGAGTTGGGCGGCGCGCTCCTGGATGGCCGCCTGGGCGGTCTTGGTTTTCCAGTAATTATCGAACAATTTCCTCAAATCCACCGTGCCGATCTTCGTGTCCGCCAGCGCGGAGCTGCTCAAAAAGGTCATCAATAACGCGGCTGGCAACACATTCCGTAGAATAATTCTCATGCGAAAATGAAACCAGATTTTCCCGCCGCCGCCAACTTAAAATTGCGGCGGCTAGGGCAGTGAGATCTTGGAGAGGACGGCGTCGGCCTTGCCGTTGCGAAACGGCTGGAAGGCATTGGTGGTCGTGTAATCCTTCGAGAAGGTCTGACCGGTGATGAAGACGCTGCCGGCGGCGTCCACCGCGATGCTGTAACCGTTGTCGACCTTCTTGCCGCCGAAGTAGCCGGAATAAAGCACGGCGGAGGCGTCGCTGTTCAATGCCGTCACAAAAATATCGGTGTTGCCGATGCGCTTGTCGCTCAGGGCGGAGGCGGTGTTGTTGGTGGGGAAATCTTTTGAGGTGGTGGTGCCGACCACAAAGGCGTCGCCCAGCGGATCCACGGCAACACCAAAACCGATGTCGGTCCCCTTGCCGCCGAACATGGCGGAGTAAACCAGCGCGCCCGTGGGATCGAACTTGGTCAGGAACGCATCCGATTCCCCATTGGCGTTGTTCGCATTGCCGTTTTTGTTGCTGGCCACAATGGAATAGAATCCGGGAATATTGGTCACAGTGTAGGGAAAATTCGGGGATGCCGAGTAGCCGGTCACGTAGGCGTTGCCGGTGGCATCGCTGGCGATGCGGTAGGCAACATCGTTGTTGGTGCTGCCGAGAAAGGTGGAATAAACCAGGCTGTTGCCCGCCGGCGACAGTTTGGTGACAAAGGCGTCGAAGGCGATGTTTCTGATGTTCTTGTTTGGATTGGAATTATTGTCATTGTTCTTCTTGTCCCCGCCTTCGTTCAGCTCCGAGGAGATGGCATTGAGCGTTGGAAAATTGGACGAAATCGTGAAGCCCGCCACCATCGCGCTGCCCGCCGCGTCCACGGCAATGCTCTCCGCCACATCATAGGCAACTCCGCCCAGATAGGTCGAATAGATCAGCGGTGAACCGCCCGCGCCAATCTTGGTGACAAAGGCGTTGTTCGTTCCCGCCAGCCGGTTCAGCACCAGATTGGTCGAGCCGATCAATTGGAACGCCACCGGGTTGAGAACCGGATAATTGGTCGAAGCAGTGCCGCCGGCCACATAAATATTGCCGGATAAATCCAGCGCGATGCCGTAGGCCGCGTCCAGTCCGGAACCGCCGAGATAGGTGGAAAAAACCAGATTGGAACCGCCCGCATCCAGTTCCGCGACAAACGCGTCGCCGGCGTATCGCTTGGTTTTCTTGTTGACGACGCCATTGATGTTCGGATAAAGCGCGTTCGTGGTCGGAAAATCCGGTGACTCGGTCCAGCCGGTCACAAATGCGTTGCCGTTCGTATCCACGACCACGCCGGAAACAAATTCATCAACACTGCCGCCGAGATAGGTCAGGTAAATCAGATTGGTGCCCGTGTTGTCAAAGCGGGCCACAAATCCATCACCGGTGAGTTTGCCGCCCGCAAATTCCTCCTGCATCGCGCCGGGGGTGGAAAAGGGCGCTCCTTTGATGAATTCGCCCTGATCTTTTTTCTTTTTGATGGCCTTCTCGGAAAGGGTCTGGCCGGCGACATACACCGAGCCGTCGGTGGCGGACACTGCGACCGACCACGCCGTGTCCAAGTCGGTGCCGCCGAAATAAGTCGAGTAATCCAGCACCGGATCAATCACCAGCGGCCGGGCGCGGTCGTAGTTGCCGACGGTGAAGGCGACGTTGTGGGCGTCCAGCATTTTGTAGCCGCCGCTGATTTCCCGGCGCACACCGTCAACGGTCTGATAGATCACCGGCCGGGGCTGGCGCATTTCATCGTGGCCGAGTTTCAACACCAGTTCACCCCGGGCGTCCACGGAGATTTCATCCGCGCCGGAGAAGCGCATGGCAATCGCGCCGGGATGCACGCCCGGTGCCAGCGTGAAATCATATTCCAACCGCTGCTGGTTGCCGTAATAGACCAGATCAATGCCGGGATAAAGATCCGTGACCTGCACCCGGGCAAACGTCGGGACGCCGGTGCGCCACTGCGCGGGCTGGCTGCCGGTGAGGTAATTGATCCGGCCGGACAGTCCGCCGTCGCCCTGAATCTGCGGCTGGGGATTGGCACCCGTAAACTGCATTTGCACCGTCCGGGCCACGCCGGACTTTTGGAGGGTCAGCTGTGCCCCATTGGCGGCGACGGAAAATTGCGCGTCTTTTCCCTGGGCGACAAAGCGGTCCGGGGCTCCGGCTTCAAAATAGAGCGGCAGGTTTCCAAAGGTGGCGGCGGTTTGTGCCGTGGCGGCGAGCGTTGCGAGTCCCAGCGCGATGCCGGAAAGTCTCGCCGCAAGATTTTTAGTGATGCTCGTTTTCATATTAAAATTCGCGCGTGTAGCCGGCCCCGAACTGGAACTGGCCGCCGCCGCTGTTAAATTTGTCATGCGTGATCGGGATGCCGTAGTCGAGGCGCAACGGCCCAAGATGCGGAATATTGAGCCGGAAGCCAAGTCCCCAGTCGTCGTCAAAATTTCCGCTGAAGGTGGTGGTGCCGGCGCCAACGGAGCCGACGTCGTAGAATGCCGCAATGCGGATGCCCAAGCCGTTGTCTTTTTCCAGCAGCGGAATGCTGTATTCCACCGAGCCGAAATAAAAGCTGTCGCCGCCGACCGGCTCGTTCTTCACAAAGATGGTGTTCTGCTGGCGCGGCGAGACGTTGCGGAATTTAAAGCCACGCAGCGAATACAGGCCGCCCAAATAATACCGGTCGTAAAACGGCACGTCCCCGCCACCCAGGCTGGTGGCGATGCCGGTGCGCCCGACCAGTTCGATCACGTGGCCCTTGGCCAGGCCGGGGAAATACCACGCTGACCGCAACTGGACTTTCAAATAGCTGCTGTCGCCGACGCTGATTTCCGGGTCGATCTCCGTTTTCTGGCCGTGGTTGGGTAGCCGGGTGCTGTTGCGCGTGTCATAGGCAAGCGTGGTTTCGAAGCGGTTGAACAGATGGGCGCCGGTTTGATCCAGAATGGCCTGCGGCACTTCGGCCTTGCCGGAATTCGGATCCCCCGTGGGGGGAGAGGTCGGCGGCCCCCCAAAGTGTTCTTTGTTGAAGGGGCTGTTCAATGAAATGCCCACCTGCTCGAGCGTGTAGCTGACGCTGCCGATGAAGAAATCGCTCCACAACGC